>OIZT01000376.1_pt1 | contig 28815 bp, 22 predicted proteins | sample 1588611 | NCBI WGS metagenome assembly OIZT01 (sample SAMN03283278) | human gut metagenome | biome: human-associated habitat; material: feces | host: Homo sapiens | place: Peru | collected 2012
CGGCATGGCGAGGGCCCCGAAGCCGCCGCCCCCTGCCCCTTCGGACGCGGCGGCGGTGCCCCAGGCGGCGACCCAGATGGTCGTGCGCGTGACGGGGTACTGCAACTGCGGGACGTGCTGCGGGTGGCGGCGCAGCTGGTTCGGGTTCGGGCCGCCCGTCTTCGCGCAGGGTCCGCTGAAGGGGCGGCGCAAGCAGGTCGGCGTGACGGCGCGCGGCACGCGGGCGCGCACGGGGACGGTCGCGGCGGATCCGAAGGTGCTGCCGTTCGGGACGCGGCTGAGGATTCCGGGCTACGGCGAGGGCGTCGTGGAGGACACGGGCGGCGCCGTCACGGGGCGCCATATCGACGTGTGGTTTTCCACGCACGAGGCGGCGCGGCGGTGGGGGTCGCGCAGGCTGCCGGTGGACGTGCTGCCGAAGTGAGGCGACCGGACGCGCAGGAGCGCGTCCCTCCCCGCGCGCGTGATTTTTCCGTGCGGGCGCGTTGACTTCGGTCCGGGGTTCTGCTAAACTACCAGTCCTTCCTGCGACCGTCTTAGGAGACTTCTCCCCGTTGCGGGCGTCCGCCAGTTTCTGCGGATGTTCGAACTTGCGCACGCGCGCACCGGGTAGCGTCGGATGGTTCCAGGCGTTAAAACAAACAAGAAAGTTCGAACAAAATGAGTCAGATTGACAAGGCTGCAGTCCGTTCCGAGTTCCAGCGTCACGACCGTGACACCGGCTCCTCCGAAGTCCAGATTGCCACGCTCACGAAGAAGATCCAGCTGCTCACGCAGCACCTCAAGGCCAACAAGCAGGACCATTCGAGCCGCTACGGCCTCCTGCGCATGGTGAACAACCGCCGCAAGCTCCTCGACTACCTCAAGCGCGAGGACGAGGCGAAGTACAAGGACCTCATCGCGAAGCTCGGCCTCCGCCGCTAAGGAAGGACTGGAACCATCCCATGCAAGGTGCAAAGCAGTTCAAGGTGAACATCGCGGGGCAGGACCTCGTCTTCGAGACGGGTCTTCTCGCCCAGCAGGCCGCGGGCGCGGTGACGTGCTCCTACGGCGACACGACGGTCTTCACGGCCGTCACGAACACGGATACGCCCCGCGAGGGCATCGACTTCTTCCCGCTCCAGTGCGAGTACCGCGAGAAGTTCTACGCGGCGGGCAAGTTCCCGGGCGGCTTCTTCAAGCGCGAGGCGCGGCCGACATCGAAGGAGATCCTGACGGCCCGCATGTGCGACCGCCCGATCCGCCCGCTCTTCCCCGACGGCTACTACAACGACGTGCAGGTCAACTCCACGCTCATCCAGTCGGACGGGACGCGCGAGGCGGACTTCCTGGCCGTGAACGCCTCCTCGGCGGCGCTCCACATCAGCGAGATCCCGTTCATGGGCCCGATCGGCTGCGTCCGCATCGGCCGCGTGGACGGCCAGTGGGTGATCAACCCCACGCATGAGCAGAAGGCGAAGAGCGACATCGACCTCCTCTACGCCGGCATCCGCGGCAAGTTCCTCATGATGGAGGGCTCGGCCGCCGAGATCTCCGACGAGGACTTCCTTGCGGCCCTCAAGCGCGCGCACGAGGAAGTCGAGAAGATCATCGACCTCCAGATCGAGATGCGCCGCGCCCTCGGCAAGCCGGACAAGGACATCAAGGACGTTCCGCAGCCGGCGGACAAGATGGACTTCATGCGCGCGGAAGGCGGCGAGGCCCTTGCCGCCGCGCTCCTCATCAAGGGCAAGCTCGAACGCCAGGGACAGGTCTCCGCGATCAAGGAGGACCTGCTCAAGAAGGTGAGCGAGAAGTGGCCCGAGATCGACGCCGTCGGCTTCGTCCACCTCTTCGACGCGCTCGAAATCGAGACCGTCCGCAAGAACGTCCTCGAAAAGGGCCTCCGCATCGACGGCCGCGCCCAGCACGAGATCCGTCCCCTCTCCGCCCAGGTCGGCGTGCTGCCGCGCCTGCACGGTTCGGCGATCTTCTCGCGCGGCGAGACGCAGTCCTTCGCGACGGTCACGCTCGGTTCGAAGAAGGACGCGCAGGACCTCGACTCGGTGACGGGCGGGCCCACGAGCCAGCGCTTCATCCTCCACTACAACTTCCCGCCCTACTGCACGGGCGAGGTCGGCCGCCTCGGCTCCACGGGCCGCCGCGAGATCGGCCACGGCGCCCTCGCCGAGCGTTCGCTCGCGGAGGTGCTGCCGGACGACTTCCCGTACTCGATCCGCGTCGTCTCCGAGATCATGGGCTCGAACGGTTCCTCGTCGATGGCGTCGATCTGCAACGGCTGCCTCGCGCTCATGGACGCGGGCGTGCCGATCAAGCGCACGGTCGCGGGCATCTCGATCGGCCTCTTCACGAACGACGACCAGAGCCAGAAGGTGCTCGTCACCGACATCCTCGGCGCCGAGGACCACTGCGGCGACATGGACTTCAAGGTCGGCGGCACGAAGAAGGGCATCACGGGCTTCCAGGTGGACCTGAAGCTGCGTGGCCTGACGTGGGACCTCGTGGAGGGCGCGATCAAGGCCGCGCACGACGCGCGCCTGAAGATCATCGACTTCATGGAAGGCGTCATTCCCGCGCCGCGCGCCGCGCTCAACCCCTACGCGCCCCGCATGGAGGTCGTCGAGATCCCCGCCGACAAGATCGGCGCGCTCATCGGCAAGGGCGGCGAGACGATCAAGGGCATCTGCGAACGCACGGGCGCCCAGATCGACATCGAGGAGAAGGGCAACCTCGGCATCGTCACCATCATGGCCACCTCGGCCGAGATGATGCAGAGCGCCAAGGACGAGGTCAACGGCGTGACCGCCGAGGCCGAGCCCGGCAAGGTCTACGAGGGCAAGGTGACGGGCATCAAGGAGTTCGGCGCGTTCATCGAGATCCTGCCCGGCAAGGACGGCCTCTGCCACATCTCGGAACTCAGCGACAAGCGCGTTCCGAACGTGGAGGCGGTCTGCAAGGTCGGCGACATCATGCGCGTGAAGTGCATCGGCGTGGACGACCGCGGCCGCATCAAGCTCTCCCGCCGCGAGGCGATGAAGGAGGCCGATGCCGCCGCCCAGGCGTAAGGCGTCCAGACGCGCGGATGCGCGTTCCCGTCAGAGCGGCGTCGCGATGTGTTCCGCGACGCCGCTTTGTGGTATAATGCAACCGTTCGTAATTTGAACGTGGAGGCTTGAATGGCAGTGGAGACTTTGGAACGGGTGGCGGCGGCACTGCGGCGGCGCGGCTTCGACGCCGTGTGCTGCGCGACGCGCGCGGAAGCGGCGGCGCATGTGATGAAGCTCGCGGAGGGCGCGGCGACGGTTGGGCAGGGCGGCAGCGTGACGCTCAAGGAGCTGGGGCTTCCCGAGGCGCTGGCGGCCGTTGGCAAGGCGCCCGTGCGCAAGGCGGACGTGGACCTCTTCCTCCTCAGCGCGAACGCGCTCACGGAGGACGGCCGCCTCGTGAACATCGACGGCAACGGCAACCGCGTCGCGGCGTCCATCAACGGTCCGCGCCGGGTCTGCTACGTGGTCGGCCGCAACAAGATCGTCGCGGGCGGCGTCGATGACGCGATTGCCCGCATCAAGCGGTGCGCGTGTCCGCCGAACTGCCGCCGCCTCGGCAAGAAGACGCCGTGCGCGGCGACGGGCGTCTGCGCGGACTGCGATTCGCCCGACCGCATCTGCAAGGTGACGGTCGTCTTCGACCGCAAGCCCACCGGCGTCATCTGCGAAGTCGTCCTCGTCGACGAAGACCTGGGATACTGATGGGAATTAAGTCGCCGCTTCGCGGCTTTAAGTCGGCCTTCGGCCTTTAAATGGTTAAGTTCCGCGCTTCACGGCTTTAAGCTAAGAGTGTCAATGGGGGGACGAGCCGGGAGGGACGCGCTTGTCGCGTCCGCGCCTCCACGCGCTCCGTGTGAACCGGCCGGATGGCGCGGACGCGACAAGCGCGTCCCTCCCGGCCACGCGCTCCGTGTGATCCGGCCGGATGGCGCGGACGCGACAAGCGCGTCCCTCCCGGCTCGGCGATGTGGTTCGGCGCATGGCATCGAACAGCCCCCCGATGGAATGAACGGCGCGATGGTGTTGACGATCAGACAGATGATCGGGTATACTGCCACTTAACCATTCAATCATTTAACCTTTCAAGCATTAACCTCTTATTCAATCATTTAACCATTTAATTATTTAACCGCTTAATTCTTCGTTATGTTCAGGCTGTTCTTTGAATTGTTTCCCCTTGCGGCGTGGGCGCTCATGCTCATCACCGTGGTGCGTCCGCTGCGGCTTGGGTGGCGTTGGAGCGTGCTGGTGGCGGGGGTGCTGCTCGTCGCCTCGCAGAAGTTCCTCATCTACCGGTTCTTCGGCGGGGATGCGTTCGTGCCGGACCTGCCGGAGCGGTTCGTCAACCTGACGGGCTGGAGCTATTCGGCGGCGATGATCCTGTGCGCGCTGTCGTGCGTGTGGGGTGTGGTGGGGGGCGTGTGGGGCCTCGTGCATCGCTCGTCGCGCCCCTCGCCCCGCCGGGCGATTGGGGTGCTTGCGGCGGTGGCGATGCTCGTGGCGGGCTGGGGCATCTGGGAAGGCATTCGGATCCCCGACGTGCGGCGCGTCGAAATCGCCGTGGAGGGCCTTCCGGCGGCGTTCGACGGCTTCCGCATCGTGCAGCTCACGGACCTCCACTGCAGCCCGGCGGCGCGGAAGGGGCGCACGGTTGGCATCGTCGCGAAGGTCAACGCCCTCAAGCCGGATCTTGTCTGCATCACGGGGGACTTCGTGGACGGCTCGCCGGAGTTGCGGGCGGACGACCTGTCGCCGCTCCGCTCCCTGCGGGCGCCCTACGGCGTCCTCGGCTGCGCGGGGAACCACGAGTACTATTCCGACTACGTGGCGTGGCGGCCCGTCTTCACGTCCTTCGGCGTCGTCATGCTCGACAACGCGCACCGCGTCTTGGAGAAGGGCGGCGCGCGCCTCGTGGTGGGGGGCGTGACGGACCCTGCGGCGATTCAGAACAGGGGCGCGACGGTGCGGCTGGAGCTGCCGGATGTCGCGAAGGCGTTCGCGGGGGCGCCGAAGGGCGTCTGCCGGATTCTGCTGCAGCACCGTCCGTGGGATCCCCGGTCCGCCGCCGTGCCGGGGATCGCCCTCCAGCTCTCGGGGCACACGCACGGGGGCATGATGCGCGGGATCGACCGCCTCGTCGCGCGCCTGGACAACAACGGCTTTGTACGGGGGCTTTACCGGATGGGGCGGCGCGCGCTCTACGTAAGCAGCGGCACGGGGCAGTGGGCGGGCTTCCCGCTCCGCCTCGGCGTCCCCGCCGAGATCACCGAGATTGTCCTGCGGGAAAAGGAGACAGGAGAAGCGAAATGAACGGAAAGGTTTTGGCGATGGCCGCACTTGCGGGATGCATGCTGCCGCCTGCGGCCGCCGCGCTGCGGCCCGGCGACGTCGTGAGCGGGTTCACCGTGCGGAGCGTGACGGAGTTGCCCGAGGTGAAGGGGCGGCTCGTGCGGATGGCGTACGAGAAGAACGGCGCGGACCTTGCGTGGCTCGACCGCGACGACGACAACATGACCTTCGCGATCGGGTTCCGCACCTTCCCGCAGGACGACACGGGCGTCGCCCACATCATCGAACATTCCGTCCTCTGCGGCTCGGAGAAGTACCCCGTGAAGGAGCCGTTCGTCGATCTTCTGAAGAGCTCCTTCGCGACGTTCCTGAACGCCTGGACGAGCGCGGACTCGACGATGTACCCCGTCTGCTCGCGCAACGGCGCCGATTTCCTCAACCTCGTCGACGTGTACATGGACTCCGTCCTCCACCCGCTGAGCGTGAAGGACCCCTTCGCGTTCGAGCAGGAGGGCTGGCACTACGAGCTGGACACGGCGGACGGCGAGCTGCGCCGCAACGGCGTCGTCTACAGCGAGATGAAGGGCGCCTTCGCGAACCCGGAACGCCGCCTCTACCACGAGCTGCGCCGCCTCCTCTATCCGCAGACCTGCTACGGCTTCGTCTCGGGCGGCGACCCCGCCGCCATCCCCCGGCTCACCTTCGAGGCGTACACGGCGTTCTACCGGAAGTTCTACCACCCGTCCAACGCGCGCATCTTCCTGGACGGCAGGGTGGACCTCGCCGCCGTCCTCGCGAAGCTCGACGGCTTCCTCGCCCCCTACCCGCGCGCCGAGGTCGACGCCGCCGTCGCCTACCAGCCGCCCGTTGCCGCCGCGAAGACGGTCGAGTACGAGATCGGCGCGGACGAGACGCCGGACGGGAAGGTCATCCTCGGCGACGCCTGGGTCTTCGGGCGCTTCGACGAACGCGAGAAGCTGATGGCGCTCGACGTGATCACCGACGCGCTCGCGGGCGACAACGACGCGCCGCTCAAGAAGGCCCTGCTCGACCGTGGGCTCTGCGAGGATGTCCGCTTCGGCGTCGGCTCCGCCGCCCAGCTGGAGGCTTCGCTCGTCGTGAAGAACGTGAAGCGCGAGAACGTCGCGGCCGTGCGCCGCACGGTGCGCGAGACGCTGGCCGCCCTCGTCGCGAAGGGGCTTGACCGCGCGCGGCTGGAGGCGCTTCTGGACCGGGCCGAGTTCCACGACCGCGAGAAGGACTACGGCGGCTTCCCGCGCGGGCTCGCCTTCTTCAACGACGCCTACGACCAGTGGCTCTACGGGGGCGACCCGGCGGACGCCTTCCGCAACGCCGCGCGCTTCGCGTCCCTGCGCCGCCGCCTCGCCGAGGGGTGGTTCGAGCGGATGCTGAAGGAGGCCATCGTCGAGAACCCCCACCATGCGGAGCTGACGATGCTGCCGTCGGCCACGCTCGGCGCGGCGCGGCGCGCGGCGGAGAAGGCCGCGCTCGCGAAGGTCAAGGCGGGGTGGACGAAGGCGGAGGCCGAGGCCGTGGTGGCCGCCTGCCGCGCGCGCGAGAAGCGGCAAGCGGCGCCCGACCGCCCGGAGGACGCCGCGAAGCTGCCCGTTCTCGCCGTCAAGGACGTCCCCGTCGAGGGTCCGGTGCCGGTGTACGAGACGGCCCAGGCCGGGGAGGTGACGGTGATCCGTCCCCGCACCCAGGCGAACGGCGTCCTCCACCTGGGCCTCGCCTTCTCGGTGGCCGACCTGACGGTGGACGAGCTCGCCGACCTGCCGATGCTCGCGCGCGTCCTGGGCGACCTGCCGACGGCGCGCCACGCGATCGACGCCCTGCGCAACGAACTCGACGGCAAGCTCGGGAACTTCGGGATGTCCGCTGCCGTGTACGGGAAGCCGGGCGAGCCGCAGGACGCGCACCCCTACTTCTCGGTGGGCGTCTCCGCGCTCCTGTCGCGCCAGGCGGACGTGCGGCGCCTCGTCCCGGAGGTTCTGCTCGAAACGTCCTTCGCGGACGCCCGGGCCATCGGCGACCTCGTGAAGCAGACGCGCATCGCCGCCGAGCGCGCGACGATGGGCCTCGGCGGACGCAACCACCCGTTCCGCCGCGCCGCCGCGCAGCTTTCCGTGCGCGCCGCCCTGGAGGAGACGCTGGAGGGCTTCGCGCAGATCCGCCACCTGCAGAAGCTGGACGCCGGCGGTGCGGCGGCCCTCGGCGCACGCCTTGCGGCGCTCGCGCGGAAGGTCTTCGTGCGCGACCGCCTCGTCGTGTGCCTGACGGACAACATGCTCGCGTCCTTCGCGGGCGAGCTGGCCGCCGCCTTCCCGCGCGGCCCGGTCGGCGCGCCCGTCGCCCATGCGCCCTTTCCGAAACGCCGCGAGGGCTTCCGCATCCCGGCGTCCATCGGCTTCGCGGCGCGCGTGGCGCATCCTGTGCCGGGCGTCTACGGCGGCTCCGCCGTCGTCGCCTGCCGCATCCTCTCGCTGGGCTACCTGTGGAACGAGATCCGCGTGAAGGGCGGGGCCTACGGCGGCAACGTGCGCGTGCGGCCCGACGGCGACGCGGGCTGGCTCTCGTGGAACGACCCGACGCCCGCCCGCTCGCTCGACGTCTACGCGAAAAGCGGCGACGCGCTGCGCGCGTTCGCGGCGGGGGACGACGCGCTCGACCGCTACGTCGTGAGCGCCGTCGCGGCGACGGAGCCGTACCTCACGCCGCGCGTCGAAGCTTCCCGGGCGATGGACCTCTACCTGTCGGGCCGCACGCCCGCCGACCTGCAGCGCCTGCGGGCGGAAATGCTCGCGACGACGAAGCAGGACCTCGCGGCCTTCGCGAAGCGGCTCGACGCGCTCGCGCGGGACGCCGCCGTCTGCGTCCTCGCCGGCCCGCAGCAGCTGGAGGCCTGCACGAACCGGCTCGACGCCGTCGAATCGGTCGTCCAGACCCGCGAATAGGGAGGGGCGCGCTCCCGCGCGTCCGTTTGCCGCACGACCGTTGGGTTGGCGCGCGAAGTACCCGCACGACCGTTTGGTTGGCGCGCGAAGTACCCGCGCCGCCCTCGGCGCGTGGCGCTGAGGGGCGGCACGGCGGTCGCGCTCCCGCGCGACCGGAGGTGACAGCCGTTGCACTGGAAATTGCCGGGATAATAATGCGCCTAGACGTCGTTCTCGCAAAATAAAAATATGGTTGTTTCAGATCGGATACAGTTATGGTATAATTGTGTTGATTCTGGAACAGGAGAGCCATGACGAAGTATGATTCCATCAAACAGGCGTTTCTGGAGAGAGGCGTATTGTCTCTTCATGATGAATGTTGCCGAGGCGTGCCGAGGGTTTACTTTTCGCGGCTTGTCCGCGAAGGGGTCATCAGTCGTATAGGGAGTGGGGTCTACAGCTGTGCAACCTACTCGTTCTCGGAGCATATTGGCTATGTCGAGGCGCAAAGGGTTGTTCCGGATGGCGTGTTCTGCCTCTTCTCTGCGTTGAAATTCCATAATCTGACGTTAGAGAATCCGCATCGTCTGCACATGGCCGTTTCACGCGGAACGTATGTACCACGAAATGAACTGCCGGTCGATTTCTACCGTTATTCTGAAAGTGCGTTTGAGTACGGAATCGAGGAACATCAAACAAAGGACGGACGTGTCCGGGTGTATTCTGTCGGAAAAACGCTTGCTGACTGTTTCAAGTTCAGGAATGTGGTAGGACTCGATGTTTTCATTGCGGCGGTCAGGGACGCAAGGGAGAAGAACTCCATTGACTACAATACGCTTTGGACGGCGATTAACGTCTGTCGCGTGGCCAAGGCAATTCGTCCCTATTTGGAGGGTATGCTATGAACCATGTTGTCACGAATCTCGGTCATTCTGCACGTGAACGCTTGAAGAATCTCTCGCGTGAGAGTGGGCGCATTCCGGATTACCTGTTTCAGAGGTATGCCTATGAACGGTTCTTCTACCGTCTGGGAGAATCAAGGTATCGTAGCCGCTTTGTCCTCAAGGGGGCGTCGTTGTTTTCCATTTGGCTTGGTCCGATGTTCAGAGTGACGCAAGATGTGGACTTTGAGTCAAGTCTCACACCCGACCATGAACTTATGGCGGATGTGTTTAGGGAAATCGCAGAGTTAAGGGTACCTGACGATGGTGTACGGTTTGATGCATCGTCAATTGAAGTGTCCGGCATCAAGGCAGAAGATCAATACAAAGGTGTTCGTGTGAAGTTCAACGCCTTTATTGAACAGGTGCGCATTCGCTTGCAGTTTGATGTCGGATTCGGCGACAGCGTCTATCCGCGTCCGGAGTACGGGACGTATCCTGTCTTACTGGGTGGCGGTTCACCGCGAATCAAGATTTATCCACAGTACACGGTCATTGCGGAGAAGTTGAGTGCCATGATCGGGCTTGGCATGGAGAACAGCCGACTGAAGGATTACTTTGACCTGTGGATCCTGAGCGAGAACTTTGAGTTTGACGGCGTCCTGCTGAAGACGGCAATCAAGAGGACTTTTAAGCGTAAGGGGCTTGAAATTGTTGACAAATGGCCTATTGGGTTGCAGGATGTTTTCGCAAATGACACGTTGAAGATTGCACAATGGGATTCGTTTGTGCGACGAACCGAACCACGCCAGAAGCCACCAGGCTTATCCGAGGTTGTGTCTTGTATCCGCACGTTCCTTGAGCCAATCCTCTTCGGTGGCGAAGCGGCTTTACAGTGGAGTTGCAGCGAAAGGGCCTGGGGAAATGGAACGGAAATAATAAAACCTACCCCAGATCGTTGAAACAGCAGCGGCCGAGCAGGGGTTGCCCTGTGCGCAGTATTGCCTGGGACGGATGTACGAGAAGGGGGGCCGGCGTCGCGATGGACATCGAGAAGGCCCGAGAATGGTACGGGAAGGCCGCCGGAAACGGCGATGCCGACGCCCGGGAGGCCCTTGAACGCCTGAACGCGGCTTTCCCGCAGACGCCGCCCGAACAGCCCGAAGGCGTGCCGGTGTGGAAACTTCTGACGCCGCCGCCCCTCTCTTTGGCGATTTCCCGCCAAGCGTGCGGCGCGAGAACTTGCTATACTATCCGCCGACTTCTGAACCACTCTGAACCTCTGGAGCGGGTGCCTGCGGCATCCTTCTCACGAATCGGCATCGACCATGGACAAGATCATCATTCTCGACTACGGCTCGCAGTACACGCAGCTCATTGCGCGGCGCATCCGCGAACAGCACGTCTATTCCGAAATCGTCCCGTTCGACATCACGGCGGAACGGGCGAAGGCCTACGCGCCGAAGGGCATCATCCTCTCGGGCGGGCCGAACAGCGTCTTCGAGGCGGGCGCGCCCGGCATCGACCGCGCGATCTTCGACCTCGGCGTGCCGGTCCTCGGCGTCTGCTACGGCATGCAGCTCATGAGCCAGGAGCTGGGCGGCAAGGTGCAGCCCGGCGAGCGGCGCGAATACGGCAAGACCGAGATGACGGTCGAGCCGGGCAACGAGCTCTTCAAGGGCCTCCCCGACACATTCACCGTCTGGATGAGCCACGGCGACCGCGTCGCGGCGATCCCGGCGGGCTTCCAGGTGAGCGCGACCTCGGCGAACTGCCCCTACGCGGCGATCCGCAACGAGGCGCGGCGCTTCTTCGGCATCCAGTTCCACCCGGAGGTCGTCCACACCGAACACGGCAACCAGATCCTCTCGAACTTCGTCTTCAACATCTGCCGCGCGAACGCCGACTGGCAGCTGACGACATGGATCGAGGACACGGTGGAGAAGCTGAAGGGACAGGTCGGCGACGACGAGGTCGTGCTGGGCCTCTCCGGCGGCGTCGATTCGTCCGTCGCGGCCGTCCTCCTCCACAAGGCGATCGGGCCGCGCCTCCACTGCATCTTCGTGGACAACGGGCTTCTCCGCTGGCGCGAGGCCGAGCAGGTGGAGGAGATGTTCCGCGCGAAGCTGGGGCTCGACCTCACCGTCGCGCGCGCCGCGCCGAAGTTCTACGCCGCGCTGAAGGGCCTCGACGAGCCGGAGGCGAAGCGCAAGGCGATCGGCAAGACGTTCATCGACGTCTTCGCGGACGAGGCGCGGCGATTCAAACACTGCCGTTTTCTCGGGCAGGGCACGATCTACCCCGACGTCATCGAGAGTTCCCACGCGGTGAAGGGTCCCTCGCAGACGATCAAGTCGCACCACAACGTGGGCGGGCTGCCGCCGGACCTCACGTTCGAGCTGTGCGAGCCGCTCAGGGACCTCTTCAAGGACGAGGTGCGCGCCGTCGGCCGCGTCCTCGGCATGGCAGACGAGCTCCTGGACCGCCAGCCGTTCCCCGGCCCGGGCCTCGGCGTGCGCATCCTCGGCGAGGTGACCGAGGAGAAGGTGAAGCTCCTCCAGCAGGCCGACCTACGCGTGCAGGAGGAGGTCAAGAAGCTGCCCGACTACAAGACGATCTGGCAGACGTTCGCCGTCCTCCTGCCCGTCAGGTCCGTCGGCGTGATGGGCGACCAGCGCACCTACGAGTACACGTGCGCGATCCGCTCGGTGAACTCCATCGACGCGATGACGGCGGACTGGACGCATCTCCCCTACGAGACGCTGGCGACGATGTCGAACCGCATCATCAACGAGGTGCGTGGCATCAACCGCGTCGTCTACGACATCTCCTCGAAGCCGCCCGCCACCATCGAGTGGGAGTGAGCGCGTCCGGATGATGGAACGCGCCGTCTTCCTATCCGTCTGCCTTGCCCTCGCCGTCCTCTGCGGCGGGAGGGCGCGCGGTCAGGCGGCGTCGTCTCCGTCCGTCGTCTGGGAGGGCATGTGCATTGTGCGTGACATCGCCTACGGGCCGCGCGGCGACGCGCCGGGCGAGGGAAACGGGCGGGCGCATCGCTCGGGCCAGTTCTTCGACTTCCTCTCGGACGCCGCGTCGCCGCCGCGCGCGGACGCGCCCGTCTACGTGAACCTCCACGGCGGCGCATGGTGCCAGCCCTTCGACAAGGACGGCGAATCGCTCGCCTTCTTCAAGCTGCTCGTCGTGCGCGGGTTCGTCGTCGTCAACGCGAACTACCAGCTCCAGAACGACGTGACGGCGCCCGGCGCGCTTCCGCCGCGCCGTCCGCGCGCGACGTTCCGCGACATGCTGCGCGACCTCGACGACCTCGGGACGTTCCTCGTGCGGGACTTCCTGCCCCGGCGCGGGCTGACGGCGCGCGCCTGCGCGTTGGGCGGCTGGTCCGCCGGCGCGCATCTTGCGCTCCTCTACGCCTACGACGAGGGCCTTCCGTTGCGCCACGACCTGCGTGTGGGCTTCGCCGTCGGCGTGGCGGGGCCGGTCGATCTGGCGGATGATGATTTTGTCGCGCCGCTTCTCGGCCGGCGCGCGCCGCTCGGGACCTGGCTGGACGCGGCGGCGGCAGACCGCCTCGTCACCCTGCTCGGGTGGCTGGCGGACGACGACCTGCGCGGCCGCCGCGCGCGGGGCGACGAGGACGGCCTGCGCGCGGTCCTCGCCCGCTTTTCGCCAACCCGCCACGTCACGCCCCGCACCGTCCCGACGATTCTCGCCTATAGCCGGCGTTTCCCCTTTGCCGGAACGGACGGCTGCGTGCCCACGAGCGCCTACGACGGTCTGCGGGAACGTCTGGAGGCGGCGGGGGTGCCGGTCGTGGGCGACATCCGCGCCTTCCGTTCGCACGGGCGCCTCGGCGCGGCGTACACGCGCTGGCTGGCCGACCAGATCGCCGCGTTCGCGCGGCGCGGGTATTTGAAATGATGAACACGCGAGAAAGGAGCGGGACATGCAGGTGAAGTACAGGGTGATGGGAATCGTGGCGGCGCTGTGCGCCGTCGGGGCGCTGGCGCGGCAGGACGAGATCCGCCCGGGCGCCCTGTGGTACGACACGTCGGGGCACGTCATCAACGCGCACGGCTGCGGCGTGATGTTCGACCGCGGCGCCTACTGGTGGTACGGCGAGCACAAGGTCTACGGGCGCGCCGGGAACAAGGCGCACGTGGGCGTCCACGTCTACTCCTCGACGGACCTCGTGAACTGGGACGACCGGGGCATCGCGCTCGCCGTCTCGGAGGATCCGCAGAGCGACATCGCCGACGGCTGCATCATCGAGCGCCCGAAGGTGATCCACTGCCCGAAGACGGGGAAGTACGTGATGTTCTTCCACCTGGAGCTGAAGGGGCAGGGCTACAAGGCGGCGCGCGCGGGGATCGCGGTGGCGGACCGTCCGGAGGGGCCGTTCGCGTTCCAGCGCTCGCTGCGCCCGAACGGCGCGATGAGCCGCGACATGACGCTCTTCGTGGACGACGACGGCCGGGCCTACCACATCTTCGCGTCGGAGGAGAACAGGACGACGCACATCGACGAGCTGACGGAGGACTTCCTCGACTACACGGGCCGGAGCGTGCGGATGGCCGTGGACGCATCGACCGAGGCGCAGGCCGTCTGCAAGCAGGGCGGCTGGTACTACCTGGTCGGTTCCGGCTGCACGGGGTGGCGGCCGAACAAGGCGCGCCTCTACCGCGCGAAGTCGCTGGAGGGGCCGTGGGAGAACCTGGGGAACCCCTGCCGGGGGACGCGCCCCGAGACGGGCCTCGGGCCGGACATCACCTGGGGCGCGCAGTCGTGCTTCCTCCTGCCCGTCGCGGGCCGCCCCGGCGAGGTCATCGCGATGTTCGACATCTGGCATCCCGCGAACCACGAGGAGAGCCGCTACGTGTGGCTGCCCGTCACGTTCGAGAAGGACCGTCTCTGGATCGACTGGAAGACGGCGTGGCGGCCGCAGGTCGCGCCGCTCCCCAAGGCGCCGCCGATGCGCTTCATGACGTTCAACATCTGGGGCGACTACTTCAAGAACCCCGTCGCGGAGCGCGACGCGGGCGTGGCGGAGGTCATCGTGCGCGAAAAGCCCGACGTCGTCGCCCTGCAGGAGGTGACGCGGAACTGGTACGAAAGCCGCCTCTTCAAGAAGACCGCCGCCGCCGGCTACGCGCTCATTCGCGGCGACGAGGACATGGCGCTCTACCGGGCGGGCGCGGAGGACGGGCTCAAGACCGGCGCGAAGCTCAAGAAGCGCAACTGGTGCAACCACGAGCCGCTTCTCTACAACGCCCGGCGCTTCGCCCTGCTCGATTCCGGCGTCGAGTTCTACCACCTCGACCTCCAGGTCGAGAAGAGCGTGACCTGGGGCGTCTTCGAGGACCGCATGAGCGCCCGGCGCTTCGTCGCCTTCGCGACGCACTTCTGGTGGAAGAAGGGGGCCGAGAGCGACGCCCTCCGCGCGCTCAACGCGCGCCGCGTCGTGGAGGTGGTGAACCGCGTGAGGGCGAAGTGGGGCGACCTGCCCGTCATCGGCGGCGGCGACCTCAACTGCGCATACGAGGCGGCGCCGCACCGCGTCTTCGCGAATGCGGGCTATCTCAACGCCGCCCGGACGGCGGACGTGCGCGATCCGCGTCCGAGCGAGCACGGCGACCCCGTGCGCAACGCCGAGGGGAAGTACGAGGGGCGCCTCGTCCAGAAGGGCGACGCGCAGGCGGCCGACCTCGACCACGTCTACTACACGCCCGCGTTCCACGCGACGCGCCACGCGGTCGTCGCCGATCCGCTCGCGCTCGCCGTCTCCGACCACTCGCCCGTCGTCGTTGATGTCGAGATCCGGGACGGCGCCGGCCGCTAGGCGCCGCGCCGTCCCGTCAGGATGTCCTTCTGGCGCTGCTTGCCGCCAAGCCCGCGTTCGACGAACACGGGCTTCCCCGTTTCGGGCGAGAGGCCCGTGTAGTACATCGCCGTCGCCGCCGTGAGGGGCGTCGGCGTGAAGATCTGCACCTGCTCGGGGCTGAGCTTGAGATGCCGCGTCGCGAAGCGGCGCAATGCGCGCATGTCCGCCTCCGTGCAGCCGGGATGCGCGGCGATGAAGTAGTAGGTGAGGAACTGTTTCTTCCCGCACGCGCGCGAGGCGGCGTCGAACTCTTCCTTGAAGCGCAGGAGGGACGACACGTCGGGCTTCCCCATCGCGGCGAGCACGTGGTCGACGACGTGTTCGGGCGCGAGCTTGAGCTGGCCCGAGACGTGGTGGCGCGCGAGGGTGTCGACGTAGTCGCGGCCGTGGCGGGCGTCGGCCGCCGCGAGGTCGGGGCGGATGCCCGAGGCGACGAACACGTGCTTCACGCCGGGAAGGGCGCGGATCTTCCGCAGCAGGTCGAGCTGCGGGGCGTGGTCCGGCTTCAGCGCGGGGCAGCAGGAGGGGAAGAGGCAGTCGCGGTCGGCGCAGGCGCCGGCGGACTTCTTGCGCGGGCAGTCGAAGCCGTACATGTTCGCGGTCGGTCCGCCGACGTCGGCGACGGTGCCACGGAACTTCGGATGCTCCGCGAAACGCGCGACCTCGGCGAGGATCGAGCGCGCGCTGCGGCTCACCACGCGGCGGCCCTGGTGGACCGTGATCGCGCAGAAGCGGCAGTTCCCGTAGCAGCCGCGGTGGGTCGTCACCGAGAAGCGGATCGTGTCGAGGGCGCGGATGGGGCCCTGCGCGCGGATGGAGGGCGGGGCGTCGAGCATGAAGGGGATGTCGTGGACGGCGTCGAGTTCGTCCGGTTCGAGCGGCGGCGCGGGCGGGTTGTGGACGAGCCAGCGCAGGTCGACCCGCTGGACGAGCGTGCGGGCGGTGACGGCGTCCTGGTTCGCCGCGAAGAGGGTGTGCGCCCGCAGGAACGCGCGGCGGCCGGCGTCCGTCTTCGCCGCGACCTCGGCGAAGGAGGGCAGTTCGACGGCCTCCGGCAGGGCGCGGCGGCGTTCGTCGTTCGCGAGGTGGCAGATGCCCCGGATGCCGCGCCAGTCGGTGCCGTCGCGGAAGGCCTCGGCGAGCTGGACCATCGCGCGCTCGCCCATGCCGTAGCAAAGGACGTCCGCCTTCGCGTCGCAGATCACGGGGCGGCGCACCTTGTCGCTCCAGAAGTCGTAGTGCGCGACGCGGCGGAGGGAGGCTTCGATGCCGCCGAGGACGATGGGCTTCGATGGCTTGAAGGCGGCGCGGATGGCGTTCGCGTAGGCGATGGTGGCGCGGTCGGGGCGGCGGGTGTTCGCGCCGCCGGGGGTGAAGTCGTCCTGGTGGCGGCGCTTGCCGGTGGCCGTGTAGTTCGCCACCATCGAGTCGACGCAGCCGGCGGAGACGCCCCAGAAGAGCAGGGGCTCGCCGAGCGCGCGGAAGGCGTGCGGGGCGTGGACGTCGGGCTGCGAGAGGAGGGCGACGCGGAAACCGTGGCGCACGAGGACCTGTCCGATGACGGCGACGCCGGAGTAGGGGGAGTCGACGTAGGCGTCGCCCGAGACGAGGATGACGTCGGCCGCGTCCCAGCCGCGCGCGCGCATCTCCTCCTTGGTGGTGGGAAGAAACATGGGGAAGATTATACCACGAAGTGGGCCTTGGATAGAGCGGTGCGCGTCGTCTCCCCTACACGGTGTAGAATGCGGTTGATTTAGTACATCCGATTTGTTAATATCTCTCAAACTGATTTGAAAACACCATGTTTTTCGCTGAAAGAGAGAAGGAAATGAACTGGAACAGGCCGTCAAGGGGATGGATCCTGCCGGGGCTCATCCTGGCGGGGGCGCTCGCGCACGCCGCGCCGGTCGTCGTGGACGACCGGATGCCGGCGGGCAACGTGGTCGTGGAGGAGATTGCGGGCGACACGGTGCGCGTGCGGCCCGACCTGCGCGACACGGATGGCGACTGGTTCTACTGGGCGTTCCGCGTGGCGGGCGCGGCGGGGCGCACGCTTACGTTCCGCTTCGGCGGCGCATACGGCGGCCACGTGGTGGGCGTGCGCGGGCCGATGGTCTCGACGGACAGCGGCAGGACGTGGGCGTATGCCGCCCCGGGTTCGTTCACCTCGTCGTCGTTCACCTACACGTTCGCGCCGGACGCGGGGGAGGTGTGGTTCTCCGAATGCCACCCCTACCATCCCGCCGACTGGGAGGCGTTCCTCGCGCGCCATGCGGCGGCGCGCGGTGTCGCCTTCGAAACGGGCGTGCTCTGCACGACGCGCAGGGGGCGCCCCGTCGAGAAGGCCCGCTTCGGGTGCCTGGCGGGGACGCCGAAGCACACGGTCCTCCTGACCTCGCGCCACCATGCGAGCGAGACGGTGGCGACGTTCGCGCTGGAGGGCTTCCTGGAGGCCGTCCTTGCGGAAGACGACCTCGGCGCGTGGCTGCGCGGGAACGTGGAGGTGCTGGCGGTGCCGTTCATGGACAAGGACGGCGTGGTGGACGGCGACCAGGGCAAGAACCGCCGGCCGCACGACCACAACCGCGACTACACGGCGTTCGTCCACCCCGAGACGAAGGCGACGGTCGCGTGGATCAAGGAGCGGACGGACAATCGGCTCGACGTGTGGCTCGACCTCCACTGCCCCTGGATCCGGGGGAACTACAACGAGTTCGTCTATTCGCCGCTCAAGCGCGACGACAACGGGCGCAACGCGGACGCCGAGCGGCGGTTCGACGCGCTCCTGGAGAAGGTGCAGGCGGGGGCGCTCCGCTACAAGGCGTCCGACGACCTCCCCTACGGGAAGGCGTGGAACACGGGCGGCAACTACGCGAAGGGCTGGACGTCGATTTACTGGGCGCTGAACAAACTGCCGAACCTGCGCCTCGGCCATACGTTCGAGATTCCGTTCGCGACGGCGAACGGCGCCGTCGTCACGCCGGACGCCTGCCGGGCGTTCGGGCGCGCCCTCGCGCAGGCGCTGCGGGCTTTTCTGGAGGAGAAGTGAGATGAAGAAGAAACTGATTCCGTTGTGGTGCGCGTGCGCGCTGGCGGGGGCATGGGGCGCGGGCGCGGCGGAGCCGCTGTGCGTGTCGGGCGTCTACCCGCACCTCGCGATGGTGAACGGCGAGGGGGAGTGCGGAACGGGGGCGGTGGTGCCGTGGGCGGGAAGTCTGTGGGTCGTCACGTACGGGCCGCACTGCCCCGTCGGGTCGAGCGACCGGCTCTACCAGATCAAGCCCGACCTGACGCGCGTGATCCGTCCGGAGTCGGTGGGCGGCACGCACGCCGAGCGTCTGATCCACCGCGAGACCGGGAAGCTCCTCATCGGACAGTACCTCGTCTCGTCGAACGGCCAGGTCGAGACCGTGTGGATCAGCCGCATGCCGGGGCGTCTCACGGGCGCCGCGCGTCACCTGGAGGATCCCGCGCGCAAGGTCTACGTGACGGACATGGAGGAGGCCCTCTACGAGCTGGACATGACGGACCCCTCGAAGACCTACACGCGCATCCGCGACGGGCACAACCGCGCGGCGTTCGAGGCATACTTCAGGAAATGGAACCGCACGCCGCCGCCCGGCTGGAACGAGGCCGAGGACTCGACGCTCTTCGGCTACCACGGCAAGGGCACGTGCAGCGGGTTCGGCAAGGTGTTCTACGCGAACAACGGCATGTGCTCCCCGGCGGCGATGAACGACCCGCGCACGCCCTCGGGCTGCCTCGCGTTCTGGAAGCCGGGCATGACGAACTGGGAGCTGATCCGCACGAACCAGTTCACCGAGATCACGACCCGCGACGGCATCTACGGCAACGAGCATCCGGGCACGAACGCGATCTGGGCGCTCGGCTGGGACCACCGCAGCGTGATCCTCACGACGACGGCGGACGGCGCGACGTGGCACGACTACCGCCTGCCGAAGGGCTCGCACAGCTACGACGGCGCGCACGGCTGGAACACGGAGTGGCCGCGCATCCGCGAGATCGGCGCGGGCGACGACTTCCTCGCGACGATGCACGGCACGTTCTGGAAGTTCCCCGCCGCCTTCTCGCCGGGCCGCGCGGCGGGCGTGCGCCCGCGCTCGACCTACCTGAAGGTGATCGGCGACTTCTGCCGCTGGGGCGACCGCGTCGTCTTCGGGTGCGACGACCACGCGAAGAGCGAGTTCCTCAACGTGCGGCCCCTGAAGGGGAAGCGCCCGAAGGCGCGGCAGAGCGAAAGCAACCTCTGGTTCGTGGAGCCCGCGCGGCTGGACGCGCTCGGTCCGCGCGAGGGGCGGGGCGCCGTGTGGAGCGGCGACGCCGTGGCGGCCGGCCAGGTGAGCGATCCGTTCCTCTTCGCGGGCTACGACCGCGCGTGGCTGTGGCTGACCGTCCCGGCGGAGGTGCAGGTGGACAAGGCGGGCGACGGCGTGTGGACGGTGTGGAAGACGCTCGCGCCGGGCGGGTACGACCTCGCGTCCGCCCCGAACGGCGAGTGGGTGCGCCTCGTCGCCGGGGCCGCCGCGACGAACGCCTTCGCGGTCTTCCACATGACGGGCGAACGCGCGACGCCGCCGGAGCCGTTCACGGCGTCCGCGCCGAAGGAGGCGGCGTCGGTCTTCGAGAATGACGCGCCGGTTCCCGAAGGGCTTGTCACGGCGGACGCGGCCTCGCTCGTCTACGTGGACAACGGCGTGCGGCGGCGTCTGCCGCGCCGGACGGCGACGAGCGCGGCGTCGGGCGGGCGGCTCTGCCGCGAGGTCTCGACCGAGCGCGACCTCCTGCACGTGGGCGAGATCTTCTACGAACTGCCGGCGGACAACGCGGGCGGCTTCCGGTACGTCCACCCCGTCGCGGCGACGCCCCGGCGCATCGTCGACTACGACACCTGGAAGGGCTGCCTCGTCCTGAAGGAGGCCGGCGGCGCGCTGAAGATCGGCGTGGCGGACGACCTGTGGGGCCTCGGCAAGCCGGTCGGCGTGGGCGGCCCGTGGAAGGAGACGGCCGTCAAGGCGGGCGTGCCGAGCGACCCGTACCTGATGAACGGCTTCGACCGCAAGGCGCTCGTCCTGTGGGCGAGCGCGGGCACGACGGTGACGCTGGAGGCGGACATCGACGGCTGCGGCACCTGGGTCGCCGCCGGCGCGTATCCCGTCAAGGCGGGCGAGACGCGCACGGTCGAGTTCCTGGCGGCGTTCTCCGCCTACTGGGTGCGCGTGCGCGCCGACCGCGCCTGCACGGCGACGGCGCAGTTCCTCTATCGCTGACGATGTGGTAAACTATCCTGCCATGGGCAAGAAGACGAACGAACCGAACGAGAAGCGGATTGCCGAGCTGGTGCGGCAGCTGCTGGTCGAACTGGGCGAGGATCCGCGGCGCGACGGCCTCCTGAAGACGCCGGAGCGCGTCGCCAAGTCGCTTGCGTTCCTCACGCGCGGCTACCGCCAGACGCCGCGCGGCGTCCTGAACAACGCCGTCTTCGACGCGGGCGCGAACCACATGATCGTGCTGCGGAACATCGAGGTCTACTCGCTGTGCGAACACCACATGCTGCCGTTCTACGGCAGCTGCGCGGTGGGGTACATCGCGAAGAGCAAGGTGCTCGGCGTCTCGAAGATCGCGCGTATCGTGGACTGCTTCGCGCGGCGGCTCCAGATCCAGGAGCGCCTCACGGAACAGGTCGCCGAGGCCATCCAGGACGCGGCGAAGGCCGAGGGCGTGGGCGTCGTCTTCAAGTGCCGCCACCTCTGCATGATGATGCGCGGCGTGGAGAAGCAGAATTCCGAGATGGTGACGAGCGCGATGCTCGGCAGCTTCCGTTCGGACGAGAAGGTGCGCCAGGAGTTCCTCTCCCTGATCCGCTGACCCCGAAGGGGGGCGCAGGCCCGTCCCACGGCGGACACGCCGTGCCGTGCGTCCCCGCATGTCGTTTTTTTGGTATACTGGCACGGTTTTCACAAAGGAGTTCAGCATGGACGTACGTTACACGGTTGGCCGGAACGAATACCGGCGCATGACGACGGAGGAGCTGCGCGCGGCGTTCCTGAACACCGCGCTCTGCGAGGCGGGCAAGGTCAAGCTCATGTACTGCGAGGTCGAGCGGGGCATCGCGGGCTTCGCGGTGCCGACGGCGGTGCCGCTCGCGATGCCGGCGGGGAAGGAGCTCGCGAGCGACTTCTTCTGCGCGCGGCGCGAACTCGGCGTCCTCAACGTGGGGGGCGCGGGCACGGTGACGTGCGACGGCACGGCGTACGCGCTCCGGCCGCGCGAAGTCCTCTACGTGGGGCGCGGCACGAAGGAGATCGTGTTTGCGTCCGAAAACGCCGGGACGCCGGCGGTCTTCTACCTCGTGAGCTACCCGGCGCACCGGGCGTTCCCCACGAAGCTCATCCGCTTCGAGGACGCGAACCACCGCCGCTGCGGCACGAAGGAGGACTGCAACCTCCGCACGATCCACCAGTTCATCCTGCCGGGCCGCTGCGACAGCTGCCAGCTCGTGATGGGCTACACGGAACTGGAGCCGGGCAGCAACTGGAACACGATGCCCGCGCACACGCACGAGCGCCGCACGGAGATCTACATGTACTTCGGCATCGAGCCGGGGCAGTGCGTGTTCCACTTCATGGGGCCGGGCGACGAGACGCGCCACCTCGCGGTCCACGACCACGACGTCGTCGTCTCGCCGATGTGGTCCATCCACTCCGGCGTGGGCACGAAGGCCTACACCTTCTGCTGGGCGATGGGCGGCGAGAACCAGGAGTTCGACGACATGGACTGCATCGCCGTTGAAACGCTGAGGTAGTTAAGTCGCCCCTTCGGGGCTTTAGTTAAGTCGCTTCGCTTTTAAGTAGTTAAGTCGCCCCTTTGGGGCTTTAAGTTCTTTCAGGCTTCCATTTAACAACTCAACCACTCAACTACTTAACCACTCAACCACTTAGCCACTCAACTACTCAACCACTTAACTACTTAATTACTTAACTACTTAACTACTTAACCACTTAACCACTTAAAGTCCCCAACGGGGGCGACAACGAGACAGGAGGCAGACGATGGTTCTCGATCAATTCAAGCTGGACGGAAAGGTCGCGGTCGTGACGGGCGCGGGGCGCGGCATCGGGCAGGCGTATGCGCTGGGGCTCGCGGAGGCGGGGGCGGACATTGCGGTCGTCGACGTTATCCCGATGGACGAGACGCTGGATGCGGTCAAGGCGCTCGGCCGCCGGGTGATCGGCATCAAGGCCGACCTCGCGAAGGGCGAGAAGGAGGCGCCGAAGATCGTCGCGAAGGTGGTGAAGGCGCTCGGGCGCGTGGACATCCTCGTGAACAACGCGGGCATCATCCGTCGCGAGCCGTTCCTGGAACACAGCGCGAAGAACTGGAACGACGTCATTTCCATCAACCTCTCCACGCCGTTCTTCCTCTCGCAGGCGGTGGCGCGGCAGATGGTGAAGCAGGGGCAGGGCGGCAAGATCATCAACATCGGCTCGATGCTCTCCTACCAGGGCGGCATCCTGATCCCCGGCTACGCGGCGGCGAAGGGCGGCATCAAGTCCCTCACGATGCTCATGGCGAACGAGCTGAGCAAGTACGGCATCTGCGTGAACGCGATCGCGCCCGGCTACATCGCGACGGCGAACACGGCGCCCATCCGCGCGGACAAGAAGCGCAACAAGGCGATCCTCGACCGCATCCCCGCCGGACGCTGGGGCACGCCGGACGACCTGAAGGGCCTGTGCGTGTTCCTCGCCGCGCCGGCGAGCGACTACGTGACCGGTTTCATGTATGCATGCGACGGAGGCTGGCTTGCCCGCTAAATGAAGATCCTCACCCGCTACGTCCTCCGCGAGTTCTGCGTGCCCCTCTTCTACTGCCTGACGGGGTTCGTCTCGATCTACCTCCTCTTCGAGCTCTTCGGCTCGTTCAGCCGGCTGGTTTCGGCCCGCCCCGGCTTCCTCAAGGCCTGCACGTACCTCGCGGGCTACCTCGCGCCCTACTTCGAGTGGATGGCGCCGGCGTGCCTGATGCTGGCGACGCTCTACACGATGTGGAACTTCTGCCGCCACTCCGAGATCATCGCGATGCGGGCGAGCGGCATCGGCTTCTTCACGATCGTCAAGCCGCTCCTCGCGGTGGCGACGCTCATGGCGCTGCTCGTCGGCTGGGTGAACGAGGTCTACGTGCCGCGCTACGGGCAGTGGGCGAAGCTCTACAAGGCGCACCGCTTCAAGGAGGAGGACATGGAGAAGGCGGACGACATTGTCTTCCACAACGCGGCGAAGAGCCGGACCTGGCGCGTGGGGCTGCTCGTGAACGAGGAGGCGTCGATCCTGGAGGACGTCTCCGTCTCCGTCAACTATCCGGGCGGCGGACGCAAGATGACGATCAACTCGCCCCGCGCCGAGTGCCTGGACGGCGTGTGGTACCTGATGAATCCGGAGATCGTCTACTACACGGAGCTGGGGGCCGAGATGGTGTCGCCCACCCCCGAACTCGACAAGCTCTCCCTGCGGCCCTTCGTCGAGTTCGACGAGAAGCCCCGGGACTTCCTGCTGCAGAACCGCGACCCCGCCTTCTGCTCCACGCTGGACCGCCTCCACTACCTCAAGATGCACCCGGCCCTCACGGCCGAGACGCGCCGGGGCCTCGTCTACGACCTCGCGGCGCAGATCGTCGCGCCGCTTGCCTGCCTCGTCATCACGCTCTTCGCGATCCCCGCCGGCATCGCGAGCGGGCGGCAGAGCGTCTTCAAGGGCATCGTGGGGGCGCTCGGCATGTTCTTCGCCTTCTACGGCATGACGATCTGCGGCATGGTCTTCGCGAAGAAGGGGTGGGTGCCGCCCATCCCGGCGGCCGTGCTGCCGGATCTCATCTTCTTCGCCATCGGATGCCGCCTCTTCTGGCGGCAGAGATAGCGCGAAAGGCCGTCCGCAGACTGGACGCTGCGCGTTCTTTTTGCTATACTGGCAAGCACTTGCGAGTTATTTTCTTTTGAAGACAGAGAGGGAGTCAGACATGGTTACGGCGATTATCGTGGCGGCAGGAAAGAGCGAGCGCATGGGCGCGGGCACCGACAAGGCGTTTCTCAACCTTGGGCCAAAGCCCGTGGTGGCCTGGAGCCTCCTTGCCTTCGAGCGCTGCGCGGATGTCGACCAGATCGTCCTCGTCGTGCGCAAGGACCAGCTCATCGCCGCGAAGGCCGTGGTGCGGATGTTCGGCATCTCGAAGGTGCGGGCGGTCGTGGCCGGGGGCGCGAAGCGCCAGGATTCGGTGATGAACGGCCTGAAGGAGCTGGACGTCGATACGCGCTTCGTGGTCGTCCACGACGGGGCGCGGCCCTGCGTGCGGCCCGAGACGATCTCCGAGGTCGTCAAGCTCGCCCGCCGCGCCGGCGCGGCGGTGGTGGGGTGCCATATCTGGGACACGGTGAAGTTCGTCGAGAAGGGCACGACCGTGACGCGCACGGAGGACCGCGCGAAGCTCTGGGCCGTGCAGACGCCGCAGGCGTTCGACGTGCGGCTCCTGAAGCGGGCCTACGCGGCCGTGGCGGAGCAGAAGAAGGACGTGACGGACGATGCGTCCGCCGTGGAGCTGCTGGGCGAGCCGGTGAAGATCTTCGAATCCGAAAAGCCGAACCTGAAGATCACGACGGTTGAGGATCTTCAGGTTGCCGCGGCGGTGGTGTTGAAGGCGTAATCTTTATCTAACTTGATCTAACTTGGGGTGAGAGCGAGGTTGAATGGGTCGAGTCTACGCGGTTCTCGGTGACATCCATGCGAATATCGACGCCCTGAACGCCGTGTTGGACGACGCGCGCGCGCAGGGCGTTACCCATTTCGTCTGCGTGGGCGACGTCGTGGGCTACAACGCGGCACCCGCCGCATGCATCCGCGCCGTGCGCGACGAGCTCGGGTGCCCCTGCGTGCGGGGGAACCATGACCACTACGTCTCCGACCCCGGGACGAACCTGGCCGACTTCCACCCGAGCGCGGCCCAGGTGGTGGAGTGGACGCGCAGCCAGCTGGCGGCGGACGACGTCCAGTGGCTCCACGACCTGCCGCTCCAGAAGCCCGTGATGGGCTTCATGCTCGTCCACGCGACGCTCGACAAGCCCGACCACTGGGGCTATGTGTTCGAGAACCAGCAGGCCGAGGCGAACTTCAGCTACCAGTACACGCCGCTCTGCTTCCACGGGCACACGCACGTGCCGATCATCTACTCGAACGAGCCGGGGGGCGTGGTCCACTACCAGCCGCGCGACTTCACGCTCGAACTGGGGCAGCGCCTCTTCATCAACGTGGGGTCCGTCGGGCAGCCGCGCGACGGCGACCCGCGCGCTTCCTACGTGGTCTACGACATGGCGGCGCGCCAGATCCGTTTCCGCCGCGTGGCGTACGACGTGCAGGCGGCGATGGCGCGCAACCGCCTGGCGGGGTTGCCGGAGAAGTGCGCGTCCCGCCTGGAGATCGGGCGCTAGGGAAGGGGGTGACGCGGTGAGAGGACTGTCGGTCGTGGTTTCCCTTCTGGCCTGCTGGTGCGCGGGGTGTCTCTCGTCGGATGCCCCGGCGGCGAAGGCGTGGACGCTCGACGCCGCCCCGTCCGCGCCGGCGGCCGGGGTCCTGGAGGGTGCGGGAAAGGCCGCGTTCACGACGACGCGCGTGGGGGCCGTGTCCGTGGACGCGCCCTACGACAAGACGCCGTTCGTGGTGCGGCGGGCGGACGGATCCGTCGCGTTCGACCACTACAACGTCTTCGCCGCCTCCCCGGCGGCGCTGCTGCGCGCGCCCGTGCGGAGCCGGATCGGCGCGGACGGCCGCTTCGGCAGCGTCGTCAGTCCGTCCAGCGCCGCGTGGGCCGACGCGCAGGTGGAGGTGCAGGTGACGGACCTTTCGCTCGACTGCCGCACGGACGGCCGGCGCCGTGCCCGCGCAGCCCTTGCGCTTGACGTCGTCAAGGCCGGTCGCGGCCCGCGCACCGTCGCCCTGCAGGGCGCGGGGGCCGGCGAGGCGGATGCGGCGGAGGGGGATTACGCGCGGGCGTTCTCCAGCGCGGTCGATGCGGCGCTGGCGGAGGCGTTGAAGTCGTTGAAGGCCCCGGTGGGCGAAGCGGAAACGGAAAGGAAGCAACCATGAACGCGCGGGGCTTCAACCGCTGAAAACTTTTTTCGGATTTCCTGTAGATTCCGTTGGATGGTTCCCCTACTCCCAAGTGGACAAAGCCAACCAACTGTCCATGCCGCTCCAGGACCTCCCCATTTCCTGGAGCGGATTTTTTATGCTATACTGTCGCCCGGAGTTCAAAATGAAGACTTTTCTCGTTGCATGTTCGCTGATCCTGGCCCTGGCGGGCTGCCGCCGCACGGATGTGCGGAGTTTCGCCGTTGACGTTCCCCAGGCGACGGAGGCCGACCTTCCCGCCCTGAAGGCCTCCCTCGACCGCTATGCGGGGGTGGACAAGTCGACGATCAAGTTCGACGCGGCGGCACGCCGCCTCACGCTGCGGTACGATTCGATGCAGATCGCCAAGAAGAACATCGAGATGGCGATCGCCGGCGCGGGGTTCACGGCGAACGGCGTGACGCCCGAGTCCATCGGCGCGACGCCGAAGAAGAAGTAGGGGCGGAAGGGCGTCGGCATGGCGGCGTTCGGGGAGGCTCTGGCGTCGTTCCGGGCGTGGATTGCGCTGGAACGGGGGCTTTCGCCCAAGACGCTGGAGGCCTACGGACGCGACGCGCGCGCCTTCACGGCGTTCCTCGCGGCGCGCGGATGCACGACGCCGCAGGCCATCGCGCGCGCGGATGTCGTTGCCTACCTGGAGAGGCTGTACGCGCAGCGGAAGCGCGCCTCGACGCGCGCACGGGCGTTCATCGCCGTACATGCGTTCCTGCGCCACCTGCGGGAGGAGGGGGCGCTTGCATGCGATCCGGCGGAGGGGTTGGAGGCGCCGAAGCAGGCCCTCGTCCTCCCGCGCGTCCTCGACGAGGAGACGGTGCGGCGGCTCGTGACGGGCGTTTCGGGCACGTCGCCGCGCGACCTCCGCGACCGGGCGATCCTCGAAATGCTCTACGGCTGCGGGCTGCGCGTGAGCGAGCTCTGCGCGCTGGAGGTGCGCGATTTCATCGTGGATGCGGACGTGGTGCGGTGCCGGGGGAAGGGCGCGAAGGAACGCCTCGTGCCGATGGGCGGCGCGTGCGGACGCGCCGTGCAGCGCTACCTCTCCTCCGCCCGCGACACGTTCACGAAGGGGAACGCCGTGGAGGGGCACCTCTTCGTGACGCGCCTGGGGCGCCCGTTCACGCGGATGGGGATCTTCAAGCTGCTGCGCGAACGCGCGGCGGCGGCGGGGATCGCCGCCGACGCCGTCTCCCCCCACGTGCTGCGCCACTGCTTCGCCACGCACATGCTCGCGCACGGGGCCGACATCCGCGTGATCCAGGACCTGCTCGGCCATGCGTCGATCGCGACAACGCAGATCTACACGCACGTCGACCGCGCGCGCTTCGGGGAGGTCCACCGCCTCCACCACCCGCGCGCGGACCTGCCGCTCGGAGACTCGGAGTCGCGATGACGAGGCCCCCCATGCTCCCGCCTGGCTGGCACTACGACGACGACACGGGCGCGTTGATGCGCGACGTGGTCCATCGCATGGGGCGTCGCTGCCGCAACTGGGACTACTGCGGGAAGGGCACCTACCAGATCACGATGACGCTGGCCGACCGGAAGAGCTGCGCACTGGGGCGGCTTGGACATGATGCGCGGAAGGGGGCGTTTGTCGCGATGAGCGCGCTGGGGCGGGAGATCGAGGCGCTGATGTGGCGCATGGGCGACTTCACGCCCGAGATTGACGTGCTGGGCGTCTGCGTGATGCCCGACCATGTCCATTGGGTGTTGCGCGTCGTTCGGCGGTTGCCGGCGCGGAAGCCGCTGGGCCTTGCCCTGCGCGGCTTCAAGGGCGGGGCCACGACGTGCTATTGGAGGCACCTCGGCTTTTCAGCCGAGGCGCAGCGGGGGGGCGCGGGCGGTGCGCCGGGGCTGAAAAGCCCCGGGCCGCTCTTCGCCGAGGGTTTCGTCGACACAATTCTCTTTGACGAGGCGGCACGTGCCCATGCGCTCGCCTATCTCGCCGACAACCCGCGACGGCTCTGGGAAAAACGGGCCCACCCCGGGCTCTTCACCGTCCTGCGCGATCTGCCCGTGCCGCTGGGTGGGGGCTTCGTCGGGCACTTCGCGGCGATTGGCAACCACAATCTCCTGAAGGCACATGCGATTCTCCAGGTACAGTGCTCGCGGCGTTTCTTCGCCTACGCACGCGATCCTGCGGGGCGGCTTCTGAAAGACGCGCCGCCGCGTGTCGAGGCGCCCGTGTTTCGCGAGACCTGCGAGGCGCTGCTGGAAGAGGCGGCGCATGGGGCCGTTCTGGTTTCGCCCTGCATCAGTGAGGGCGAGCGCGAGATCGCGCGGCGCGCGTTTGCCGCCGGCGCGCGCGTCGTCACGCTGGCCAACAAGGGCTTCTCGCCCCTGTACAAGCCCGGCGGTAAGCTGTTCGACGCCTGTGCGGCCGGCAATCTGCTGATGCTCGCGCCCGCCAACTGGCCCCATCTGCCCGGCGAGAAGCGGATGACGCGCGAAGACGCCTGCGCGCTCAACCGCCTCGCGCAGCTGATTGCCGGGCCCGGGGCCGTCGAGATCGTCTACAGGGGCGTGCAGCCCGAAGACGTTGACCGGCTT
>OIZT01000377.1_pt1 | contig 28802 bp, 25 predicted proteins | sample 1588611 | NCBI WGS metagenome assembly OIZT01 (sample SAMN03283278) | human gut metagenome | biome: human-associated habitat; material: feces | host: Homo sapiens | place: Peru | collected 2012
CTCTTGCTTGGAAACGAATCCCAAACCGTTGGTCCTGAAAATGCCCCGATGGAGGTACACCGCATCTTGCTGGAAGCCGGTGTTGTATTGCTTGAGGGAATCCGTTTGGCAGAAGTTTCGGAAGGGGTTTATTTCCTGAATGCGGCCCCTCTGAATCTATCCGGTGCAGACGGTTCACCCTGCAGAGCTGTACTGATGGAGGAATGCCCGACACTGGGGCAGATTGCCGGAAATAGTCCGTCTGTTTTGGAAAACCTGAAGCAGAACAATGCCCCCAAGATGACGGTAAACGACACTGAATACACCGTCATCAAGCTCCTGGGGAAAGGAAAAGGCGGCTACTCCTATCTGGTGACAGATGGAAGGGCGCAGTACGTCTTAAAGCAAATCCATCATGAACCCTGCGAATACTACACCTTTGGTGACAAGCTGCAATCCGAACTGCGTGACTATGAAACACTTCGGAATCTGGGCATCCCCATGCCCCGGCTTCTGGCGGTGGATGCCCCGCAGGAGCGGATTTTGAAGGAATTTATTGCCGGGCCAACGGTGGCAGAGCTTCTCAAAGAGGGGCGGAGGGAACCCGACTGGCCCAAACAGGTGCAGGCCATGTGCGGCCTTCTGTACCCGGCCGGACTGAACATTGACTACTATCCCACCAACTTTGTCCCATGCGGCGGAACGCTTTACTACATTGACTACGAGTGCAATGCCTATATGGAGGAGTGGGACTTTGCCCATTGGGGCGCACAGTATTGGAACGGATAATCATCATAAGAGCCATTGTGCCCCCCGCTTTCGGAAACCGAAAGCGGGGGGCTTTCCCATTTCCTCACCTTCCCATTTCGCTTACCAATTCGTAAGTAAAGCGTCCCGGCATCGTTTTCATGTCACATATCGGTTCAGCCACTTTCCTGCGGCTGAACATATTTTTAGTGTTTTGAGGCATATCTTTTCAGCGTGCTTACCTACTTTCGTCAAAATGATTATATCAGGCAGAAAATCATGTCACAAATTGTAAATAACATTGAATTTGTTCTTTCAGCCATGGCCAGTTGTTGACAAACGGCGGACGCTTCGCTATAATTCAAATATTGTTAAGCGGAATAGATCACGGTGAAAGTTGCCGGTTGGATGCACTGCTTGACAGGCGGCGTTTTTTCTCCGAATAGCGCCGAGAGAATACAAGGAGGTACAAGAAAATGAAAAAAATGGTAAGAATGTTGTCACTCCTCCTGGCTCTGGCCATGGTCCTTTCCATGGCTGCCTGCGGAAGCAGCAGCTCCGCTCCCGCAGCCACCACTGGCGGAAGCACAGGAGACAGCACCGCGGAAGTTGCCAATGATAACGGTTACGTTGTCGTCGGCCAGACCTCTGAGGTTGCCAACCTGAACCCCATGCAGTATCCCCGGACCCCGGACAGCAACGTGCAGAACCTGATCTTCAGCTTCCTGGTCAAGCCCGATGCTTCTTTGAACTACGAGCCCGATCTGGCTGAGAGCTGGGACATCTCCGATGATGGCACCGTCTACACCTTCCACCTGCGCAAGGATGTGAAGTGGCACGACGGCGAGCCCTTCACCGCCGATGATGTGGTCTTCACCCTGACCAGCCTGGCGAACCCCGACTACGTAGGCGGCAACGAAGGCCGGGTCATGGACATTGTAGGCGCTGCCGAGGTCCAGGCTGGCACCGCCACCGAGATTTCCGGCCTGAAGAAGGTAGACGACTACACCGTGGAGGTCACCCTGAAGGCCCCCAACGCCGCCTTCATGGCCAATATGTACACCGCCATCCTGCCGGAGCACATCCTGAGCTCTGAGAGCCCCGCCGACTGGGCCAACGATTCCTTCAACCGGGCCCCCATCGGCACCGGCAAGTATAAGTTCGTGGAATGGAAGGCCGGTCAGTATATCCGGCTGGAGCGCAATGAGGATTACTTCGGCGAGAAGCCCTCTATTCAGGAAGTGACCGTCCTCTTCGGCGATGAGACCACCCTGACTGCCGCCCTGCTGAACGGCGAGATCGACGTGATGTACAACGTGCCCACTGCCGAGGTCCAGAACGTAGAGGCCGCCCCCAACGTGAACATCTTCACCTATGCGCAGATGACCGTTAACTACATCGGCTTCAACCTGCTCAACGATGTGGTTTCCGACATCCGTGTCCGTCAGGCCCTGGCCCACGGCATCGACAAGCAGAAGATCGTGGACACCGTCTTCGGTGACGGCATGGCCTACCCCTGCGAGGACATCTTCCCCACCATTCACTGGTCTCACACCGACAATGTGACCGTCTATGAGTACAACCCCGACCTGTCCAAGTCTCTGCTGGAGGAAGCCGGTTATACCATGGGCTCCGACGGCTACTTCCAGAAGGACGGCAAGCGGCTCCATGTGGTCTATGATATGTCCACCTCCTCTACCAGCGAAGCCGTTGCTACCATGCTGCAGCAGCAGTGGAAGGATATCGGCGTAGAGATGGAAGTCATCACTCAGGACTTCTCCACTCTGGCCTTCACCAAGCTGCTGCCCGACAGCGGCAACGCTGAAACCACCGGCGACTCCTACATGATGTACACCCTGGGCTTCGGCGTAGAAGTGGACCCCAACGAGTACAATGCCTACCTCTCCACCAGCACCGGTGCCGGTTCCTGGAACTTCGGCCACTACAGCAATCCCAAGATCGATGAGCTGTTCAACCAGTCTCTGCTGGCCACCGATCCTGCGGAGCGGGCAGACATCTACCACCAGATCGCCAAGGTCGAGTCCGATGATCTGTACTGGATCCCCATGTACGGCACCACCGGCGTGGCCGGCGTTAGCAGCCGGGTTCAGGGCTTCACCTGCGACTTCCGGGGCATCACCTTCCAAATCGAAAAGTGGAACGTAACTGACTGATCAAATGCACAGGGAGCCCGGCCCGGCGTTGGGCTCCCTGTGCTTTTTCAAAGGCCTTCCCTGAGAGCAGGACACGGCGCCTGTTCCCAGGGAAAGACTTTGACGAAAGAGGTGGCTTCTATGGAAGATCCTGTAGAGCTTCTAAAGGAACTGATACGTATCGATACAACGAACCCGCCGGGAGCGGAGGCAGCCCTGCTGGACTGCCTGGAGAGGAAGCTGGCAAAGGCCCAGCTTCCCTTTGCCCGGCAGGAAACCGCCCCAGGCCGGGGCAACCTGGTTTCCCGACTGAAGGCAGACGGAGAAATCATCCTGCCGCCTCTGGTGCTTCTGAGCCACACAGACGTGGTTGCGGCGGATCCCAGCCAATGGCTCCACCCGCCCTTTGATGCCTGGGAGGACGAAAAGGGCTTCATCTATGGCCGGGGAGCCGTGGACACCAAGCAGCTCACCGCCATGGAGCTGTGCGCCTATGAGGCTCTGGCAAAAACATCGGGCCGCTGCCGGGACGTATACTTCCTGGCGACCTGTGACGAAGAGAGCGGCAGCACCTACGGGCTTCAGGCCTTTTTGAAGGGCAGCGTCACCCTGGAGGGAGAGACTCTCCGTGGAGAGGACATTCTGCGCTCCAGCGATGTCATCAGCGAAGGCGGCGGCTTTCCCATTCTGGCGGGAGAAAAGCTCTTCTATCTCTGTGAATCCGGTCAGAAGGGCTGCGGCACGGTGCGCTTCACCGTAAAGGCCCGGAAGGCCAAGGGTCCCTTCTTCGGCAGCGGCGACGGTATGGCCCGGGCCATGGCTCTGGCAGAGGACATCGGCTCCACCGTATTGGAGGAGCGTACATTGGAAACCGTCAAGGCCTTTGAGGAAAAGCTGGCGGGAGCGGCCCTTTCCCCCATGATGGAAAAGATCCTTCTCGCCATGAAGCACAACACCATGACCGTTACCATGATCTCCGGCAAAAATGTCAATACCGTCCAGGTCACCTGCGATGTCCGGCTCCTGCCCGGCTATGGCCGGGACTACCTGGAGGGGGTGCTGGAGAAGCTGGCCCAAAAATGGGACTGCGACTACGAGATCCTCTCCCTCAGCCAGGGCTACGAGGCCAACCCGGAGAGCATTCTGCTGGGCCAGCTGGAACGGGCCACCCAAGAGGCCTTGGGAAATCCCAAGGCGCAGATCCTTCCCTTTGTCTCCATGGGCTCCAGCGACGGCCGCTTCCTGACCGGTCTGGGTGCCCGGGTTTATGGCTACAGTCCCGTATATCTGTGGGACATGACCTTCGACACCGCCGTGACCATGGTCCACGGTGTCAACGAACGTATTCACAAGGATTCCGTCCGTCTGGGTACCGACGTACTGAGCCGGGCGGCCGTATATGCTGTCAAGGAGGAAATAAAAAAATGATTGACCGCAATGTTGTCGCAAAAGAGAAAATGGCCCGGGCCAAGGAGCTGATGAACCAGTACGGGATCGATATGTGGGTCATTTACGCCAGAGGCAAGCGGGATACTGCTCTGGAACTGATGTTCAACACCGATACCAAAAACGAGGTGCTCTTCGTTCTCACCGCCTCCGGCCAGCGGATCGCCCTGGCACAGCCGGAGGACGCCGCCAAGTACCGGGAATCTCAAATGTATACCCAGGTGGTGGAAGCTCCTCAGACAGAGCTTATGAAGCAGTTCAAAGCCATTTTTGACCAGGTCTCCCCGAAGAAGCTGGCCCTGAATATTTCTACGGACGACGGACGCTGCGACGGCTTGAGCATGGGCCTGTTCAAAAAGCTGGAAAAGGCCATCGGTGCCGAGACCATGGCCCAGGTCTGGTGCAGCTCCTACGAAATGCTGGAGGAGTTGCGGGCGGTGAAGACCCCCATGGAGATCCAGATCATGAAGGAATGCAGCGTCATCACCACCGACATTTACGATGCTCTCTTCAAGCGCATCCATGTTGGCATGACCGAGGTGGGCGTTGCCAACATGATGCTGGAGGAGTGCGCCAAGCGGGGCGTCGGCACCGGCTACGCCGACCCGGAGGAGCCTCCCCTGGTGCTGATGCCCAAGGGCGGCATGTCCCACCGGGGCCCCAATGACATCAACAAAATTGAGGCCGGTGACGTACTGGTCATCGACTTCTCCATCCGCTACTATGGCTACACCTCCGACATTGCCCGGACCTTGTACTTCCTGAAGCCCGGAGAGGCCCACGCCCCCCAGGAGATCCAGGATGTGGCCAACGCCGCCATTGAGGCAGTGGGCAACTGCATGGCCATGATCAAGCCCGGCGTCAAGGGCTGCGAGGTAGACCATGTGGGCCGCTCCACCATCCTCTCCCACGGCTATCCCGAATTCTTCCACTCCACCGGCCATCAGGTGGGCCTGGAGGTCCACGACGGCGGCACCCTGCTGGGCAAGCCCGGCAAGCGGGCCTCGGAGCAGCGCATCCGCAAGAATGAGATCTACGCCCTGGAGCCTACGGTGCTGCAGGACCGCAGCAAGCCCAGTGCCATCATTGAGGACAATGTGCTGATCACCGACAACGGCTGCGAGCTCATCAGCAAGCGGCAGACCTCCCTGATCGAGATCCCCTACCGCACGGCGGAGGGAATCTAACATGAAATTCACCGAGCAAGAAGCCCGGCAAAGCTTCTTGGAGCTGCTGCGGATCCCATCCGTTACCGCGACTGCCGGAGAAGAGCAGGCCTGTGCCTATCTGGAAGGCATTCTGGACCGGTTCGGCATTGCCCACCGCCGGATCTGCCGGGACCCCAAGCGGCCCAATCTGCTGGCTAAGCTCACAGCGGTCAACCCCACAGAGGATCCTATGATCCTGATCTCCCACATCGATGTGGTGTCGGGAGACCTGGAGAAATGGACCCACGGCCTGTTCTCCGCCGACTGCGAGGATGGCCGTATCTGGGCCCGGGGCACCCTGGATACCAAGCACCTGACCGTCATGGAGCTCTATGCCTTCCTTCACTTGGCAGGGCAGGAGGCAGAGCTAAACAGAGACGTGTACTTTCTCGCCACCATTGACGAGGAGCAGGGCAGTGCCTACGGCATGGGTTATGTCCGCCAGGCAGAGCCGGAGCTCTTCCAAAGGGGTATGGTCATCAACGAGGGCGGGGGCTTTCCCCTGCGGATCAACGGCAAAAACTATATGATGCTCACCGTGGGTGAAAAAGCGGTGTGCAAGGTCCGCTTGACAGCCACAGGCACCGGCGGCCACGCCAGCGCTCCCGGCGCTGACCAGGCCATGCTGAAAATGGCCAAGGCCCTGAAAAACATCTTTTCCCGGGAGGAGGAGCTGCAATGCGGCTCCCACCGGACCCAGAACACCCAGGCCGCCATTGTGGGCAGCCGGGAATGGGACAATCCCGTGGGGGCGGATATCTTCGGCTACGCGGGGCAGAACAGCATCTCCATGCGCTCCTTCCTGCTGGGAGAGCGGAGCAACGTGATCCCGGCCCAGGTGGAGGCCCTGCTGGAATTCAAGGTGCTGCCCTACAGCCCTCCGGAGGAAATCACCGCCTTCCTGGACCGGGTCCTGGAGGACTGCCAGGTCAGCTACGCGGTTGAGAGCTATGAAGACGGCTTTGAAAGCAGCTTCGACAACTCCCGCCTGCAAGAGCTGATCTGCCAGATCCAGCGCAGCTGCACCCGCTTCGGCTTTGACGGCGGCGTGCTGCCCATGCTGGCCCTAGGCCGGACGGACGGCCGGTTCTTTGCCGGAGGCAAGGCCATGGTTTACGGGCTGTCCCCTCTGACTATGGGGGATTCCTTCGATGTGATCCTGCCGAAGGTCCACGGGAACGACGAAAGCATTCTGGAAGACTCCTTCCGGTTTGGCTGCCGGGTTCTGGACGAAATTATTTGCAACAATTGCGGCTGTCCCGGAGCCATTGCTTCCGTGGACAATGGGGAGGTTTTATCATGAACGATTACACTAAGAACATTCAATTTATGGACAATATGATCGCCAGGATGAAGGAACTGGGCATTGATCTGTATCTGATCATCACCGGCGAGGGCGCGGACCCCATCCCCGGCACCTGCTTCGGTGTAGACACCGTAGGCTCCAGCGCCTACGCCTTCACCTCCCGGGGAGACAAGCTGGCTATGGCCTCCGTCATCGATGCCCAGGACGTGGAAGAATCCGGCATGTTCGACAAGGTGGTCCACTACCAGGAATTCTATCCGGACCTGGCGGCTATGGTCCGGGAGCTGCCTCACAAGACCATTGCCTTCGACTATTCCGAAGAGGTGCCTCTGTGCGACGGCCTGACCATGGGCAAATACGAGACCTTCGTCCATGCTCTGGGAGAGGCAGACTTTGTCTGTGTCAGCTCGGATACCTTCATTCCCGCCCTGCGGGAGCAGACCAAGTGAGGAACGCTTATGAATAAATATGTTCGGAAGCGTCTGCTGCAGGCGATCCCCGTGATTTTCGGCATCACCATTCTCACCTTCTTCATTATGAAGATGGCTCCCGGCGGCCCCCTGGGCGGTATGCTCAGTCCCCGGTCCAGCCCCGAGGCTCTGCTCCGGGCTCAGGAGAAGCTGGGACTCAACAAGCCCATTATCGTGCAGTATTGGAACTGGCTCAAGGAGCTGGTCCATGGCAACTTCGGCTACAGCACCTACAATGGCCAGGCGGTCCTGGACATGATCCTGGAGCGTCTGCCCGCCACGCTGCTGCTGACCGTGACCTCCTTCCTGCTGAGCTACATCATCGGCATTCCTCTGGGTGTCTACTCCGCCACCCACAAGTATTCCAAGGGTGACTACGGCCTGACCGTATTCTCCTTCTTCGGCATCTCCATTCCCAGCTTCTTCTTCGGCATGGGCCTGATCTACATCTTCGCCCTGAAGCTCCGGTGGCTGCCCACCTCCGGCTTTGGCTCCGCCACCTTCCGTGGCACCGGGTGGGCCCTGTTCTGGCACAAGGCCAAATACCTGATCATGCCCGCCATGGTCATGTCCCTGGCCAATCTGTCCACGGTGATGCGGTTCGTCCGCTCCAGCATGATCGAGACCCTGTCCCAGGACTACATCCGTACCGCCCGGGCCAAGGGCCTGTCCGAAAAAGTGGTGGTCTTCCGTCACGCTCTGAAAAACTCCCTGATCCCCGTGGTCACCATCTTCGGTGCCTCCATTCCCAACCTGTTCGGCGGCGCTTACATCACGGAAAAGGTCTTCGGCTGGCCCGGCATGGGTCTGCTGGGCGTGGATGCCATCAACAACCGGGACTATCAGGTCCTGATGGGTCTGACCCTGTTTACCGCGGTGCTGGTGCTGTTGGGCAATCTGCTGGCGGATATCCTATACTCCGTGGTCGATCCGCGGATTCGCTATTGAGGTGTTTCTATGGCAAACGCAACGGTATATAAAAAGAAAAAAACCAGCCTGTTCAAAAGCGACGGCTGGAAGCGGTTCCGGAAAAACAAGCTGGCCGTCATTGGTCTGTGCGTCATACTGCTCATGGTCCTGGCCGCCATTTTTGCCCCGGTGCTGGTGCAGAATGACCCCTATATGATCCTGGAGACCCCTGAGGGCAAGGTCATGAAGGATATGTCCCCTTCCGCCAGCGGCACCATCCTGGGCACGGACAACGTGGGACGGGATGAACTCAGCCGTCTGATTTACGGTGCCCGGGTCTCTATGAGCGTGGGCATCGTCTCCGTAGGCATCTCCCTGGTGGTGGGCGTGCTGCTGGGTGCCGTCTCCGGCTATTTCGGCGGCTGGCTGGACAGCGTGATCATGCGTATTGTGGACGTGGTCAACTGCTTCCCGGTGCTGTTTCTGATCATCATCATCTCCACCATTCTGAAGCCCAGTATCTACAACATCATGGTGATCATGGGCCTGTGCAACTGGACCGCCACCGCCCGTCTGGTCCGGGGTGAGATCCTCCGGGTCCGGGAAATGGAATATGTCCAGGCCGCCGTGTCCCTGGGTGCTACGGACTCCCGGATCATCTTCTCCCACGTCATTCCCAATGTCATGGCCCCCATCATTGTAGAGGGCACCATGCAGATGGCCCACGCCATCCTGACGGAGGCCTCCCTGTCCTACTTGGGTGTAGGCGTTCAGCTGCCTACGGCCTCCTGGGGCAATATGCTCATGAGCGCCAACAATCTGGCCACCCTTACCGGCCGCCCCTGGCAGTGGGTGCCGGCAGGTGCCTGCATCCTGCTGGCCGTGCTGAGCATCAACTTCATCGGAGACGGACTTCGGGACGCCTTCGATGCCAAGCAGAAAAAATAAGGAGGAAGTCATATGAACCTAGAAGAAACCTATCGCAGCCGCCTGGCCGGGGTCCGGAAATACCTGACAGACAAGGGCCTGGACGGTGCGCTCTTTACCTCCTATGAAAATCGCCGGTACTACTGCGGCTTCACCGGCAGCAACGGCTACCTCATCGTCACAGACACCGAGGCAAAGCTCATCACCGACCCCCGCTACACCGCCCAGGCCCAGCTGCAGACCACAAAGGACTGCCAGGTCATTGAGTATCTCTACGACCGGCTGGGCACCGTGGCGAAAACCGTCAAAGCCATGGGCGTCACCGCCCTGGTGCTGGAGAGCAGCCTGACCCTGGATGAATACCTGCCTCTGAAGGAGCAGCTGGGAGATATGCCGCTGCACTATGAGCAGGAATACTTCCTGGAGCAGCGCATGGTCAAGGACGCGGGAGAGATTGCCTGCACCAAGGCCGCCATTGCCGCGGCTGAGGCGGGCTTTGACAAGCTCCTGCCGCGGCTGAAGATCGGCATGACCGAAAAGGACGTGGCCGACGAGCTCCACTACCTGGTATCCAAAGAGGGTGCTGAGGCCATGAGCTTCGGCACCATCGTAGGCTCCGGCCCCCGGGGGGCTCTGGCCCACGCCTTCCCCACGGAGAAGAAAATCGAAAACGGAGACATGGTGGTGGTGGATTTCGGCGTCATGAAGGATGGCTACTGCTCCGACATGACCCGGACCCTGCTTTTCGGTGATGTATCCCCGGAACATATGCGCATTTTCAATCTGGTTCGGGAATCCCAGCAGTGCGCATTTGAAAAAATTGCCCCCGGCGTCAGCTCCAAGGTAGTGGAGGATGCCCACCGGGTACCCTTCTTCCGGGAGAATCTGGACAGCTACGCCCTGCGGGGCCTGGGCCACGGCATTGGCCTGCAGATCCATGAGTGCCCCCGGGTCCAGATCGGCCGGGAGACCGTCCTGCGCCCCGGCATGATCTTCACCGTAGAGCCTGGGCTCTATTTCCCCGGTGACTGTGGTGTCCGTCTTGAGGACGACGTGCTGGTGACCCAGTCCGGCATGGAGAACCTGTCTCATACCCCATACGAGATCCACATCGGATAAGGAGGCGTCCCATGAGTTTGTTGGAAGTAAAAGACCTGAAAACCTATTTCTACACCGATTCCGGTGTTGCCAAGGCGGTGGACGGCGTCACCTTTTCCCTGGATAAGGGAAAGACATTGGGCATTGTGGGTGAATCCGGCTGCGGCAAAAGCGTCACCAGCCTGTCTATCATGCGTCTGGTGGACCCTGCCACCGGCCGGAACGAGGGCGGCAGCATCGTCTTTGACGGCCAGGACCTTTTGACCCTGCCCGAAAAGGAAATGCGTAAGCTCCGGGGCAACCGGATCTCCATGATTTTCCAGGAGCCCATGACCTCCCTGAACCCGGTATTTACCATTGGGGACCAGATTTCGGAGTCCCTGAAGCTCCACAAGGGCCTGGACAAAAAGGCCGCCCGGGACCGGGCCATTGAGCTGCTGGAGCTGGTTGGCATTCCCGAGGCGGGGAAGCGAGTAGACGAATACCCCCACCAGCTTTCCGGCGGTATGCGCCAGCGGGTCATGATCGCTATGGCCCTGTCCGGAGATCCGGAGCTGCTGATTGCCGACGAGCCCACCACGGCCCTGGATGTGACCATTCAGGCCCAGATCCTGCAGCTGCTGAAGGACCTGCAGGAAAAGCTCCATATGTCCATTATCATCATCACCCACGACCTGGGCGTCATTGCCGAAATGGCCGACGAGGTGGCAGTGATGTACGCCGGAGACATCGTGGAAAAGGCCCCCACCCGGGCTCTCTTCGACGATCCCAAACACCCCTATACCATTGGTCTGATGAATTCCATCCCGGATATCAACGACCATGTTTCCCGTCTTCGTACCCTGGAGGGCCTGGTGCCCAGCCTGTACGATATGCCCAGCGGCTGTCGGTTCGCCCCCCGGTGCCAGTTCTGCTGCCCGGAATGCGAAGCCCATAGAATCAATTTGACCACCCTTCCCGACGGCAGGCAGGTCCGATGCAGGAGGTTTGAGGCATGAGAGAAGTATTGGTAGATGCCAAAAACTTAAAGAAATATTTCCCCACCGGGGACAAGGACAAGCCCGTCAAGGCCGTAGACGATGTTTCCTTCCAGATTTTCCGGGGCGAGACCCTGGGTGTGGTGGGCGAGTCCGGCTGCGGCAAGTCCACCACCGGGCGGCTGGTGCTGAACCTGATTGAGCCCACTTCCGGCTCTGTCACCTTCCAGGGCACGGAGCTGACCACCCTGAGCCGCAAGGATATGCGCACCATCCGCAGCCAGATGCAGATCATCTTCCAGGATCCCTACGCCTCTCTGGACCCCAGAAAGACCGTTTACCAGATCCTGGCGGAGCCCTTCCAGATCCATCATCCGGAGATGAGCCGGGAGCAGATCTTTACCGAGGTCAGTCAGCTGGTATACCGGGTCGGCCTCCGGCCGGAGCACGTCTACCGCTACCCCCACGAGTTCTCCGGCGGCCAGCGGCAGCGGGTGGGCATTGCCCGGGCCATTGCCCTGCACCCCCAGTTTGTGGTCTGTGATGAGCCTGTGTCCGCCCTGGACGTATCCATCCAGGCCCAGGTCATCAATCTGATGCAGGACATCAAGGAGCAGTACGACCTGTCCTATATGTTCATCTCCCACGACCTGCGGATCATCAAGCATTTCTGTGACCGGGTCATGGTCATGTATCTTGGCAACGTGGTAGAGATCGGCACCAAAGAGGCCATCTACGAAAAGCGCCGCCATCCCTATACCCAGGCCCTGCTTTCCGCCATCCCCAACATTAAGGAGCAGGGAAAAAACCAGCGGATCATTCTCACCGGCGATATTCCCAGCCCTGTCAATCCCCCCAGCGGCTGCCCCTTCCATCCCCGCTGCCGCTACTGCATGGACATCTGCAAGCAGGAAAAGCCCTGCCTGAAAACCATGGCAGACGGCACCCAGGTGGCCTGCCACCTGGATATGGAGTAACCCCTATCCCCGATCCTGAAATCACAAAAATACATCAATTTTGGAGGAACAGAACATGAACAAGATCTATACCGAAAAAGCCCCTGCCGCCATCGGCCCCTACTCCCAGGGTATGAAGCTGGGAAATCTGGTCTTCACCTCCGGTCAGATCCCCGTAGATCCCGCCACCGGCGCGGCTGCCGGAGACACCATCGCCACCCAGGCCGAGCAGTCCTGCAAGAATGTGGGTGCTGTGCTGGAGGCCGCCGGCTCTTCCTTTGAAAACGTGGTAAAGACCACCTGCTTCCTGGCGGACATGGCCGATTTCCCCACCTTCAACAGCGTCTATGAGAAGTACTTTGTCAGCGCTCCCGCCCGGTCCTGCGTGGCCGTGAAGACTCTGCCCAAGGGTGTTCTGTGCGAGGTGGAGGCCATTGCCTTCGTCAAGGAGGGCTGAGATGGGACTGTTTGACGACAGCAACGTTCGGCTGAATGTGCTGAAGCAGCGGGCCTATAATTACCGCTGGGCAGAGGTAGACGACGGTGTCATCCCCCTGACGGCAGCAGATCCGGACTTTCCTGTGGCAGAGCCTGTCCGCCAGGCCATGATCGATTACATCAACGGCGGATATTTTTCCTACACCCCGAAGCTGGGTCTGCCGGAATTCAAGCAGGCCATTTCCGATGGGCTGAAGGCACGCAAGGGAGAGATCATCGATCCCGAGCTGATCCTGCCCATTGACAGCGCAGCCCGGGGCATGTATGTCATTGCCAGGACGGTGCTTGCCCCCGGAGACGAAATGATCGTCTTCGATCCCGTGGACTACCTGTTCCGGGAGTCCTGCCTGGCTGCCGGGGGAAAGGTGGTCCTCTTCCCCGCCAAGCTGAAAGACGGCTGGATCGATCTGTCAGACCTGGAAAGCTACATCACCCCCAAGACCAGAATGATCGGCCTGTGCAACCCCCACAACCCCTACGGCGTCTCCTACCGGAAAGAGGACCTGGAGCACATTATGGCGCTGTGTGAAAAGTACAACCTCTACATCATGAACGATGAGATCTGGTCTGATATCATCTTCCCCGAGGCTCCTTTCAACAGCATCTATCTGCTGGGCAACGAACGCTGCCGCCGGGTCATGAGCGTCTTTGGCTGGTCCAAGAGCTTCGGTATCGCCGGCATGCGCATCGGCTGTGTCTACACGACGGATCCGGCACTCTTCGAACGCATGGTGGAGAAGTCCGATGTCATGAGCACCGCCGGAGGCATCAGCTCCCTGTCCCAGATTGCCGGCACCGCCTGTATGCACAACTACGACTGGGTGGATGCCTTCCTGGTGCACCTGAAGGGCAACCGGGACTACGCCGTGGACCGGCTGAAGCATATGCCCCTTGTGAAGGCCTATGCGCCCCGGGCCACCTACCTGCTGTATGTGGATATCCGGGCCTTCGGCATGAAGAGCGAGGACTTCACGGACTACATGAAGCAGAAGGTCAAGTTGGCACTGGTCTCCGGAGGAGAGAAGTTCTTCGGCCAGGGCAGTGAGGGCTATATCCGCATCTGCTTCGCCACCAGCCGGGGCATTCTGGAGGAAGGCCTGAACCGTCTGGAAAAGGGCATCCGGATGCTGATGGAGGAAAAAGGACTGCATTGACACAAAGGCTCCCGGTCTCCCGGGAGCCATCCTACGCCGGAAAAGAGAAATTTTTTTCTCTTTCCTATGGCGTCACAGGGAAAAATATGTTATTCTAAACGAGAAACAAGGGCGTTTCTCCATACCGCCTGGATCTATGGAGACGCTCTATCTTGAAAGTTATAGGATAGGTGCTATATGGTAAAAGAGATTTCTTTTGTCAAAGAGGAACGGTTGATTCTGAACAGCTATGTTCCCGTTGTAGAGGGCCTGGCCGCTTATCTTGGCCCCAGCTACGAAATCACGCTGCACAGTCTGGAAAACCTGGATCACTCCGTGATCAAGATCATGAACGGCTTCCATACGGGCCGCTCGGAAGGCTCCCCCATTACGGATCTGGCCCTGAGCATGCTGGAAAAGCTGGAGGAGCAAGCGGGTGAATCGGATCATCGGGTGTATTTCTGCAAAAATCACAACGGAGAGCCCATGAAGTCCACCACCATCGCCATCCGCGGGCAGCATGACCGGGTCATCGGTCTGCTCTGCATCAATCTCTACCTCGCCACTCCTGTTCTGGATTTCGTCACCGGTATTCTTCCCCAGACCAGCTCCGTATTTACGGCGGAGCACTTCGCCGAAAATTCCTCCGACGCCGTCTCCCAGAAGCTGGCAGAGGCAAAAAACGCCGTCTTCTCCAACACTTCGGTTCTTCCCTCCATGCGCAACAAGGAGATTATCCGCCTGCTCTACAACTGGCATGTTTTCGAGCTGAAAAGTGCCATCGATCAGGTAGCCGAGGCTCTGAACATCTCCAGCCACACCGTCTATTTCCACCTGCGGAACCTGACCAAAAAGCGGGATTCAAAGGAAGTCGTCTGAGCCCGGATAGCCAAAAACAGCCTACCGTGAAGCGCATCTTCACGGTAGGCTGTTTGTTTCGGCTTATTCTCCGGTGTTCTTCTCGCCGGCGCCTTCACCGGTATTCTCACCAGTGCCCTCTCCGGCAGTCTCGGTAGGATCCTTCTCAGTGCTCTCGACGGTTGTCTCAACGGTGGTCTCGGCGATATCCCGTGTTTCCGTCTTCCCACAGCGGCTGCAGGTGCGGATCTCCTGGGTCCCGTTATCCTTCCAATCACTCCAGTCATGTCCCAATGGATCCACCTCACGGGACGCACCTTTCTTGTGGCAGACGTTGCACACTTCTTCTTCGGTGCCTTTTTCTTCACAGCTTGGCTTCTGGGTGATTTTCCACATGAACGTATGGCCGTTGGCTGGCACCTTGTCAATTTTTTCTTCGATTTTGCAGCGGGAACATTTCCTCACAGTGTAGCCGCCTTTTGTGCAGGTGGGTTTTACAACTTCCTTTGTCTTCCACTTGTGCCCAAGCGCAGGGATGGTCACACGGGCATCCGGATTGCTGTAGCCGCAGACACTGCACAGCTCTCCCTTCGCCCCGGCCTTGGTACAGGTAGGCTCGTTTTTGAATTCATAATATTTGTGGGTATGCTCCCGGAAGGACGGGGTCTGCTCCTCCTCCCGGGCCTTGCAGCTCTCGCAGATGCGGACCTTCAAGCCCTTGGCGGTGTCGGTGGGGATCTTGGTGAATTTCCAGCTTCCCCACTTGTGGCCGGTGGCCTTCAGGGGCACCTCATACCAGTCCCCGCAGCTGCAGTAGTAATAGGCCCAGCCGTCTTCCAGGCAGGTAGCGGTGGATTTTTCTACCTTATATTTGTGGGTATGGTTGGTAGTCTTTGGCAGAGTGGGCTCGATCTCTACGTCCTCTTCCCCGCAGACCACACAGGTGCGGACCCGCTTGCCCTCGGTGGTGGTGGAGGGCTTCTCCCACCGGACCCACTCGCCCCAGGTGTGCTCCGCGCAGGGGGCTACCGTAGCCTCGGTTTCCTCTGTGGTTTCGGTTTCCTCCACAGTTTCTTCCGTGATCTCTTCTGTGGTCTCTTCCGTGGTTTCCTCGGTGGTCTCGGCCTCCAGGGTCATCTGAGATTCTTCCAGCTGGTTCTCTGTGTCTTTTTTACAGCCGGCAAGGCCCAAAAGCAAGACAACCGCCAGCAGGGCGCAAATCATCCGTTTCATTGGAACACTTCCTTCTCTTTTTCAGCGGAACGAAGCTCCGCAAATCACTACTCTAACTTTACGGAAAAACCTGCCAGAAGTCAAGAGGCCTGGGAAAATTTAATAATCGCAACTCCGTCTACACGGTAAAAAATCGGGAAAAAACCACCTCTGCGGCAGACAGCACCCCCACATTGGGGTTCTCCGCCACGGGCGCAATCTGGACATCCATCTTGTCCCGGAACAGGGCCTTGGCCCCGATCTCCCTCTGGAGCCGCTGAGCCAGCAGCTCGTAGCGGTAGCAGATGTCCCCCGCCAGGAAAATACTGTCGAAGGGGATCAGATTCAGCAGATTCACCAGGCCCGCGGACAGATACACCGCCTCCTGGTCCAGAAGCCTCCGGGCCTCCTCCTCCCGATCCACATGGTCGATGAAATCAAACCAGCTGTGGTAGGGCGAGCCCTCCAGCAGCGCCGGGATGGAAGCATAGGTCTCCAGGCAGCCCCGGTTGCCGCACTCGCACTGTCGGCCGTCAAAGCGGATGGAGGTGTGGCCCAGCTCTCCCGTAAAATACTTGGAGTTTCCCAGCAGTTTTCCGCCGGACATGACCGCCGCGCCGATACCGATGTCGATAAACAGCAGCATAAAGTTCCGGCTCTGACCCAGTTCCAGCTGGTGCAGAGCCATGGCATTGACATCATGCTCCAGATAGGCGGGCATTCCCAGAGCCTCGGACAGGAGCTTGCCGATCTCCACCCCGTGCCAGCGCTCAAACCGGGGCGGGTTTAGTATTCTGCCGTGGACGCAGTCTAGGGGGCCCGGAGAACTGATGCCGATGCCCAGGATCTTATCTCGGTCCACTGTTTCCAAAAGGGCCTCCAGGGCCTGGGCGATGGCCGCCACCATGTTGTCCTGGTCCGGCAGCTTTCTGCATTGCAGCAGCTTTCCTGCCATGTCGCACAGGCCCACGGTGCAGCCCTTTCTGGCCAGGTCCACCGCCAGGGCATAGAAGCTGTCGGAGCGCAGGGCCATGGGGGTGGCGCTGCGGCCCCTGCCCACAGACTGGGGTGCCAGCTCCATAACGATGTCCCGCTTCAGCAGCTCCTCTACAATCAGGGAGGTCCCCGCCCGGGTCAGGCCTGTGGCCCGGGCCAGCTCCGCCCGGCTCATGGCCTGGCGGCGCAGATGGCGCAGGACCGCCTTTTGGTTGTATTCTTTTGTGTAATCCGCGTTTCTGGCTTTTTGTGGCATTTTCCTTACCGCTTTCCATTCAACTGGCTCCATTATACGGGCTTGGGGGTCACTTGTCAATTGACTTGGGAAAAATACGGACCGGCAGCTTTCACTGTCGGTCCAATTGGCTTTTATAAAATGACTTTCAGCACCGTCTCCCGGTCCTGGATGCTGGGGATCCCCCCGGGATGCTCCGTAGACAGGCTGGCCGCGGCGGCGGCGAAGGAGCCAATATAGCAAAGGTCCTCTTCCGTCAGCTGGGCCATGGGCTTGTCCAGCTCCAGGAGCCTCGTCATCGCGCTGCCGCCGAAGATGTCCCCGGCCCCGGTGGTATCGATGGGATGGACCTTGGGGCACTTCGCCCGGAAGGAGGCGCTCTTCGTTTTCAGCAGGCAGCCGTCGGGGCCAAGGGTCACCATGGCCAGAGACACACTGAACTCCTTCAGGAGCTTCTGGGCCCCCTCCTCCGGCGTGCAGCCCCACAGGAACTCCACCTCGTTGTCGCTGATCTTTACCACGTCCGCCTGACGAAGGCTCCAAAGCATCTGCTCTTTGGCAGCCTCTTCCGACTTCCACAGGGGCAGCCGCAGGTTAGGGTCGCAGCTGATGAGCTTGCCCTTTTCCTTTGCGTAGGCCACCGCCTTCTGGGTAGCGGTCCGGGCAGGCTCGTCTGTCAGGCTCAGGGTGCCAAAGTGGAAAACCCTGGCCTCGTCAATAAGGCTCTTGTCGATCTCCTCCCAGCAGAGCTGGGTGTCCGCTCCGGGCTTCCGGGCGAAGGCAAAGGACCGGTCCCCGGTTTCATCGAAGGTTACGAATGCCAGGGTGGTGAAAAAGTGATCGTCTACCAGAATTCCCTTGGTCTCGATCCCCGCCCGGCTCAAAGTGCCCAGCAGGAGATGGCCAAAGGTATCGTCGCCTACCTTTCCAAGGAAGGCCGTCTTCCGGCCGTAGGCGTTCAGCGCCGCCAGAAAATTGCCGGGAGCGCCGCCGGGGTTGGCGGCCATAGTGGGATATCCGGCGGCATCTGTGGATTTTGCGGCGAAATCAATGAGCAGTTCGCCCAGGGCTACTACATCGATCATGGTTTTCTCCTCTCTCAGTCCTTTGCCTTCGGATACTCTGTGCACAGCAGACGGTAGGGCGGCTCGTCCTCCTCGATGGCAGGGAAGCGGCCCATAGGGGGATTGAACCGGTTGTCGTGGGCATCGTCGTTGCACTGGCTGACCTCCCCCAGCAGCACGGCACCTGTACCCGGCTCCACCTCAAAATCGTGGTATAGGTACTGAGTGACGAAAATGCTCTCGCCAGGGGTCAGCCGGATCTGGGTACCGGCGGGGACGGTATAGGTCCGGCCATCGGTATGAACGGTCACGTCGCTTTCGTAGTCAATGGACTCATCCGGCTTGGAATTGTACACCCGGATCAGCACATTTCCGCCGCCCCGATTGATGATATCCTCAGTTTTGTACCAGTGGAAGTGGTTGGGGGAATACTGGCCCTCCTTCAGGTACAGCAGCTTCTCGGCGTAGACCTTGGGGTACTTGTCACGCATGGTCTGGCTGCCGTTGCGGATGGTGATGAGGGAAAAACCAATCTTGTCGAAATTTCCCTGGCCGTAATCCGTAATGTCCCAGCCCAGGCAGCAGTCCCGGACCTCATCGTACTCGTGGCCCTTCGTTTGCCACTGCTCCGGGGTGAAGTGGCAGAAGGGAGGCAGATAGCAGCAGTATTTCTGGCACATGGCCTCCAGCTCACGAAGAGCCTTGTTGACTTCGGAACGTTTCATGGGTGTCTCTCCTTTATAAAAATTCCTTACTTAGCATTACTGTAGCATCCCGATTCTATTTTGTCAATCCGCTTTACAATAAAAGCCGTTCTTTTCGGAGCTTCGTCCTGTTTTTCTTGCAACTCATACAAATTTGGCGGGTCCGTTTTGGGCAAGAATACAAGATTCAAAATCAAATTTGAGGCTTGATTCCAGATTCTCCCCAAGGTAGAATATTCCAGAAATGATTCTGTAATGCAGGAGACCTTTTGACCATGAACATCTATTTTCACGACGACGCGGGCCCTGCCCGGCGGGTGCCGGAGCAGGCCTGTGGGTTTCAAAACGTCCAGGGCAGTGGGGAGATCCACTGCTATTCCCTCTTTGACGGGGTCAGCGCCATGCTCATGCGGCTGGAAATCGATTCCTATATCGAGGAGCGGAATCAGGTGGGAGCCATGGAAATCAATTTCTGCGCCAATGGCCGGTTTGAGACCAGTTTTTCTCCCAGAGAGGATCTGTTTTTGCAGCCCGGAGATATGGCCATCAGCTGCTGCGACGGTGTCCACGGGGCACGGTCGGAATCCCGTTTTCCCCTGGGCTATTATGAGGGTATCTGCCTGGAGGTAAGGCCAGAGGCAGCGAAGGGGTGGATCGACCGGCAGGCTCCGGAATTTTCCGTGGACTTTGAAGACCTGAAGCGGAATCTCTTAGGGGACAGATGGTATATGTGCGGCCAGGCAGGGCCCCGGTGTGAGCACGTCTTCCGGGAGCTCTACGAAAACGCCGCCTACCTGGACCCTCGGTTTCTGCGGCTGAAGATTCTGGAGCTATTCATGCTCCTGCGGCAGATTCCCCGACAGGAGGCCCTCTATTGTTCTTCCCGGCAGGTTGATCTGGTCCGCCACCTACGGGACCACATGCTCTCCGACCAGGAAGGCTATGTGTCTCTGGCCCGGCTGGCGAAGGAGCACAGCATCTCTGTTTCCCACCTGCAAAAGCTTTTCAAACAGGTCTACGGTATGCCTGTCTACCACTATATCAAGGAGTACCGCCTGGAGCAGGCCGCCGTGGAACTGGTCCGGAGCGCAGCCTCCATCACAGATATTGCCCAGAACGCCGGTTACGACAGCGCCAGCAAGTTCTCGGAGGCCTTCAAAAAGCGCTACGGCGCCACCCCCAGTCAATACCGTGCCGATGCAATCTGCCTATCAAAACGGGCTAATGAAAGCAAAATGGGATAGCGCATTTTTCTCTCCTGTGCTACTATATCGTCAAGTTAGTCAATGCTAACTAACAGATATGGAGGTACATTATGAAAAAGAAATTGACCGCATTCCTTCTCAGCGCCCTGCTCCTGCTGTCCCTGGTGGGCTGCACCCAGAGCCAGACCGCCGTGACCACTGCCCCGGAAACCACCGTTGCCGAGACCGCTCCGGAGACCACCGCTGTCGAAACAGCCGCCGAGACCACCGCTGAGGCAACCGAGGCCGCTGACTATCTGGCCAGCATCAGCGGTACCTATGTGGAGCTGTTCCCCGAGCTGTCCAAGCCCGAGTATCGGAGCCTCTGGACCGCCGTCGTTGCCCCTCTGGTTGGGGAGGAGAACGCCGAGTCCACCACCGATATGTTGCTGGGCATGTGCACCGCAGAAATTTACGGCCCCGAGGCTGCAGAAAAGTATGCCGCGGACCCCAACGCCATGGCCTTTGACTGCTATTTCCTGGGCGGTGTAAAAACCTTCGTCATCGACGGCCACACCATCACCGGCCTGGACGACCAGGGCAAGGAGGTTTTCTCCCACACCTATGATGCCATGAATGTGGACAACGAGAACGGCTTTATCTTCTACAAGAGCCAGGACGAGGGTTCCGGCCAGTTCACCTACTTTGCCTTCTCCCCCGACTCCATGGACACCACCTATCACCTGGAGTTCCGGTACGCCCAGGAGGAGTCTGACCTGCAAAGCTGGTTTGAAGGCAACTTCGCCTATTGGAACGCCGCCGCTATCGCCGCCGACTACGACCAGGCGACCATGGAAAACGTGATCAACCTGTTCGCCCAGGAGAACCTGGCGGGTCAGGAGTAAACATACCGTGCCCGCCCGCCGAAGCAAGCGGACGGGCATCGTTATAAAAATCAGAAAGGTGGTTCATTTGAAAAAGAAATCCGATCTGTCACGGCTGATGGATTACGCAGGGAGCTACAGGTACTTCACCTACGCCTCCTGGGTCCTGGCCGCCGCCAGTGCCCTGCTGGCCCTGGTGCCCTTTCTCTACATCTGGAGGATCATTCGGGATGTGCTTGACGTGGCCCCGAACTATGGGGAGGCTGTGAATATCCCCCACTACGGCTGGATGGCGGTGCTGTTCGCCATTGTGTCCTATCTCGTTTACATCTGCGCCCTGCTCTGCTCCCATATGTCCGCCTTCCGGGTAGCTACAAATCTGCGGCTGGAGGCCGTGGAGCACCTGGCCAAGCTGCCCCTGGGCTTTACGGAGACCTTCGGCAGCGGCAAGCTCCGCAAAATCATCCAGGAGAGCACCGGCGCGGCGGAGACCTTTCTCGCCCACCAGCTGCCGGACAAATACAGCGCCATAGCTACCCCTGTGGGCCTTCTGGTGCTGCTTTTCGTCTTCGATTGGCGGCTGGGGCTCCTGAGCCTGGTGCCGGTATTCTTGGGCTTCGGCATTATGACCACCATGACCGGCAAACGGATGGAGGAAAAGATGCGCCAGTACGGCAACGCCCTAGCCGCCATGTCCAACGAAGCCGTTGAATACGTTCGGGGCATCCCCGTGGTGAAAACCTTCGGCCAGTCCGTCTTCTCTTTCAAGAAGTTCAAGGCCACCATTGACGAATATGAGAAGTGGGTGGTTGCCTACACCAAAGAGCTGAGAATGCCCATGCTCTTCTACACCGCTGCCGTCAACGGTGTCTTCGCCTTCCTCATTGCCGGTGGGCTGCTGATAACCAAAAACGGCGTGACCCCGGAGTTTTTGCTGAATCTACTGTTTTACATCATCATCACTCCAGTGATTTCCCTGACCCTGACCAAGATCATGTACATGAGTGAAAATCAGCTCATCGTAGCCGATGCCCTGAACCGCATCGACTCCGTGCTGAAGGCCGCTCCCGTCTCCATTCCCGATGCCCCCCAGCATCCGAAGGACGGCTCTGTAGAGCTGAAGGACGTGGTGTTCAGCTACGACGACACCAATGATGTTATCCATGGCGTGTCTCTGCGCATCCCCTCCGGCAGCACCGTGGCCCTGGTGGGTCCCTCCGGCGGCGGCAAATCCACCCTGGCCAGCCTTATGTGCCGGTTCTTTGATGTGAAGCACGGCAGCATCCTGGTAGGCGGCGCCGATGTCCGGGATATCCCCAAGGAAGAGCTGATGAACACCGTCTCCTTCGTCTTCCAGAACAGCCGCCTGTTGAAGGGCACCCTGCTGGACAACGTGAAGCTGGGCAAGCCCGATGCCACCGAAGAAGAAGTCCTGGAGGCTCTGAAGGCCGCCCAGTGCATGGACATTGTGGAGAAATTCCCGGATGGACTCCACACCGTCATCGGCACCAAGGGCGTCTACCTCTCCGGCGGCGAGCAACAGCGCATCGCCATTGCCCGGGCCTTCCTGAAAAACGCCCCCATCCTGATCCTGGACGAGGCTACAGCTTTTGCCGACCCGGACAACGAGGCCAAGGTCCAGGCGGCCTTCGCCGAACTGGCCAAGGGCAGGACCGTGATTATGATTGCCCACCGGCTGTCCACCGTAGCCAACGCCGACTGCATCTATGTAGTAGAAAACGGCCGCATCGCCGAGTCCGGCACCAGGGATGCCCTGTGCGCGAAAAGCGGCATCTTCGCCAAGATGTGGCAGGACTATGGATCTTCCGTTCAGTGGAAGGTTACAAAGGAGGGGTAACAATATGATCGAAAAAATTCAAAAAGCCACGGCAAGTTCCCCTGAGGGGGCCAAGGGGCTGGTTAAAGGCATCCTTGCTTGTGCCTTCCAGAATGTGGCCTTTATGCTGCCCACAAGCCTGCTGTACTGCCTGGTGCGGGACCTGATGGCGGGCATCACCGTAGGCCGGGTCTGGTTTTATACTGCCGGATGCATCGGCTGCTTTGCCCTGATTTTCCTCACCACCTGGTTCCAATATAACGGCACCTATTTCGCTACCTACAAAGAGAGCGGCGTCCGGCGGCTGTCTCTTGCGGAGCGGCTGCGGAAGCTCCCTCTGTCCTTCTTCGGGAAGCGGGACCTGGCGGACCTGACCAGCACCATCATGGCAGACTGCGAGGTGCTGGAAAAAACCTGCTCCCACTTCATCCCCGGCCTCTTCGGCTCCCTGATCTCCACGACCCTCATCTCCCTGGGCCTCTTTGCCTTTGACTGGCGGATGGCCCTGGCAGCCCTGTGGGTGATCCCAGTATCCATTGCCATCCTCCTGGGCAGCTACAAAATTCAGGACCGGGTCCAGGCCAAGACCATGGCCGTAAAAATGGCCTGTGCCGACGGCATCCAGGAATATCTGGAAACCATCCGGGATCTGAAGGCCTGCAACGCGGAAGAGACCTATCTTCGTGGCCTGTCTCAGAAGATCCGGAACGTGGAAAGTCAAACCATCCGGGCAGAGCTGTCCAACGCCGTTTTCGTCACCTCCGCCGGTATGGTCCTGAAACTGGGCATCGCCTCCGTGGCCCTCACCGGAGCCACTCTATTGGCAAAAGGTGATATTGACGTACTGACCCTGTTTCTCTTCCTTCTGGTTGCCTCCCGGATGTACGACCCCATGCAGGGTGCTCTGCAAAACCTGGCCGCCGTCATCGCCATGCGCACCAACGTAGGCCGCATGAACGAAATCTTGGACTACCCCATTCAGACCGGCAGCGAAGAACTGACCAACCATGGCTGCGACATGGTCTTTGACCACGTGGGCTTTGCCTACAACTCCGGCGAGACCGTCCTGAAGGACGTGTCCTTCACCGCCAAGCAGGGCCAGGTCACCGCTCTGGTAGGCCCCTCCGGCGGCGGCAAGACCACCGTCTCCCGGCTGGCTGCCCGATTCTGGGACTACCAGAAGGGCAAGATCACCGTAGGCGGTATGGACATCTCCAAGGTGGACCCAGAAAAGCTCATGAGCCTTTATTCTATCGTCTTCCAGGACGTGACTCTTTTCAATAACACCATCCTGGAGAATATCCGCCTGGGCCGGAAGGATGCCACGGACGAGGAGGTCCTGGCGGCGGCACACCTCGCCAACTGCGATGAGTTCGCCGAGAAACTCCCCCAAAAGTGGAACACCCCCATCGGTGAAAACGGCTGTGCCCTCTCCGGCGGCGAACGTCAGCGGATTTCCATTGCCCGGGCATTTTTGAAGGACGCTCCCATCATCCTGCTGGACGAGGCCACCGCCAGCCTGGACGTGGAGAACGAGACATTGATCCAGACCGCCCTGTCCCGGCTGATCCGGAATAAAACTGTTCTGATCATTGCCCACCGGATGCGCACCGTGGCCGGTGCCGACCAGATCGTGGTCCTGAAAGACGGCATAGTTGCCGAGCAGGGCAGCCCCAAGGAGCTCTATGCCAAAGGCGGCATCTATGCCCACATGGTTGACCTCCAGGCCCAGGGCCAGCGCTGGACCATCTAGCCCCTATAAGAAACGCCGACTGAAGTTTCAAGCTCCAGTCGGCTGTTTTTTTCGCTCAATTCAGGCAATATCTGCCTGGTCTGCCCCAGTTTTTTCAGCTGTACGCCTACTTTTCGGCTGCGGAGATACTCGGCGGCTTCCTCCGGGTCTACAGGGTCCTCTGCCAGCAGCACCCGGACTCCGGGGCGAAAAAAGGAGGAAAGGCCCTCCGCCGTCATGGTCTCCCTGGTCAGCAACAGATAGTCCGCCGTGTCGAAAAACACCACCCCGGGGGCGGCGTTCCTCAGGTCTGCCATGGCCTCTTCCAGCGTATTCCCCAGGCCGAACTGGCCGGTATCCGTCTCCACACGAAAGACGCCCTCTTCCCGGCGCACCGCCACCAGCTCCACCGGCAGGAGCTTCCCGATGTCCGTTCCCCGGTCCGGGAGCCACAGCGCCGCCGCCAGGAGCGCCCACACAAGAATTCTTTTCATGGCTGTTTTCTCCGATCCACCGGGTTCAGCCGCCCGTCCCGGAGCCGGTCTTGGGACACTCTCTTTCGCAAAATGCCTTTCCCCTCGGTTCCATCGAAGGGGGCCAGGTAGCAGACATCCAGGCTTCTGAGCTTTGCCAGATGGAGAACCAGCCCCCCAAGGCCCAAAGACAAGCCCAGCAGTCCAGCCTTGGCCGACAGCACCGCCAAACCGAATCGCCACACCCGGATCCCATCCGCCAGGTCCCGGTTTGGCAACACAAAGCCGCAAACCCCGGCAATGCTCACCACGATCAGGGCGGCGGCAGACACCAGTCCCGCGTCCACCGCCGCAGTGCCCACCACAATGCCGCCGATGGTGGATACGGACTGCCCGATGGCCTGGGGCAGATGGATGCCGGACTCCTGCAAAAGCTCAAAGGCAATGAGCAGAGCCAGCACCTCTGTTGTAGCCGAAAAGGGCACATTTTTCTTGCTGTCAATGATGGCCCGCAGCAGGGGCAGGGGGATCAGCTCCTGATTGTAGGCCGCCAGAGCAATGGCCAGCCCCGGCAGCAGCAGGGTGAGGATCAGGGCCCCATACCGCAGAATTCTCAGGCAAGAGGCGCTGATATAGTCCCGGCTCCAATCCTCCTGGCTCTCCATAAGATACCCCAGGTCTACCGGGGCCAGATAGCCCAGCGGAATGCCGTCCACGATCAGTCCCACCCGGCCCTCTAAGAGGGCGGCGCAGAACTTGTCCGCCCGCTCGGTGTATTGCAGCAGAGGAAAGGCGGTCTTCCGGGAGCCGGTCACCGCCTCCTCTACCGCTGCCGGAGATAAAAATCCGTCTGTATCCATGTCATTCAGCCGCTTCTTCATCCGCCCCACCAGAGTGGGGTTCGTAATGCCCTCCACATAGCACACGGTCACATTGGTCAGGCTCCTGCGGCCCACCCGTGTCTCATAAAGCCGCAGCTCCGGGGACCGAAGATGCCGGCGCAGCAGGCTCGTGTTGGTCCGCACCGTCTCCACAAAAGCGTCCTTGGCCCCCTTGACGGTGTTCTCCACCTCCGGAGCAGAAATGCCCCGCTTCTCCCCGGTCTTGACCTCAAAGGCAATGGCCCCGGCCTCCGGAAAGAGAATGACACAGAAGCCGTTGACCAGCTTCAATGCCACAGTGTCCAGGTCCCGGCAGGGGTCCGCCACGCTGTTATAAACGCGCCCCCGGAGGGCCGATGTATAGAGCGCCTGGATGGTATCCCCCTGCAGATTATCCGTAATGGGCTTTATCACATACTCCGAGGTATCCGCCCCGGAGGTCAGGCCGTCAATGGCATAGGCATAAAGGGTGAATTTCCCACATTTCAAGGGCCGGACGATAAAGTCCCCGGCATCCCGGAAAATGTGCCGGATATTTGGATCGGTGACCTCTCCAAAGTACATTCTCTTCACCTCTTCGGTAGGGTGCCCGGGGATAGGGGGTTCTATACCTTAGCGTTCTTCCTTTCCTGGTACTTACAAGTATTCTTGCATTTTTCAGAAAACTATGCTATGTTTTTGGTGCATAGAAAAAGAGGTGGTCGGTCGTGCTCGTTTATTTGTCTATGATTGACTCCGCAGATGATCAATCAAAATTTGAAAAGATATATTGGGAATATCAGAATCTCATGTACTATGTAGCCAGCCAGCTTTTAAAGAATCCGCTGGATATAGAGGACGCCGTTCACAATGCCTTTGTTTCGATTGCTGAACGGATCTCCGAAATCGAAGATCCGGTTTGTCTGAAAACAAAAGGCTACGTTGTGACCATTACAGAGCACAAAGCCGTGGACATTCTCCGCAAGCAGCACCACTGTTCCGAATTAGCCATTGAGGACGCTCCAGCCGTCCCCATAGACCCGGAAAGTAAAAGTATCTTCACCGATTGTATGGAGCAATTGCCAGAGCGCTATCGGCAGGTCATTCTTCTCAAATACTATTACGGCTTCTCTACCAAGGAACTAGCTAAAGAAATGCACATTTCCGAAGTCAATGCCGTCAAACTGGACCAGCGGGCAAAGCAAAAGCTGCTTACGATCTGCAAAGAGAACGGAGTGATTTTATGAATGATGATATCATCAAACAGATTGCCGAAGAATATATAACCGCTCTATGCGCCAGTCTCCCTGCCACGGAAGCATGCAGCTACACATTCAGCCCACAGTTCAAAAAGAAGATGAATCGCCTGATCTTTAAAACAAATCACCCTTATCGATTTGTCTTATCCCGGGTCGCTTCTGTCGCCATTGTGTTTCTTCTGCTTTTCAGTTCCGTCTTGGCCGTCGATGTAAAGGCACGAGAGGCCTTTATCGGATGGTTGGAGGAGTGCCACGCCACCTTTTCCCGGTTCTTTTTTGCCGGAAAGGTCGAAGCGCAGGAAGAATTGCACTTTGACCTGGGATGGGTCCCAGAGGGATACGTGGCACAGGAACGGATCAAGATTCCGGGAGGCGAATCTGTGCTCTATACAAATACTGACGGGTTCATCCTTGATTTTACCTATTCTACCACACCGGAAAACACAGAATTATACCTTTTCCCTCAGAGTGCCATAGAACAAACTGCCTCCGTCAATACCACTCCCGCCAAACTTTTTATTGCGCAAAGCACTGATGAAACGAGCAGTATCGTATGGCAGGACAGTATGCAAGGTACGCTCTATGCCATCTCCTGTCGATGCGGCAGTTCTGAATTAATTCGAATCGCAGAAAATATTGTAAAAAAATAATTTTCAGGTGTCCAAAATCAGCCTCCTCGAACGTATTAGTATATGAAGGGATTCGACTGTTCTCATCTCGGTAATTTTCCTTAAGATACATATTGTCAATATCTATCAATCTTTGTAAAATTTGGAGCACAAAATGTTGGATGTACATCGTTACCATGTAAAAGAAATGACTATATTCCTGCTTCTCTCTGTTTTCGTCCTATGCGGGTGTTTTGATCAAACAGTCGTCCCAGATAAAGGAGATTTTACGTTTAAGGTGCCAAAAGGCTATATTATTTCCGACATAACCGATTCGAATTGTTCGATTTACGAGGCAGAAAAAAGCAAAATGGTCGGTGGTATTGAGATAACGAAACTGAAACTAAAGGACTTAAAGGACGAAAACAGTTCAAATATCTTTCGATATTTACGCCAACGTTTCTACGGAAATAAACGAATGGAGCAGGTAACTTCTTTATGGGGCGATAAACATCCTATTGTGGATATTCATCTATGTGTACAGGACGACGAAAATTCCCGTCATGAGTATTACCACATTTTCTTTGAAAAAGATTCAGGCGTGTATCATTTGTGGCTGGATGGAGGACTTGTTGATCAGATTTCTGAAACCGAATTTATCGGGATCACAGGGGTCGATTAAGCTCGTAAAAAGAAATGGAGGATACAAAAGCATCCAGCAAGGCTCCAGATACTATCTGACATTCACATGTCGTAGCCAGGTCCCAGATAATATGATTATTGATGGAAAGGGCCGGGTAACTGACGTGACCGTGCCTTATCCAAGCTAATGAGTAAAGCAACAACGGCCCGGGCGCTTGTCCAGGCCGTTGTTGCCGTCTAGGGAGGTTTCCCCGTATCCATCAAACTGCCCTATCCCCACCCTTCGAGAGAGTAGCCTGCGGGTTTTGGTATAGAGGATTCCGAAAAATGAATCAAATCCGCCCCAGAAATCCCGTTTTCCAGGATTTCTGGGGCGGCCACATATTTACTGGGCGCTGGGCTTCACTTCCGGGCCAATGGGGCAATCGTACCCCGCCGCGGCGTTCT
>OIZT01000379.1_pt1 | contig 28670 bp, 33 predicted proteins | sample 1588611 | NCBI WGS metagenome assembly OIZT01 (sample SAMN03283278) | human gut metagenome | biome: human-associated habitat; material: feces | host: Homo sapiens | place: Peru | collected 2012
AATGCATTAAAGGTTATCATAATAAAGGAATGTATTATTTAACAACTAATAAAAACGAAATTAGGTATTATAAGGAAAAAAGTGACTTACTTCTTAAAAAAGCAAAACCACTTATGGAAATCTATAAAGAAAATAATATAAGAGAATATAAATTATTTCTTAAAAAAGATGAAAATATAATATGTGATAGGACAAGATATCTTTCTGCTCTACCATTATTTACAATAACTGACGAACTACTAATTAAAATATTAAAAAGAAATAAACTTTCTAAAACTGATATTGATAAAATAATCAGATATAAGAATGAAGAACTAAAATATATGAATAATATTTTCAAAAATAATAAAGTTAACGATTATATTTATGTAATAAAAGAAAATGAGTTTAAAAATGATACTCCATCACTTTCTCTAAATAATTTATTCATAGATAAAAAAATAAATTATACCTATAAAGAGTATATGGAACATTTGAAACAAACTAATGAATACACAACAAAAGTAAATAATTATGAAATAAACTATGTAGATAACAAGACATTTAAAAATATAACTATAACATTTATTAAAAATCATTATGTAATTATTTCAAAAAGTTCTAATCCAACTATACATTTTGTTATTGAACATCCAAAGTTAGTTGAAGCTATTGAAAATTTTAATCCACTTATAAAGGAATAAATAATATGAATAAAAAGAAAAGAAAAGAAAACTTAAATGGAAGAATGTAATAATTATTTTAATGGTTACTGCACTTATCATAACCTTAATAATATCTATATTTAATATGGTTAAATGGAAAATGGATTCTAACAAAACTAACAAAGAAATTTTATGAAGAAATTACAAAATATTAATAAGGAATTACAAGGTAAAAGTACATATTTTCAAAAACTATATGAAGATCGTACAAATGGGATACTAAGAGAAAAAGAGTTTTTAATATTAATGAATAAGTATAAATATGATAACGAAAAGTTAGAAGAACGACAAAAAATAGTGAAGAAAGAAATATCATCTACACTAGCAAAAAAAGAAACAGTAAAAACTAAAAAGAATATCTTTAAAAAGTACAGACATATAGAAGAATTATCTATTGAAATTGCCTATGATTTTATTGATAAAATTCTCATAGGGAACTATGACGAAACAACAAATTCAAGGGATATTAAAATAATATGGAACTTTACCATTTAAAAATATATATAGATGATTTATTACATCGGGCAGTAGGTCCAGTGGCTCCAATAGCTCCGGTAGGTCCAGTGGGTCCTATTAGAAATTTTGTTGTAGGTATGGTTAATGAAGGTGATTTTGCTGATGTCACTATTGAAGAAAATGGTATGGATGAAATAATAAACTTTACTTTGCCGAAAGGACCAAAGGGAGATGATGGTCCAAATAAAATTAAGTCTTCATATTTAGTTACTTTTAATGATAATGTTGATTATACTGGTACTTTGATTAATTCTTTGGAGAGAATTCCAATAGGAAGAAAGGAACTGGATATAGATAATTTAATTAATTTAAATACTAATGATAATACTATGTCATTTAACTTGATTGGTTATTATAAAATCACTTTTATAGTCAATGCTAGAATTTTAACTAATGATAATTTTAATCCTGATAATGATTTTATTTCACTTGGTTTAAGATTAATAGATACTAATAACGTTTATATTGGTGCAAGTAAATGGATATATAATAATGAGTATAATACTATTACTGGTCAGGGAATACTTGCAGTTAATGATACTAATAATATTTATGAATTAGTTAATTTAAGTAAGGAGAAAGTTTATTTGAATACTCCTGATATTATTAATATTAAGTCTATTTCTTATTTTACTAATCCACTTGTTAATGTTATTATAGAGTTTCTTGGTAAATAATAAAGCATATAGCTAGTTCTATATGCTTTAATCTATATTAATTAATTCATATTCTTTATTTCCAATTTTTAAATCATAAGCACTATCAATTGTATGTACACCATTTCTTGATTCAATTCTTTCAATTAAATGAGTTTTACCAAGAGCACTTGAATTATATACCAAGTCTAAACAAGCTTTGTCTATTGCAACAGGGTCAGTTGAAGCAAGTATGCCTATATCTTTCATACATGGATCTTCTGCTTTAGCACAACAATCGCAATCAACTGACATATTACACATTACATTTATATATGCTATATTATTTTCAAATAGTTTTATAACAGAGCTTGCAGCATCTGCCATTGACTCTAAAAACAAATCATGATCAGCAGTCCGTATTTTTTCTGGTTCTCCTGCACCATGAATATATGCTTTTCCATATGATGAAGCACATCCTATTGATAATTGTTTTAGTGCACCACCATATCCTCCCATTGGATGTCCTTTAAAATGAGATAATACTAACATTGAATTATATTTATCTATATTTTTTCCTAAATAATTCTTTTTTATTACTTTACCATTTGGTATTTCTATTTCTTTATCTGGTCCTGTTTCATCTAATAAATCAACTTTGAAATATTTAGTCCAGCCATGGTTTTCAAGTAACTTTTTATGTTTTTTACTGGTATTTCTTGCTCCATCATATGCTGTATTACATTCTACTACTGTTCCATTTACATAATTTATAATATTTTTAAAATATTCTGGATGAAGAAAATTTTGATTACCTGCTTCTCCTGAATGTATCTTTACTGCTACATTACCTTTTAATTCAATATTTAAGTGTTTAAAAATATTAATTAATGATTCACTACTTAAATTTTTTGTAAAATAGACTTTACTTTTCATTTTATTACCTCCATATATATTGTATTATAATATAATTGCTTTTACGAAAAAATTATAAAAAAAAGAGATTATCTAGTAGCATTTACGCTTACTTGTTTTTTATCTCTTCCTAAATGTTCATATTTTACATATCCTGATACTTTTGCAAATAGTGTATCATCTGTACCTCTACCTACATTAGTTCCTGGATGAATTTTAGTTCCTCTTTGACGATAAATGATGCTTCCTGCATTTACGAATTCGCCATCACTTGCTTTTGCTCCAAGTCTACGACCTGCTGAATCTCTACCATTACTAGTAGAACTTTGTCCTTTTTTATGAGCAAATAATTGTATATTAAATTCTAAGAACTTCATATTAGCCTCCTTAATCATATATTTTTATGTTTTTAGGATATTCTACTACTAAACTTTTTAGATTTGATAACATACTATTTAATAATACTTGGGAATTTTTTTCATTTTTTAATACCTTTATTGTCATCTTATCTAAAATATTATCTACTTCTAGTATAGAATTATCTAATGCTATTATGCCATTTATGGTAGTTAATACACTTGCACTTACTGCAGCACATATTATATCTTTACCATAATCATCATAATTAGCATGTCCTGTGATAACAATTTTACTTATAAAATTATTATCATATTCAACTTTTATTTTTATCATAACACACCTTATTTAATAGTTTTAATTTCTACTTTTGTATAAGGTTGACGATGTCCTCTAGTTTTTCTAGTAGAACGTTTATTAGGTACATAAGTGAATACTCTGATTTTTTTACCTTTTCCTTGTTTTAATACAACACCTTCAACTGTTGCACTAGGAACATATGGATTTCCAGCAACACCATTTACCATTAATACTTTGTCAAAAACAACTTTACTATTTTCTTCAGCATCTAATTTTTCAACGAAAATTACATCTCCTTCAGAAACATAAACTTGCTTTCCACCAGTTTCTATAACTGCTTTCATAACTTACCTCCTTTTATGTAATCAAAGACTCGCCTTTAAGGTGGAATAATCTCTTTTTATACCTTTTTAGTGCGGTTGAGTAATCAACTCGAGGTCTTCAAAACACTATGATTATAGCATAAATTCTTAATCTAGTCAAACATTTTTGACAAAAAATCTTCTTCTTTCATATAATTTTTATTGTTTTTTATTATATGATTAGTATTTCTATACATTTTATTATAATTATCTATTATTCTTGTATTTTGATATTTAGTTTTATATAAGTATTTTTCTAGTAAAAATCTATTATAAATATACTTAATATTTTTTAAATAGTTATATAAATAATTTATAAGTATTCCTAATATTAAGATAAAAGAATAATTAAATTTAAAAATAAATAATATTAAGATTATATTTATTATAGATAGTATTATTAATAAGATATTACTTAGTTTATAGTTAAATATTTTATTTATAATTATATTTAATATTTTAGAGCCATCAAGGGGATATATTGGTATTAAATTAAATAAAACAATGGAATAATGATATTTATTAAATAACTCAAAAACATATGGTCTTATTATGTTATTTTTATATAATATATAGATAATAAAATAATATATTGTTTGCATAATAATTCCTGATATACTTATAATTAATTCTTTAGTTAAATCTATATCTATTACACTATTTAATCTTGTTATTCCTCCATATGGATAAATAGTTATATTTTTTACTTCAATATTAAGTATTTTACTAGATAAATAATGTCCTAATTCATGAATTACAATTAAGGAAGTAAAGATTAATAAATTAATAAATTGCCCTGTTAATAAAAAAGATAATACTAGTATATAGTATGTATAATGAAACTTTATTTTATTCATTTTATACTAATCCCTAGTATTCTTCTATATCTAAAAATTTACCATCTTTTTCATAAACAAGATATAATGTATTATTAGAAACTTCTCCTAATAAGGTACCTTTTTCAACATAATCATATAATTTTACACTTGTATTAGACATATTACCATACCATATATTTATATCATCTACTCCTTGAATTATTATAACATTACCATATCCTTCTTTTTCCCCTGAAAATACTACTAAACCTTCTTTAATAATTGGTACTAAATAATTAGTAGATACTTCTAATTTTACTCCATCTAAATATTTACTTTTACTATTATATGTTAATGTTTCATTAAATACGGGAGTGGTATTTTTTACTACTTTATTTAATGAATCTACTCCTCCCAAATATTTATTATAGAATTCTTTTATTTTAGCAAACGAAAAATTATTATTGTATACTTTATTATAAATAAAATCTTTGTAGGTTGTACTTTTTTTCATTATTATTAAATTAATAAGAAATAATACTATTAAAAACAATATTCTATTTATATGTTTTCTATAATTAAACTTCTTTGGTTTATTATTTGTACCATTTATTTTATTTAAGTATTTTGATGTATCTATCATATTATTCACCCTAATAATATATATGAATAATATAATAATTTAGAATAATATCTTACATAAATTCACTTAATACTTCTTGTAAATACTTATTATTTAGCCAAAAGCAATGCTTAGTATATTCTGTTACACCAGTTAATTTATCTGCGACAGGTAACTTACAAACATCATTTGCATTTCTTCCATGTGGTCTTACATGACATACTCTATTTTCACTTGAACCAACAAAATTTGTTTTTCTTATACCATTTATATCTATTGATTTAATAATATTTCCACTCTTTATAGTATTATATGTTTTTTTCCACATATCCATAACATATGTTTCAATATCTATTTCTGGCATATTCCATAATTTTATACCTTTAAATACATACTCATTATGTTCTTTTTTAAATACAAAGAACATATATTTAGTAGTTTCTAATTCTTCTTTTAACTTACAAGTTTGCCACTCTTCATTAATTATATCAGTATATTTAAAATAAGGAAAGGAAATTGATTCAATTATTTTACCATTTTCTTCGATACGTATTGTTTTAGGAATTATATTGGCTTTTTGAAATTCTTCGGTTAATACTAATTTTCCTTTAATATTAAACATTCTACTAATTAATATACTATTGATATTTTTAGCATTTGTATTAATATTAAATTCTTTCAATAATTCTTTTTGAGTTTTGTTTTTATATTTTATAATAACATTATTTACAAACTCATTAAATGTATCTGTTTTGTTTTTTAATACTTTCTCTACATTAGAATAATCTCCAATATATTTTCTAACAAGTTGTGTCATATAAGAACTTCTAAAGCAAAATGCACGTTGCATCGCTGGAATATAATTAAAGGGTTGTTCTCTTAATGATAATGAATTAGTACCCTTAGTACAAGCACCAAGATACATAGTATCTGCTTCTGATATTTCATGGGCTTTACCTTCTTTTATTTTTTGAATAATATAATTCCAATCTTCTGCGATTTGTTTTAAATCATCACTATTTTCTAGTTCTAATAATTTTTCATTGGTAATTATTAAATCTTTTTTATCTTTTCCTTTTTCCCATAAATACCACAATAATTGAATTTTATTATTTTTAAACCAAAAATGACTAGTTTTAAATTCATTTTTATACTCTTCTTTAAAATCAATTATATTTAATGTTAATCTTTCTTTCGCAGATAATTGACCTTTTCTTATTTTTTTATAAGGAGTTAACTTTAATTCAATTCCTGCAGGCATAAAATCTGGTTCTGAATTATTATTATTTTCTATACCAAATAAATATTTTTCTACTAACTGTCCTAAACCTCCTTTATTTTTTTCTTTATTATTAATAATTATATGTTCCTCTTTTAAAATATCATTTACTGATTTACCTAAAACAGACTTAGATATTGTTTGAATTTCTTCTTTATTATATAACCTACCTTTTTTCATAAAAATTCTCCTTTCGATCTTGATTTTTCTTAAAAAAAATTATAAAATATTTATATAGAGTTTTTTTAATATTATAATAATTTAATCTTGATCTTTTTAATTAAGTATATTATAATATATTTATAGTAATTTAACAACAATTGGAGGTAATTTATGGAAAAAACTGTTGTAGAACTATTCGCTGGTGTTGGTGGATTTAGATGTGGGTTAAATAATGTAAGGTTAATTAATGATAAAGTAATGGAAAATGGTAATTGGAAGTTTGTTTGGGCTAATCAATGGGAACCTTCAACTAAATCACAAGAAGCATTTGATTGTTATACAAAGAGATTTAATTTATCAGATGCAAGTAATATTGATATATTTCAAGTAGATAAAAATACGATTCCTAATCATAGTTTACTAGTAGGAGGATTTCCTTGTCAAGATTATTCAGTAGCACAAACATTATCAAATAGTAAAGGAATTGAAGGAAAAAAAGGTGTTTTGTGGTGGGCAATAAATGATATATTAAAAATTAAAAAACCACCATTTGTATTCTTAGAAAATGTAGATAGATTGTTACTTTCTCCTGCTAGTCAAAGAGGCAGAGATTTTGGAATAATACTTAGAAGTTTCTATGATAATGGCTATGCTGTTGAATGGAGAGTAATTAATGCTGGGGAATACGGACTGCCTCAAAAAAGAAGAAGAATTTATATTGTTGCATATCATAAATCAACTAAATATTATAAAAAATTGAAAAAATATAATATAAAAGATATTATAACTAAGGAAGGAATTTTTTATAAACCATTTCCTATTAAAGATGAGATATATGAAGATAATACAACTAATATTTCAAAAGAAAAATATATAGATTTAGTGGATGTTAGCAATAATTTTCAAACTAAATTTTATAATTCTGGTATAATGTTTGAGGGAAATATTTATACTGCAAAAGTTGATGCTATATTAAGTGAAGTATATCCTTTAAGAAAAATTAGAGAAAATAATGAAGTAGATAGTAAATATTTTCTATCTGATGATAAAATTAAAAAATTTACATATTTAAAAGGATACAAAAGAATACCAAGAACTAAACCTAATGGCGAAACTTATATGTATTCTGAGGGTTCTATGCCATGTCCTGATAATTTGGATAGTCCCGCAAGAACTATGTTAACATCTGAAAGCAGCATAAGTAGAACTACTCATGTTATTGAAGATTATAAAACTGATAAATTAAGGTTACTTACTCCACTTGAATGTGAAAGAATCAATGGATTTCCTGATAATTGGACAAATACTGGTATGTCAGATAAGAAAAGATATTTTATGATGGGAAATGCCTTAGTTGTTGGAGTAGTTAAAAAAATTGGGGAAGAATTAGAGAAAATTATTGATATGGAAAATTAAAAGAATGTTTTTTAACACTCTTTTATTTCTTATAATTCTTTAAATATTCAATTACATCATTAAATTTATCTACACTTATTATTTCTAAATTATAATTATATTTATTTTTAGTATTTATTGCTTCTTCATAATTAGCTTTTGGTACAAATACTACATCTAATTTATTTTTAGCAGCACCCATTATTTTATAATTTACTCCATCAATTTCTCCGACATTACCATTTATATCTATTGTACCTGTTCCTCCGATATTTAATCCTTTGGTTATATCTTCATCACTTATTGCATTATATATGGTTACTGCTGTCATTAATCCACCAGAAGCTCCTGATTCACTTTCTTTAAATTTTATATTTATCTTAGGATCTAATTCATAATCATAATTAGTTATTACTACAATACCTAATACTTTATAATTATTACTTAATGTTACTGGTACATATAATTCTAATTCTTTATCATTTCTTTTTACAGTTAATTTTACTTTATCTGAAATATTAGTATCTTTTATTACTTCTTTTATTGTATCTACTGATTCTACTTCAATATCATTTATTTTTAATATTTCATCATTTATTTTAATTTCATTATCATTAGTAGTACCTATTACTATATTTCTTTTATTAGTTATTTTTATTTCTTTACCTAAGGAATTATATGCTACAAATATAGCATTTTGAATAGAATTATCTAACATTATCTTATTTCTTGTATGTATTTCTTCGATAGTTTCATTAGATAATTGTTCATTAGATAATTTTTCTACTTTCCATTCTGGTATAAATAATGACATTAATAAGCTACTTATATTACCATTATATTGTGTTACATATAATAAGTTAATACTACCTTTAGTGTCTTTATTATTAGATACTTCTACTCTATTACTTATTGGTATTATACCTCCTGGAGCCATTATATAATATGGTAAGTTTATATTAAATATAATTAATACTAATATTATAGTTATAATGTAACCTTTAAATTCTAATAATATATCTTTTATTTTTTTCATATATTCACCCTTACTTTAATTTTATTTATAATTATAATTATTATTCATATACTTTATTATGAAAACAAAATACAAAAATATTATTATAATTATATGTAGTTTATTCTTTTTAGTTAATTTAATTATTTATAGAAATCTTGTTTTTGATACAGTAGGATTTTCTTTAAATATTTGGATTACTTCTTTATTACCCGCTTTATTTCCTTTTTTTATAGTATCTGATATTTTAATTAATTATGATGTTATAAAGTATTTTCCTAAGGTAATTAGAAATAGTATTAAGTATTTATTTAATGTTAGTGATAATGGTTTAGTAATAATTTTACTTAGTATGTTATCAGGTTTTCCTAGTAATGCTAGAAATATTAAAAATATGTATTTAGATAAAAAAATTACTAAGGAAGAAGGAGAACATTTATTATATTTTACTCATTTTTCTAATCCTATGTTTATTTTAGGTACTATACCTTTAATATTAAATAGTAATAAAATTAGTAAATATATATTAATTTCTCATTACTTAGCTAATATTATTCTTGGTATTTGTTTAAGAAAATATAATATAGTTAATGATAGTAATACTTCTAATTATAAAGAAGATAAACATAATTTTGGATTAGTTCTTACTACTTCGATTAGAAAATCTTTAGATAGTGTTTTAGGTATTCTAGGTACTTTAACTGTATTTTTAATTATATCTACTTTATTAATTAATTTCTTTAATCTAGATAATACTAGTAGTTTACTTATTAAAAGTATTTTAGAATTAACTAGTGGTTTAAAAGAACTAGGAAGTTATAATTTATTAGATAAATACTTACTTATTATTAGTTCTTGTATTTTATCTTTTGGGGGATTATCAGTACATATGCAAGTTATTAATGAATTAGTAGATACTGATATTAATTATAAAAATTATTTTATTGGTAGAATATTACAAGTTGTACTTAGTTTAGGAATTAGTTATTTAATTAGTTTATTCGCTTTCTAATTCAAATATTATATCTCTTAATTCCATTGCACGTTCAAAGTCTAATTTTTTAGCAGCATCATTCATTTCCTTAGTTAAATTATCTATCATATCTAATTTTTCTTTCTTAGATAATTTTACTTTTGGTTCTTCTTTTATTTCTTCTTCATTACTTATTAAATCTCTTATTTCTTTTATTATTGTTTTTGGAGTTATATTATGTTCTTTATTATATTCTTCTTGTATTTTTCTACGACGAGCAGTTTCTTTTATAGCTTTATCCATACTATCTGAAATAGTATCAGCATACATTATTACATGTCCATGTTCATTTCTTGCACATCTTCCTATTGTTTGAATAAGACTACGATCGCTTCTTAAAAATCCTTGTTTATCTGCGTCCATTATTGCTATTAAACTTACCTCAGGTATATCTATACCTTCACGAAGTAAATTTATACCTACTACTACATCATATTTACCTAATCTTAAATCTCTAATTATTTTCATTCTTTGTAATGATTTTATTTCATTATGTAAGTATGCTACTTTTATATCTAAGTTCTTTAAATAATTAGTTAATTCTTCAGCCATTCTTATAGTTAATGTTGTTATTAATACTCTTTCATTTTTCTCTATTCTCTTATTTATTTCATTAACTAAATCATCAATTTGATTTTTAGTAGGTTTTACATCAATTGTAGGATCTAATAATCCAGTAGGTCTTATTATTTGTTCAACGTATTTATTATTAGTACGATTTAATTCGTATTCTCCTGGAGTAGCAGATACATAAATTACTTGATGTATCTTTTTTTCAAATTCTTCGAATGTAAGTGGTCTATTATCTAATGCTGATGGTAATCTAAATCCATAATCTACTAAGTTCATTTTTCTTGCTCTATCTCCATTATACATTCCTTTTACTTGTGGTAATGTTACATGAGATTCATCAATTACAAGTAAGTAATCATCTCCGAAGAAATCCATTAAAGTTGTTGGAGTAGAGCCTGGTTCTTTTAATGCAAGTGGTCTAGAATAATTTTCTACTCCATGACAAAATCCTGTTTCTGCTAACATTTCCATATCATAGTTTACTCTTTCACGAAGTCTTTGCTCTTCTATTAATTTTCCTTTTTCTTTGAAATAATTACATCTTTCTTCTGCTTCTTTTCTTATATTTTCTATTGCTTGTTTTAATTTAGCATCGCTTGTTACAAAGTGTGAAGCTGGGAATATTGATACACTCTTTTTATCTTTTAAAACTTTACCTGTAAGAGTATCAAATTCACTAATTCTATCTATTTCATTACCAAACAATTCTATTCTTATTCCACTTTTTCTTTCATTCGCAGGAATTAATTCTATAGTATCACCTTTTACTCTAAATGTTCCTCTTTTAAAGTCAATATCATTTCTTTCATATAACATATCTACTAAACGTTTTAAAATATCATCTCTTTCATAGATATCTCCTTTATTTAAAGTTAACATTTTATTTTTATATTCTTCAATTTCTCCAATACCATAAATACATGAAACAGATGCTACTATTATTACATCTTTACTTGTAATTAAAGCACTAGTAGCAGCATGTCTCATTTCATCTATTTCATCATTAATACTACTATCTTTTTCAATATAAGTATCTGTAGAAGGTACATATGCTTCAGGTTGATAATAATCATAATATGAAATAAAATAACCCACATGATTATCAGGAAATAATTCTTTTAATTCACTATATAGTTGACCTGCTAATGTCTTATTATGTGCTAAAACTAATGTTGGTTTATTAATTTCTTTTATTACATTAGCAATAGTAAATGTTTTTCCTGTTCCTGTTGCACCTAATAATACTTGATCTCTTTTACCTTCTTTTAATCCTTGAACTAATTCGCTAATTGCTTCTGGTTGATCACCACTTGGTTTATATTTACTTACTAAATTAAACATAACTACCATCCTTTCTAATACTTTATATCTTTTGTAACTAATATTAATCTAATAATGTGTACTTAATTTAAACATATTTATATTTTATCACTAATAGTTAAGAAAAACAAGAAAACATTTTACTATTTCCTTGGTATTATTTGTCTATGTTTTATAACCTTTGACATTATTAAGAAAATATGCTATTATTAGTATGTAAGCGAGAAGTCTTGCATATAATAAAAAAGATGAACATTTATTCTAGCAAGTGAATGTATCCTCCAAAATGGTATCTGATACTCTACTAAGATATTAGAGTGTCTAGTTTTTTATTGCAACTATCATATGATAAAAAGAGTAATGTATCTGAGAACTTTGATTACAAAGTTTCTTTTTTTCATTATTATCTACCCCTTTCTTTTTTAGTTAGGAGGTTGACACTCACATAAATGTTCCATACTAATTATTATATATTAAATGAATATTTTAAACAAGCTAACAAGCTTGATTTTTTTATTAAAATTTAATAATCTTACATCATTATTAAGCATCATAATATAGAAAAGTATATATAATAAATATACATACTTTATATTATTTTTTATTAGATAATTCAATAAATTCATTTTCTGATATTATTGGGATATTTAATTTTTTTGCTTGATTATTTTTAGTAGAATTTGATGTTATATCATTATTTATTAAATAATTAACTTTACTTGATATAGATCCCACTACTTTACCTCCAAAAGATTCTATATATTCAATTAATTCATCTCTATTTGTAAAATTATTTAAACTTCCTGTTATTACAAATGTTAAATTTGTTAATGAAGAGGATTCTTTTCTTTCTTGTTTAGGAATAATTATTTCTTTTTTTAAATCTTCTAATTCTTTTTGAAATATAGGATTATTAAATGTGTCTACCCATTCTTTAGCAATTACATCTCCTACACCATCTATATTACTTAATTCTTCACAAGTCAAATTACATATTTTATCAAAATCATTATTAAAATGATTGCATATTAATTTAGCACGAGAAAATCCTATGTCTGGTATACCTAGTGAATATATAAAATTAGCTAATTTTACATTTCTAGACTTTTCAATTGAATTATGTAAATTATTATATGATTTTTCTCCGAAACCTTCGAATGAAATTATTTCATCTTTATATTTATCTAAATGATATAAATCAGCAGGATGATTAATTATTTTTTCATCAATTAATTTGCTTAAAATCATATCAGATATTCCATCAATATTCATTGCATTTCTACTTACGAATAAACTTAATCTTTTTATTAGCTTTGCTACACAAAATTCGTTTGTGCAATATAAATACGATACTCCACTATTTTCTACTAATTTAGTTGGTTCACCACATATTGGACATTTATCAGGTATTGTTAAATTATCACTTCTTGTATCGTTACTTGCTATTTGTGGGATAATCATATTTGCTTTATATACATTTATTGTATCTCCAATACCTAATGCTAAACCTTTTAAGATTGAAACATTATGTACTGATGCTCTACTTACTATTGTTCCTTCAAGCTCTACTGGATTAAATACTGCAACTGGATTTATTAATCCTGTTCTTGATACTAACCAATCAACATTAGTTAAAGTTGTTGAAGCTGTTTCATCTTGCCATTTAAATGCTATAGAATGTTTAGGAAATTTTGATGTTGTACCTAAACTATTTCCATAATCTATATCATCATATGTTAATACTAATCCATCGGATGGAATATCATAATCTTTTATTTTCTCTTTAAATTTTAATACTTCTTCAGGTAATGTTTCACTTGTTACTTTAAAATGCTCTACTACTTCAAATCCTTGATGTGTTAACCAATCAAAGCATTCACTTTTTAAGTTTGATATTTTGTCTCCACTTTCTATTAAAGCAAATATAATACAATTAACATTTCTTTTTGCAGTTACACTACTATCTAATTGTCTTACTGAACCTGAACATAGATTTCTAGGATTTTTATATTGACTTGAACCATCATCTAGTTCATTATTCATTTTCTTAAAATCTGAATATTTTATTACTGCTTCACCACGCAAAACTAAATGTCCTTTATATGGTATCGTTAAAGGAACATTTTTAAATCTTTTTACATTTTCTGTTACGACTTCTCCAATTAATCCTGTTCCTCTTGTAACACCACTTACTAATTTACCCTCTTCATATGTTAATACTATTGTTAAACCATCTAATTTCCAAGATAACAAACCTTCTTTATCTTTTAAAAATGATACAAGTTCTGATACTTGTTTTGTTTTTGATAAAGATAACATTGGTGAAGGATGTTCTACTTGTTCAAGTGAACTTAATATTGTTGGTTCAACATTTATTGTTGGACTATTTGATAAAGTCATATTTGTTTCTTTTTCTAATTCTACTAATTCATCATACAATTTATCATATTCATAATCTGTCATCATTGAAGTACTTTTTTGATAATATAATTCTGAAGCATGATTTAATAGTTTTATTAATTCTTTCATTCTGTTTATTTTATTTTTCATAGTATTCTCCTTACTGTTAATTATAGTATACAATAATAGAAGTTTTTAATCAACATTTATTTAGAAAAAAACTACAAGTATCATCTTATAGTTTACCAATCATTATAACAAACATTAAATAGAAATAATTAAAGTAAAAATTAGTATTTAAATTATTTATTAATCCTTTCTTTATTTCTATCATAGCACAATATTTATCAATTAAAGTTAATAAGAATCCTTCCTTTGTTTTGGGAGGAATAATTGTTACAGGCCACATATGGTGTAATATCATATCCTTTTCTATTTCGTTTAATTCAAATGTTTTACTCGCATTGTTTAATGCTCTAAGTCCATGAGTAAAAGCATGTAAGCCTTTTTCTACTCTATCTTTTTTAGGCAGTCTCCAATCATATAAAAATAAGTCATGTAACATCGCACCACGAGCAGCACTTTTATAATCTAAGTTAAATTTTTTAGATATTTTATAACATATGTAAGAAACATTATAACAGTGTTCAAAGCAAGATGTATTACAATGTTGCATATATTTCTTCATTTCTAATACTACATTATTATTTATTAAATCTTTTATTATTAAATTAAATTCTTCATTATTTTTCATGTTAACCTCATCTATTTAATTATATCATTAATAATAATATTTATCTATAAAATGCTATATATTTATTTTATTTTACATTGTGGTACATAAATTAACTTTTTAATACCATTATAATTTTTATCTTCTAATTCTTGTTTAGAACAACCAATAGATATTGCTTCCATTAAATATAATTGTTTATTACTTAATATATTTTTATTTAAATTACTTGTTAATAAATTAATATCTCCGATAGATAATCTACTATTAGGAATATTTAACATCGTATTATATAAATTCATAAATATATCATTTACTTGTAATTTTACTAATTCTTTATTCTTATTTATTTGTTCTAAAAATAATTTACTATTTAATATATCTTCACTACTATTAGCACAATATCTATATAATGAATTGATTACATAATTTAATATATTATATGATTGTTCCATATCTAGTTTTAAATTAGAAGTTTTATATAATAAATAATATTTATATAGTGATATACTTAATTGTTTATTTAATGAAATATATTTTTTAATTTTATCACAGTTTAAATAAAATTCCATATAATAAAAATCTTTAATATATAAATTATTTAATAGACTTATTACATTATCTTTGTATTCTAATTTATAATCTGGTATATTACTAACTTGATATTTTTCATTTAATAAATTTATTTCTTCATTTAATAACATAGTAATTCCTCTTTTCTTAGAGTTAATTATATATTATGATTTTTTCTTTGTCAATTTTTTTGTATCTAATAATTCTTGTTCATAATTTAATAATACCATAAGTAAATCGACAGGAAGAAGACTATACATATTATAACATCTTATTAAATTACTAAATGATTCATCTTTTACTAAAATTAAATCTTGATAATATGTAAAATAACTATTATCTAATTCACCACAAGTAGTAACTATTATATTACTTTCTAAACATTTATTTATTATTTTATTTTCCATATTTCTTATTTCACTGATTTTAGTGTATAATTTTCCCTCGTTTTTATATTTAATTTTTAGTAGTAATGCTACTACATAATTATAATTTATCCAATAACTCTTCATACTAACCTCCTTATTAATTTTTTAGTAAGTTTATTTTTAGTAAATATATCTAATGAATTTGTAGTTATAAAGTTTTCACTTGACTTATTAGAAAACTTTATACCTATTCCTCCTTCTTGTTCCCAATTAATTAAATTATATGAATAGTCATCTACTAAAAATGAATTTGTAGCATTTACTACCTTACATTTATTAATTCCATTTGGTACACAAATTACACTTATATCTTTATTTTTAGTTCTAGTATATTCTATCTTAGCTTTCATTTCATTTAATGAATTAACTGTTGTTAATATTCTAGGATTAAATATATGTTCATTATATATTTCATTTATATAATAAAATGATTTAGATAATTCTTCACTTATATTAAGTAAATTTACCCAATCTAAATTTTTATAAAATTCTGTTACTTTTGGTCTATCTTTTAAATCTATTCCTAATTCTTCCATCATTTTGTATGATACATTTATTGTATCTAATAATACTCCATCAAAATCTAAATATAAATCCATTTTGTCCTCCTTATGTGTATTTCTTACACTTAAATATTTATTTTAAAATGTATTAATTAAAATACATTCTTATCAGTTATATTATTTTTAAATTTATATAATTTTGCAGGTTTTCTTCCTTCGAATATTTTAGTTTTGTTAGTGTCTTCGATTATATTTAAACTTAACATTTTCTTTCTAAAATTTCTTCGGTCAATATTTTTATTAAGTAATGCTTCATATACTTTTTGTAACTCTGGTAATGTAAATTCTTTAGGAAATAATTCTTTTAGTATATCTGATTTTACTATTTTATTTTTTAGTATTTCTAGTGATTTTTCTATTACTTCATTATGGTCATATGCAAGTGTTGGAATACTATCTATTGGAAAGTATTCTGCATTTGAAGTTTTTAATGTAGTTTTTTGAATATTTACTTTGTTTATATCTATTACTCCAAGGAAAGATATTCCTATCATTCTTGCTAAATTACTACGATCTAGTTTATCAAATACTCCGACCATTTCTAAATTAACATTATCAATGCCTGTTTTTTCTTTTAATTCTCTTTTAGCTCCTACTTCGAGTAATTCATTATTATACAATGCTCCGCTTGGTAGAGCCCAATAACCATTGTAGGGATTATTTGTTCTTTTTACTAATAAAATTTTAACTACACCTTTATCTACAGTAAATAATGTAGATAAAACATGTATACCAATATTTTTATATAATTTATTTTTTAGTTCCATTTGCTACTCCTTGTAATTATATTATATGTGTATTTTGTACACTTGTCAATAGTAAATAAAAAAATAATATAAATTTTATACTATTTTATATATTTATATTCATCAAATAAAATAACATTCCTATCTATATTATTTTTCTTTAACATTTTTGATAAGTGTTTATCTACATGACAAGTATGCCCCATTTGTGATAAACAAGTTAATATTATATCTTTATCTATGTTATTACTTTTTATAAATTCATTATACATTATATCTAATAGTCCTTTGTTTCGATAAAAATAATTTATTTCAATAGTATCTATTAAGAATATTTGTTCTTCTAAACTTGTTTTAAAATTATCACTATATATAATACTTCCTATTATTGTTTCTCTATTTATTTTATTAGGAATTGTTAGCATAAATACTTCCATATCACGAGGTAGATTTGATGATAGAAAATGCATACCTAAAGGGTTAGAAAAACCATTGTCATGCCATTCAACAAACTTATAATTAATATAATAATTTTCTTCATAAAACTTAATTAATTCTTCATTGGTTAATATTTGATATTTTATTTTATTAATATCTAATGGTACTATATAATTTTTAATATATTTTTTTAATTTTTTTAACTCAGATTTATTATAATTATCTAAAACTTCGATTGGTAATTTTTTCATATATCCTCTTTCTAATTATATTGTAATAAAATATAAAGAAAAAAGCAACAATATTTGTTACTTTATAAAAAAACTAGGGCTCTATCCTAAAATAGACCCCATACAAAAATGATTTAACATTTTTTCCTCGCATAAGTAATATATCATAAATTTTAATTTATGTCAAACTATTATCTAAATTTTTTTGACAATATTATCAAAATAATTATAAATAGATTTTAATAGTTCATTATTATTATAGTACTCTTTATGTAAAACTATTCTATTATAAAATAATTTTTTTATCTCTTTTTCTATATTATATTTAATTCCTTCACTTGTTACTACAATATTAAACATACATAATGTATAAGTTATTTGTCTTATTCTAGAATTAGAAAGTTTATTATTTCTATTTTCCTTTCCTATATTGCAATCTTTTAAATAATTAATTATTAAATTATCTGCTTTATGACAATTATCTTTTTTATCAAGATTTGATAAAATACACGAATTATGTGCAACAGCATTTCTAAGTTTATTTATTTCTCTTAAAATATATATGTATTTTTTATCATCTAAATTGTAAAAATTAGTAAAAAATTCAAAAAAATTAACTAATTCTCCAAAAGTTATAATTTCAAGAAATTCCCAAATAGGAATATTTTCTATTTTATTATTATTATCAATATTATATTTTGAAAAAATTTGATTATAATACTCACTAGATATCTTCTTCCTAATACTATTATGAACTTTTTTAGGAAATTTATCATTATTATAATCTTGTTCTAAAAATAAATTTACTATTTTATATCCATCTTCTTCATTTATATTTTCAATTAAATTTAATATTCTTATTTTTAAATAATGCTCTATATCTATTGTCATTTTAAATAATATTAACCTAGTTCTATAATCTATTATTGATAAATCTTTTAAATATGCAAAATCTAAATCTATGTATTTACCTTTATGTTTTCCACATTGATACTTCATAAAATTACTTTTATATATTGTAATATTATAATAATTATTATTGTTTTTTAAATATATTTCTGCTTCTGATTCTGAAATAATGTTAAATTTAATATTTTTTTCTTTTAAATATTCAACCATTTCAGAAATTTTTAACATTTTCTTTGATAATAAATTGTCTGTCATATATATCCCCCATTTCTAATCTATTACAAACAAGATGTAGTATAATTTTTCATTAATTATATTGTAATAAAATATAAAGAAAAAAGCAACAATATTGTTACTTTATATTTAAAATATTATCTAATAAAGTTATTACTTCGTTAATCACTAATTCTTTATTATCTTTTCTAGTAGATAGTTTAGCTTCTACAATAGAATTATAATATTTATTATTATCTTTATCATAAATACTAATATATACTACATTATCTAATCCATATGGATTGAATCTATCTACTCTATTTAATTTACCTGTTATACCTACTCCGTAATTAGCATTAGTAAAGTTACTTATATTTTTACTCATTTCATTTGCAGTTTCCATACTATAAACTGAATACTCATCAATTATATTTTTATCTACACCCATTTTAATTTTATATTCATTTGAATATGTTACCGCACTAAACTTAAATACTTCGCTTGCTCCTTCAATATTGGTAATAGCATTTGCTATTCCTCCACCTGTACATGACTCCATAGTACTAATAGTTTTATTTAGATTTGTTAATTTTTCTATTATTTTTTTCATATTAATCCTTTTTATTATTATTAAATTTCTTTTCTAGCATCTTAATTGGACCACTTTTATCTTTTAATAATTCGGAAATAGATAAATCATTATGTAAATCATATACTATTTCAGCCATCATTTTAGAACAATCACAAACATGTAACCAAGGTTTTTCTTGATAAGATTTAGGAATATATGAAAGATTTGTTGTATATACCCCATCAAACATATTATTATTATAATATTCATCAAATTTATCTATACCATTAGTAAACAAAGCAAATGTTGTAATTATGTAAAGATGGCTAACATTTCTTTCTTTTAAAGAGTTAATTACATCAAACATTGAACCACCACTTGAAATCATATCATCAATTACAATTGCAGTTTTACCTTCCAAATTTTGATTACCACTATACTCATGTTTTACAACTGGATATTTACCATTTACAAGAGTATTATAATTTCTTTCTTTATAAAAACTTCCTGCTTCTTTATTAATATAATCTGAATTAAAGGAATTTAAGTAAACATTTCTTCTTCCGGTTGCACCATTATCTGGTGCTACAAAAACTAAATTTCTTAATTCATCAATACTTAAATCATCAATAAATTGTTCTAGTATTGTATTAGTTGCATAGAAATTGTCAAATTCCATATTATGTATTGCATGTTCTACTCCTTGATCATGAACATCAAATGTAATTAAACTTTTAATTCTATTAATTGAATCTATTTCTCTTAATGCCATACCACACATTAAGTTTTCTCTTGTATTTCTACGATGTTGTCTTCCTGCATATAGTAATGGCATAATAATATTAATATTTGCAGCGTGGCAATTACTTGCACCAATTCCATCTTTTAATTGAGCCATTAAATCATTTGGACTAGCATGATTAATTAATTCATGCATTTTATATGTTATTGAGTAATTTCCAATATCGGTTAATAAGAATAAATTTTTACCTCTTACTGTTTCATCTATTTCTACTTTTAGATGCCCATCTGAAAAAAAGTTTTCTCTAATTGGTACAATAAAAGTATATTCATTACTATCTATACCATACCTATCAAGTAAATGTTTGTCTACTTTTTCTCCCAATTCTTTGGCACTTTCAAATACCATTAGCCTTAGCTTTTCATTTTCAATTTGTTTCTTGTTCATAAACTACCTACTTTCCTTAATTATTATATCATATATATTTTTTATTAAAATATATTTGACACCGATTTGTCATAAATTATATAAATATGGATAAAATATTACTAGGTGATTCAATTGAAATATATTAAAAAATATCTTCCTATTTTTCTTCCTTTAATCTTAGGTACTATTATAGGACTAATAATCAATACTGATAGTTATAGTACAATTAATAAACCTATATTAAGTCCTCCCTCTATAGTATTTCCTATTGTTTGGTCTATTTTATATCTAATAATGGGATATTCTTACTATAAAAGTTCTAGGAACAATGATATAAATAAAGTCTATTACATACAACTTATAATTAATTTAACTTGGTCTATTATTTTCTTTAATTTTAAATTATATTTTATTGCTATTATCTGGATAATGGTACTTATATATTTTGTTATTAAAATGATTAAATTATTCTATAAAGATAATAAATTATTAGGATATATAAATATACCATACCTTATTTGGTTATTATTTGCTTTATATTTAACTGTTTCTGTATATTTATTAAATAAATAATTACTTATTTACTTCATTATAATAATGTCTTTCATATAATTTTTCTAATACTTCTTCTAAATCATCGATATCTCCCAAAGAAGACTCATTAATATAATTATCTATATCAAAAATTAATTCACTTAAACTAGAATACATTCTATAATCAAAATTATATCTATTTAATACTTCAATTTCATATTTATTTAGTAATAATCCTTTATTATTATCTACTAGAAAATCTCCTAATACTTTATTAATTTCTTTTTCTATAAATTCATTCATAAAATCACCATAATTATATTAATATATTTTTTTATAAAATACAATAAAAAGAATAATATTTTGTTATTATTCTTTATTTATTGTTTCACTATATATAGTTATTGTACCTACAAAAACACTTTCTTGATATTCATTAGTTATATCAGTATAATCTAACCATATACCAAGAGTTACATCAGCAGTTTTACCACTTTCCAATGTTCCAGTATATAATACATAAGTTTCTTTTGTAATTTTAGTATCATTTTCTAAGATTGTCCCAATAGGCAATAAATTATCAAACTTTTTATTTTCAATATATGTTGAATTAACTACCATGTTATATCTTAAATAAATTGGATTTAATAAAACACTAGCATATTTTTTATAATTATCACTTACTTCAATTGTTACTAAATATTTAACATCATCATTACCTTTATTTTCAATTATAAAATGATTATCAGAAACGGATTTACTATCATCTTTTATATCATCTTCGCCAGTTATTCCTTTTATATTTCCATCTCTATCAAATACTATTTTATCTGTTGGTACTACTCTATATCCATTATCATCTTTAATAATAGAGTTACCATCTTCAAGGTTTATTATTAATGTACCATTAGGAGTTTCTTTATGATTAATTTCTTTTATAGTTTTAACACTATCTAAAATATTACCATCTTTATCATATTTAATTTCACTATTTTCATAAACATATTCAAATGTTCCATCTTTATTTTCTATTAATCCACCAGCATTATCTAAATATGTTACTTTTTTATCGTCAGCATTTCTTATTGAAGAAATATGTGCATATTTAGTATCTACTATTTCTATTACTCTTTCATCAGAATAAATTATGTCTTTACTTTTTCTTACCATAATAGAAACATTATCTTTATTAATATATTCTGCTGATCCATCACTATAATAGATAAGTTTACTACCATCTTTTAAATCAATTGTTTTAATAATAGTGGCTTCATTATAGAATGGATATGTCATATTATTCATATTAATATCTTCATTATTTCTTACTACATAAGTATTCTTACCATCTTCAATTTTCATTGTACCATCTTCATAGTAAGTTATTTTATAATTAGACTTTTCTTCTGCTTTTAATTCTTTACTCACTCCACTTGGTTCAATTGTAATTAATCTATTATTTTTTATAACTAACCTATCACTATTTCTAACTAACATATCACTTCTTGTTGAAATCATTACACGGCAAGAATTATCTGAATAATATATAACTATAGTATTATCTTCGAGTATTGCTGTTTTTGTTATGCTTATTTCTTTTGTTTTAGCACCTACGATTATACTTCCATCTTCTTCTCTTATTCCAAAGTCACCATTTGGAAGCGAAGATATTCTTACTATTGCTCCATTAGATTTAATTAACATTGAAGAACCATCAGAAAATAAAATTAAATGGCCATTCTTAGTATCTATTTCTTTTATTACAAATATTACACCTTCACTTAAACCAATATTACCATATCTTGAATAAAATTCTTTATTTGCTTCTCCACCTGATATTGGCTTCATATTTACTGAACTAACTGTATTATCTTCATCAAAGTCTACCACTACATTATTTATATTTGTTACTACCTTTGTTCCTTCTTTTATACTAATTACTGCGTAATATATTGTAAGTATTATTGTTAATAAAATTAATAATCCTAATATTAATAATATTAATTTTTTATTTTTCTTTAGGAAAATGAGAAAAGGACCATCAGTGGTTTCTTCTTCAAGTACAATTTTATTCTTTTTTAATTTTTTAAAATTGAATATATTTGTTCTCATAATCTCACCTGTCCTTTTCTATTTAATTCTCATCTTTTTATTTTCTGCTCTTTTACCAATTGTTTTAATAAGTTTGACTATATCATAAGATAATATTGCTAAACATGGTATTAGTATTACAATAATCCATCCACCTTTAGTAGCTAAGAATTTTTGTATATAACCTAGTTTTGGTATTTTAAATATTACTTTACCTAATACTTTTTCTCCTTTTGTTAATGTAAAGTCTGGCGATGGGTTATTATCTCCCATTGTTTCAAATGAGTATTTACCAGTTGCAGAATCTACATATACATTTTTTATTCTGTGTGTTATTATTAATCCAGTAAACCTACTATCAGTTGATTGGAATGTAATAATATCATCTACTTTTAATTCAGCAGGATCTGTTAATTTTGTTACTACTACATCATTTATATTTATTGTAGGTATCATACTACCAGTAAGTACTACATATGCATTGTATTCATTATTTACTGGCTCACCTTTTGCTTCTTTTATTTTTGTTCTAACAACATACACTAAAAGTGTTGCACCAATTAATAATAATAGTATAAATATAGCATATGATAAAACACTTAATATATATTTTATAGGATTTTCTTTTGCTTTCTTAACCTTTACTTTATAGTGTTTAGCTGTCCCAAATAAACTCTTTTGTTCTTTCATTTTTCTTACCTCTTTACTAATAACCATATTGTTTTGATTGAATAACTATTCTTCCTGCTAATTTATTTCCTTGCTCTATACTTTGATCTTCAGGAGTTTCCTGTAACCATAATATAAGAACGAAATCTCTTGATTCTACTTCTTTAAAATATAGATTATCAATTAGTGTTACCATTCCCTGATTTAAGTATCCTGTTGCTAATTTTGTACCATCACCATCATACAAAGCATATTTAATTGCATCTTTTGAAAATTCATTTCTAGATACTTGAAAGTTTATTGATATATTTTGTTCTAATGTTCCTTCACTGCTTACAGTAAATCTATTTTTATAAACATCTTTTTCTACATTAAAATTAGGTTCAGGTATTGGGTATAAAATATCTGCAATTACTTGACTACCTTCAATATAGTTTACATCCAATTTACCAGCATATACTTTAGTTGAATCTTCTTTTGCTCTATCTGCTAGTAAAAAGAATGAATAAGTAATCCCAGCACCTAAAATTAATATTACAAAAAGATATACTACTAATATTATTTTTTCCTTTTTGTTAAATTTAATATTCATATTTTTTTACCTTTCATATCTATTATAATAATAACAAAATTATAGATAAAAATCAATAGTTAAAAAAGAAAAAATATATACTTCACGTATATATTTACATTTTGTTTTATTGTCCAATAGTACCTGTGATTTTATCACTCGCACCAGATACTGTAACATTTACTACACCAGTATATGTTAATCCTTGCTCAACATCTTGATTTCCTTCGCCGTTATCTGTTGTTACATCATTTGATTTTTCATTAAGCCATATTAAGATTTCATAATATTTTTTTGTTCCTGCTGGAACCTTGACTTCAGTTGCCTGTAAACCTTCCATTGCATCGTGGGTAAACATATCAGTTTTTTCTCCAAATTTACCAAATTTTATATGATGATTCACATTTATCTCAGTTCTTGATGTAATTGTTGAAGGTTCATTTGGGTCTCCATATGCAACTTCATATATAGTATACATTAAGTTTTCAAATTCTCTTCCATCTTTATTACTTGCTACATCAGTAGCTGTTTCAATAGACCCTACTATTGCAGAATCATTTTTTCCAGCCTCATTGCTTACACTAAATCTATATATACCACATACTGTATATCCTTTAGCATCTTTACATTGTTTATCCTCTTCAATTTGTGTTTCTTGATCTTTTTCTATTCCTCTGTTATATGCCCATTCAGCTGCTGCAAATGATGATGGTATTAGATCTTTTGCTTCTAGATTTCTACCATTATCATAACTTATCGTTACAGTTGCAGCTTGTACAATAATTTTTTCTGGGTCTGTATCCATTGCAGTAGCAGTGAAGTATGCTAGTGATGCACCCATTATTGCTATAATTAAAGTTAATATTCCAAGTACCCCAAATATAATACCTTTTCCACTTTCTTGATTCATTTCTATAATCCTCCTTCTATAATCCTACTATATGTTACATTATAATAATATCAAATTTTTTTTTAAATTGCAATGTTTTTTTATTTTTTTTATTAAATTTTTATATTTAGTTCATCTATTCAGGCAAAGTTTATATATTATAATATTAAAATAGAGTAATACCAATTTGATTTTTTATTGAATTGGATAGAGAGTATGAGTATGTTTTTGGCTTATTTTGGAGGAATATAAGTATGCATATTATGGAAGGTTTTTTACCTGCAGAATGGTGTGCTGTTTGGTTTATTATATCAATACCAATAGTACTCTATGGTGTATATCAGATAAAGAAGATTACAGAAACTACTCCCGAATCTAAAGCTTTAATTGCTGTAAGCGGAGCGTTTATGTTTATTTTATCTTCATTGAAATTACCTTCTGTTACTGGAAGTTGTTCACATCCGACCGGTAATGGATTTGGTGCAGTATTATTTGGACCTGCAGTTACTGCAGTGTTAGCTTCAATAGTTTTAATTTTTCAAGCATTATTACTTGCACATGGTGGAATTACAACTTTAGGAGCAAATATATTTTCAATGGGTATTGTAGGCCCATTTGTAGCATGGATTGTTTATAAATCTTTAATAAAATCTGATGTTTCATCAACTATTGCAGTTTTCTTTGCAGCATTTTTAGGAGATTTATTGACTTATGTAGCTACATCATTCCAGTTAGCTCTTGCTTTCCCACTTCCTACTTTTGGAGCAGCATTATACAAATTTTTAATAATATTTGCTGTTACTCAAATACCGTTGGCAATTGGTGAAGGTATTTTGACTGTGATTATTTGGGATAGATTGAAAGTATATAAACCAAAATTGTTGAAAAAACTTGATGTATTAAGTGCTAAGGAAAATTAGGTGATTATTATGAAAAAATCAACATTAATTATTTTATTAGCAGTTGTAATTATTTTGTTTATTGCACCATTAGTAATGTATAATGGATATGGTGAAGACGAAGGCTACTTTGGTGGAGCTGACGGTCAGGCTGGAGAAGCTATTGAAGAAACCGGTTATGAACCATGGTTTTCTTCTATCTGGGAACCTCCAAGTGGTGAAATTGAAAGTTTGCTTTTTGCACTTCAGGCAGCTATCGGGGCATTGATAATCGGATATGCATTTGGTTATTGGAAAGGTCAGTCTAAAAAAGAGGATTAATTTCCTCATTTTTTATTTTTTTTAGTGATTTTTATGAAATTTGACATGGACTACATTGCTCATCATAATAGATTAACTTTAATGAATTCCTATTATAAAATAGCTATTGCTATTGGATTAATGATAATTACATTATTTTTAGATAATCTATACTTTGATGTTATTATATTTACTTTAATGTTAATTTTAATAGTGGGAGTAGCCAGAATCTCATTTAAATCATATTTGAAGTTCATTTCTATTCCAGCAGTATTTACAATAATAACCTGTGTATTCTTATTGTTTTTCTTTGGAACGGGAAATATTGTTTGGGACAGCCATTTTTATGGAATTGCAATAAGAAAAGATGCCGTTAATCTGGCAATTTATACCTTTTTTAGAATTTTCGCATGTTTTTCATGTTTAGGATTTTTAGGTTTAACTACTCCAATAGCCGAGGTTTTACATTCCTTGGAAGTTATAAAAGTACCTAAAATAGTAATAGAAATTGCATTGCTTATGTATAATACAATTTTCATATTTTTAAATGAACTTGATGTAATGAAAAAAGCACAGGAAACAAGATTAGGTTATAATGGATATAAAACTTCATTTAAATCTGTAGCAATGCTGGGAAGCAATATATTTTTAAGATCTATGGATAAAGCAGAATCATTACAACATTCTCTGGATTCCAGAGGATATGATGGTGAAATTCCAATTTACAAACCTCAAAATAGAAGGTGATTATTAGTGTTAGAAGCAAGGAATATTAGTTATTCTTATGATAATGATTCACAAGCTCTAAAAAATGTGAGTTTAAAAATAGATGATGGTGAAATGGTAGCAATACTTGGTAAAAACGGAGCAGGCAAATCAACATTATTCCTGCATTTCAATGGAATTTACGAACCTGATGATGGTGAAATTTTAATTGATGGTGAAAAATTAAAGTATAACAAAAAAGCATTACTTAAATGCAGACAAAAAGTAGGAATAGTTTTTCAAAATCCGGATAATCAAATATTTGCTCCAAGTGTAGAGGAAGACGTGGCATTTGGACCGCTGAATTTAAAATTACCTATGGATGAAGTTCAGCATAGAGTAGAAGAAGCTTTAAAAAGAGTAGGAATGGAAGGATTTGAGAAAAAAGCACCACATCATTTAAGCGGCGGGCAGAAAAAAAGAATAGCCATTGCAGGAATATTGGCTATGAAACCTGAAATAATGATTTTAGATGAACCTACTGCAGGTTTGGATCCTCAGGGAGCATTAAAAATCATGAATTTATTATCTGAGCTTAACAAAGAAGGAATTACAATTGTAATTTCAACACATGATGTTGATTTGATTTCCCAGTATGTAAATAAAATATTTGTTATGGCTGACGGTGAAATTATAGGTGACGGAACTCCTAATGAAATATTTTCCAATGAAGATTTAATTAAAAAAGCTAATCTGAAGCTTCCAATAATATCTGAACTTTTTAAAGTACTGAATATTAAAAATAAAGTAAGTATTGAAAATAATGATTATCCTTTGACAATTAATGAAGCAGTAGATAAAATTTCAGAACTGATAAAAAATTAATAAAAAGTTATATATTAAAAATAACAGATTTTAGCTTAAGGTGAACTTATGAGGATTGGAATTTGTGATACAACTTTTGCTCGTTTTGATATGGGAGCTGCAGCTATTGATGAATTAAAGAATAATGCTACAGATTTAACTATTAT
>OIZT01000384.1_pt1 | contig 28510 bp, 23 predicted proteins | sample 1588611 | NCBI WGS metagenome assembly OIZT01 (sample SAMN03283278) | human gut metagenome | biome: human-associated habitat; material: feces | host: Homo sapiens | place: Peru | collected 2012
CCTGCCGCACCGGAAGGGATGCCGACCACAAAGGCGGCAGCCGTCTGTTCTGTCAGGCTCCCACCGGCATCGGCAAGACCATGAGCGCCCTCTTCCCTGCCCTGAAAGCCATGGGCGAGGGCTGCGGCGCAAAGCTGTTTTACCTGACCGCCCGCAATACCACCCAAGCCGCCGCCGAGGACGCGGTGGCGCGGCTGCGTGCCGCCCAGCCCGGTCTTGCCCTGCGCAGCGTGACCCTGACCGCCAAGGAGGCCGGGGAGTGCGTCATCACCGTCCGCTGCACGGATAGCTTGGGGACGGAGACGAGGCTTCACATTGTCCTGCGGGACAGCGCCCCGCGGCTGGAGAGCACCAAGCTCACCCTGAACAGCAACCTGATCGCCGGTGTGACAACGGGCCTTGCAGAGAGCTACAACAACACCATCCAATCCGTCACCCTCTACGACTACGACAAGACCAGGAAGCGCTACGAATCTACTCCCTCTGAAGCCTTCACCGCCGAGGCGGAAGACGGTACCCTGACCGTCCGTGCTTTGGGTGCCCAGAGCAGCGGCACCTACCAGCTGAAGCTGGTGGTAACCTGCCTGGGCGGCAGCTATGATTATACCCTCCAGGTGAAAGTGGCTAACAGCCTGCCCAAGGTGACGGTGAAGCAGATCGGCAAATTCGATACCTTCTATCTGGACAGCACCGCCCAGCTGACGGCGACGGCCTCTGGGTATGAAGTGGAGCGGATGGAGCTGATCGGTGGGGATACCTTCCGGATGGACGAGGACGGGAACCTCTTCTATGCCGAGTCCTACAACCCTGGGGATAAGCTTGTGACCAAGGGTACGCTCCTGGTTTACGTGGAGGGCTATCAGGTGCCGGTGGAGAAGGCCGTCACCGTTGCCACGACCAAGACCGCACCGAAACTGACCCTGAATCCCAGCGCCAGCGCCGTCAATAGGGCCCTGGAGGACCCGGAGTTCCGGGTGAAGGTGCTGTGGAAGGGGAACAATCTGAATCTGACAGATGCGGAGGTGAAAGCGGATGTGGGCTTCGCCACGGTGGAGGCCCAGGGACAGTACCTGGTCTTCCGGCTGACGGGGACCACCGGCGGCACGGCCAAGCTGAGCCTGCGGCTGCCCAACTGGGCCCAGGCGGTGAGCCTGACCCACAAGATCACGGTTGACACCAAGCTCCCCACCGTGAAGCTGGGAGTCACTACCCTGAAGCTGAACAGCCTCTTCTCCGCCCAAACCGCCCGGACCTCTGTCTGGCTGACTCAGGGCAACCTGGACATCAGCACCATGGACTTTGTGCCCGCTGCCAAGGAGGGCACCACCACACGGAAGGAAGGGGAGAAGATCGCCCTCACCTATGACCCGGAGACAGAGAACATCGAGGCAAAATTCAACGAAATTCCCAAGGCGGGAACCTACAGCTATACCTACACGGCCTACCTGGAGAACGGCACGGCTCTGCCCAACGGTACCATCAAGGTTACCGTGGCGGCCACGGCCCCGAAGGTGAAGCTATCCGCTGCCTCCGTAAAACTGAACCGCTATTTAGCGGGACAGGAAAAAGCCACGGTCAAGGTGACCCTGACCGGCGGCACCGGCTATCAGGTCACGGACTTTGAGGGCCTGCCGGACTACATGCGCTACGATGCCGAGACCAGTGAATTAACCGTGGTTCTGCCGGATGAGACCTTCACCGGCGAGACCTGCACCTTGTACCCAATCGTCCGGGAGGAGGAAAGCGGCCAGGAGGTGCAGCTTCCCACCAAGCTGACCCTGAAGGTCCAGACCATCAACACCAGCAAGCTGACCGTCAGCCTGTCCGCCAAGGGCAAGCTGAACACAGTGGACCCGGACAGCGCCATCGCCTACACGGTGACGAAGGTCAACAATTGCCTGGGCACGGTGGAAGGCGTGGACCTGGTCGACCAGAATGGGGACCCCTTCCGGGATGGGGACCCCTTCCAGGTGGACCTGGACACCAGCGGCGCTAAGCCCATAGTCCTGCTCCGGCTGCTGCCTGGAGAGAGCTACGCCACCAACAAGACCTACAAGGTCCGATTCCGGTTCACTGTCTGCGGAAGGGAAGTCCTGTCTTCCGTCCTGTCCGTGAAGGTGACCCAGACGGCACTGAAGGTCACGGCCCCCAAGACAGCGGTATATTACCTGTCTCAGTCCGGCCCCCTGCGGTGCAGCCTGAAGGCCAACCTGCCCCTGGAGAGCGTGGCCCTCAGCGCCAGGACCGCCAAGGAGTTCCAGCAGGCCCTGGGCGGCCAGGAGAACCTGAGGCTGACCGGCAACCGTGTGGAGTTCAAGCTCACAAATCCCGGCGCGCTGACGGCAGGGAAGAGCTACAGCGTCCAGCTGGAACTCACCCCTGAAAACGCCGCGGAAAACACGAAACCCACCACCATGAAGCTGACCGTGAAGGTCATGAAGTAAATGGATGCCCCGGAAGGCTGGACCTTCCGGGGCATCTGCTTATCTTATGTCAGGCTTCATCCGCTTTTGGCGGTGTTTCCTTTTTTCCCTTCTTCTTGCGCAGCTTCTTCACAAGCCGGAAAAGACCAAAGCCGACCAGGCCGATGACAATCAGATAGGGCAGCTCCACCAGGATCCACACGCCGAAATCCAGGATCCCGTTCCCCAGGTCCTTCAGGCTCTTCACAAAGCCCTCACCGATTTTTTGCAGGCGGGTCTTTTCTGCTACGGGGGTGTATTCCGTCACCTCACTGAGGTTCAGGTACATGGTGGCGTAGTCCACCTGGTTTTCCAGGACCTTCAGCTGGGAGGTGTAGCTCTCCAGGTCGCTGCGGACCTGAGTCAGGCGGGACTCGATTTCCAATAGGTCTGCCATGGTTTCGGCCTGGCTCAGGAGCTCCATGAGGCGGTCCTGCTCGGTTTTCAGGGCGGTGATGCGGCTTTCTGTGTCCACGTATTGCAGCGTCACATCCTCGGAGCTTCTGCTGGAGGAGGTCACGTTGGCCAGGGATGCCACGTCCGCCTGAAACCCATCCAGGCTGTCCGTGGGGATCCGCAGGGTCAGGCTGGCGCTGCGGTAGCGGCGGCCGGAATAGTAGGCGCTTCCGTTGTAGATGTTCTGATCCTGGATATAGCCGCTTGCCTCTGCCAGGGCGGTGTTGAGGCCGTTCAAGGCGGAATCCAGGTCATCGGTCTCGGCATCTACGTTCATGGTGATGATGAATTTTCGTCCCTGGGGGAGCTCCGCGCCGCTGCCGGAACCGCCGGAGGCTGCATCATAGGTGCCCGCATCGTAGGACGCTGCCGCGGTTTCGGCTGGGTAGGCCTGCTCGTTGGCCGCGTAGGACGATTTGCCGGCACCGCAGCCGGAGAGCAGCAGGGCGGTGCAGAGCAGAAGAATGAGGACTTTTTTCATAGTGGATTCCTCCTTTTTTGTTTGGTACTATAAAAGAGCAAATTTGTTAAAATGACGAAAAGACATCATTCCCCAAATCGTGTATACTGAGGTTACCACACGCCCAACAACACGACAAGGGAATGATGTCTATGGAACTCAGTATAGTACACAATATCGATTTGGTCAAGACTTTAAACGAACTAAAATCTTTCAATACCTATACAGCGTGTGTGCGTAATAATATCCTGCGAATAATCGAATCCTGCTTTTTTCGATGGATACCGGGGAAAAACGGTGGATTTTGCCCGGTATAGCGACCGACACCGTACATCTTTGGCCCATTTTCTGAACAAAGGGAAGTGGGATTCCGCTGCGTTGGAAGCAAGTCTTCGTCAATCCGTTATTGAAAAGGTCTATCAGCATGCCCGTGAAACCAAGCAGCCGGTTCTGTGCATCATCGATGACACGATTGCTTCTAAAACACGGCCTTCGTCACAGGCGGTGCATCCCATGGAAGCTACCTCTAACCATATGTCTCATTTGAAGGGACGGATGGACTATGGGCATCAGGCGATCGGTGTCATGCTGGCTTGCGGAGAACAGGTTCTGAACTACGCGATCCTTCTTTACGACAAAAGTCAGAGTAAGATCGATATGGTAAGCAACATTGCGAATACACTTCCAGAACCTCCGAACATTGGCTATCTGCTTTGTGACAGCTGGTATACCTGTGACGTTGAGGTATTTTTCCGAACAACCAAGGGGAAACTTGCTCTGGACAAATATCAGCTCCGTTCCGCAACCGGAATACGTCGGTTCTGGCTGCTGATGTCGCTCACCCATTTCCTGTGCTGTGTGGGCAGCGGTGTACTGCGCTCTTTTTCAGAGGGTTACGAATACTGGCAGACGCTTGTTCTGCGTAACGTTGTGCAGCATGTTTATAATTGCGGCAAGAACGGAACGCCTCTCGCTATGCTGGGGAAAGGGTAACTTTCGGCATTTTCACAAATTTGCTCATTTATAGTTTGATACTGGAAGCATAGCACAGCTTTTCCCTATTTTCAAGATGGGGGAGGGAAAATTAAGAAAGATGTAATAACATAGGCATTCCCTGGACCGGTTCTGCCTGCCGCCCCACACCCGGCCCGGCAGAGAGGTTTTCGCTGGCACAATGCACGGAATTGGGCTTGCAATTATTCCAACCTTTCGGTATAATGGAACAAGAAAAAAAGGGAGGCAGTTCGGCTATGGCGAAGCTATATTTCAAATACGGCGCTATGGGGTCCAGCAAGACCGCCCAGGCCCTGATTACCAAATACAATTACGAGGAGAACGACCTGCGGGTGTGGCTGCTGAAGCCAAGCGCCGATGTGCGGGACGGGGAGCATATGCTTTCCAGCCGGATCGGCCTGACGGCCCGGGCGGATATCCTCACCCCGGAGACCGATGCTTACCAATGGTTTCGCAGGGATTTTGAGGGCCAATGCGATGTGATCATTGTGGACGAGTGCCAGTTCCTTACTGTGGATCAGATCGACCAGCTTCGACAGATCGTGGACGACTGCAATATACCCGTCATGTGCTTCGGACTGCGGACGGACTTCCAGACCCATCTGTTCCCCGGCTCCCTGCGGCTCATGGAGGTGGCGGACACCATCCAGGAGATCAAGACCATCTGCGACTGCGGGGCCAAAGCCACCGTCAATGCCCGGATCGACAGCACCGGCCACATTGTTACCCAGGGCGCACAGGTATTTCTGGGGGGCAACGACAGCTACATCGCCATGTGCCACAAGTGCTATGTCCGGGGCATCAAAGATCACAAGGTCATTCGGCTTCACGGCCAGAATAACTGATAAAAAGTTGCTGATAAAGGAGTGTATTCCCATGGAACTATCTGAAATTCTCGCTGCCTGCGATCATACTCTGCTTGCCCAGACCGCAACCTGGGCCGATATCCGGGCCATCTGCGATGACGGCATGAAGTACCACACCGCCTCTGTATGCATTCCTGCTTCCTTTGTGAAGCAGGCCAAGGAGTACGTGGGCGACAAGCTGACCATCTGCACCGTCATCGGTTTCCCCAACGGCTACGACACCACCGCCGCCAAGTGCTTTATGGCCACCGACGCCGTGGACAACGGGGCCGGGGAAGTAGACATGGTCATCAACATCGGCTGGGCCAAGGAAGGCAAGTGGGACGAGATCACCTCTGAGATCGCCGCCATCAAGAAGGCCTGCAAGGGCCGCCTTTTGAAGGTCATCATTGAGACCTGCCTGCTCACCGACGAAGAAAAGATCGCCCTGTGCAAGTGCGTTTCCGACTCCGGCGCAGACTACATCAAGACTTCCACCGGATTCTCCACTGCCGGTGCTACCTTCCACGATGTGGAGCTCTTCGCCAAGCACGTTGCCCCCCATGTGAAGATCAAGGCCGCCGGCGGCATTTCCAGCCTGGAGGACGCGGAGAAATTTATGGAGCTTGGGGCTTCCCGGCTGGGTACCTCCCGGATCGTGAAGCTGGCCAAGGCTATGGAAAAGAATTAAAAGGAGAATTTTTGTGATGCTTTCTACCCCTACCCCTCATATTTCCGCCAAGCCCGGCGATTTCGGTAAGACCGTCCTGATGCCCGGTGACCCTCTGCGGTCCAGGTTCATTGCCGAAAACTTCCTGGAAAACCCCGTTCTTGTGAACAATGTCCGGGGCGTCCAGGGCTATACCGGCACCTACAAGGGCGTGAAGGTCTCCGTCATGGCCTCCGGCATGGGCATGCCCGCCATCGGCATTTATTCCCACGAGCTTTACAATGGCTATGGCGTGGAGAACATTATCCGGGTGGGCTCCGCCGGGGCCATCCAGGAGAACATCCACCTGTATGACCTGGTCATCGCCCAGGGAGCCTGCACCGATTCCAACTGGGCCAGCCAGTACCATCTGCCCGGCACTTTCGCCCCCATTGGCTCCTGGGAGCTGATTACCGAGGCTGTGAAAGCCGCCGAAAATAACGGAGCCCGGTACCATGTGGGCAACGTGAACTCCTCCGATACCTTCTACGGGGACCACGAAGGTGTGCCCGAGGGGCTGGACAGCGTTTACGGCCTGAAGAAAATGGGCGTTATGGCATTGGAGATGGAGGCTGCCGCCCTGTACATGAACGCCGCCCGCTACGGCAAGCGGGCCCTGTGCATCTGCACGATTTCCGACCACATTCTGACCGGCGAACTGACTACCTCCGAGGAGCGGCAGAATTCCTTCACCACCATGATGAAGGTTGCCTTGGATGTGGCCGTTGCCATGGAGAAAAAGTAATATGAAGCGTGTATTTCTGATCGTTCTGGATTCCTGCGGTGTTGGTGAGCTGCCGGATGCCCCCAAGTTTGGGGACTACGGCGTCAACACCCTGCGCTCCTGCGCAAGCTCTAAAAAGTTTTCTGTGCCCAATCTGCTGAAGGCTGGGCTTGGCAACATCGATGGGGTGGATTTCCTCCCCAAGGAGCCTCACCCCAATGGGGCCGTTTGCAAGCTGGCGGAGGCCTCTATGGGCAAGGACACCACCATCGGCCACTGGGAGATCGCCGGCGTGGTTTCTCCCAAGCCCATGCCCACCTATCCCCAGGGCTTCCCTCAGGAGGTTCTGGAGGAATTTGAGAAGGCTACGGGCCGGGGGGTCCTGTGCAACAAGCCCTACTCCGGCACCGCGGTGATCCATGACTACGGTATGGAGCAGAAGGAAACGGGCGAATGGATCGTTTACACTTCCGCCGACTCCGTCTTCCAGGTGGCGGCAAACGAACAGTGGATCCCGCTGGAGGAGCTGTATGAGGGCTGCCGGAAGGCGAGAGCCATTCTCCAGGGTGACCATGGCGTGGGCCGGGTCATTGCCCGTCCCTACGTAGGCGACAGCCCCGAGACCTTCCAGCGGACCTCCAACCGGCACGACTTCTCTCTGGAGCCTCCCAAGGAAACCATGATGGACGCCGTGAAAAAGGCTGGGCTGGACAGTCTGGCTGTGGGCAAGATCTTCGACATCTTCGCCGGACGGGGTACCACGGATCATGTGTACAACAAGAGCAATGCCGATGGCATGGACCACACCATGGACTACGCCAGGAGGGACTTCCACGGCCTGTGCTTTACGAATCTGGTGGACTTTGATATGCTCTACGGCCACCGCCGGGACATTGACGGCTACGCAAATGCCTTAACGGAGTTCGACAGCTGGCTGGGAGAATTCCAGAAGGTCCTGGGCCCGGAGGATATCGTCATGATCACCGCCGACCATGGCTGCGACCCGGCTTACACGGCGACTACGGATCATACCCGGGAATACATCCCCTTTGTGGCCATCGGCCAGAAGGTGAAGCCCGGCAACCTGGGCACCCGGAAGACCTTTGCGGACATTGCCGCCACGGTGACGGAGCTGCTGGGAGTTCCCTACGCGTCGGACGGTGAGAGCTTCGCCAAGGAACTGGTGGAGGAATGACCATGGAACCCAAAGAACTGATCAGCCGGGCCATTGCCGCCATGGACAGGGCCTATGTGCCCTATTCCGGCTACCGGGTGGGGGCGGCGCTGCTGTGCGCCGACGGCAAGGTCTATGAGGGCTGCAATATTGAAAACGGTTCCTACGGAGCCACCAACTGCGCCGAGCGCACCGCCTTCTTCCGGGCCGTCTTCGACGGGGAGCGGGAGTTCACCGCCATCGCCGTCTGCGGCGGCAAGGACGGCATCATCCGGGACTACTTCCCGCCCTGCGGCATCTGCCGCCAGGTCATGCGGGAATTCTGTGAGGATGACTTCAGGATCTACATGGTGGGCAAGGACGGTGTCTACCTGGAACGGACACTCAACGAGATTTTGCCGGACAGTTTTCGGCCGAAGGATCATATGCAGGAGTAAAAAGCTGGGATTCTGAAAAAAAGAATAACGGAGCTCCGAAAAACAGTTGATTTTTTGGGCAGAATGTGCGACAATAGAAGAACAGGGGAGACCCTGGATAAATGAACATATGGAGGAAATATGTTATGAAAAAGATTCTCGCTCTGCTTCTGGCAGCTGTGATGGTCGTTGGCATGGCCGCCTGCGGCGGCAGCAGCGCTCCTGCCGCTACCGAAGCCCCCGCAGCCGAAGGCGGCAACGCTGAGGCTCCCGCCGCTGCCGCTTCCGCGGATGACATCCCCGATGAGATGACTTCCGCCGACGGCAAGTACCAGGTGGCTTTCGTCACCGACGTGGGCACCCTGAAGGACAAGTCCTTCAACCAGGGCACCTACGACGGCGTGAAGCTCTACGCCAATGCCAACGGCAAGGCCTACAAGTACTATCAGCCCGCCAACGGCAGCAACGCTACCGATGACGACCGGATCGATGCCGCTACCCTGGCCTGTGAGAACGGCGCCGAGGTGGTCGTGGCCGCCGGCTTCATGCAGGAAACCGCTCTGAGGGTTGCCGCTACCAAGTATCCCGATGTCCACTTCATCTTCGTCGATGGCTACCCCGTGGCCGGTGATGATGGCAATATTCTGAAGAACGTGGCCGGTATCGCCTTTGACGAGCAGCAGTCCGGCTACCTGGCCGGTTACGCCGCCGTTATGGAAGGCTACACCAAGCTGGGCTTCACCGGCGGCGGCGGCGGAACCAACCCCGCCTGCGAGCGTTACGGCTATGGCTTTGTCCAGGGTGCTGACGCGGCTGCCGCTGTCAAGGGTGTTAAGGTCGAGATGAACTACTCCTGGCAGTATGGCTCCACCTTCTCCGCTTCCAACGAGCTGCAGACCATGGCTACCGGCTGGTACAACAACGGCACCGAGGCCATCTTCTGCTGCGGCGGCGGTATGTTCTCCTCCGTGGCGGCTGCTGCCGGTGCGGAAGACGGCAAGGTCATCGGCGTTGACGTTGACCAGTCCTTCGAGTCCAGCTCTGTCATTACCTCCGCCATGAAGGGTCTGGCTGATGCCACTGCTTGGGCCATCGGCCAGCACTACGATGGCAACTGGGACACCATCGGCGGCAACTCCACCTCTCTGGGCGCCAAGGACAACGCTGTGGGCCTGCCCACCGCTACCTGGTCCCTGCAGAATTGGAGCGTTGACGAGTACAATGCTCTGCTGGCCGACATCGCTGCCGGTAAGGTGGAGATCTCTTCCGAGCTGGTCGCCGAGCCCGCCAGCACTGCCAACGTGACCGTGAACATGGTCAAGTAAGTTGGTTCTTCCGGTAAGGACCTACTGAATGATGTGCATCCGGTTTTGGGTGCTGTCATGTGAACTGAATCATTCGTGTCTCGTTATGGGTGCCTCTCTGAATTTCCTGGGAGGCATCCATTTTGTTATACGGAACGTGTAAGGAAAACCGAACATGCCATGATGGACACAAAGGAGGACAACATGAAAAACACGTTGAATACAGAATTCCCTGACGTTGGGGCAGCACAGTTCCATATCCGCCTGACGGAAGGCCAGATTGCTCCCTACGTTTTGCTGCCTGGTGCGCCGGAACGGGTCGAGCTGGTCAAAAAGCAGTGGGAAAATGCGGTAGACCTGGAATTTAACCGGGAGTTTCGTTCCGCGAAAGGTACCTATGATGGTATGGATATTGCCTGCGTCTCCACCGGCATCGGCACTACAAGTGCGGAGATTTGCCTGCACGAGTTGAAGAACATCGGAGCCCACACCACTGTCCGCATCGGCACCACAGGTGCTATCTCCGAATGTTTTCAGCCGGGTGATCTCATTATCCCAGTGGCGGCCATCCGTGCGGACGGCACCAGCGATTGCTATGTGGACAAGGCATTTCCAGCGGTGGCCGACCGGATGGTTGTGAACGCCCTTTGCGAGGCCTGTGAGCGTCTTGGCTACCGCTATGGGACAGGGATCATGTACAGCCCATCTTCTCTCTACATCGGGCAAGGCCGCAAAATCAGTGAAAACGGTTTCTGGCCCTCTCATGCCGAACACCTGATTGAGGATTTGCGGCAGGCCAGGGTCACCAATATCGACACGGACTCCGCCGGTCACTTCATTGTGGGATATCTGCACGGGATGCGCAGCGCCTCCATTCTGGCCGTGATAACCAACCGCATTACCGGGGAGTGGGCGACGGATAAAACCGGTGAAGACCGCGCCTGCCGCGCAGCCTGCGAGGCCATGAAGATTCTGAAGGAATGGGACGAACATCCCACAAAATATTCCGTTTTTACCCGTTGAAAGCCTATAAAAATATTGTTGTAATTTGCCGCTCGGAATGCTATAATAATTGTGACATTTGTGTTAACCACACAGGAAGGAGGGCAACAGATTATGGAGTCCCAATACATAATCGAAATGCTCAACATCAGGAAGGAGTTCCCCGGCATTGTAGCCAACGACGACATCACGCTGCAGCTGCGCCGGGGAGAGATCCACGCCCTGCTGGGTGAAAACGGCGCCGGTAAGTCTACCCTTATGAGCGTCCTCTTCGGCCTTTACCAGCCGGAGGCAGGAGTGATCAAGAAGAACGGCCAGGTCGTTCACATCAACAACCCCAACGATGCTACGGCCCTGAACATCGGCATGGTCCATCAGCACTTCAAGCTGGTGGATGTGTTCACGGTGCTGGACAACATTATTCTGGGCGCGGAGGATACCAAGCTGGGCTTTCTCCAGAAGAAGGAGGCCCGCCGGAAGGTCCAGGAGCTGTCGGATAAGTATAAACTCCATGTGGACCTGGACGCCAAGGTGGAGGACATCACCGTTGGTATGCAGCAGCGGACCGAAATACTGAAGATGCTCTACCGGGACAATGAGATCCTGATTTTCGACGAGCCCACTGCCGTGCTGACCCCCCAGGAAATCGATGAACTCATGGAGATCATGCGGGGCTTTGCCAAAGAGGGGAAATCCATCCTCTTCATCACCCACAAGCTCAACGAGATCATGGCTGTGGCAGACCGGTGCACCGTCCTGCGGAAAGGCAAGTATATCGGCACCGTCAACATCCAGGACACCAACAAGCAGGAGCTGTCCAACATGATGGTGGGCCGCCCGGTGCAGCTGGAGGTCCAGAAGGAACCGGCCAAGCCTGGCGAAGTGATCCTGGATGTGGAGGATATGACCGTGCCCTCCAAGCTCCATAAAAACAACGCCGTAAAGGATGTGTCCTTCCAGGTCCGTTCCGGAGAGATCGTCTGCATCGCCGGTATCGACGGCAACGGCCAGACGGAGCTCATCTACGGCCTCTCCGGGCTGGAGAAGGTCTCCGGCGGTAAGATCACCCTCTGCGGCAAGGACATTACCCATCTGTCCGTTCGCAAGCGCAGCGAGGCGGGCATGAGCCATATTCCTGAGGACCGGCACAAGCATGGCCTGGTACTGGATGACACACTGGAGAATAACATTGTCCTCCAGCGCTATCGGGAGCCTCAGTTCCAGCACTGCGGCTTCATCCAGAAGGATGCGGTGCGGGCCTATGCCGAAAAGATCATTGAGCAGTACGATGTCCGTTCCGGACAGGGTCCCGTGACCATTGCCCGGAGTATGTCCGGCGGCAACCAGCAGAAGGCCATCATTGGCCGGGAAATCGACCGGGACAATCCCTTCCTCATTGCCGTGCAGCCTACCCGGGGCCTGGACGTAGGTGCCATCGAGTATATCCACGGCCAGCTGGTTGCTCAGCGGGATGCCGGGAAGGCGGTGCTGCTGGTTTCCCTGGAGCTGGATGAGGTCATGAATCTGGCGGACCGGATCCTCGTCATGTACGAGGGCGAGATCGTTGGTGAGCTGGACCCGAAGCAGACCAACGTCCAGGAGCTGGGCCTGTATATGTCCGGCGCAAAACGCAATACGAAAGGAGGAGCGCAGGCATGAAAAACAGCTTGGCAAACCTCTATGAAAAGGAAGCCACCAAAAAGGTGCTCGCTTCTCTGATCTCTATCCTCATCGGCCTGCTGGTAGGCGCGGTGGTGGTCACCATTGTGGGTCTGACCAAGAAGGCCATCGGCCTGTCCGGCATGTGGGACGGCATCCGGATCGTCTTTGTGGGCATTTTCTGCAAGGGCCGTGACGCTGCCGGTGCCCTGGAGTGGGGCTTCAACGGCCGGACCCTGGGCAATATGCTCTTCCGGGCCACGCCCATTATTATGACCGGTCTGTCTGTAGCCGTGGCCTACAAGACCGGACTCTTCAACATCGGTGCGCCGGGGCAGTATCTGATGGGCACCATGGCATCCCTGATGATCGCTCTGGGCATTCCCAGCAGCGCCATGCCCACGGGGCTCATCTGGGTCCTGGCTTTTGTAGGCGGCATTCTGGCAGGTGCTCTGTGGGGCGCGGTCCCCGGGGCGCTGAAAGCCTTCCTGAATATCAATGAGGTCCTGGCCTGCATCATGACCAACTGGCTGGCGGCAAATATTGTCACCTGGGCCTTCGATATGTCCAACTTCAAAAACGTTACCGAGGGCACCAAAACCGCCTATGTCTATAAGACCACCTTCAACGGTGTGGCAACCCCCAAGCTGGGCCTGGACAAGCTGTTCCCCAACTCCCAGGTCAACGCGGGCATCCTCATTGCCATTGTCTTCGCCGTAGCGATGTATGTCTTCATCAATAAGACCACCCTGGGCTATGAGCTGAAGGCCTGCGGCTCCAACCGGCACGCCGCCCGGTACGCCGGTATCAACGACAGGCGGAACATCGTTTTGTCTATGGCCATTGCTGGGGGACTGGCCGGTGCGGGCGCCGCCCTCTACTGGCTCTCCGGCAATACGGAGTTCTATTGGTCCACCTATCAGAGCCTCCCCGGGGAGGGCTTCAACGGCATTCCCGTGGCCCTGCTGGCCATCAATAATCCCATCGGGGTTGTCTTCACCGGCATTTTCATGGCCATGCTGAAAATCGTAGGCCAGAACCTGACGGGGTACACCGCCTATAACGAGTATATCACCGATGTGATCATCGGCGTCATTGTCTACCTCAGCGCCTTCTCTCTGGTCATCCGTATGTGGCTGGAAGGAAAGAAGAAAAAGGAAAATCCTGCCAATGACGCAAATGCTGAGAAAGGAGGGGCCAAGAAATGACATTCATCATTCAGCAGACTCTGCTTTATGCGGTTCCTCTGATGATCGTGGCCCTGGCCGGTGTGTTCGCCGAGCGCAGCGGCATCATCAACCTGGCGCTGGAAGGCATCATGATTTTTGGCGCGTTCATCGGTGTCCTCTTCGTCCGCTCCATGCAGGACCTGGATGTGTTCGTGAACGCTGCCCGGCAGGGGTCCTGGCTGACGCTGCAAGGCCTGGAAATTATGGCTATGCTGGTGTCCGCCGCCCTGGGTGCTCTCTTCAGCCTGCTGCTGAGCTTCGCCTCCATCAATCTGAAGGCGGACCAGACCATCGGCGGCACCGCCCTGAACCTGATGGCCCCCGCCATGGTGCTGTTCCTCATCCGGATCATCGACGGCCAGAATATCCTGGATATGAAGTCCGGCGATTCCGCCACCTGGTTTATGCTGAAAAAGTCCACCTTCGGCATTCCCAAGAGCCAGAATATCGGCTTTTTGGGAGAGACCTTCCTGAATAAGGTGTATCTTGCTACCTACATCTGCATCCTGCTCTTCATTATTATGTCCATCCTGCTGTATAAGACCCGCTTCGGTCTGCGGCTTCGGGCCTGCGGCGAGAATCCTCAGGCGGCAGACAGCCTGGGCATCAATGTCTACAAGATGCGCTATGCCGGCACCACCATTTCCGGTGCTCTGGCGGGCATGGGCGGCTTTGTCTACGCCCTGACCACCACCAACTGCACCAGCAACGGCGATGTGGCGGGCTTTGGCTTCCTGGCTCTGGCCGTCATGATCTTCGGCAACTGGAAGCCGCTGAACATTGCCGGAGCCTCCCTGCTGTTTGGCCTCTTCAAGTGCATTGCCGCTGCCTATTCCAGCATCGACATCAACGGAGACGGCGTGTATATGCTGGCGGAGATCGGCATTTCCTCCCACCTGTACCGGATGCTCCCGTACCTGGTGACCCTGGTTGTGCTGGCCTTCACCTCCAAGAAATCCCGGGCCCCCAAGGCCGAGGGTATCCCTTACGATAAGGGAAGCAGATAAGATTCTTTGTGTTCCCCCAGCCGAAAGGCTGGGGGACTTTGTAATAGAAAAAATCCTTATGGCTGTAATAATTTTTCATTGCAAGTGTAAAAATATTACAGATACTGTTGACATAGATTGCCGGATTTGCTATCATGAGTACGGGAGGAGATCGTTATGCTTACAAAAGTATATCTGACAAATTTCTTATCGTTTCCAAATCGGACGGAATTTGACTTTACAGCTTCGAAATATTCGATTCTAAGCAGTACAAACCTGTATGATGACAGCTATCTCAAGGGGGCTCTTTTTATCGGACCCAACGCTGCGGGAAAGTCTAACGCGCTAAAAGGAATTTCGTTCCTGATTGGGCTGATAAAAGGAGAAAATGCCCAATTTGGCCGATATCGGTGTCATTTTACACGCAATCCGATTATGACACTGGAATACAGTTTTGCTTTCTCTGGGAAAAATGTCCTATATAAAATTGAATATAACGTAAAATACAGGATCCTTTCCGAAGAATTGAGAAAAGACGATGTTACCGTATTAAAGCGAGAGGGAACGAAGGGAGAACTGAGAATTGGCGATACGGTGTCAACGGATGACCAACTCGACGCGGACACACTGTTTTTGCGTACCGCATCCTTTAATACAGGCAGATTTCCACAGGATGCAACACTGCACAGCCTCATGGATTATTTGCTCAATTCGTATTGCATGGGTGGATACAATCAAGGCAGCCTTTTGGGCAGAATGATTACAAAGTATGCGGAAGAAAACGGTGTTCATGAAATCAATAAGTACCTTCAGGCGTTCAATTATGATTTCGAAGTTGAGTACGGTTCCGAAAGCTCTGGACTGGGAGCAACGGTCTCTGTTGGATCCAATGAACGAGTCGTGTTTTTTAAACGAAAGAGTTTCCCATTTCCAAGCATTTTTTACGAGGAGTCTCAGGGCAACCAAGTATTTGCGGACATGCTGCCCTGCCTGATCAATACGATTGAAAAGCCTGGCATGCTAATCTATGACGAATTTGGAAACAGCCTGCACAATAAGTTGACTGAGAAAATCATTAAGTTCTTCATGAAAGAGGCAAAAAATTCTCAGATTTTTGTTACGTCGCATCATACGAACCTGATTTCCAATTCTGTTTTCCGCCCGGACCAAATTGATTTGGTCACTTTTAAAGATTCAAAAGGCAGCACTGTGACAAGACTTTCTCAGTTCAAACCCAGAGAGGCGCAAAATATGGAGAAAATGTACCTTGGCGGTATGTTTGAGGGATTGCCATTGTATGAAGAAATATAGAATTGACAAGTCAAAAATGATTGGCAATGTGATTTTTGTGGTTGAGGGTGGCAGACCTGATACGGGTGGAACGGAACTGCGACTGCTAAAACGTATTTTTGCTGACATTTTGGAATATGAGGTTCAGGAGCTACGCAGGGGACATGATGAATTTATTGCTCACGGTCATAACCCCCATTTTCATGTATTTGCCTTGAATCTTCCTAAAAACCAGTTGACGCAATTGACAGATGACGCAACGAATGCGGTATATAGGCGAGTAAGTGAAGAATTTCACCTCAAACCAGAGGATTGCCCGATTTTCTTCTTGTATGACAGAGATTATCTGAGCTATAAGGCGAATGAACTGCGGGGGCCGTATGTCCGGAGATATACCGACCCGTATGGGGACGACCATGGAAATCAGGGGCAGCTGCTGCTGAGCTATCCAGCGGTAGAGAGCTATGTACTGTCTTGTTTTCAAACAAATGTCTATGAGCAATCGTTCTTCCTTGGGAAAGATTTGAAACCGGAACTGGCAAAAGCATCTCTTTCAGAAGAGGACATTTCAAACGAAGATCATCTGATTCATGCGGCAACCGAGATGGATGCGGGGTTGGAAGCGTTTGGACTGGGCCAATATGATTTGGATGGATTAGCACCGACGCTGCTGGGAGTATACGACTGCCAGCAGGAAAAATTCGGGAAAGATGGCTCGTTTTCGTTGCTGTCATTGATATCCATGGCATTGTTGGAACTGGGAATTCTTGTGGAAGAGGATGATTTTGACGTGTAAAGAGAAAACAGCCCCCTTGACAACCCCGCCTCCATATGTTATCCTAAACCCACCATGAAGAGTGATGCGAGGGACAGACCCGTTGACCATCCGGCAACCTGCCTAGCTGTAAGGTGCCAAAGTCTGAAGCGATGGCGGATATTGTATTTTTTGCGCCCATCGCTTGCGATGGGCGTTTTTCGTTGACTCTGTGGAAATATATTCAGGAGGAACGAACGATGTACAGTATTGTGTTTACAGCGGGGGACGAAAGCCAGGTTCTGGCGGAGTTTGCGACCAAGGAGGAGGCTCGGGCCTACGGGGACCGGGTTTATCGGGACTATGTGGACCGGGGGATGCTGACCATGCAGCAAACTCTCCGCAAGGATGCCAACGGGGGGCTCTTCCGCCTCTTCGATGGCTGGGGCCGAGGAGGGAGAAGATAAATAAATCCGGGCTTAACTATTTGGCCACCCGCACTCCATTCCGTATTATATAGGTGTAAGGACCTTACACAAACAAAGGAGTGATCCCATGGAGGATACGGAAATCGTCAATCTGTTCTTTGCCCGGTCCGAGGGGGCCATCGCGGAAACTCAGCGGAAATACGATGGGTACCTCAGGACCATTGCCTCCCGGCTGCTGCCGAAAGATGAGGACGCGGAGGAAATTCTCAACGATGTGTACCTGGCGGCCTGGAATACCATTCCGCCGAAGAAGCCGGAAATTCTCAAGTTTTATCTTTCCCGGGTAGTCCGAAATCTGTGCTTCAAGCGGCTGGAATATCTGACCGCCGGGAAGCGGGACTGCGGCGGCGAGGCCCTGCTCTCCGAACTGGAGGACTGCGTCCCGGATAACCGGCTGGGGCCGGAGCAGGCCCTGGAGGCCAAAATTCTGGGGGCCTGCCTCAACCGCTTCCTGGCGGGACTCGGTGAAAAGGATGCCGCGCTCTTCGTCTCCCGGTACTATTACGGGATGAATGCCAGAGAGCTGGCCCAGAAGTACGGCGGCACGGTGCGGAGCATCAAGTACCGGCTGGAAAAGCTGCGGGGAGAGCTGCGGCAGCAGCTCAGCAAGGAGGGAATTATGGTATGAAAGCGAAAGATCTGAACCGGGCAATGGAATATATTGACGACAAGTATCTGGCCTTGGCGGAAAAACCCAACAAGGAGTGTCAAAAAATGTCCAAAAAGAAAGTATTTCGCCTTATTCTGGTGGCGGCAGTCATCGCTATGCTGTCGGCCACGGCTTACGCCACGGATTTTTTCCGGGGCTACAGCCTGACAAATTCCGGTTCTCAGGAGTTCAAGAGCTATTCCGACATGAAAAAGGTCCGGAAGCTCTCCGGCCTCAAGATCGATCCGCCGGAAGAATTTTCCAACGGCTATGCATTCCAGAATGCCGATGTGTCCATGGTAGAGGCTACGGACGACAACGGGGAAAGAGCCTTTACCTATGCCAATGTGTCCCTTTACTACCGCAATGGGACAGGAGGAAGGCTGTATATCTCTGCCCATGCCCAGCGGGAAGAGCTGCAGCCGGACCCCAGACCTGCTGCCGAGGAGCGTGTCATTGGGAGTGCTACCGTTACCTGCTACCGGGACAACTATCTGTTCGTCCCCGGGGACTATCAGCTCAGTGCCGAGGAGGAGGCTTGGGGTAACATTCCTGGCAACTACATTTCCTATGGTGGCGATCAGGTGGAGCGCAATACGATGACTTTCCTCCAATGGAACCAGAATGGCATTACTTACATCATCATGGACCCTTCCGGGGCGGAAGATACAAATGCCCTGTTTGCCATTGCGGAAGAACTCTTAAATCGATAAAAAAAGATTGACTTTGGGCCTGCCTATGGTATAATCAACCTAGGTAGGCCCATTTTTTTGGCCTATGAAACAACATAAGCTGCATGGCGTCACCCACCCGGGCTGCCTCCTTCTGGGCAGGTGCGGTGATCAGGAAATCCGGTCCAAGTCCGGAGCATACCCCGTTGCTGTAGGTGTTGAGTCTGTGCCCTTTCGGAGCGATCCGGTCACTGGGAAACTGGGAAGGCGGGGCACAGGCGCTGGTGAAACCTGCCTGAAAACACGAGCCAGAATGTCGGCCATGATCGAGCCTGTAGGGCACCGCGGCTGCGGTGAGGGACGGGAGTATAGGGATAGCGAGAAGTTCGGTCGCGTCGGCTTTTGCCGGCGCTTTTTTGTAGTGAGGGAAGCGCATGAAAAGATTTTTGAGCCTTATCATGGCGGTGCTGCTGGTGCTCGGCGCATTGCCGGCTTCGGCAGAGCCCATGGAAGAGGAGTTACCGGAAAAAGAACTCATCGAGGAGAAACTGGCGGAAGAGCCCGCCCGGCTGGCAAAGCTGTGCTTCCGGGAGGAAAGAAAGGCGACTTCTGCGGAAAGACCGCTGGATCCGGAGTTTTCGCCGGAGGAGACGGACTATACTCTGATTATGAAGGACTATGAGGGGCCCAGCGATCTGTTTGTCTTTGCGACCTTGGCGGAGGATGCCCCAAGCGGTACCGTCATCGAGGCCAGGTGGAGCAAAGGAGACCAGAAGATCACCTCCGGGGCGGTCAACGGCAAGAACTTCCCCGACATCATCCGGAAAGACAGCCTGGAGGGGAATACCCTCTCCATCTGCTTGGGCCCTGAGGGACAGACGGAGGAAACTTACCGGGTGAACATTCTCCGGCAGGCCACTCTGAAGAGTTTGTCTCTCCTGGACCAGGATGGAAGGGACTTGGGTCTGAACTTCCAGCGGGACACCTTGGAATACACCGTCGAGAACCCGGTGGGGGAGGGAAGCCTGCGCCTGACTGCCAAGCCTACGGTTTCTGATGCGGCACTGACGCTGGACGGCGAGGCGATTACCGCCGGGACGGAAATCATCTGCACTCCTCAGTGGGACGAAAACGGCCTGGGGACCCTTTCGCTTAAAGTGGGCCAGGGAGATTCGGAAACGGAATACACTGTGGCTCTGCGGAAAACCCCACCGAAGCCGGTCCGGCTGGAGCTGGTAACGGCACCCGGCAAAACCACCTACCGAATCGGGGAGATCTTCGATCCCACCGGGCTGGAGGTCAAGGTCATTCTGGACAACGGTTCCGCAAGTGCGGTTGCCCTGGAAAATCTGACCTTCGAGCCGGAAGGGCCGCTGACCCAGGACCAGACGGAGATCACGGTCCGCTACGAAGGATTGACCCTGACCGTTCCCATCCGGGTGCTGGAGATCCTGTCAGGCTCCGGCACTTCGTCGGACCCCTACCGGCTCTATAGCCAGCAGGATATGGAGCTGCTGGACAAGTGGGTGGAGTCTGAGATGTTCCAAAAGGGCGACTGCTGCCGGATGGAGGTAGATATCACCATTGCGGACAGCTGGTCCGGCCTGGGCAGCGAGGAAACCCCCTTCAACGGAGATTTTGACGGTAGCGGCTACCGCCTGACCCTGCCGGAGGACAGCAGCGCGGTCTTCACCCGGACCCGGGAGGCCACCATCCACGACCTGGAGGTTTACGGCCCCCAGATTGCGGACTACGGCCTGGTCAGCATCTATCAGGTAGACAACGCCAACGTGTTTTCCGCAAAATTTGACCGGGTAACCCTGGTTTCCGGCACTCAGACTCTCTATTCCGGCTTCATCGGCGGCTATGCCTCCAGCATGAACCCGGTGTATATCACGGACTGCACCGTAGAGTCCGGCGTTACCATCGGCTATGAGGGCGGGGAAGACCACATCGGCTCCTTCGCCGGAGAGTTCAACGGCTTCGTCAAGAACTGCAAGAGTTCTGCCACGGTCCGCGGCGGCAGCTGGGTAGGAGGCCTGGTGGGCAACCAGGGCCAGTCCATGTCAGACTGCCGGATCGAGGACTGCACTTTCGACGGCACCGTAGAGGCAGACGGCAATTATGTAGGCGGCATCCTGGGAGGCGGCTACGCCGGCACCGGCTGGAAGCTGGTCACGGCCCCCAATGCCCGAACCCCCAACATCATGAACTGCCGTTTCGAGGGCACCGTCCATGGAGGCAACGCCGTAGGCGGCATCCTGGGAGCGGAGGCCTGCGTCCAGCAGACCTGGTACAACGGCAGGGGGTATATCCAGGACAATAGTGCCACCGGCACTGTCACGGCTGACGGGGACTATGTGGGCGGCGTCATCGGCTTCATGCAGTCTCTGAACCGGTACAATGAGATCAGCGGCAACTATTACGAAAACGCCAAAAAAGGCATTGGGGCTGTGGCCCATGTGGACACCAGCGCCGTAAAGCGGGGCTTCCGCGAGGGGGAGGGAACCTACTACTACGACACCTCCAAGGATTCCTTAGACGACATCAACTGCACCAAGCTTCGGGTCTATGTGGAGCTGAGCTCCATCGGCCAGACAAAAACCGGCGACAACCGGGCATTGCAGAAGACCAATCACAACCGGGACGATGATCCCCTGGGGGTAAATAGCGGACGGCTGTGCTACACAGATGCTTCCCTCGAGCCATTCCTGAAGCGGCTGGAGGTTTCCGGCAGCTACCGGACCACCTATACCCAGGGAGACGCGCTGGACCTGACGGGCATCCTCATCGAGGCGGTGTGGAGCGACGGAGAGCGGACAGAGGTTTCTCTGGAGGATGCGAAGGTCACGGGCTACGATGAAAATCAGATCGGGGACCAGATCCTGCGCATCCGCTATGAGAATACCAGCGCCGATATCAAGGTGACAGTGAAGCCCAAGTCCAGTACCATCTATGTGTCTGTGGCCATTCTGGGAGACACCAAACATGACGAAACATCCAGCCCCCACGGTATGGCTCGGGGGGGCCTGCGAACCTGGGCCAGTGTCAGCTACTTCGAGGCAAACACCGCCGACACCGTGTGGGATGTTTTGAAACGGCTTATGGACCGGGAGGGCCTCCACGCAGATGCCAGCGACAACAACCAGTACGGTACCGTCTATATCCGGTCGGTGAACGGCCTGGGCGAATTCGATAACGGCCCCAATTCCGGCTGGATGTACACCCTGAACGGCACCCACCCGGAGGTGGGCGTGTCCGCCCGGTACGTCAGCGACGGGGACGAAATTATCCTGCACTACACCGATGACTATACCTATGAAGAGGGCGGCATCAACTATGGGCGGGAACCTACTGGTGCCACCCCGGCAGAGAAGGTGGATGCCCTCATCGAGAAGATCGGTGCCGTCACCTATACCCAGGACTGCAAGGACCGGATCGATGGGGCCCGGAGGGCCTATAACGCCCTGACCCCAGACCAGAAAAACAGAGTCACCAAGCTGGAGACTCTGGAAAGTGCGGAAAAAACCTACGAAAATCTCCGGCAGGAGGCGCTGAAAGCGGCGGCGGAGCGGGTGGATGCTTTGATCCAGGCCATTGCCTCCCCGGTGACGGAAGAGAGCAAGGCCGCCATCGAGGCGGCATGGCAGGCCTATCAGGCCCTGACCGAGGCGGAACAGCGGCTGGTCACCAAGCTGGAGACCCTACAGAAGGCCCGGCGGGACTACGCCAAGCTGGTGGCCACTGCCCAGGACAAGCAGAAAGCCCTGGCCGTCATGGAGCTGATCGACCGTCTGGCCTTTGCCGAGGACCTGAAGGCGGCACTGACGGAAGCCCGGGCAGCCTATGATGCCCTGACGGAGCTCCAGAAGCTGCTGGTGGACAACATCGATGTGCTGGAGCAGACGGAAAAGACCCAGAAGATCCAGAGCTCCCTCAGCAAGGTATCAGAAGTTTACAAATCCACCGGAGACTATATGGAAAAGCTGGGCACACCCGCTGTCGGCTCTATCGGCGGCGAGTGGATGGTCCTTGGCCTGGCTCGGTCCGGACGAAGGGTGCCCGGAGCGGAGGACTACTATCAGGCGGCTTTGAAGTATATCGAAGGGGCCATGGACCAGAACGGACGGCTCCACAGGGCCAAATCCACGGACAATTCCCGGATGATTCTGGCCCTGACCGCCCTGGGCAAGGACATGACTCAGGTAGAAAAGGGCAAACTGCTGGAGGGGCTGGGTGACCTGGACTTTGTCTGCTACCAGGGCAATAATGGCCCCATCTGGGCCCTGCTGGCGCTGGACAGCGGCAATTACCCTGTGGCCCAAGGGGCCACAGCCAGCCGGGCGGCGCTGGTGGATACCATACTGTCTTCCCAGACCTCTGACGGCGGCTGGGCCGTCTCCGGCGACAGGGCGGACTCGGACATGACCGGCATGGCCCTCCAGGCCCTGGCACCCTACGTGGAAAGCGACGGCCGGGTGGCTCAGGCGGTGGACATGGCCTTGACCCGGCTCAGCCAGATGCAGAATGCGGACGGCTCCTTCAGCACCTATGGCAGCGGCGCTGGACTCACCCCCACCAGCGAGTCCATTGCCCAGGTGGTCACGGCCCTGTCTGCTCTGGGCATCGACGGGGACAGCGATGAGCGATTCGTAAAACCCGGCGGCTCCGCCATTGACGCGCTGCTGGCCTTCGCCCTTCCCGGCGGCGGTTTCCGCCACCTGCTGGAGGGAGAGCGGGACGGCATGGCCACGGAGCAGGGCTATTATGCGCTGACCGCCTACTTCCGATTCCTGGAGGGAAAGACCAGCCTCTATGACATGACGGACATCCTGGACAAAGGCGGGGATCCGAAGGCAGAAGCAAAGACCAACCTGGCAAGGACCGCGGAAAAAGCCGCTCAGGCTGTGTCCGGTATCCCTGGCTGGACGCTGGTGATAACTGCCGCGGCGTTCTTCGGACTTGGAATGGTCATGGGAAGACGGAAAAAGAAGTAAAAACCCTCTCCTGGGAGAGGGTGGACCGGCGCAGCCGGGACGGGTGCGGGGCAGTGCGCGGAACCGACTATCTATCGCCCCGCATCCGCCTTAGGTCCGCTTATCCTCCCAGGGGGATAAGCGAAGAGAATAGGGAGGCAACACATGAACAAGAAAAAAACAGCCAACCTGATCATGGTCCTGCTGATTCTGGCCATTGCCATTGGCGGCGTGGTGACGGCGGTGCTGCTGAAAGGCCATTCGGACACGGGCCTGGGGTCCCAGTACAAAATCACGGCCATTCCCGGAAATACGCTGACGGAGCCTGGCCAGGATACCTGCACCGTCACCATCGTCTGCGATACCATCCTGGACAACCAGGACAGCCTGAACGAAGAGAAGGCCCCCTTTGTGCCTGCCGATGGGGTGATCCTGCCCAAGACCACCGTGTCCTTCGCCCAGGGAGATACTGTCTACCAGGTTTTGCAGAAGGTGACCCAGGCGGCGGATATCCAGATGGAGAGCAGCTGGACCCCCATGTACGACAGCTATTATGTAGAGGGTATCAACCATCTGTATGAGTTCGACTGCGGCCCGGAATCCGGCTGGATGTACAAGGTCAACGAGTGGTTCCCCAATTACGGCTGCTCCGCCTACACCCTGAAGCCGGGGGATGACATCGTCTGGTGCTACACCTGCGTTGGGCTGGGGGCGGACGTGGGCGAAACCTGGATGGGCGACTAGTATGGAGATGGATGCCTTTTCCAAGCGGCACCCGGCGGTGAACTTTCTGTTCTTCCTGGGGGCCATTGGCTGCGCCGTGGTGATCCAGCACCCGGCCTATGTGGGGCTGGGCATTGTCTGCGGCTGCGCCTATTATCTGCTTCTCCACGGGCGGAAGGGACTTGGGGGCATTGCCGGGATGCTGCCTATCTGCCTGATTTTGATTTTTCTCAATCCGCTTTTCAATACCTACGGGGAGCACGTGCTCCTGACCTGCTTCGGGCGGCCCTATACCCTGGAGGCTCTGTTATACGGCCTTGCCATTGGGGGCGTGTTTTTGCAGATGCTTCTGTGGTTTGGCTGCTATAACGCGGTTCTTACCAGCGACAAGTTTACGAGCCTCTTTGGCAATCTGATCCCATCGCTGTCCCTGCTCCTCGTTATGGTCCTGCGGATGATCCCGAACCTTTTGCGCAAGGCAGATCAGATCCTGGGGGCCCGGCGGTCCATTGGCCGGGGCACCAATGGAGACACCAAGGAAAAACTGAAGGATGGCTTTGCCGCTTTGGGGGCCCTGACTTCCTGGGCGCTGGAGGGGAGCGTTGCTGTGGCAGACTCCATGCGCTCCCGGGGCTATGGCACGGGGAAGCGCTCCAGCTTCATGATCTATCGCCTGACAGGGGAGGACCGGGTGCTTCTGATTTTGCTGCCGGCGCTGCTCCTGCTGGCGCTGCTGCTGGGGACGCGAAAAGCGGAATTCACCCCGGTGATGGACATTGCCCCTTTACGGGGGAGAAATCTCCTTGCCCTGGCTTTCTACGGGGCCTATCTCTTGATCCCTACGGTATTACACATAAAGGAGGCCCTGCAGTGGCACATTTCGAGATCCAGGATCTGACCTTTTCTTACGCTTCCTCCAAGGGGAAGCACTCTCTGGAGCATATCAACCTGTCCGTTGCCCAGGGAGAATTTCTGGTGCTCTGCGGTGCCTCCGGCAGCGGCAAGAGTACCCTTCTGCGGCACCTGAAAACCGTGCTGACGCCCAGCGGAAAGAGCGGGGGACAGGTGCTCTTTCACGGCGTTCCTCTCAAAGAGGTGCCGGACCGGGACCAGGCGGGGAAAATCGGCTTTGTTATGCAGAACCCCGATGACCAGATCGTCACCGATAAGGTCTGGCACGAGTTGGCCTTCGGCTTGGAGAGCCTGGGCTGCGACCAGAAGACCATGCGCAGCCGGGTGGCGGAAATGGCCTGCTATTTCGGCATCCAGGACTGGTTCCACCGGGATGTGGCGACCCTCTCCGGAGGCCAGAAGCAGCTATTAAACCTGGCCTCCATTATGGCCATGCAGCCTGAGGCCCTGATCCTGGATGAGCCCACCAGCCAGCTGGATCCCATCGCCGCTTCGGATTTTTTGAATACCATCCGGAAGATCAATACGGAGCTGGGCACCACCGTCATCATCACCGAACACCGCTTGGAGGATATCTTTCCCTACGCGGATCGGGCGGTGGTGATGGAAGGGGGCCGCATCCTGGCGGATGATGTCCCGGCGAAGGTGGGCCAGCTGCTCTTTGAAGAGAAGAACCCCATGTTCTCCGCCATGCCTACCCCGGTAAGAGTGTTCTATGAGGCCGGTGCCGCCGGGGAGAGCCCCCTGACAGTCCGCCAGGGCCGGAGCTGGCTGAGCCGGGAATTCCCGGAGGAGCCCAGAAAGAAGGCCATCCCAGTGGAGGCGCTTCCGGAGGAAGTGGAAAATCCGGCACTAGAGCTCCGGGAACTCTGGTTCCGCTACGAGAAGGACAGCCCGGATATTCTCCGGGGAGTCAGCCTGGAGGTCCCTGCCGGGAGCCTCTGCGCCATCCTGGGAGGCAACGGTGCGGGAAAATCCACCACCCTCAAGGCTGTATCCGGCATTTGCAGGCCCTACCGGGGGAAAATCACCCTCTTTGGAAAGCGCGTGGAGAAATATAAGACGGGAGAGCTTTTTAACGGCTGCCTGGCGATGCTTCCCCAGGATCCAAAGAGTCTGTTCGTTAAAAAAACCCTCCGGGAGGACCTGGAGGAGATGACCAAGGACAAGAAAGCCCTGGAAGACATAGCGGAGCTGTGCCAGGTGTCTGCCCTTCTGGACCGGCATCCCTACGACCTTTCCGGCGGAGAGCAGCAGCGGGGGGCTCTGGCCAAGGTCCTGCTGACAAACCCCAGGCTCCTGCTGCTGGACGAGCCTACCAAGGGCATTGACAGCTTCTTTAAAGAGACCTTCGCAAAGATCCTCATGGACCTGAAGGGGAAGGGCATCACGATCCTGATGGTCTCCCACGATGTGGAGTTCTGCGCCCGGTATGCAGACCGGGTAAGCATGTTCTTCGATGGACAGATCCTCACCACAGATACCCCCCGGCGATTCTTCGGCGGCAACAGCTTCTATACCACCGCCGCCCGCCGGATGAGCCGCCATCTGTTTGACTACGCCGTGACGGCGGAGGATGTGGTGGCCCTCTACAAAGAAAACAAGGAGGACCGGACATGAAAAGATCCCGGATCGCAATGCTCATGGATTTCCTGCTGGTGATCCCGGCAACGCTGATTTTCGGACTTCGGCTTACAGGCCGAGCCTACTACCTGACCAGTACCCTGATTATCATCGAGCTGCTGGTGCCCTTTTTTCTGGCGTTTGAGAGTCGGAAGCCCCAGGCCAGAGAGCTGGTGGTGCTGGCGGTGCTGTCCGCTTTGGCGGTGGCGGCCCGGGTGGTGATTCCGATTCCCAGCTTCAAGGCGATTTTTGCCATTATCATGCTGTCGGGCATGGCTTTCGGGCCGGAGGCGGGATTTCTGGTAGGGGCCGTCTCTGCTTTTGCCAGTAACTTCTTCTACGGGCAGGGAGCTTATACCCCTTGGCAAATGTTTGCCTATGGGGCCGGCGGTATGCTGGCAGGGTTCCTGTTCGCCAAGGGCCGGCTGCCGAAAAACCGCTGGGTCATGGCTGCCTTCGGCTTTCTCACCTGTGTGTGCTTTGTAGGGCCGCTGCTGGACACCTGCACCATCTTTCTGACCCTGCCCAGGCTCACCGCCAAGACAGTGTGGCCCATCTTTCTCTCCGGCCTCCCGGTGAACGTCAGTCAGGGCATATGCACCGCCCTGACTATGGTCCTCTTTGGCAACCCCTTGCTGGAAAAGCTGGACCGGGTGAAGGTCCTGTACGGCATGGAGGAAGACGATGGGCTTTGAGAGCTGCCACCCGGCAGTGAATTTCCTGTTCTTCGCCGCAGTCCTGGCGGCAGGCGCGGGATTCACCCATCCCGTGTTTCTGGGGCTGGGCTATGGCTGCGCCTTCGCCTACAGTGTCAAGCGCCGGGGCCGCCGGGGGGCGGCTTTCAACCTCTGTCTCATTCCGGCGGGGCTCCTGTTCGCTTTGTACTACAGCACCTATCATCACTTCGGCGTGACGGTGCTGGGAAAGAACTTCCTGGGAAACGACCTGACAGTGGAGAGCTTCGTCTTTGGCCTTGTCATCTGGGTACGGGCTGCCACCACGGCCATGTGGCTGGAGGCTATGTTTCAGGTGATCTCCGCGGACAAGGTGGTCTATCTGTTTGGCAGGGTGAGTCCCAAGCTCTCCCTGGCCCTCACCGTCCTGCTCCGCTTCATCCCTCGGATCTCCTTGGAGGCCAGACGCATTGGCCTGGCCCAGAAGGGCATTGGCCGGGGGACAGGCCAGGGAAATGTGATTCGGCGGTGCGTAAACTGCCTGCGGATATTCTCCATGCTGATCACCTGGATGATCTCCGCTCTGGCGTTGGAGTCTGATTCCATGCGCTCTCGGGGAAGCCTTCTTCGGGGGAGAACGGCCTTCTCGATCTACCGCTTTGACAACCGGGACCGGGCCTTTGCCGTGACATTGTGCGCGCTGATGACCCTCACCGCCATGGCGGCGATCCTGGGAGCGGGAACCATGTGGTATGATCCCCGGATCCTCTGGAAGCCTCTGACGGGGCTCAGTGCCGTCACCGCCCTGGGCTATGCAGCCCTGTGCCTGCTGCCCATGACGATGGAGCTGTGGACTGAGCGGCAGTTTCAAAAAGCCAGAAGGGCCGCCTGAAACGTTCAGGCGGCCCGATATTTCCGGCATCGCCCCCTCGAACCGATCATTTCCGTCTCTTATCGTTCTTCAATATCTCTCATTACCGGAATGGTTTTGCCCAGGCGCTCCTTAGCACGCTTTAATTGTCCCAAAAACGGACTTATTCATCACAAAAAATACGAAAAATAACAATGCAAAGAAACATTGACATCTACCTCCTCACACAGTATAATTATTCTTACATTCGTAAGATTTAGGAGCAGCAGTATGAACAAGTTACCTCAGATTTCAGATGCCGAGTTTGAAGTGATGGATGTTATTTGGAAATATGCCCCCATCAGCACCAATGAAATCACAGATCGATTGGCTAAGACAAAAAACTGGAGTCCGAAAACAATCTACACAATGCTATCCCGCCTGGAAAAGAAGGGCGTGA
>OIZT01000386.1_pt1 | contig 28414 bp, 23 predicted proteins | sample 1588611 | NCBI WGS metagenome assembly OIZT01 (sample SAMN03283278) | human gut metagenome | biome: human-associated habitat; material: feces | host: Homo sapiens | place: Peru | collected 2012
CCTTGGCAAGATAAGGGGTACCAGCCTTTGCTGGGTTCTCGCCCGTAACGAGAAGGATGTTCTCGAATGGAGCCAACTGCTTGATGGCCTTGTACTCGTTCTCAATCTGCTCTGGGGTGAGGATGGTACGAGCCATCGGATTCTCACGATGGAAACCGCAATACACGCAGGAGTTAGAGCATGAATTGGTGATGTAGAGAGGAATGAACATCGACATGGTCTTGCCGAAGCGCTCCTCGGTATATTTGCGGGAAAGACGCGCCATCACCTCCAGGTATGGCTCGGCTGCCGGTGAAATCAGCGCCATGAAGTCGTTCACATCGCAATGGTCCTTGGCAAGGGCACGACGCACATCGTTATCGGTCATTCGAGCAATGCGCTCCGTGGTCTCCTCCCAACTGATATTCTTTAATTCGTCTGAAAACATTTTCTTACTTTTTAAACTTTCTCAAATCGTGTGTCAACTTGGCTGCGCAGAAGTTTGGACCACACATGGTGCAGTACTCTCCGTCTGTATGACCTGCCTCCTCGAAATACTTCAAGGCGAGCTCTGGGTCGAGAGAGAGGTGGAACTGGTCTCTCCAGCGGAACTCGAAACGTGCCTTGGAGAGGGCGTTGTCGCGGATAGTTGCACCTGGATGACCCTTTGCCAAGTCGGCTGCATGAGCGGCAATCTTATAGGTTACCACACCTGTGCGCACATCTTCCTTGTTAGGCAAGGCGAGGTGCTCCTTTGGTGTTACATAGCAGAGCATGGCGGTGCCGAGCCATGCAATCTGGGCGCCACCGATGGCTGAAGTGATGTGGTCGTAACCTGGAGCGATATCGGTAACCAATGGGCCGAGGGTGTAGAATGGTGCCTCGTGACAGTGGTCGAGCTGGCGCTCCATGTTCTCCTTGATCTTCTGCAATGGCACGTGACCAGGACCCTCGATGAATGCCTGCACGTTCTTGTCCCAGGCGCGGGTAACAAGCTCGCCCATGGTATCCAACTCGGCAAACTGGGCTGCATCGTTGGCATCGGCGATACAGCCTGGGCGCAGACCATCGCCCAAAGAAAGGGCAACGTCATACTGTGCCACGATGTCGCAGATGTCGTCGAAGTGCTCATAGAGGAAGCTCTCCTGGTCGTGGTAGAGACACCACTTGCTCATGATACTACCGCCACGGCTCACGATACCGCAGAGACGGCTATCAGCGAGATGCACGTTGTGGCGACGGATGCCGGCATGGATGGTGAAGTAGTCAACACCCTGCTCGCACTGCTCTATGAGGGTATCACGGAATACCTCCCAGTTCAGATCCTCTACCTTGCCGTTCACCTTCTCCAAAGCCTGGTAGATAGGCACGGTTCCTACTGGTACAGGACAGTTGCGCACAATCCATTCACGGGTTTCGTGGATGTTGTCGCCGGTAGAGAGGTCCATCAAGGTATCGCCTCCCCACTTGCAAGACCATACCGCCTTATCTACCTCTTCCTCGATGCTGGAAGTAGTGGCAGAGTTACCGATGTTGGTATTGATCTTCACGAGGAAGTTGCGGCCGATGATCATCGGTTCGCTCTCCGGGTGGTTGATGTTGGCAGGAAGAACGGCACGTCCGCGTGCAATCTCATCACGCACATACTCAGGGGTGATATGGGTATCGATGCCCAACTCCTGGCAGTTCATGTTCTCGCGGATAGCCACGTACTCCATTTCTGGAGTGATGATGCCCGCCTTGGCGTATGCCATCTGGGTGATGTGCTTGCCAGCCTGAGCACGGCGAGGCAACTGGATGTGCTCGAAGCGGAGGTGGTCGAGGCTATGGTCAGCAAGACGCTGCTTGCCATACTCGCTGGTAACCTCCTTGAGCTGCTCGGTATCGTTGCGGTCGATAATCCACTGCTCGCGCATTCTTGGCAAGCCCTTCTTCAAATCTACCTGATAGTTAGGGTCGCTGTAAGGACCGCTGGTATCGTAGATGTAAACCGGAGCGTTTGGCTCTGTATGTGGAATGCCGCGCTCATCCTTCACAACAGTAGGAGTGAGGTTTACCTTGGTCATTCCAACCTTGATCTGTGGGAAGAGTTTTCCCTGCATATACGTCTTTTCTCTCTGGGCGTAAGCTTTCTTATCGTTTGGCATAATGTTTAAAGGGTATATATTATATTAGTCGTTGAGGAATGCGGTGAGTGGAGAACTTGCCTCGGCACAATCGCTGATGGCTCCGAGACCTGCTTCGTAAGCACGGCGACCGCATACCACTGCTTCCTTGAATGCCTTAGCCATTTCTACAGGGCCTCCGGCTACGGCGATAGCTGTGTTGACCAAGCAAGCGCTGGCACCCATCTCCATAGCTTCGGCTGCGTGGCTAGGCGCACCGATACCTGCATCTACTACTACTGGAACAGTAGCCTGCTCGATGATGATCTGCAGGAAGTCCTTCATTCTCAATCCCTTGTTGGTACCGATAGGTGCAGCGAGTGGCATCACGGTAGCAGCACCAGCCTCTTCGAGGTGCTTGCAGAGGGTAGGGTCTGCCTGGCAATATGGCAATACTACGAAACCGAGCTTTACCAGTTTCTCGGTAGCCTTCAGAGTCTCGATAGAGTCTGGAAGAAGATAGCGAGGGTCTGGGTGGATTTCGAGCTTGAGCCAGTTGGTTCCGAAAGCCTCGCGAGCCATCTGTGCTGCGAATACAGCCTCCTCAGCGTTGCGCACGCCACTGGTGTTAGGAAGGAGCTGGATATTTGGGTTCTGCACGATATGAGAGAGCAGGTCGTCCTGCTTGTCTTCGAGTTCGATACGCTTCATGGCAACGGTTACCATTTCTGTTTCAGAAGCCTTGATGGCTTCAGCCATGAGCTGGTTGTTGTTGAACTTTCCTGTTCCGAGGAAGAGGCGGGAGTTGAACTCTCGTCCTGCAATTACTAATTTTTCCATTTTTCTGTTATTCCTATTTTTAAATGTTTACTATTTGAATCACTTCATCCGCCAGGCGTTCCGACGGATTTGCAATCCGTCGTAAAAAAATGTTCGACCACTTAAACCTGGGGATTTGTAATCCCCCTTATCAACCTAGTTTGCTGCGGATTTCAAATCCGCAGATCTTAAATAGGTTTGGACCTTTTTTTACGCCGGATTTCAAATCCGGCGGGACGCCTAGCGGGCTTTATTTTTTCTGGATGCCTAACGTCGCTTATCTGAATTCCTTCATCATTTCCATGATATCATGGGTTTCTGATGCCGGGTCCTTGGCATTGAGGATGCAGCCGCTGAGGGCGATACCGTTAACTCCCGTCTTCATGATGTCGGGAATATCCTCCTTGGTGATGCCGCCGATGGCAACGATAGGGATATCGATATTTTCTGCCTTCATCTTCTGGATGATCTCGCGATAGCCTTCAAGACCAAGAATAGGGGAGAGCTTCTCCTTAGTGGTAGTGAAGCGGAACGGACCGCAACCGATATAATCGGCTCCAGCCTCATAGTGAGCCTTCACATCCTCGAAGGTGTTTGCCGTTCCGCCGATGATGAAGTCGTCGCCCAGAATCTTGCGGGCTTCGGCAATCGGCATATCGTTCTTGCCCAAATGCACGCCGTCTATCTGCAATTCCTTCACCAGCTGTACTCGGTCATCGATGAGGAAGGTTGCATTCTGCTCTTTGCACCATTCCTTGACCTTCAGGGCTATAGGGCGCACCTCCTCATCGGTGGCACCCTTCATGCGGAGCTGAATCCACTTGCATCCGCCAGCCAAGGCCTCACGGATGCCATCCAGATAACTCATCCTCTCATTCTGGTGGGAGATGAACTGCAGTTGAAAACTGTCTAAAGGTATTTTTGCCATAGTCCTATAAACTATAAATTATAAACTATAGATTATCCTCCGCAGAAAGCCTTGACAATCACGATGTCTGCGCCCTCCTGGATGAGATGGTTTTCCCATTCATCACGTGGCACCATTTCGTTACTGATGGCTACAGCGCAACCTGTAGCAGGAAGGTCGAGCTCCTGGGCAAGTTCCTTTACGTTCTTTGCCTGAGTTTCTGTCTCTTTGTTGTTGATAGTTACTTTCATAACAGTTCGTTTTTATGATGATATTCATCATGGGAAAAGAAAGATGTTTATCTTTTGCCATCAATGATAATCATCGTTGTTTACTCCTATAATAATATGTAATCAACACGGAGAACTGTTCTTGAGAAAGTCCGGTATGAATAAAGCCCCTAATCCTAGCAGAAGTTGCACGGAATAGGGGCTCTATCATGATAAGCTTATATCGAATCCCTGCGACAGCATTATCTGTGTCAGGTTCAATGGGTATAATCTCAGCCGAATTTTCAGCACCCCGTGATAATCGTTCGCAAAAGTAATGATATTCTTGGAAAGGAGCAAGAAAGGTGGTTGATTTTTAGGTAATATTAACGATAGAAGGATAAAAGGTCATACCTTATTGAAATAAATGAGAATTTTTGTTTAGTTTTTTGTTGAATTATTTGGTGGTTTCAGCAAGATATATTAAATTTGCAGTGTAAATATTTTAAAAAGTTATAGGTAAAAATGAAAAGTATTAAAATGATGGCTTTGACAGCAGTTACAATTCTTGCGCTGTCATCTTGTGGTACCACTCAGCAGGTGCCTCTTACTGGTAGAACTCATCGCATCTCTGTATCCGATGAGCAGGTCTTGAGCTTGTCTAATCAGGAATACACCAAATATATGGCATCGGCTAAAAAGTCGACAAACGCTGCCAATACTGCCATGGTGCAGCGTGTAGGTAAAAAGTTGGCTAATGCTGTAGAAACTTACCTGAAGAATAATGGCTTTGCCAATGATGTGAAGAATTATGCATGGGAGTTTAATCTCGTACAAGATAAAAACGTCAATGCATTTTGTATGCCTGGCGGCAAGATCGTTGTTTTCGAAGGTTTGTTACCTTATACTCAGAATGAGACTTGTCTGGCTATTGTGTTAGGTCATGAAATTGCGCATGCCGTGGCTAAGCATAGTGCCGAGCAGTTGAGTAAGCAGCAGAACCAGCAGGTAGGTACTGCCATTGTGGGCAGCGTGTTGAATCAGGCTGTAGGTAATGGAGTTGGAGATATGGCTAGTGCCGTAGCCGGACAGTATTTCTCTTTCCGCAACTTAAAATATTCCCGTGACAACGAGACTGAGGCTGATTACATGGGACTTATCTTTGCTGCCATGGCAGGTTACGACCCTCAGCAGGCAATTCCATTCTGGCAGCGCATGTCGCAAGGTAAGAGCGCCAACCAGAGTGATATCTTCAGTGATCACCCTTCGGACGCCAAGCGTATTGCTGCTCTTCAGAAGGAAATGCCAGAGGCTTTGAAGTATTACAAGCCGGCTACTTCTACCTCCAAGACCGTGAAAACCTGGAAGGTGCCTACCAAGAAAACAACTAAAAGAAGAAAGTAGTATTCACTAAATATTAACAACTATGATGGATTATATCTCACAAAATCTTTGGCTGTTCTGGACAGTTATTATGTTCATCTGCCTTATCCTGGAGTTGTCTTCGGGTGACTTCTATGTTACATGCTTTGCCATTGGTGCTTTGATCAGTATTCCTGTGGCCGTGATGGATGCTCCCTTCTGGGTTCAAGTAGTGGTATGGGCCGTTTGCTCGGTATTGAGCATTCTCTTGATTAGACCACATCTTGTAAAGGCAATAAGACATGGGGCAGATAACAGAAAGAGCAATTATGATGCTTTGGCTGGACAGATTGGAGAAGTGAGTGAGACCATCGTGGCTGGCGGTTTCGGACGCGTGAAACTTGATGGCGATGACTGGAAGGCACAGGCTCCTGATAGTACTGAAGACTTGCAGGTGGGTCAGCGAGTAAGGGTGCTGGGACATGAGTCTATCATTCTGAAAGTAGAAAAAGTTTAATTCTTGTTTCCTGGAAAGAATTAATTATAAAGGTAGAAATAATAATTATTCACTTAATATCATAAACATCATGAGCATAGGAATTTATGTACTTGCGGCTCTCGTATTGCTCGCACTTGTCGTGGTTAAGAAAACCATCGTTATCATCCCTCAAAGTGAAACGAAAATCATTGAGCGTCTGGGACGTTATTACGCCACCTTGAAGCCAGGTATCAATATCATCATTCCTTTTATCGATCATGCCAAGGAAATCGTGGCTATGAGAAATGGAAGATATACTTATACCAACAGCATTGATCTCCGTGAACAGGTATATGATTTCGACCGACAGAATGTGATTACCAAGGATAATATCCAGATGCAGATTAATGCCTTGCTGTATTTCCAGATTGTAGACCCATTCAAGAGTGTATATGAAATCAACAATTTGCCAAATGCTATCGAGAAGTTGACTCAGACTACTCTTCGTAATATCATAGGTGAGATGGAATTGGACCAGACCCTGACCTCTCGTGATACCATCAATACCAAACTTCGTGCGGTACTGGATGATGCTACCAATAAGTGGGGTATCAAGGTGAACCGTGTAGAGTTGCAGGATATTACTCCACCAGAAAGCGTGTTGCAGGCAATGGAGAAGCAGATGCAGGCAGAACGTAACAAGCGTGCCACCATCCTTACCTCTGAAGGTGAGAAAGAGAAGCAGCGTCTGCTTTCTGAGGGTGAGAAGGCTGCCATCGTCAACAAGGCAGAGGCTGCCAAACAGCAGGCTATCCTCAGAGCTGAAGGTGAGGCAACAGCCCGTATCCGCAAGGCAGAGGCAGAGGCTATTGCCATTCAGAAGATTACAGAAGCTGTGGGACAGAGTACAAATCCTGCCAACTATCTCCTTGCCCAGAAGTATATTGCCATGATGCAGGAAGTGGCTCAGGGTAAGGATAATAAGGTGGTTTACCTGCCTTATGAGGCTACTAATCTGATGGGATCTATTGGTGGTATCAAAGATTTGTTTAAAGGTTGATTTTTAATAAACGGTACTTTATTATAAAAAATGAGTAAGAATATATGTATTGTAGCTGGTGCCAGACCTAATTTTATTAAGGTAGCACCAGTCATCAGAGCCATTCGCAATGCCCAGAAGTCGGGCGTTGATGTAGAATATCAATTGGTTTATACGGGAAGAAAGGACGATCCAACACTGGAAGGGTCTCTCTTTGCAGACTTGGATATTCAGAGTCCTGACGTTTTCCTTGAGGTGGATTGCGAGAATATGAATGAACTGACGGGTATGGTAATGGCGCAATTCGAGCGTTATCTTCAGGATCATCCTACGGATGTCGTTATCGTTGTTGATGACCTGGCTTCTACCATGGCTGTTGCTATCGTAACCAAGAAGCAGGGCGTGCAGTTGGCTCATATTGCAGCAGGAACCCGCAGTTTTGATATTACGATGCCAAAGGAAATCAATCGTCTTGTGATTGACGGGCTTTCTGACATTCTCTTTACCGCTGGTATTTCCAATAACAGCATTGCCAATAAAGAGGGAGCTGAGCTTTCCAAGGTTTATATGGTAGGTAATGTGCTTATCGACAATATCCGATTCCTGCAGCAGCGTATGCAGCGTCCTGCGGTGATGGATGAGATGCATCTGGAAGAAGGCAAGTATATGGTGCTGACCTTGAACCGCAAGGCGATAGTCAATAACATTGATGAGATGAAGAGTCTTATCACAGTTATTGATTCCGTGGCACGAAAGGCAGGCATCAAGGTCGTGGCTCCATTGCGTGGTAAGGCATTGGGTTTCGTTCTGGCAGTCAAGGCTTATCAGGATGTTGCCGATCATCAGTCGGGCATTATGGTGGTACAGCCTCAGGGTTATCTCGAGTTTTCATATCTTACCGCTCATGCGATGGGCGTCATTACAGATTCCGGTAATGTGGCTGAAGAGGCAACCTTCAATGGCGTGCCTTGTGTTACGCTTAACAGTTATACCGAGCACATGGAGACTGTGACTGTAGGTACCAATGAACTGGTGGCAGAAGACCCTGAAAAATTGCAGAATGCGATGGAAAAGATATTGAATGGTGAATGGAAAAAGGCAGGTATTCCTGACAGATGGGATGGAAGATCGGCAGAACGCATCGTTCAGATTCTTGCTGAATAATCCTTTGAAGAAAGGGGATTCATATAGCATGGTAAAGCGCCCTGAAAAGGCAGAAGCATTGATGTAAAATGCTCTTGCTTTTTCAGGGCGCTTGTTTTATTTTACCGTTGTATTCGGTGTTGGGTAATCGTATTTCTTGAAGTATGAAGGAGTTTTGTTGTCGTACCAAATGCCTTCTACATTCAGGCCGATAGAGAATGTTTTTTTATCGTTTGTGTATCTGATGCCTCCACCTAATACGTTGGCTCCCGGTACTCCCATGCCATAACCTCCAGGCATAATGCCGTGGCTCCAATAACCTGGATGCATTCCAAAGCCATAAGGACCGTAACCGTAGGCACCATATCCGTATGGACCGTAACCGGCATATCTGCCATAGATTGAGTTGTAATTATTGGCAACGCTCAGTTGACCATATACGTAAGCCTCCCAATTCTTGTTGATTTTATATCCTAGAATGCCATAGAGACCACCGTCATGATAACTGTCGCCACCATAATTGGTATTTGTAAGATAAACACCCAATGCCATCCATAACTTTTCGTCCTTACTGAGTGGTGTAAGATAGGTGGCATCTATCGTCTGGGTAAACCCGCCACGATGAGGCGCATGTTTGCCGAAGGTGGCAAAGGCAGAAAGATCAACCGACATATTGAGTCCTTTATGAAGTCCCCAACCGTAATCTCCCCATCCATATCCGTAATCGGTTGGAGTAGGATTGGAAAGGCAAAAACTTGTCTGAAGGCTATCTTGTGCAGAACTGTATACTGCCGTTGGAGCAAGTCCATTAGATGCGGATTCATTGATATGTCGTAACGGAACATAGGAGTTCTGCATAGGCTTTCCGCTATAAATCATCTTTTTGCCATCCTGTAGAATGGTATCGCCTGGCAAAATCCAATCTTCACGAGGACTGTCAAGACTATGCAAAGGCCCGAAACTGATTTGTTGGGCGTATGCATGGGTCATCATCAGACAGGCCGACATGAAAAGGATATATAGTCTTTTCTTATTCATTGTATATTGTTTTTTATAAATTCTTTACTCAGATTCCTGAAATCCCAGATTCAGAATGCCATGACCGTCATGTAATTCTACTGAAAAGCAAGAAATAAGACGTAAAGTTGTATTTCAGACGCAAAGTTATAAAGAAAGTTTGAGAAACACTCATCTTTTTAGAATAAAATCGTTATCTTTGCACTCGATAACATAAATAAGGGTAAAAATTGAAGAAAAAATGAAAAAAGTATTCTCTTTATTCACTATTTTGTTCATGATGACTGCAACAGCCGTTCATGCTCAAAATGCAAATATGGGTTCAAAAGGAAATTTGATGGACAAGGCAGCTCTGGATAGTACCATGCAGCTCTTGCCTTGGGAAACTCCTCATGATCCAACCTGTCATCAGGTGATGATCGAAACCAATATGGGCAATATTCTTGTGGCGTTATATAATGATACACCGAAGCATAGAGATAACTTTCTGAAACTTGTGAATTCCGGATTTTACAATGGCTGCATCTTTCAGCGTGTTATCAAGAACTTTATGATACAGGGAGGTGACTATTCTACCCGAAAGGTGACTCCAGGAAAGGTTGAAAAGTTTGATGTTGATTATACCGTGCCTGCTGAAATCATTTATCCTAAATACTATCACAAACGCGGTCAGCTTTGTGCTGCCCGTGAAGGAGATGATGAAAACCCAACCAAGGCCTCGGCTTCTACTGATTTTTATATCACTTGGGGTCGCAATTTTTCTCCACGTCAAATGGAGTATACCGTCAACAAAATGAAGAACGAGGGTAAGAACTATGCCATTCCTTCTGAACAGATTCAGCAAGGATATATGAAGCATGGAGGAGTGCCACATCTCGATAACGGCTATACCGTCTTTGGAGAGGTGCTGGAAGGCTTGGAAGTGGTAGACAAAATTCAGAATGTAGCCACTAACAAAGAAAATAACGACCGACCTTTAGAGGATGTAGTAATCCTCAAGGCTACACAAGTAAAATAAAATCTATAAATAACTGAAAAAAACATTATTACGATGAAATCTTTAAAGGAATTGTACAGAATTGGTAAGGGACCATCCAGTAGTCATACCATGGGACCTCAGCGTGCAGCAAAGCTGTTTATGGAACGTTGTGCAAATGCCTCTACTTACGAAGTTACCCTCTATGGAAGTCTTGCGGCTACTGGTAAGGGGCACATGACTGATGTTGCTATTGAGGAGGTCTTCAGACCGCATAAGTTAGTTCACATCATTTGGGAGCCACAGACCTTCCTGCCTTTCCACCCAAACGGGATGAAGTTTGTGGGTAAAGATCTGAATGGTGATATTATTGAAGAGTGGACGGTTTACAGTATTGGTGGTGGTGCTCTTTCTGATGGCACAGATGGCCATGATGAGTTGGGGGCTAAAGATATATATGAATTGAATACCATGCACGAGATTCAGCAATGGTGTTATGATAACGGCCGTTCATTCTGGGAATATGTAGAAAAATGTGAGGGTAGTGATATTTGGGATTTCCTCGGTACTGTCTGGCAAACCATGAAACAGTCCATCCGTAATGGATTGGATCATGAAGGCGTATTGCCTGGTCCTCTCAAGCTACAGCGCAAGGCTGCTACTTATTTTATCAAGGCAAGGGGCTATCGTGCCTCTTTGCAGAGTAGAGGATTGGTTTATTCGTATGCTTTGGCAGTAAGCGAAGAGAACGCTTCGGGTGGTACCATTGTTACTGCTCCTACTTGCGGCGCTTGTGGTGTGTTGCCAGCGGTACTTTATCATATGCACACGGCCCATGACATGAGTGAACAGCGCATCCTTCGTGCTCTTGCTACGGCTGGATTGGTGGGTAATATCGTGAAGCAGAATGCTTCTATCAGTGGAGCTGATGTTGGTTGTCAGGGAGAAGTAGGTGTGGCTTGTGCAATGGCTTCGGCTGCAGCCTGTCAGCTTTTTGGCGGAAGTCCTGCACAGGTAGAATATGCTGCCGAGATGGGTTTGGAACATCACTTGGGAATGACCTGCGATCCTGTTTGTGGCTTGGTTCAGATTCCTTGTATTGAGCGTAATGCCTTTGCGGCAGCCCGTGCTTTGGATGCAGATCTCTATGCTTCCTTTTCTGATGGTCATCATAGTGTTTCATTTGATAGAGTGGTGGAGGTGATGCGCCAGACAGGACATGATTTGCCTTCTCTTTATAAGGAAACGAGTGAGGGTGGACTGGCTAAAGGTTTCAATATAAATAAAAATTAATTGAAAAGTTTCGCCTCAAATGGCAGATGTATACATTTTTTTTCGTATCTTTGCAGAAAATTATAGCTATAAAAAATAAATAATGGGATTATTCGGATTTTTCAGTAATAAGAAAAAAGAAACTCTCGATAAGGGTTTGGAAAAAACCAAAGAGAGTGTTTTCGGAAAATTAGCTCGTGCGGTGGCTGGTAAGTCGACCGTAGATGACGATGTGCTTGATGATTTGGAGGAAGTTCTCATCACTTCTGATGTTGGTGTAGAGACTACCGTGAAAATCATTCGTCGCATCGAAGAGCGTGTAGCACGTGATAAATATGTTTCTACTTCAGAGCTCAATCAGATCTTGCGTGACGAAATCGCCAATCTCTTGTCTGAGAATCATTCTGATGATAATGATGATTGGGATTTGCCTAGCGATCATAAACCATACGTTATTCTCGTGGTTGGCGTGAATGGTGTAGGTAAGACTACCACCATTGGCAAATTGGCTTACCAGTTTAAGAAGGCTGGCAACAAGGTTTATCTCGGTGCTGCCGATACATTCCGTGCAGCTGCTGTAGAGCAAATCTGTATATGGGGCGAACGTGTCGGGGTGCCTGTTGTAAAACAGCAGATGGGTAGCGATCCTGCCAGTGTGGCTTTTGATGCTCTGCAGAGTGCTAAGGCTAACGGTGCTGACGTAGTTCTGATTGATACAGCCGGTCGTCTACATAATAAGGTGAACCTGATGAACGAGTTGAAGAAGATTAAGAAAGTGATGAAGAAGGTGCTTCCTGATGCACCTGATGAGGTAATGCTGGTTCTTGATGGCAGTACTGGTCAGAATGCCTTTGAACAAGCTAAGCAATTTTCGGCTGTTACCAATATCACTTCGCTTGCCATCACCAAGCTGGATGGTACTGCAAAGGGTGGTGTTGTTATCGGTATCTCTGATCAGTTGAAGGTACCTGTTAAGTACATTGGACTTGGTGAGGGTATGGAAGATCTCCAGCTTTTCAATAAGCGTGAGTTCGTTGACTCTCTTTTTAAGAAATAGTAGTGAAAAAATAGATGAAGAAAAATCAGATAGATATTATAACTTTGGGTTGTTCGAAAAACCTGGTTGACAGCGAATTGCTCATGAAGCAGTTTGAGGCCAACGGTTATCATTGTACTCATGACCCAAAGCGTCCTCAGGGGGAAATAGCCGTTATCAATACCTGCGGTTTTATAGAAGATGCCAAGCAAGAGAGTATTGATACCATTCTGGAGTTTATCCAGGCTAAGGAAGAAGGAAAACTGAAGAAACTTTATGTAATGGGTTGTCTTTCACAGCGTTATCAGAAGGAATTGGAAGCTGAAATGCCTGAGGTTGATAAGTTTTACGGCAAATTCAATTATAAGCAGTTACTTCAGGAATTAGGTAAGGCTGACGTTCCTTCCTGCGATGGACACCGTCATCTTACTACTCCTCGTCATTATGCCTATATCAAGATAGCAGAGGGCTGTAACCGTCATTGTGCCTATTGTGCCATCCCAATCATTACAGGAAAACATGTTTCTCGCCCTAAGGAGGAGATTTTGAATGAGGTTAGGGAGTTAGTGTCAGAAGGAGTTAAGGAATTTCAGATTATTGCTCAGGAATTAACCTATTATGGTGTTGACCTTGATGGCAAGCATCATATCACAGAGCTTATCAGCGAAATGGCTGATATTCCAGGCGTGAAATGGATTAGATTGCATTATGCTTATCCTAATCAGTTCCCTATGGATCTGCTCGATGTGATGCGCGAGAAACCAAATGTCTGCAAGTATCTTGATATAGCGTTGCAGCATATCAGTGATCACATGCTTTCCCGTATGCACCGTCATGTGTCCAAGCAGGAGACAATAGATCTCTTGAAGGCTATCCGTGAGCGTGTTCCTGGAATTCATATCCGTACTACACTGATGGTTGGTTTCCCTGGTGAGACTAAGGAAGACTTTGACGAATTGATGGATTTTGTACGTGAGCAGCGTTTTGAGCGTATGGGAGCCTTTGCTTATTCTGAAGAAGAGGGAACCTATAGTGCTACTCATTATGAGGATGATCTGCCTGCAGATGTGAAGCAGCGCCGACTTGATGAACTGATGATTCTTCAGCAGGACATCAGTGCTGAAATAGAGGCAGAAAAGGTAGGCAAGGTCTTAAAGGTTATCATCGACCGTAAGGAAGGTGATTATTATATAGGTCGTACAGAATTCTGTTCGCCGGAAGTAGATCCAGAAGTATTGATTCGTGCTACGGAGAAGCGCCTGCGTGTGGGTTGTTTCTATAATGTTAAGATTACAGCAAGCGAAGAGTTTGACCTCTATGGTGAAGTGGTGAAATAATAAATGGCTTATGAATAATAAGGAATTTGTCGCTGAGTTGGCTCAGCAAACTGGTTATTCGCAAGATGACACTCAGAAGTTGGTACGTAAGGTTATCGATGCTATGATAACTGAGTTTGAGGATGGCGAGGTTGTCGCTATCCCCAATTTTGGTACGTTTGAGGTAAAGAAGCGTATGGAGCGTGTGGTGGTTAATCCTACTACCAAAAAGCGCCAGTTGGTGCCACCGAAGCTCGTATTAGGATTTCGTCCGGTAGCTGCTGTCAAGGAGAAACTTAAAAATGGAGGGGATGCTGTATGAGTAAGAATAGTCTGAATGGATTGGCTGATAAATTGGCCGAGAAGAGTGGGCTGAGCCAGATTGAGGCAGAACTTTTTATTCGTAAAATGTTTGATGTCTGTCATCAGGGGCTTGCTGCTGATAAGATAGTCAAGATGCGCTGGCTCGGTACTTTCAAGGTTACTTCCGTTAAGGAACGTGAGAGTGTAGATGTGAATACGGGTGAGCGTATCGTTATAGAGGGACGTGATAAGATTTCCTTTACTCCTGATAATATTCTCAAGGAAATTGTCAATAAGCCTTTTGCTCAGTTTGAGACTGTGATTGTGAACGACGGTGTTGATTTCGAGTCAATAGATAAGAAATATGAGGATAGTTTAGAGGATGAGGAGCAAGAGGAATCTCTTGAGAAACCTAAGCCTATAATAGAGGTTGTTGAACCTACGGAAACTCCTTTACCGGACGTTGTTTCAGAAGAAACTACACAGGCTGAAGCTGTTTCCTCTTCAGAGCCTGCTACTAGTGGAGTTATAGATTTTCTGGATGTTCCTGAAAATCCATCTGAAGATAGTAGTGTGGTGGTGGTTGGTGAAGACTCGACGATTGAACCGCAGACAACTGTTTCTCAGGAAGTACCAACGGAGGAGATTTCTTCATCTGTATCAGATGATATTCAGGCAGATAGCAGGGAGGTAAATTCTAATGCAGAAATAGAGGCTGAGACTGATGCTGAAATTGGGGCCGATGCAAAAATTGAGGCTGAGACTGATGCAGAAATTGAGGCAGATGATGAAGTTGAGATACGTCGTCGTCATTTCATCATTCCAAAATATGTGGTGATTATTGCAAGCTTCACCTTATTATTATTAATAGGAGGCTTGGGATGGTTTGCCTTCAATTACGGGCAGATGGCAGCTCAACGTGATCATCTTGAATTGCAATTGGCGCAATATAAGACGGATAAGAATGTCGTAGCGAAGCCTGCTAATGTGAAGAGTCAAGAGCAACTTCTTCTGGAAAAAGCAAGACAGGACAGTTTGCGTATGGCAAAGGCAAATGATGCCATTAAGGCTGCAGAAAGAGCAGATTCATTAAAATCGGCTGCTGTAGATAAAGAAAAGTCTGTAAAGAACTTGAAAGCTGATGAAAAGTCTGCAGAACTTAAAAAGAAGTCTGCAACAGATAAAAAGCAGGATAAGGCAGCTGAACATGCAAAGGTAGTGTCAGATAAATATGACAGTGACCCAAGGGTTCGTACTGGTGCCTATCGTATCGTAGGTGTAGACCAAGTAGTAACTGTTGGCGAGCATCAGACAATGGCTACACTCAGCAAGCGATATTTAGGTCCTGGTATGGAATGTTATATTGAGGCTCTTAATGGTACCTCTACTATTAAGAGTGGACAGAAGGTCAAGATTCCAAAGTTGGAATTGAAAAAGAAAAAGGCAAAATAACATTTGTGTTTATACCAGCTGAAGGGGGATGAGTGAAAGTTGTATGATTCACTATTCGAAGAAATAATACGCCCTGTAAAGGCAAAGGCTTTCATTTTCATGCTTTTGTCCTTACAGGGCGTCTTGATAACAATAAGGGAATACCCGTTTTCACGAGATGCTCTTTTCTTATTCTTCTCCAAATTGTGCAATGAATTGCTCTTCGGTTATGATAGGAATATTCAATTCATGCGCTTTCTTATTCTTTGAACTTTGTGATTCTGCATCATTGTTGATGAGATAATGTGTGCTCTTGCTCACACTGCCAGTCACCTTTCCACCTTGGCTCTCGATGTATGCTTTCAGCTCATTGCGATTTTTATAATGATGTACATCTCCCGTAACTACGAATGTCAAACCATCACACTTCGTACCTTTTTCTATAGGCTCCTGCTTCTCGATGACGAGATGTGGAAGGAGGTGCGCTACATGAGCTCTATTGTCTGCATCATGGAACCAGTTGATGAACTTAGCACTTTTTTCCGGTCCAATGCCATCAATGTCAGCAAAGTCATCACCAAACAAGCTGGTGCTGTTTTGGGCTATATCTATCAATTCCTCTAACGGGTAGCGCTCTATCAATTTCTTGGCAACATCGCCACCGCAAAGGGGAATGTTGAGCGCATAGAGAAGATGACGACCATCGGTATGACGGCTTTTTTCTACACTGTTCAGTAAATTGCTGACGCTTTTCTTGCCAAAGCCTTCAAAGTTAGAAATTTTAAAGACTTTCTCAGGTTCTCTGAGTTTATAGAAATCAGCATATTCGCTTATTAATCCTTCATTTACGAATTTCCAGATAGTCTGCTCTGAAATCCCTTCGATATTGAGACCTTCTTTGCTGACGAATCTGGCAAATTTCTTCAGTTGCTTTGCTGCACAATGTGGGTTTGTACAATGTAGGGTTTTTGTACCGCTCTCGCTTTTCTGTACTTTGGCTTCAGCATGGCAAACCGGACAGAACTCAGGTATTTCGAAAGTTCCTATAGCTTCAGTGACATGAATCACTTTAGGAATAATCTTATTTGCTTTAATCACCTGCAATTTCGTTCCCTTACCACCGATACCCAAGCGCTCACATTCGCTTACATTGCAGAGAGATGCACGTTGCACAGTGGTTCCTTCCAACTCTACTGGCTTGAAAACGGCAACAGGCGTGATGGTATTTGCAGCACACGACCATTCGATATGGTCTAATTCTGTATCTGCATGCTCGTCTTGCCATTTAAAGGCAAAGCCAGCTCTGGTTGCATGATGGCCCGTAACAGAACCTGTAGCACCATACACGGTATCATCGTAGCAGATAACCAGACCATCGACAGGAAATGGATTTTTCTTGTTGGTTACCTTTTTGGTAAAGACATCAATTTCCTGTAGGATGTGGTCTTCCGTAGGATGCTCTATCAACTGTCGTTCCACAGGATGTAGTCCCAGGTCTTCCAATAACTGCATACGTTTTCCCCACGATGTGATTTCATGCTCGGTATATACCAGTGTAAATGGAATCCATTGTATATGGCGCTGCTTAACCACTTCTACATCTTTCAGTGAGAGGGAGCCTGATGCCAGGTTTCTAGGATTGGCATAGTCGCCTTCACTCTCAATGATGAACTGTTCGAAATCGGCATAGGAGATGACTGCCTCACCACGTACAACAAGATGACCCTTCTCCTTGATTGTTGCTGGAATACCACTGATAGCTGGAGCCAGGTGGGTGATGTTGGTGCCGATATGTCCATTACCACGTGTTACCACCTTGCTGAGACTACCGTTATCGTAAGTTACCACCAAAGTCAGACCGTCCAGCTTCCAGGAAATCCATATCGGGCGATCTTCAGCCCACTTGACGAGATCGCTCACCTTTTTTGTCTTTGCAAGGGATAGTGCTGCAAATTCATGCTCTTCTTTCTGACCGGCAATCTGGTCTTCAGAAACTTTATTGGTAGGGGAGTCGGGTAGTATTTCACCAGTTTCCTCTTCCAGTTTTTTCAGTTGGTCGAACATGGCGTCCCACTCGTAGTCGGTCATCCGTTCGCCTTCACCATTATAATAAGCAAGAGAAGCTTGATTGAGTCGTTCAACCAAGCTTCTCATAAGTGATATTTTATCGTTCATTATTTTTCAATTTCCATAGTCGTTTTTTCAAATGCAAATCTCATACCTCTCGTTCCGTAGTTTACTTGTCCGCAGATGCAGAATCCCATTGAAGAGAGAAGATTTATCATAGGTAAGTTGTCATGATTGGTATCAACCTTGATACTTGGTACTTTTTCTACTTCGCAAAGGCTGTTAACCTTATCGATAAAGATTCGAGCCAATCCTTCTCTCTGGAACATCGGCAAAGTAGCGAAACGATGAATTACATAGTAATCTCCATTCGTTAGCCATTCTCCTTTAAGGAAGTCATATTGGGGTTCTCCGTTCAGCATGACGGCACCATAGACAGCTACTTGGTCATCAACCGTGATGACAAAAGCATTACCATTGTCTATGTCGTTTTGAATGTCTTTAACAGACGGATAATCGTTAGTCCACTGGTGTCTTCCAGAAGCAATCATGAGTTTTCTTGCCTGGTCTATGACATTCCAGCAAGCTTCAAAATCTTTTTTGTATGCAGGTCTGAAGTCAGTCTTCATATTATCTTTTCTTTTATTATATTAACTACGCTGCTATTATATTAAATCCGCTGCAAATTTAACAAAAAAAAACGAAATAAAAGCGAAAAAGGAGAAAAAACTACACCAATGTGTCGATTTTTCTCCTTTTTTCTCTATTTTGAGGCTATTATAGCTTCAAATTCTGAAACTATAGTCTTCAAAGATGCCCTAGCATGTTGCTACAAGCTCAAACATTTATCGAGCTCCTTGATGATGGCATCCTTCTGCTCTTTGATGTGCTGGCCGATAAATACGATTTTTATCATTCGGTCACCATACTTGTCATCCCATTCCTTCTCCAGTTGAGGGTTGTTTCTGCGAAGCTCAGCCAATTGGTCAGCTGGCATCGTTGCGAGCCATTGTCCTGCCTGCTTTACAGTTTTCTGCTGTCCTGCCTGTTCGAATACATAGCACATGTCAGGTTCGTCAGCAAAATAGCAGATACCCTTGGCACGTACTACGTCACGAGGCCATTTTCTGGCTACGAATTCATCAAAGAGAGATAGATCGAATGCCTTACGTCTATAATATACAAAGGTTCCGATTCCGTATTCTTCTACCTCACCACCTTCATGGTCATGATCGTGGTGATGGTGGCAATGGTCATGATCGTGGTCATGGTCATCGTGATGATGGTGCTCATGTTCATCATCGTGATGATGTTCATGTTCCTCATGTTCATCTTCCTCGCTATTTCTTTCAGCCTCTATCTCCTGAATCCAACCAGCAGATGTAGCTACAGCCTCCCAATCAAACTTATGGGTATTCACGATTAAATCGAGATCAATATCACCATAGTTGCATTCAAAGATCTCTGCCTTAGGCTGTATGGCACGGATAATCTGCTTGAGATGTTCCAGCTCCTTAGGCTCTACCTCTGCAGCCTTGTTCAAGAGGATGATATTACAGAACTCTATCTGCTGGATAACAAGCGATGCAAGATCTTCCTCGTCAAGATTTGACTTCATCAAATCAGAACCGTTTGCAAACTCATCCTTCATACGGAGAGCATCTACGACGGTTACAATGCTGTCGAGACGCAAGATGCCATTCTTGATATACTGAGGTCCCAATGATGGGATAGAGCAGATGGTCTGGGCAATAGGAGCTGGCTCGCAGATGCCGCTAGCTTCGATTACAATATAGTCAAAGCGCTTCATGTCTACGATTTCCTTCAACTGTTCAACCAAGTCCATTTTGAGCGTGCAGCAGATGCAACCGTTCTGCAATGAAACGAGCGAGTCATCTTTCTGACCCACTACGCCACCTTTCTCTATGAGTGCTGCATCAATGTTGACCTCACCAATGTCATTCACAATAACTGCGAATTTGATACCTTTCTTATTTGCCAAAATTTTGTTTAGCAGTGTGGTCTTACCACTGCCAAGGTAACCTGTGAGTAGGAGTACCGGAACTTCCTTGTTGTTCATCATTGTAATCAATTAAATTCAATATATATATTTATAGATTATTTGCTGGTAATCTATAATTCCAGATTATTTTCTGTAATTCTCAAGTCCCTTGTGCAGGAAATCGAGATAGGCACTGACGTCCTCCTTGAAGCTGAATGCTGCATTCAAAGGCTTGCCATCGTTGTCTACTGGTACGTAGAAAGGCTGGGCATTGGCACCAAATTTACTTGCCTGCAGATAGCTCCACTTGTCTCCGATGGTGCGGAGTGTACGCTTCTCGCCATTGAATTCTACTTCCATTGGCTGAGGCAACGGAGTCTTGTCATCTACATAAAGAGAGATGAGGACGTAATCCTTTGTCAAAATGTCTGCTACAGAAGGATCTGTCCATACTGATGCTTCCATTTTACGGCAGTTTACGCAGCCAAAACCTGTGAAGTCTATGAGTACTGGCTTACCTGCTGCCTTAGCTGCTGCCATACCGGTTTCGTAGTCCTTGTAAGCAGGTTCTACAGTCTTGGTATTGAGATTGAAATCCTGTGTATTGATAGGTGGAGCGAAAGCGCTGACAGCCTTGCAAGGTGCACCCCAAAGGCCAGGAATCATATATACAGAGAAAGCCAAAGAGCAGAGACCGAGCATGATGCAAGGTACAGGCATAGGCTTCTGGATGTCGCCACCAATGGCATCCACCTGGAATTTCAACTTGCCGATGAGATACAGGCCCAAGAGACCGAAGATGATAATCCAGAGAGAGAGGAATACCTCACGGTCAAGAATGTGCCAGCCGTATGCCAAATCTGCAACAGAAAGGAACTTCAATGAGAATGCCAACTCGATAAAGCCCAGTACAATCTTTACTGTTTCCATCCAAGAGCCTGACTTAGGAGCAGACTTCAACCATGATGGGAACAAGGCGAAGAGGGTAAATGGAAGTGCCAAAGCAAGGGCAAAACCAAACATACCGATGGTAGGAGCCAGCCAATCGCCAGAAGTAACAGTCTGTACTAAAAGCAATCCGATGATAGGAGCGGTACAAGAGAAACTTACGAGCACGAGTGTGAACGCCATCAGGAAGATGCTGATCATACCTGTAGTGCTGGAAGCCTTGCTGTCTACGGCATTTCCCCAACTGTCTGGCAATTTGATTTCAAACCATCCGAAGAAAGAGAAGGCGAAAACTGCCAAGAGCAGGAAGAGGATGATATTGAACACAGCACTGGTGCTGAGTGCATTCAAGGTGCTAGGACCTGCAATGGCTGTAACGGCAAGGCCGAGAACCAAATAGATGACAACAATGCTCAATCCGTATGTACAAGCATCGCGGATACCCTTTTTCTTATCGTTCTTAGCTCGTTTGAGGAAGAAGCTTACAGTCATAGGGATGATAGGCCAGATACATGGCATGACAAGTGCTAGAAGTCCGCCTACAAAGCCAATGATAAAGATATAGAAGAGTGAGTGGCTTGCAATGTCGTTATTGCCACCGAAAGCCTGAAGCTCTTTTACTACCGGAGCCCACCAGGCCTTTGCGTCATCACTATCTACAGAGAATGCAGCATCGATATTGGCTGTACTGTCCATCTTTTCAGCTACTCCCTGAAGTGAAGAAGAGTCGGTGTTGGCCATGACGGCATCAATGACTTCAGGACCGTTAGCCTTGGTAGCTTCCTTACTGTCAGTCTCAGCCTTGCCATCTACTGCTGGAGATTTTCCACTCTTCTTGAAACTTGCCTCGCTAGGAGGAAGGCAATTCTGGTCGCTGCACGCACCGTATTCAACGTATGCATCGATATGGTAGTTTGGCTTGACGAACTTCACTTTCTGAACGAAGGTAACGCTGCCTTCAAAATAACGTAGCTTCATCTCGAAGAGTGGGTCAAACTTACTAATCTCTTTACCACGAGCTTGAAGTTTGCCAACCAACTCTACACCATCCATCTTGTTGACATTGAAAGTAGCTGAGATAGGTCCGTCTGCTCCCAATCCTGTAGAATAGACATGCCATCCCGATTGGATTTTACCATTAAATACGATTTCCGCTATTGCGGTACCATTGGTCTTGAGCGAAGTAGAGAACTTGACTGGGTTCACCATCTGCGCCTGCGCCAACATTACTACTAGGAGTAATTGTAAAACTGCAAAAATTTTTTTCATTTCTATATTTGTACTAATTTTGATTGCAAAGTTACGAAATAATGCTTATAAATGCGCCTATAATTTTGATTCGGGTATAGGTCTTTTTATTTTTTTAAGAAAAAATGCTATAAAAACATCTGTTATTCTTGGTAGTTAACCTTTTTTTCTGTAATTTTGCGGAAAAATTAAGTATGCAGAAAAGAATACTGTACATATTCTGTCTTTGGATAGCCACCATGAGTATCATGCTATCTACGGTGATGACACATCATCACCACAAAGGGCGTATCTGCATGGTAGAAGAACAATGTGAGCAGGACGGCAATATCAATGATGAGCATACTGAGCATCATGATCAGGAGAGCGAAGGTAATCGTGAGAACTGTAGCGTTCGTCAAATGCATCAGTTTGTAGTCAATTCCAAGGTGGTGAAGAATATCCGCAAGATGCTGGTAGATGAGAACCATCAGTTTGTGGTCTTGTCTTGTTCTTCCCTTTTAACCCTCCCTCGTCTCTCATTCATTTCAGTGAGATGGCAGCATGTGGCTGCTTCTCCTCTTGCTGAGGAACTGGCGGCAGGCTATAGCAGACGGGGACCTCCTTCTATTTTATGATTTTACAAGTTTGCCACTTGGTTGCAGAAATCGGTTTGAAGATTCGAATGCAACTGAGTTGCAAGATTTTTTGTGTACTTTTGCCAACGGATTTTTGATAAGATTCGTTGTGTGAAATTGTAGTGTAGAATTATAAAATAGAAGAAAAGACAAACATGAAAAGAGTCATTTTGATTGTCGCCGTTACGGCGATAGCCTGGGCTGGATTCGCTTTCTTTGCGAAACAGACCGGTTCTGAGGCTCATGCACACGAGGAGCATGAGCATGAAGAAGTGGATTATGATCATATTCCGTTGACAGCCAAGCAGGTCAGCACCGTAGATTTGAAGATGGGTGAGGCTGTGGAGCGCGAGATGGATGCCACCATAGAAGCAAAAGGATCGCTCGTACTGCGTGCACAGGCGATGGGTGATGTTGCCTCCTTGATGGGCGGTATTGTGAAATCTATTTTTGTAAAAGAAGGGCAGCTTGTTCATAGAGGACAGGTTGTTGCTACTGTTGAAAATACAGATATGGTAAGTCTTCAGCGTGAGTATTACTCTGCTGACAAGGAGTGTGAACTTGCCAAGGCTGATTTGGAACGCCAACTTCTGCTCAGTAAGCAGGGAGCAGGTGTGAAGCGCACCTTACAGCAGACCCGAAAAGATTACCAAGTGGCTCATGCCAATCTTTTGGGTATTGGCAGACAGCTCGCTCAGATGGGCATTTCTACTTCGGCTGTTGCCAAAGGTAAGTTTACTACGGCTTTTCCTCTTCGTGCACCTATCTCTGGTGTTGTCAGTCAGTTGACGGCAAGTCTGGGTAGTTATGCAGATATGCAGACTCCACTGATGAAAATTCGCAATACTCAGGCAGTGGAATGCGATCTGAATGTTTTTGAGAAAGATTTGGCCAAGGTGAAGGTGGGTAATCGCGTAACTTTCTCTTTGACCAATCAGCCTGGAGTCAAGCTGTCTGGTACAGTTTATGGTATGAACCAATACTTTAACGACGGTTCGAAATCTGTTGCTGTTCATGTAAAAATGGATGATGCGTCATTGAAAACAAGTCGTATCAATCATATCAAACTCTTTGATGGTATGTATGTGAGTGGACAGATTGCTACTGGTTCACAGAGATGTCTTGCCTTGCCTTCTGAAGCAATTGTTTCTACCGATGGTAAGCAGTATGTCTTTGCTCTCAATGGAGAACCAAAGAAGGGTGAGTATAGTTTCTCCCGACATGAGGTTAGCACTGGCGTTACAGGCGGTGGTTTTACAGAAGTGAAGCTTTGCGACCATCTGAAGGCAGGCAAGAAGATAGTTACCGACAATGCGTTTTATCTCGCATCGCTTACAGGCGAACATGGTGAACATGCCCACTAAGCTTTAGTTAATGATTCATTAATTGACAGTAAAAGAATTTAGATTAAAGCTTATGTTTCAGAAATTGATTACTTATTCCATTCGCCATAAGTTGGTGATTGGAGTTCTCTCTATAGCCCTAATGGTATGGGGCTTCTGGTCGCTTGTTCATCTTCCTTTCGATTCTACTCCTGATATTACTGATAATCAGGTTCAGGTGATAACCCAAGCCCCTTCTCTCGGAGCGCAGGAAGTGGAACAATATGTAACTACTCCTGTGGAAATGGCACTCGCCAATATTCCTAGGCTCCAGGAGCGTCGAAGTATTTCGCGTAGTGGTCTCTCTGTCATCACCTTGGTGTTTGATGATCAAGCAGATATCTATTGGGCTCGTTCGCAGGTGAGTCAAGTTCTGACTCAGATAGAGAAAGAGTTACCAAAGAATACCGATACAGAGATGGGACCTATTGCTACCGGATTAGGTGAAATCTACCATTATACGGTAAGGGCCAAGGAAGGATATGAGCATAAATACTCTCTTACCCAATTGCGAACTTTGCAGGACTGGATAGTAAGAAAGCAGCTTTCGGGAACTCCCGGTGTTGCAGAAGTGAGCGGTTGGGGCGGTTACGTGAAGCAATATGAGGTGGCTGTGAATACTGACCAGCTGAATGCCAACAATATTACCGTTAGCGAAGTGTTTGATGCGCTGGAAAAGAACAATGCCAATACCGGTGGCAGTTATATAGAAGAAAATGCCAACCAATATTATATCCGTGGTATCGGAACCGTCAAGAGTTTGGAGGATATTGCCAATATCACGGTGAAGACAGTTGGCGGTACACCGGTTAAGGTGAGCGATGTAGCTAAGGTTCAGTTAGGACATGCGACGAGATTTGGTGCTGTTACCCGCAATGGAGAAGGTGAGGTTGTGGCTGGTATCGCCATCATGCTGAAAGGCGAAAACTTTCAGGAAGTAAGCCACAATGTGAAGGAGCGCATTCGGCAGATTCAGAAATCGCTGCCTGAAGGCGTTGTGATAGAGCCGTTCATTGACCGTACCAACCTGGTGGATAGAGTAGAGGGTACCATTGCCCGAAACCTGATAGAAGGTGGACTCATTGTTATCTTTGTGCTGGTTATCTTCTTGGGTAATTGGCGTGCGGGTTTGGTGGTAGCCAGCGTGATTCCGCTCAGTATGCTCTTTGCATTCGGTATGATGAAGACTTTCGGTATTGATGGAAATCTGATGTCGCTCGGAGCTATCGACTTTGGAATGATAGTGGATTCTGCCGTTATTATTGTTGAGGCGGTAGTAACACATATTAATACGGGGCATTTTTCGCAGCCAGAAGTGAGGGCTGCTTATCTGGCTCAAAGTCAGAATGGCGGACAGAATATTCCATTTGCTCTTACACAGAAGCAGATGGATGAAGAGGTGCATTTTTCAGCTTCACGCATCCGACAGAGTGCTGCGTTCGGTGAAATTATGATCATGATAGTTTATATTCCGCTGATGACCTTGGTTGGGATTGAAGGCAAGATGTTCCGTCCGATGGCGCTGACTGTTTTCTTCGCCATCCTTGGCGCTTTCATTCTTTCGCTTACCTATGTACCAATGGTCAGCTCGTTGTTGTTGAGTCGCAAGGTACATAACCGAAAGACTTTCTCTGATAAGATGATAGAGAAACTCCAAGGTTGGTATCGACCTGTCCTTGACTGGGTGTTGGCGCGCAATAAAGATGTCATTACTGCCGCTATCGGATTGTTCTGTGTGAGTATCGTTGGTTTCAAATTCCTTGGAGGTGAGTTTATTCCTAGTTTGGAAGAAGGTGATTTCGCCGTAGAGATGAGTATGTCACAAGGTACTTCGCTCTCTCAGATGGTGGAGAGTTGTACCAAGGCAGAGAAACTGCTGAAGGCGCAGTATCCTGAAATCAAACAGGTGGTGAGCCGCATTGGTAGTGCAGAGATTCCTACAGACCCGATGCCTGTAGAACGAGCTGATATCATGATTGCCCTCAAACCGAAGACGGAATGGACGTCTGCAGAAACTACTCCGGAGTTGATGGAGAAGATGGAGGAGACCTTGAAGGCGATTCCTGGTTTGGAAGCTGAGATTTCGCAACCTATACAGATGCGTAACAATGAGTTGCTGACGGGTATCAAACAGGACGTGGCTATCAAAATCTTCGGTGAAGACCTTGATGTCTTGACTTCTGAAGCCGGAAAGGTAAAGAAGTTGATAGAGCGTGTACCGGGTGTGAGTGGCATTTTTGTAGAGGAAGTATCGGGTTTGCCTCAGATTCAGGTGAAATACAATCATGAACGCATGGCTTCTTATGGAGTGAGCGTAGATGAAATCAATCAGGTCTTGGAAACCACCTTTGCCGGAGCTGTATCTGGCGCACTTTATGAAGGTGACAAGAAGTTTGATATTGTGCTTCGTATGGATCCTTCTCAGCGTAATGCAGAGTCCCTGCAGGAATTGTGTATTCCGTTGGCTGATGGTTCTAAGATTCCTCTTTCTCAGATTGCGGATATCGTCTATGAGCCAGCTCCGGCACAGGTGTCTCACGAAAATGGTGCCCGTCGCATCTATGTGGGATTCAATGTAAAGGGGAGAGACGTGCAGAGTACTGTAGAGGATATTCAGAAAATTCTCGATGAAAAGTTGAAGCTGCCGGAGGGCTACTATTATAATTATGGTGGCGAGTTTGAAAACCTGCAGAGTGCAACGCAGCGTTTGATGGTAGTAATACCGATAGCGCTTGTCATCATCTTGCTGCTGCTCTATGCTACGGTCAAGAATGTTCGTGAATCACTCTTCGTGTTCTCTGCCATTCCTTTGGCTGCAATCGGTGGTGTTTGGGCTTTATGGTTCAGGGGAATGCCGTTTAGTATTTCGGCAGGAGTCGGATTCATAGCCCTTTTTGGTGTGGCTGTTCTCAATGGCATCGTACTCATCGGTCAGATGAATCAGATGCAGCGGGAAGAGAAGATTTCGCCTGACAAGACTTCCGCCAATCTCTCTGAAGTGATCCATCATCGTATCATCGAGAGTTGTATGGTTCGTTTGCGCCCTGTCTTAATGACAGCACTTGTTGCTTCTATGGGCTTCTTGCCAATGGCACTTTCGCAGGGCGATGGTGCTGAGGTGCAGCGCCCGTTGGCTACTGTAGTGATAGGTGGTTTGATAACAAGTACGTTGCTCACATTGCTTGTATTGCCAGCCATCTACAAGACTTTTACTAATAAATAACTTATCATGATGAAGTATATAGGAACATTTAGAAAGGTAATATTCTCGGTCATGACATTGCTGCTGCCAGGAACAGTCCATGCCCAGTTTTTTGATGCGAGTCTGCCTGGGAAGAAAATGACTTTGCAGCAGTGTTTTGATCTGGCTGAACAGCAGAATCTCTCGCTTCAGGCAGGGAGAAAAACGATAGAACGTGCCAAGGTAATGGAAGGTACAGCTTGGGATGTAGATAAAACCGAGGTGGCTTTCTCTCAGAATCCTGCTTCGAGCGGTGATACAGATAATGGACTTACCTTCTCTCAGAGCATCGATTTTCCTACTGTCTATGCAGCTAGGAAGAAACAGTTGAAAGCAGAGACGCAGGCAGAAAAGAGCAGATTGAATGTGTCCAGGCAACAGTTGAGGCAGGAAATCGCTTCTACTTATTATGCGATGCTGTATCAGACCTATCGTCTGAGTATTCTTCAACGTCTTGATTCTATACTGAATCGTTATTGTGATATTGCCGGCAAACGATACAAGGCGGGAGAAACCCGCCAGTTGGAAGTACTTACCTCAGAGCGTCTGCGTGATGAGAATCAGGTGGAGATGAGAAATGTGAAGTCGGAGGCAGAGAATCAACAGATGATTTTAATGAATCTGCTGAATTCTGATCAACCTATATTGCCGTCAGAATCTCATCTTATTATATTGGATTCATCTATCAGTAGTTCGTTTAATTATCAGCAGACGGCTGATGCCCTGTATCAGCAGGACCGCCTGAAGGTACTCGATCAGGAGATAAAAAGTGCCAAGACTGGGTATGCGCCTTCGCTTTCTCTGGCTTTGCGTTCGCAGTTGCTGATTTCCAGTTGGGATCCATATCATATCGACCGTCAGCGTTTTACAAAGGGTAATTTCTTCGGTTTTGAAATTGGTGTGGGTGTACCTCTTTTTTATGGGGCAACCAAGGCCAAGGTGAAGGCTGCAAAGAAAGACCGGGAGCTGGCAGAGCTGAATATGCAGCAGGAACGCCGCGAGAAAGAACGTGATTACCGGTTGGGGTATAACCGTTTGCAGAATGCTACGAAGAAGTTGCAATATTACAACGGAGAGAATATTGATAAAGCCAATGAGATAGCACGTCTGAGTACCACGGAATATGAGAATGGTGAAATCAATTATGTGGAATATGTGAATGCCTTGAACGAGGCAATCGATATGAGAATGAAACAAGCTGATGTTATCAATGAATACAATGAGGCTGTACTTGCCTTGATGGCGCTTAATAATAGCTTGTAGAATGATACTTTAAAAAGTAAAGCCCCTGTGCTCTTCTTTTAGGCACAGGGGCTTCGCTTTATGTTTTTAATGAAGTGTTATTGATTCTTCCTTTTTTATCACTACTGTCCGGATAAATTCCGGAACATGTAGCCTAAGTTGTTGAAAATTAATTAAATATATCGTTCTTTGAATTTTTGGATTAAATTTTGTACTTTTGCAGATGGGCCTCAAATGGCTCTGATTTACTGTGATGCGTACAAAAAAGACCATAT
>OIZT01000387.1_pt1 | contig 28340 bp, 16 predicted proteins | sample 1588611 | NCBI WGS metagenome assembly OIZT01 (sample SAMN03283278) | human gut metagenome | biome: human-associated habitat; material: feces | host: Homo sapiens | place: Peru | collected 2012
AGGGACTCGAACCCATACGCTTGCGCACCAGATCCTAAGTCTGGCTTGTCTACCAATTTCAACACACCCGCAAAGCCTTTCGGCGGGGGAATCTAGATGATGATAGGGATTCCGCGGGGAGGTCGGGCGATTGGAAGCTGCCTTCGCTCCGAGTCCGAAAGGATTGCAAAGATATGGAGAAATCTCTTAATATTCAAATAAATCTTTTTGGCACGATAGGTGGCACGATAGGTCCCTTAGGCCGCATTGGATGATAGTGCCGAGAAGCGGCCTTTCGGTAGGCTCAGGGACCGTATTGAGTGATACGAAAATCCCTTCGGTAGGCTCTGGAATCGTAAGTGCTAATGAGCCCGTAAGTACTTCGAGACTGTAAGGACGACTGGATCAGCGGTTATCGTGAGGTACTGGTGTCGGAGTCAGTGCCTGTACCGCTTCCGGTGCCGGTGGCTGTTTCGAGGGCCTGAAGGGTCTTCTTCTCGTCGGCGGAGAGGTCTTCTGTCAGGGAGGCGGAATATTCAAGCTCGCTCTTCTTGGCCTCTATGGCCTTCTGGGATTGCTCGTTCTGCTTGAGGGCCTGCTCCACGCCTTTCTCGAATATGTTGTGGATAGCGGTGGTGAGGCTGAGGGTCAGGCTGTTGACCTGATCATCGAACAGAGGGATGTTGCGGCTCTTGTACTTTGTCTTGCCGAGTTTCCATTTCCAATCATCGAACGAGCCGTTAAGGTTGATGCCGAACTTGAACGGGATCGGGGACTTGAGGGCGGAGAGGTGGTACTTGAAACGCTGGTCGAAGCCTTGCAGACCGCTTGCCGCGAGCGAGTAACGGTCGATGTCCAGCAGGAACGGGAATATCTCCAGCTGGTTGTCCTTGATGATGCCCCTGATGGACAACGACTCAATGTGTGTGGAGTCCTTATCCTTGAACATCAACGTCTTGCGAAGTTTGTTGAGCTCCTCGCTCTCGGCCAGTGAGAGGTCCCGGCCGTCTATCTTGACTATGCCGCTCAGAGACGGAAGCACGATATTCATAGAAGTGTCGATGGAGCTTGTGGCGGCTATCTCGCAGTCGAGAAGCCCCTTAAAGGACTTGAGCATAGGCACGATGCTGTCCACGGCGGGGAACAGTTGGATCACTTTTTCGGCTGTGATGCCGGCGAGGGTCAGGTCGAAGCCGGCCTTGAGGTCTTTCTTTGTTCGGGTCGAGTAGAAACCTTCGAGATAGACATCTCCCATATTCGTCGTCGCAAGAGTGTTCGTCGCCTGAAGGCAACGCTCCTTCATCACCAGATCCGAGGCTATCCAGGTCGTCTCAAGGTTTGAATATCTTACCTTGTTGGCTTCCAAGGTGACCTTGGCGTTCAGGTTGGACGGCAGCACGAGAAGCGATGTCGTGACGGTGGTGTCAGCATCTGTCAACTCCTTGACGCTGTTGAGGTAATCATCATCATTAACGCCTGAGAGCGCGGCGTTGTGTCCCGGAGGAGTGAATTTCTTCCCGGCGTTGAGGGCTATGAGGATCTCGTTCACGTCTATCACGTCCGAGGATATTCCTAAGTCCAGATTCAGCTGTCCTTTGCCGGAGGTCAGGATCCTTTTCAGCCCAGTTAGTCGGCCTTTCGCAGAGATGTCGGACACTCCGGAGCGGACGGAAAGCCTCTTCAATTCAATGGCATTGTTGGAGAACTTGCCGCTGAATCCCGTGATCCTGTTGTCCAGAGGATAGTAAGGCGAGATGACAAGACCTTCGCCGACATTGACATCTCCGGTGATGTCCCAGTTCTTGATGTAGTTCGCGATGGATTCACCGAGTTGGATCTTGATGTCATTCTTCTCGAAATCCTTTTCGGAAAGATAGTCCGGCAACGTGGCCCCGGCCGTGAATCTTCTGAAAGCCCTTTTGAACAGCGAGTCCCGTTTCACCCCAGGATAGACCCTTTGCAGAGAGTCCAGCAGATGCTTCCTGCGGATCTGTGTCTCCACCGAGTTCGGATGGGCGGCCACGGACAGGTTGGCGTCTTGTACGGAGAACCGGTTGACACCCTCACGGAGCGTTATCTTCTTGTTCTTGCTGGACAGACTGAGGAACGGCACGATGTGCCTGCCTATCAGGTTCTGGCTCAGTTTGAACGTGTTGGCTGATCCGATTGCCCCGACGAAGCACGAATCAAGGTCCATCATACCGATGGACGAGATGTCAAGATGGCCGTGGATGGGATGCCGGTCCGCTTTCCCGGCCATAGGCTCCTCGGAGTTGTGGGCCGAAAGGCTCAGGCCTGTGCCACGGATGAACGTCGAGGCCCCATATTCAGCGAAAACACTGTCCACAGCCACCATCAGGCCGCTGTGCCGGTGATCGCCCTCGCCGTGCTCGTTATGATCATCTTCCTCGTGATTGAACGCCCCAAGGCTAATGTCCGTGTGCCCGATGTAGGCGAGCAGAGTGTCCTTAGGAACACTGATCTGGATCCCGTTGCTCTCCAGAAGTCCCTCCAGTCCGATTTCAGAAAAGTTGAACAGATCCAGCTGCGAAAGCCGGAATCCGCCCTCGATGATGCCTTCAAGGTCTCCGTGGGCTGTGAGGCCGAGACTGTCAGGAAGGTATGTGGCCAAGGAGTCCAGCACGAAATGAAGGTCGGAGCTGATGTCGAACAGCGGGTCGCCGCCAAGCAGATCCTTCGCCGTTCCGCTCAGCGTCACTTTCATCCCGTTGACACTGAAGCAGAAATCCGGAATCTCGGCGGAAAGTTTCCCGTCCTCGCTCTTTGCCGTGATGTCCAGATCGAAACGTCCGTCTCCGTCGATCCCTTCCCAGCCGATCCGCGAATCCGGCACCTGAACCTGCACGGAAAGAGGCGGCAAACCACCGACGCTCTTGTCGTAGAAACCATCACAGGAAGCTTTGAGAGTCAGCAGCGCATCGGTGCGCAACTTCTTCAAAACCGGGAAGTTGTCTCCGAAATATTCAACCAACTCATTGACGGATGCCTTGTCGATGCCTGCCGCCGCCTTGATGTGAATATTCTCACCGGAAAAGTCGGCTTTCCCGCTGGCCTCCAATCCGATGGTCGCGATTGAAGCCCGAAGGTTTTCCACTGAAATGACTTTCTTTTTAAGCTCTGGGAATATGTCTCCTTTGATCTCCACGGGAATCGCCATCCGTCCCGAAGACTTCAGTCCGAGGAACAGCCGCGATTTGAGATTCACATCAAAATGTCCTGTTTTTTCCTTGATTCCAAGATGCTCAAGCCCTAAAGCGACCGTGTCGGCAGGCAGACGGCCCGCCACAAAAAGCGAATCCAAGGACAGGTTCACCCTCTCGATCTTACCTTTCCTCGCATCATAATGTCCTTTGGCTGAAAGGCTTTTAAGGAATATGCAGCCGAATATGGTGTCCGACGGGTTTGTATAGACCACGAACGGCCGCCCGTCAAGGCTTACCTTGCCGATCGAGATAGGGGGGATGGGCGAAGATGAAGCCGAAGTGTCGTTGTCCTCTTTTGTGGAGCCGTCACCGAACATATTCCAGTTCGCGGAGGTAGAGTCATACTGGTGCGCGAATATCCTCGGATGCTCCAGCATCGCGTGCCGGATCCGGATCCTGCCGACAGCTGCGGCGAGGTAATTGACTGAAACTGACAGTTTTTTGAAGTGAGCCAAAGTGTCGGCCGTCTCTCCGCGTCCCGAACCGAGCAGGTAGCCGCCCGGAACATCCAGCGAGTCGAACGCCTCGAACCTGTCGTGAGGATAGGTGATGGAAAAATCATCGATTGTGACATTGAGGTTAGGAAAACTCCTGAACATCGAGGCCTTGATGCCGGAGAACGTGACATCTCCGTCAACATATTCATCGGCCAGCCTGTCCGCCACTCGCGTGAGCACATCGGAGTTCAAGGCGACCTGAAGCACAACGATGCCAAGCGCCCATATTCCCAAAAACGTCCACAGCACAGGTTTCAGCCAGCGCCACGGGCCACGTTTGAAGATCCTCTTTTCCATATTCATTACAAACTTACATAAAAAACCGCGTTTTTGCGCTTGCTTGCATAAGAATCAGGAAGTTTTCGGAAGAATATGACTATATTTGGACGTGGCTCCTTGTCCGGGCTGAAACTTAAAGCGTTGACAAATGAACATCCGACAGTTTTCTTTGGCTCTTTGTGGCTTTTTCGTGGGCGTGACCTCCTTCGCCCAGGTTATCTATATCAATGATTCAAATGGACGGAATGACGTCCGGAACAATCACTTTTCCGTGGCAGGGAAGCCTGTGACGGCTCTTTCTCCGGTGCCGGTGTCCAGTGTCCGGCTGCGCGAGAGCTTGTTTTCTGAAAGATATGCCTTGAACAGAAGGTACCTGATGAGTCTGGACAGCGACAAACTGCTTTAGAATTTCTATTATGAGGCGGGAATATCCAAGACCGGCCACACGGAGGTGAACAAGGACGGGAATTTCGGCGATTTCCATTGGGGATGGGAGTCGCCAAACAGCCAGTTGAGGGGACATTTCCTCGGTCATTGGCTTTCCGCCGCGGCCTATCTGTACGCCGAGACCGGAGATTCGTCTGTAAAGGAAAAGGCAGACAGAATCGTGGACGAGCTTGCGCTTTGCCAGAAGAATAACGGTGGGGAATGGGCTGGCTCCATTCCAGAGAAATACCTCCGCCTGATGGCTGACGGTCAACCGATATGGTCTCCTCAGTACACTCTTCACAAGACACTTATGGGGCTATATGATATGTACGTCATAACCGGTTCCAAGAAAGCTCTTGAGATTTTGGACAAGTTCGCGGACTGGTTCCACCGTTGGTCCGGTGAGATGGTGAAGGAAGGTAAGTCCGGAGCCGTTTATGGCGGTGAGACCAGCGGGATGCTTGAGATCTGGGCGGATATGCTCGCGGTTACGGGTAATAAGAAATATCTTGACCTAATGGAGCGCTATGGCAGTCCAGGTATGTTCCAAGAGCTGATGGAGGAAAAGGATGCCCTGTCTTGTCAGCACGCCAACGCCAGCATTCCGTGGACTCACGGGGCAGCGAGGGCTTATGAGGTGACAGGTGATCCTTATTGGAAAGAGGTGACTCTGGCTTTCTGGCGTGAGGCCGTTCTGGAAAGAGAGTCGTTCTGCACCGGCGGTCAGAATGCCGGTGAGTTCTGGATTCCGGCCGGACATCTGGCCGAGTTCGCTGGCGAGAACAATCAGGAACACTGTACGGTCTATAATATGATCCGCACCGCCGATTATCTTTACAGATGGACCGGAGAGTCCCGGTACGCCGACTACATCGAAAGGAACATCTACAACGGTCTTTTGGCGCAGCAGCATCCGGGCACCGGGATGGTGGCCTACTTCCTGCCGATGGGCGGAGGTTATCACAAGGGCGGGGAGAAAGGCTGGGGGCATCCGACGATGGATTTCTTCTGCTGCCACGGCACCCTCGTCCAGGCGCAGACCCGTTATCTTGAATATATCTACTTCACTTCTGATGCCGGCTTGACCGTGAGCCAGTATATTCCTTCAGATCTTGATTGGTCGTTTGACGGGAAGAAAGTTGTTGTCAGCCAGGATTTTTCGGTCAAGGATTTCGGCTCCGATTTCGGTGAGAACCGGTGGAGAATGAACATAAACGTGAAGGCTGAGTCCCCGGTCGGATTTTCTCTGACTCTGCGTGTTCCGTGGTGGGTCAAAGGCAAGCCTGTGGTGAAGGTGAACGATGAGGATGTCAAATCCGCTGTCAAGGAGGGTTATCTGACCATCAACCGTGAGTGGAATGATGACAAGGTCTTCGTGGAGTTCCCCACCGAGCTTTACACTGAGCCTCTTCCGGGCTTGAAGGATGCCTACGCCTTTATGGAAGGCCCTATCGTCCTCGCCGCCATAGCGGATCAGGAAGTCCTGTTGCACGGTGACCCCTCCAAGCCCGAGACGATTCTGGCTCCTGAATATCATCAGCAATACAAATCTATAAGGTGGCAACAAAGTCATTACCGCACTTTGAATCAAGATATGACCATCCGTTTCGTCCCCCTTTACGAAATCGCTGACGAGCCGTATATGATTTATTTTCAGGTGAAATAAGATAGGTCACTGAACTTGTCGAAACGAAATTAACCTCTCTGGCGACACTTTCGTCCATTTTCGTCGCCCTACGGTGTAACGGATCACTCTCCGGCGACGTTTTCAGCCTTATTTGTCGCCCAAGAGTTTTGGATGACGACCCCTCCGACAATATTTTAGTGATAGTTGTCATTCATTGCCGCGAATATGCCGCCAAACGCTCCCGTCGGCATCCTTTTGCTCCATATCGGCATCGAATATGCCCTAAAATGCCACCATCGTGAATTTTGACATCAAGCAATATCTTCAATATGATACGAACTATATTTTGGAATAATACGTTTCGAAGCTGTTTTGATTTGTTTGAAATGTTCTTTGAGGTGAAAGAATCTTCATCTTCTTCCCGCTTCTTCAGTCAGATAGTACCACTATCTTCCTTGGAAGAAGCGGTCGAACCTGAAGTTTTTCACTCTCAAATCTTCAAACAAACAAATCAAAACAGCTTCTAAATTTGGGCCGCATCGCTGATTTCTTTTGCCGGGTGTTGCCTGTTGCCAATCCAGAGAGTAATCCGTAAATCGGGATGTATAAATGAACGTCATAGAGCCTGTCGAAGTGTCCGGTGGAAAGTGTAAAGTTTCTTTACAGTGAGTGTAAAGAAACTTTACACTTTTTGATTTTCTTTATCTGGGTAATATACTGAGTGATAGATGTTTATGCGTTTTGGCACGGAAGTGGCTTACAGGTTTTCCGTGTTCGGAGGTTGACGGCATTGAGCGTACGACATACGAGACGCTGGCTGAAAGATTTCCGGCAGGATAAGTGAAATAATAAAGTGAGATTGATATGAGCATATTCAGAAGAAGAAAAATGGGAACACCGCTTTCAGGGGTGCTGAACATTTTGGGAATGACTGTGGCGTTCGCGGCGCTGTACATCATTTTGGTGCAGGTGCATCACGACCTGACCTATAATAAAGAGGTGAAGGATGCGGATCGGATCTATTGCGTGTCGCTGCCGGACTGGTACACGGAAGGAAAATATATGGTCTGGCTGAACAGGCCGCCGTTCGAGCGGATGGTCTCCTCCATTCCGGAGATCGAGGCGGGAGGCACGGGCTATCTGTTCGGGCAGCCGGTAGAGACCATTGTCGGGGACGGCAAGAATCCTACGCTTTCCGACCCAAGTGTCTCCATCAGGATGTCTTCGATGAACAAAGGCACGCTGGATGTCTTCGGCTTCGAACTCACCGAGGGCTCGTGGGATAACTATGTAGGGGTCTGGGACTATGCCTTCAGCGAGTCCGCCGCGAGAAAGTACGGAGTGGGAGTCGGTGGTCATGTGATGATAAGAAACTGGCAGTCGGGAACTTATCACGACGCCAACATCGTCGCCATCTACAAGGACATGCCGATGAACTCCGACTTGTCCGATTTCGAGGCCATCTGCCCGATCGGAGACCAAGCCATTGACAGCTGGAGCGAGTGGAGTTATCCTTACTTCTTCAAGGCAAAGGAAGGCGTTTCAAAAGATGAACTGGAGGCCGCTGCCCGCAAGGTGATGGAGGACATCATCGGAAGCGACTCCGATGCCGGTGACGAGGACAGGGCGGAGGCTCTCAAACGCACGAAAGTCCACCTTATCCCTTTGACGGAGACCTACTTCGACCAGACGATCGCCAACACTGACGGAGCCAGGGGCAACAAGACGACGACTTACACCCTGCTTGCCATCGCGCTGCTGGTCATCATCATCGCGTTCATCAATTTCGTGAACTTCTTTTTCGCCCTTGTTCCGGTGCGTGTGCATTCGGTCAACACCAGAAAGGTTCTCGGAGCGTCAAGGGCAAGCCTTGTCATGGATTGCGTGATGGAGGCTGTCTCGCTGATAGCCATCTCGTTGGCTCTGGCCGCCGCTGTCGTGGCGCTGTTCCAGACCTCCACGGCGGCGAACCTCATCACCTGCTCAACGGCGTTCGGAGCGAATATGTCCGTGGGTATATTCACAATCATTCTGGGGCTTTTCTTCGCCGTTGCGGCGAGTCTTTACCCTGCTTTCTACATCACGTCCTTCTCGCCGGCGCTTGCCCTCAAGGGATCGTTCGCGTCAAGCGCCAAGGGTCGTGTGTTCAGGTATTTGCTTGTCGGCTTGCAGTTCCTGATCTCCATCTCGCTGATCATCTGCGCCACGTTCGTGGGACTTCAGCGAAAGTACATGCTCAGCCACGACATGGGCTTTGACCGTGAGGAACTCATCACGGCCAACGTGAACCGTACTGTCGCGAAGTCCGCCGAGGCTCTGAGCTCCAAATTGAGGGAAGATCCTCAGATCAAGGACATTACCTGGGCCGATGGAGACCTTGTACAGCCGAGCCGTATGGGCTGGGGCAGAATGTACAAGGGCGAACAGATCAGCTTCCAGTGCTATCCTGTCGCCTGGAACTTCCTGCAGTTTATGGGCATTCCGGTTGTCGAGGGCCGGGACTTCACCCAGGCCGACGAGCAGAGCGAGAACGGCGTGTTCATATTCAATGAGGCAGCGAAGAACAAGTTCGGCTTCACCTTGAATGAAAAAATGCCGGGACACATGGATGAAGGTGACGCCGAGGTCGTCGGTTTCTGCCGTGATTTCAATTTCACCTCATTGAAGAACGATGTGTCACCTTTGGCTCTGTACATCTTCGGAAAACATCCTTGGAGACCGCTTTCGACGCTTCTTGTGCGCACCGAGAAGAATGCTGACATCCCTGCCATTATGAAGAAAATCGCCACAACGGTTTCCGAGATAGACCCGACCGTCAATCCGGATGACGTTGATGTCCAGCTCTTTGACAAGAAACTTCAGGGGCAGTACCAGACCGAGGCCAACTTCTCACGCCTCATCACCCTCTTCACCCTGCTCGCGATCATCATCTCGCTGATGGGAGTCTTCGGGCTCGTGATGTTCGAGACCGAGTACCGCCGCAAGGAGATCGGTGTAAGGCGTGTGAACGGCGCCACGATAGGTGAGATCCTGAAGATGTTCAACGTGGAGTTCGCGAGGATCGTGCTGATCTGCTTCATCATAGCGATGCCGCTGACCTGGTGGATTGTGAACCGGTATCTGTCCGGATTCGCCTACAGGGTGCCGATCTACATCTGGGTGTTCGCCGCCGCCCTTGTCGCTGTCCTCGCGATCACAGCTCTGGTCGTCACGGGACGATGCTACCGGGCCGCCACCGAGAACCCAAGCATCACCTTGAAGAAGGAATAGCCTTGGAAGGCGCGGCCCAATAGTCGGCACACTGAAAATAAATATTGAAAAATCAATCTGTTAGAAAGACTTTTTTCAATGAAAATGAGAGAACGGCTCGCAATTTGCGGGTCGTTCCCTTTTGTGAACCTACGGGAATATGCCCGGTTCGTGATCAGGCATATTCACGGATTTTAACCACATGATTTATGAGACGTTTATCGATTCTTACCGCCATCATTCTGGCCGCAGCGGCCTTGATGGCATCGTTCCAGAACTGCCATGCCTGCACGGGCATCACCCTGAAGGCCAAGGACGGCTCCACTGTTGTGGCCCGCACGATCGAGTGGGCCGCATCCGACAATGACTGCCGCTGGGTTGTCGTGCCCAGAGGCCACACCTGGAAATCCTTCATCCCTGGCGGCGGAACCGGCCGCTCATTTACTTCTGAATATGGCTACGTAGGCGTGGCCGTGGTCCAGGACGAGTTGATGATGGAGGGAATGAACGAGAAAGGACTCTCCGCCGGCCTCTTCTATTTCCCGGACTACGGAAGGTACGAGGAATATTCAGAAGCGAATTGTGAGACGAATATCTCTGATTTCCAACTGGTTTCCTATATCCTTGGACGTTGCGCCACAGTCGATGAGGTCAAGGCCGAGATCGCAAGGGTGCATATTCACGGATTCGACCCTCGATCTTCGACGGTGCATTGGAGGTTCGCCGAGCCTTCCGGCCGCCAGATCGTTCTGGAGATCATTGACGGGAAGTGCGTTTTCTATGAGAACACCCTCGGCGTGCTGACCAACTCGCCTTCGTTCGACTGGCAACTCACCAATCTCAACAACTACGTAAATCTGCTGCCGGGACGCACTGAACCTCACACGCTCGGGAATATGTCCCTGTCCTCTTTCGGTGGAGGAAGCGCGATGCTTGGTCTTCCGGGGGATTTCACGCCGCCTTCACGTTTTGTCCGAGCGGCTTTCTTCCAGAACACCGCACCGCAGAAGCCGGACGCCGAGGGATCCGTGTTCACAGCCTTCCATATTCTTGGATCGATGGAGATTCCGATCGGAGCTCAGTTCGCGCCGGGACAGGAACCGGCTGACATTCCGAGTGCGACACAGTGCACTTGTGTCACTGACATGTCAGGTCTGCGCTTCTACTACCGCTCGATGTACGACGGAGGTATCAGATGCATTGATCTTAAGGAGATTGACTTTAAGAAAGTCGGCTTAAGGTCCGAACCGCTGATCCCTTCCAAGCAGGAATTCGTACATTATATCAAATTTTAATTATTAAAATTGCGAATATGCCATTTCGGGCATGCTTTTCGCATTTGTAATATTCGTTTGTGGAATTTAAATATTCATTGATACTATGATTTCAGAGAAACTTGTTAAGGCTTTCAACGATCAGATCGTCGCTGAGCTTTGGTCTTCGAATCTTTATCTTCAGATGGCCTTCTACCTCAAGAAGGAAGGATGGAACGGTTCAGCCAACTGGATGTTCAAGCAGGCTGACGAGGAGAAGGAGCACGCCCTCAAACTTGCTGACTATGCCATCAAGCGTGGCGGTGAGGTCAAGGTCGGAATGATTGATGTCGTTCCTGACGGCTGGGGCTCGCTCCTGGATGTCTTTCAGAATGTCTATGAGCATGAGTGCCATGTCTCTGGTCTCGTCAATGACCTTGTTGATCTGGCTTCCGCCGAGAGGGACAAGGCGACACAGGACTTCCTTTGGGGATTTGTCCGTGAGCAGGTCGAGGAGGAAGATTCCGCTCTGACGATTGTCGAGAGGCTCAAGAGAGCCGGCGAGGCCGGAGCGTTCTTCGTTGACGCCGAACTTGCGAAGAGATAGTGCTTTTTACGATGAAAACTTCAGGAAAGGGGCTGACCGGGATTCCGGCCGGCCCTTTTTTATGATGTCACGATATATTACCAAAATGTAAAGCTTAATTTTGCTTTTTAGGGTCAAAATGGATAAATTTGTATGATTAAAATGTTATAATAACGAATAATAATATTTATGTCACGTTTTCTTGATCCGCCAAAGGCGGGTAAACCTCTCGCAGAGGACAAGGTGGACAAAACCTATAAGGCAATGCGCACCAAGGTCTTTCTGGGTGCGTTTTTCGGATATGCAGCTTACTATCTTGTACGTAAGAACCTGTCTTTGGCCGCTCCGGATATGATCCACGACGGGATCATCGACGCGGGCAAGGCCGGCCTCGCGATGTCGGCTGTCTCCATAGCGTACGCCTTCTCGAAATTCATTATGGGAAGCGTCTCCGACAGGTCTGACGCCAGGAAGTTCCTCTGCGTCGGCCTTGTCCTTTCGGCTCTCACGATGATCTTGACAGGCCTTATCCCGTTCGGGGCCAACACCGCGGTGAACACCGCCATCATATTCACACTTATGCTGATAGTAGGTTGGCTGAGTGGTTTCGGTTGGCCTCCTTGCGGCAGGATCATGGCGCACTGGTTCAGCCAGAACGAGCGGAGCTTCAAGATGAGTGTGTGGAACGTCTCCCACACCATCGGCAGCTTCTCGCTTGGTTTCCTCGCCATCGCTGGTGTGATGCTTTTCGACGCTTTCGGTGTGGCGCAGAGCTGGAGGGGAGACTTCATATTCCCGGCTGTCGTTGCTCTTCTTATCGCTGTCTTCTGTTGGTGGGCCATCCGTGACACGCCTGAGTCCTGCGGCCTTCCGTCTGTTCAGGACTGGAGGAAGGACTGGTCCGGTGTCAAGTCCAAGGGCTCCGCTGACGAGAAGCTTCCGTTCAAGACCTTGTTCGTGGACTATGTGTTCAAGAACAAGCTCCTGTGGATCGTGGCCATCTCCAACGTGGCCGTTTATATGGTCCGTTACGGCATCGGTGACTGGGCTCCGACTTATCTTCAGGAAAAGGCCATCATGACAGCCGCCGAGAGCAAGGTGGCTTTTTCGGTGCACAACATCGTCGGCGCCGTAGGCACGCTTGCCTGCGGTTGGGCGACATCCAAGATATTCAAAGGCCGCTGCGCCCCGATGAACGTGATCTGCATGTTCTTCTGCCTGCTCGGTGTCCTGCTCTATTGGATGGTAGGCTCGGGCATGATCGCCGCTTCTCCGGCTTTGCAGAAGACCTTGATCTACATCGCCTTGTGCCTTATCGGCTTCTTCATCTACGGCCCTGTGGCTCTGACAGGCGTCCAGGCCTTGAATCTCGTTCCTAAGAACGCCGCCGGAACCGCCGCCGGATTCGTGGGCCTGTTCGGCTACCTCCTCGGTGACGCCGTCTGCTCCAAGATCCTTGTGGGCGGCATCGCTGTCGGCAGCTCATGGGACACCGCCATGCTCTCCGTCGCAGTAGGCGCCCTCATCGGAGTCTTCCTCTGCGCGCTGCTGATCAGAAGCGAGAGGAATCTGGCGAAATCCAACGCTTAGGGATTTTGCTAAACTTGATGTTTAACAAAGTAATCCTTTAAAAGATTACCAACTTGTTCTTACTAAACTCAAATAATCATATTCAGAAATGAGAAAAAACTTCTGTTTCAAATCATTGGTTTTCATCGTACTGGCTCTGACTGGCCTTATGGTGTTTGTTCAATGTGGGAAGTCCGGCGGCGGTGACGACGGCACTGTTGATGTCTCCGAGGTGCTCTTCTCCCTGCCTACGCAGATAGAGGCTGAACCGGCCGGATTGGTCAAATTCCGTGTTCTGCAGGAGAAGGCGCCGCTTCAGACCGATGAGTTCCTGTTCGGCACTCTTGTCTGCAAGATTGAGAGCGTCTCCGCCAAGGAGTTCAATGTCAGGCTGCCACTCAATCTCGCGAGCGGAAAGTACGAGGTCATCATCCGCAGGGGACAGAAGAAAAAGTCCTTCGGCGAGACGAACCTGACAATCAAGTCGGGTTCCGGCTTCACTCCCGACAAGGGGACTACCGTCTGGGGACGGATCCTATGTGACGACTCCGGCGTTCCAGGAGTTGTTGTCACCGATGGAGTCCTGGTCACCAAGACAAATGACGAGGGGGTATACCAGCTTAAATCCGCCAAGAAATGGGGCTATGTATCCATCTCTGTACCAAGCGGCTACGAGGCGCCGTCACAGGGAGTTCTTCCGATGTTTTACTCCTTGTTGACGGAGAAGGCCACCGTGGTTGAGCAGAAGAATTTCTCTTTGGTGAAAGTCGGGGGTCAGGACAAGTACAAGATGTTCTTCTTCGGGGACATGCATCTTGCCAACCGCACCGGTGACCTGTCTCAGTTCAGGGTGTTCACCCGCGATCTGACCAAATACATGAACGCTCACTCTGGTGAGAAGATGTACGCAATGACGTTGGGAGACATGACATGGGACATTTACTGGTACGTCAATGATTTCAGTTTCAAGGAGTACCTGGCGGAAATCAACCAGGACATAAAGGGTCTTCAGATTTTCCACACCATGGGAAACCACGACAACGACTACAAGGCTTTCAGACCTGACGCAGACTTCAAGGCCGCGTCTGAATATGTCAGGAACGTGGCTCCGACCTACTATTCGTTCAACATCGGCAAGATCCACTATGTGGTTCTGGATGACATAGACTGCTCGAACTACGACGGCACGAAGAGCCGGAAATATTCAATGAATCTGACGACTGGTCTGCTTGAGTGGCTTGCACGTGACTTGAGGTATGTGGACAAGTCCACGCCGTTGATCCTCACGACCCACGCCCAGATTTTCAGTCCGGAAGCCGGTGATGACTACAAAGTCGTGACATCCAACGCCGACAGGCTGTTTGACATCCTGAAGGGCTACAAGGCGCATCTTGTCTCTGGTCACACGCATGTGATCTATAACGTGAACCCGGAGGAGTCCGGCAAGCACGGCGCCACGGATTTCAGCGAGCACAACTCGGGCGCGATCTGCGCTTCGTGGTGGTGGTCGGGCAACCTGACTCCGGGTGTCTATGTAGGAACAGACGGATCACCCGCGGGCTACGACATCTGGGACATCGACGGGACCGACATCAAGTGGAAATTCAAGGCGACCGCCTGGGACGAGGACTACCAGTTCAGAACCTACGATCTCAACCAAGTCTATTTCACTTATGAGAAGGATGTGCCTAAGATGCCTAAAGATAATGTGGAGTTGACCGACAAGGGTTTCGGGAAATACGTCAAGGCGTACCCGAAGAACTCAGACAATGAGGTTCTCATCAACATCTGGAACTGGAATTCCAAATGGACTTTGAGCGTGACGGATGAGAACGGCAAGGAACTCACTTGGGAGAGGACCTCGGCCTATGATCCGCTCCACATAGCGGCTCTCTCCGCCAAGAGGTACAACGAAACTGGATTGACATCCCGCCCAAACTTCACCACAGAATTGTGGCATCATTTCTTCAAGGTGACGGCACCGGACGCGGACACTGACCTGACAATCACTGTCACGGATGAGTTCGGCAATGTCTTCACCGAGAAGATGGCGCGTCCGAAGGCTTTCAAGGTCGAGGATTTCAAGAAATAATCAAACATCAAGTTTAACACATACAAAAACCAATTTTCATCTTTATGAGAGTTATCAAATCATTTGCTGTCTCTTTGGCGCTGATGCTGGGTTGCCTCACGGCCGCCTTCGCGCAGAACCAGAGAGAGGTGTCGGGAAAAGTTCTCGATGCCGCGCAGCAACCTCTTGTAGGGGTCGCGGTCATCGTTGACGGAACGAGCAACGGAACCATGACCTCCGAAAACGGTACTTTCTCATTGATGGTGCCAGCCGGGAATGTCACCCTTGAGGTGTCCTCCCTTGGCTATGCCACAAAGAAAGTGTCTGTCCCCGCTTCACAGGCATCTGTCACTATCGTCCTGGAGGAAGATAACATGATGCTGAACGAGACGGTTGTTGTCGGTTATGGTACACAGAAGAAAGTGAACCTTACCGGAGCCATATCAGTCGTTGGAGACAAGGAACTCAAGGACCGTTCGTCACACAACCTTGTGACAATGCTTCAGGGGTCTGTTCCGGGACTCAACATCACGACCCAGTCCGGTAATCCGGGCAGTACCGGAAAACTGAACATCCGCGGTTTCACTTCGGTCAACGAAGCCAGCCCTATCGTCCTTATCGACGGTGCCTTGGGCGACCTTGAGGATGTCAATCCGAATGATGTCGAGAGCATCTCCGTAATCAAGGATGCCGCCGCGGCGGCTGTCTACGGAGCCCGCGCTGCCTACGGTGTGATCCTCGTGACCACCAAGAAAGGTGACTCCGACGACGGCAAGGCCAAGATCCGTTACAGCGGACGTTTCGGTTGGGAGGAGCCTACAACCTCCACCGACTACGAGGACAGAGGCTACTGGTCGGTCTACACCCTTGACCTTTTCTGGAAGACACAGTCCGCCGGCACTCCTTACACTGGCTACACCCAGCACGACATGATGGAAATGCTTGCGCGTGTCAATGACAAGACCGAGAACCCTGACCGCCCGTGGGTCATCAAGGACATCCGCGGTGGCAAGGAACAGTGGGTTTACTACTGCAACACCGACTGGTACCACGAGATGTTCAGGGATGAGCATCCAGTCCAGCAGCACAGCATCTCGGTCAGTGGCGGCAGCAAGAACATCAAGTACTTCCTCTCAGGTGGTTATGACCGCCAGACCGGTATCATGAAGGCCACCGAGCCTGATGTGTTCCAGAAGTACAACATGCGCGCGAAGATCGACGCAAAGCTGAACAAGATCATGAGTCTGTCCAACAATATGTCATTCTATAGCTCTGACTATTCATGGATCGGAGTTGGTGACATTCAGGATGTGTTCAGGAATCTTCGTCACACCCCTGCGTCCTTCCCGCTTTTCAACCCTGACGGAACAGGACTTTACAACAACCCGCTTATCATCGGTGGTAACTACAACGTCGCCAACGGTCGTCAGATCGTCTTCGCGATGGGCAAGCACAAGAACTACGACAAGAAGTTCAACTTCGCCAACACCACCGAACTCGTTATCCGTCCGGTCAAGCAGTTCAATCTCACCGCCAATTTCACCTACAGAAGGGTGAACCGCAACGGGATGGGCAGGACGGTGAACATTCCTTACGGCATCCGTCCGGGAGTCTTCGGAGCCTACACCACAGGAGCGGGCCTTAATGAGTTGGAGGAAAGGACGAGAAGATATGACTATTACACCGGCAACATCTTCGGAACTTATGAAGATTCCTTCAACAACGCTCACAATGTCAAAGTGATGTTCGGTTTCAACGCTGAAACGTATCGCTACAAGAACGTGACCGCCAAGGGACAGAATATTTCCGATGAACTCCTGAATGATTTCGATCTGATTGTCCCGGATCCTTCAACCGGCGCCAAGATAACCAATCTGGAAGGCGGGCAGAGTGAGTATGCCCTCGCCGGTTTCTTTGGTCGTGTCAACTACGACTACAAAGGCAAGTACCTTGTCGAGGCATCAGGACGTTACGACGGCTCGTCCCGTTTCGCCAAGGGGCATCGCTGGGGACTGTTCCCTTCAGTGTCCGCTGGTTGGCGTATTTCTGAGGAGCCGTTCTTCGCCCCGGCCAAGAATCTTGTGAACAACCTCAAGCTCCGCGCTTCTTTCGGCTCGCTGGGTAATCAGAATGTCAAGGACTACATGTTCATGAGAACCATCTCCATCGATGATTTCAAGGCGTTCACATTCGGTGAGGGTTCCACGAAAGCGCAGTATGCCGGAATTTCCGCCCCTAACTCATCTTCACTCACTTGGGAGACCACTTATCAGTACAACCTTGGTCTGGATGCTTCTATGCTGAACGGAAGGCTTGACTTTACCGCTGAAGCCTACATCCGTGACACAAAGAATATGCTCATTCAGGGCAATGCCCTTCCTAGTGTCTATGGCGAAGACGCCCCGAAAGAGAACTCCGCTGATTTGAGGACTAAAGGTTACGAGATCTCCCTCGGATGGAGGGACAGCTTCGAGCTTCTCGGGAAGCCGTTCAACTACAGCATACGCGCTTCTGTGAGCGATTACACCTCCCACATCACAAGGTATGCCAACAATCCTGACAAACGACTCACTGACTACTATGTTGGCCAGAGGATCGGTGACATCTGGGGCTTTGTTGTGGACGGCCTGTTCGCTACCGATGAGGAAGCCAAGGACTATCAGGCAAACGTCTGCGACGCCCTCACTTATGTCGGCACCAACCGTATGCAGGGCGGATTCCTTGCCGGTGACCTCAGGTATGTCGATCTCGACAACAAACAGGAAGGAGAAGGCGGAATCAACAAGATCACCCTTGGCGACAACACCGCCGACAGCCCTGGCGACCGCAAGATTCTCGGCAACTCGCTTCCGAGCCTCCAGTACGGCATCAACCTTGGATTTGACTGGATGGGATTCGACTTTTCGACATTCCTTCAGGGTGTGGGCAACCACTACTGGTATCCTTCCGGCATGAACATAGCATTCTGGGGATCATATTCCTACGCCTACTACACGGCATTCATGCCACGGGACTTCATCAAGACCGTCTGGTCCGAAGAGAATCCTGACACCTATTTCCCAAGGCCGCGTGTCTATTCATCGACCGGTGGAGAGCTCGCGCCGCCTAACAGCAGGTACATCCAGAACGTTAGGTATCTCAGGCTGAAGAACCTTACGGTAGGCTACACCCTTCCGCAGAAGTGGACAAAGGCAATCTGCCTTGACAAGGTGCGTTTCTACTTCTCCGGCGAGAACCTGGCCTACTGGTCTCCGATCAAGAAGTACACCAAGTATCTGGATCCGGAGTCTGCGTATCGTCGTGTCACCAAAAAGAGTAATGACGGTCTGTATCAGAACTCCGACGCCAAGGACGCAGTCGCCTATCCGTGGCAGAAGACCATCATGTTCGGCATCGACATAACATTCTAATGATGGAGGACAGTGAAAATGAAAAGATATTTACTACCTATTTTGACAATCGTCCTTGGAGTCACCTCATGTGACAGCTTTTTGGATAAGTACCCTAAGGACAGGCTTGTTCCGGAGACATATTTCCGTAACGAGGAGGATTTGAAGTTGTTCTCCAACTCTTTCTATGACAACCTTCTGGATAAAACTCCTTACGACGAACAGTCAGACCTTGTGTTCCAGAAAGGAACGATTTCGGATGAACTTCTTGGCGGCACGGCCCGCGAGGTTCCAACAACGGCTTCCAAAGGAGGTTGGTCTTGGGGACAGCTCCGCAAGATCAACACCATGCTCGGCCACATGGACCAGTGTTCCGATCCGGACGCTGTCAAGAAATACACAGGTCTCGCTAAGTTTTTCCGCGCGAAGTTCTATTTCGGGAAGGTGAAGAGGTTCGGTGACGTTCCTTGGTACGACAAGGAACTCGGCTCGACTGACTCCACTCTCTTCAATCCGAGGGATTCAAGAGAACTCATCATGTCCCACATGATCGAGGACATCGATGAGGCGATCGAGTCTCTCCCTTCAGATGTCAGTGTCTATCGTGTGAACAAATGGGCCGCCTGTATGCTCAAGGCTCAGTTCTGCCTTTACGAAGGGACATTCAGAAAGTACCATGGCCTTTCATTCCAGGGTGGACGCTCCGCCGATGACTATCTTAAGTTGGCCTACGAGGCTGCCCAAAAGGTGATGGAGTCGGGAAAATATTCATTGGCCGCGAACTACCATGACCTTTTCATGGAGGTTGACGCCGACAAGAATGAGTACATCCTCGCCATAAAGATGGAGCAGTCCATCGGATGTACCCACAACGCCACAGGCTATGTGCTAATGAACACAGGCGGCAACCCAGGCTTCTCCAAGAAGTTCGTGGATAGCTTCCTCATGAAGGATGGCTCGCGCTTCACCGACAAGGAGGGCTGGGAGACCATGCAGTTCGTGGATGAGATGAAGGATCGTGATCCTCGTCTTGGCATGATCATGAGGCTTCCGAGCCACGTCCGCACAAATTCCAAAAAGACCGTCTATGGCCCTGATCTGACAATGACCTCGACCGGCTACCAGCTTGAGAAGTTCGTCATGAGTCCGGAGTACGAGACTGCGGAACGCGCCGACATGTCATTCAACGACATGCCTGTGTACCGTCTCGCGGAGGCCTATCTCATCTATGCGGAGGCCAAGGCCGAGCTGAATATCCTTACCCAGGAGGATGTGGACAAGTCCATCAACAAACTTCGTGACAGGGTTGGAATGCCTCACATGCAGCTTGCGGGTCTTACCGTGGATCCTTACCTCATCTCCGAGAAATATGGCTACCAGAACATCGGGAGGCTCAATCCCGCCAATCTCGCCCAGATTCTTGAGATCCGCCGCGAGAGGACGATCGAACTCGTTCTGGAGGCGAGCCGTTGGGATGACATCGTGAGGTGGAAGGAAGGCCTTTGCTTCCCTCAACCTCTCTACGGAACGTATTTCCCTGGTGTCGGCCCTTACGACCTTACGGGTGACGGCAAGCCGGACATCTATCTTTATGACACTAAAAGTGTTGACGGCAAGATAGAGAAAGAGTACAAAACGAAATACGGAGAAAAGTTCGTGTTCCTGCAGATCCAGGAGATCGAGATCGACGGGAACTATGTGCCGTACTCGAACGGTATCGTGCTGAGCGATGGCCACAATGGCTATGTTGACATGTACCGTACCAAGACTCGCACGTTCGATGAGAACCGCGACTATCTGTACCCTATTCCAAGAGGCGACAGGGATCTTAACAAGAACCTTGCGCAGAATCCTGGATGGGATGACGGCCTGAGTTCCTCCGACGGGGACACCGATAATGGAATGAATTAATCCATTGAAACAAACGAAGAAATTATGAAAATAGTTAAGAATATAATAAGACTCTGCGCCGCGGCTATTGCCGTCCTCCCGATTATCGGATGCTCCGAGGAGGAATATGTCAAGCCGAGCGCACTTCTTTCGGAGTCAAGCCTGACTTTCGAGGCAATCGGAGCGGAGCCGCAGTCCTTGACCATCGCCTCTGATGAGGCATGGTTCATCGATGTGGACGCCGACTGGATCACAGTCGATCCGACATCCGGAACCAACACTGTAGATGTGACCGTGAGCGTCACCGACAACGTCGCCAACGGTGCGATGGCCGCCCCTCGTGAGGGCACCCTAACCATCGCCAACAACCGCGGCTACTCAATCCGCACCGTCATCTACCAGAAAGGTGACACCTATCTTGGGGTTGCGGAGTCCACTGTGACCGAGGCCGCTGCCTTTGAGGATGGAACTGTCGCCAAGATTCGTGACGCGCAGGTCATGGCTGTGGCCAAGACTGGCTTTGTCATCGGTGACGGGCAGACTAACATGTACGTTGAGGGAGAAAGGAGTGTCACAGCCGGTGACATTGTCCAGCTCAGCGGAAAATGTGCGGTCAAGGGTGGTGTCCCTGCCTTTGTGGTGGACGGCTTGGAGGTCGGCCAGAACGCTGAGCTTCGGCCTGCGGAGCCGGTGGTCGTGGATGGTACATCCACTTCATATCCTTTTGACAAGGTGACATACGCCAAGGTTTCAGGAACCATCATCGGGAATCTTCTTCGCCTTTCAGGTGGTGTCAACTGTAAGATCATCGATCCGGTCGAGAGTGTTGGAGCCACGGAACTTAACGTTCATAAGGTCGAGGCTCTCTGCTACTATGTCGGCACATTTGACAAGCAATATGCTTTTGTCATCTTTTCATTGAAAGACAATGGGGTGGATGACACCGTCGGCAAGCCGCTGCCGTATTCCGATGATTTCTCTTGGCTTGCCCCTTACATTGAGTTGGCCAACTCGAAACTTCCTGAGGCAAGCAAGATCTCTGACTGTGTCGGTGCTGTCACCTCGTCCGCGGACGGATGCGCCAACATTTACACAACTCTGAAGGATAATGGTTGTGACGTTCTCGGTGAATTGAGGTCCAGAGGCTACACAGACTTGAACCCTGGCTTCAAGACAATCTATCTTCAGGATGCCTATTTCAAATTCGGAAAGACAAACTGTCAGTCTGGTTTGACCCTGCCGCTCTTCAAGATTGATGGCGAGCAGGACATTGTCGTATCGTTCAGATGGTGCTCTCAGATGCAGGGTTCAGGAAAGATTGACGAAACTCATATGGTTGTCGCCATTGACGGGCCGGGTACAGTCGTGACTGCCAAGGGAACCGATGGCGCCAAGATCAGCGATCCTCTCGCGCACTCCCAGAAGCAGGGTCAGATGATGTGGCAGGATGCGATGTTCACTATCAAAGGCGCGACCACTGCCACGGCCATCACCATCCGCTCAAATGAGTTTGGTTCTCCTGACGATGTGGTCAAGGATGTGTTCCGCTACTATCTCGATGACATTGAAGTGATGCTTGCCGCAGATGCCGTGACCGCTGACATTAAGGTTGAGGGCATTGAGAACGACTTGATTACCTTTGAGGGCACACCTGCCGCTCCTGTCAAGTTCAATGTGACTTCCAGCGCCGCGTTCAAGGTCAGCTCCAGCGCCAACTGGCTGCATGTCGAGAACGGAGAAGGAGGAGCCGGACAGACAAATGAAGTGACCGTGACTTGTGACCAAAGCGAACTCAGCGTATTGAGAAAGGCCGAGATCACCGTGAAGTCAGGAGTCTCCACCAAGAAGATTCAGGTAGTTCAGTCCGCTGCAGGTCAAACCTTGAAACCGTTTATTTCTATCGCTGGAGGAAACTACTTCAACATAGACGCGACCGATCTTTCTTTCAAAGTCAAGGTGCAGCATAATGTTGATTACACGATTCAGATTCCGGATGAGGTGAAATGGGTGTCTGTCGAACCGATTGAGACTAAAGGTCTTGTTGAGGAAACTGATTTGATTCTTTACACGGCTGCAAATGTTGAGACAACACCTAGGACGGCAACGATTTATCTTGTCAATGTGGCGGAAAGCCTTATTGTTCCAATTGTTGTCAACCAAGGGCCGGCCGCACCTTCCGGAGAATCCAAGATTTCATGGACATTCTCAGAGGATTTGATGGGGACTTACAAAGATGCCTTTGAGAAGAACAACTCTCTTCCTGCAACCAAGGGAAAAGGCTACATTTCGTGGGTTGATCTTGAGGAGAATGTCGCGCTTGACGTGGACAAGAAGAAGTCAAAGGTTATCGGTGGGACAGGTGAACCATATATTACAGGTGCATGGGTAGGCGACTATTGGGAGTTCGCTGTTCCCGGTGTTACGGCTTCCGCCGGAGCTAAAATCAACTTTAATGGGGTGACACGGTGCTCTGGCTCAGGACATAAGTATTGGGCGATGATGTACAACGTCGGTGGCGAATGGGAGTACGTCAAGGAGACCAAGACCGAGACTGAAACAGGAAAGAATGCCGTTTACACTCACATTTTGACCAAAAAGAACCAGACGGTTTCCGAGACAGTCAAACTTAAGAGCGCGATAAACAACCAGACTGTCAAGATAAGGTTTATCTGTGTGGCAAATTGGCAGTGTGGTTCGGCGGCTGCCCTTAAGGCACCTAATGGAGGTACTCACCGTTGGTCTGTACCGGCCGGAACCACAGATGGCCCGATTATCACAATCACGGAGCCGGCTCCTGCGTTAAAGGCAAGATGGTTCTTTGATGAAGATCCTTCAAAGGATGCCTATGTTGAGACTTTCGGCACATTGAATGGAACATTCAAGAACACGGCAGGAGACAATGGGATGTATGTTGAGGCAAACGGAAAGTCGGTCGGTAGTGGACGCATCACTTTCGTTCAGGTTGACAAGACTTCCTTCCCGGTGGCCTCCGACCCTAATCCTAAGTATTATGTAGGAGGTACCGGACATCCTTATGTGACTGGTGTGTGGCCAGGAGATGCTTGGGTGTTCACAGCGACTGATGGCAATGAGTATCCGGCAGGAACGAAGCTTCACATAAAGTATCTCACCCGCTGCTCCGGAACCGGTCAGAAATATTGGAGGCTTGAGTATTGGGACGGCGAGGCATGGCAGCCGACAGATCCGTTAAAGAAAGAGACGGAATCCGGCAGTTCTGCGGAGTATAATTTTGAGGAGTCTAAAAAAAATGTCACTGTGGACAAAACGTTCACATTGGCGAAAGCTTGTACGGAGATGCAGTTCAGAATGGTCTGTGTCGTTAACTGGACTCTTGGAAAGAAAGCGCTTGAGGCCCCTAATGGAGGTACATGTCGTTTGGCCGCAGAGTCTGATGCTGAAGGAACGAGCCCTATTTTTGAGGTTGTCGAGTAATCAGTCTTGCTGATCATATTATTCAAGCGCTCCCGGAATACTGAACCCGGGAGCGCATTTTAGTAACTTCTATTATGATTAACGGTGGTGGCTCTGTGGCACTTTGATGAGGTGGGTGGTGTTGTAGCCACGGTGCTTGTCCTCGGCGACGTATTGCGGCACAGAATATACCAACATAGCCACCCCCCAGCTTTCGGAGGTTAGCCATGATAACGTCTCTTACGGACCACTTATGCTCAAGTATCCATTACTGAATTGCCTCAATCTGCTCCTTGGAAAGTTTGGTGTACAGCTTGATCTGCTCAATCGGCATTCCACTGGTAAGCAGAGCCTTGGCCACGTCTAGTCTGCCTTCAATCATTCCTTCGGCCTTTCCTTCGGCCTTTCCTTTAGCCATACCTTCAGCCATACCTTTAGCCGTCCCGTCAGCGATCCCCTTTGCCTCTCCGTCGGCGTATCCTTTCTCGAAGCCCTTGCGCTCGGCGAATTCCCGCTGCGCCAGAATGTCCCACTCGTTCATCTTGTCAATTTCGTATTTAAGTTTCTTCTCCTTGTCGAACGCCGCCACCTCACACGCCTCGGCGAGCCGCCTTGAGATCCCGCCGGCCTCCTCGATCCATTCGGGGATCCTTTGGAAGCCTTCACTGTTCTTGAATATGTAGAACAGCCTGTCGAACTCCGTCACGCACTCCTCCAGCGTCTTGGTGAACAGTGTCATCTCCACAAAGATAACACTAATTGTCTGATTCGCAACCATTCCGGTGCGTCTTTCTGTGAACTGCCAGTACGAGATGAAGTGGTCGGTGTCCCAGAGGGACTCGTCGTCGTGCTTCAGGTGATAGTTCAGGAACGACACCACATAGACCGGACGTAGTCCCTTGTATCGTTCCCCGTCCGACAGTTCAAGATGGTAGAGCCCCGACGCGTAATAGACGCACCTTTCGAAGAAGTTGTCCTCCTCGGCGGCCTGCATCTCCACAACAAAAGTTCTGCCTGATTTGTCACGGCAGACCAGATCCAGCACTGTCTTTTTCCCATAGGGCACATCCCGCCGCTGCTCGCGGTCGGTATATTCAGTGATGTCATCGATTCTGGCCTCTGAGGGTAGGATCATGTTCAGCACCCCGATTAGGATGTCCTTGTTGTTCCTGTCCGCAAAGACGGCCTTGAAGCCCACGTCGCTCCTCAGGTTCACGAACGGAGCGAGTTCCTGTTTCTTTTCATTGAAATACATATGGTTCAAAATTTAAATAAATATTTGAACCGCAATAATATGCACAATAAATATAAATAACGAAAAGAAACCTATAAGAAATATAAAAAACAGAAATTTATTCGTTAATACCACTAAAGAAACCACTTCGCCACGGCTGGCAAATAACATTTCACATAAACCAAGGATTCTGAGTTGTTTTGTATGATTGCCCAACTTCCATGATTCAATTGGTCACTTCGATATGCTCAGTGACCGGAATCGGCCGACAGCCTGTTTGCGGCACCATCGTCCCGTCGCCTGTTTGTAGAGCCATCGTCCCGTCACCGATTCGCAGAACAATTGGCCGGTTGTTGATCTTGCCGGATCATAGGCCGGTAGCTGGCTTACCGAACCATAGGTCCGTAGCTGACTTGCTGAACCATAGGTCGCTGAACTTGTCGAAGTGCCGATGCAACTGGGCTACTTCTTGCTTATAGTCGTCAGGCAGTAAGGCCCGGAGTAAAGGACGGTGCCATTGCTGAAGAGTTTCTGTAATTCAGGGATTGTTTCCAGTCTTGACGTGCGTGTGATGATTGTCAGAGGCTTGTCGGAGGCGGAGACCGCTTCCACAAGGCGTTCCGGCTCCTTGCCGTAGTCGGTGATCTGACGGCCGATGTAGGCATCGATGTTCTCTGGTCTGTGCAGGAAGACCGTGGCGACATCGGTGCCTTCGGGAACCTTCGAGCAGATGGAGCCGTAGCCGATGTACGGATTGATGTCCTTGACGACCGCCGAAGCGGAGAACACCGCGAGGAAAAGACCTGCACCCAAAAGGAGTGCGGGAATATTCCAGACTTTCCGTTTGAGCAGGAACCATATTCCCAGAATATTCGCCAAAGTCAGAAGAATTATGCCGTTGATTATCGGGGCTTCGAGGGCGAAAGGATATTCAGTCAAAAGGTCATTGAGAGCCGGGATTTTGACAGCCCTGAAAAGAACCGGCAATGCGGCCAAACCAATGACTGTGAATATGATCGAGAATATTCCTACACCCCATCGCATCCATCCTCTCTCCACGATGCGGTCAAGCACGGCAGGGAACAGATAGACGCAGAACGGGAAGACCGGCACGAGGTAGATCGGCAGTTTGGAACTGAACGAGGACAGCATCGCGACTGTGGAGATGATAGTGCAGAGGAAAAGAATCTCTAAGTCGGAACGGCCCTGTTTTGGGCAATTCGACGCATCTGATGTGTCAGAAATACCGACTTTTGACTGTGCTTGGCCGGAAGTCTCTTCAACACATGTATTCCGAACCGGCAGCAGCGAGGCGACAAACGTCCCGACCAACAGTAGGCTGTACGGTGCCAGACACCAGATAATAGCCACGAGATAGAACCAGAACGGCTTTGCGTGAGTGAAAGCGTTGACGGCACGACCGACGGTCTGTTTTACCAAAAGGTTGTTGATGTACTCCGATCCGCCCTCGATCCAGACACAGCCGATCCAAAGGGCCGCAAGCCCGGCGATGATGCCCCAAGTCTTGAGACCCAAGTACTTGCCGAATCCTTTCCAGTCCCGTTTCACGGCGAGGAACACGGCTATTGACAGCGGCGGCATAAGGAGCCCCACAGGTCCCTTTGTGAAAAGGGCGAGGAATATCCACACCGGCAGCATCACGGAATCCGATTTCCGCACGACTTCTCCGGTATACATCCTGTAGAACGTCCAGAGAGCCAGCACGATGAACATACACATCAGCATATCCATCCTAAGCACGATCATTGTTCCGAGGAACATCACACAGGTCAGCGTCATTCCGGCCAGAGCCATCCTGTCCATCGCTGGCTTGCCTTTCATCACCCACTTGTCCATTATCCCAGTGATGACGAACGCCGGGATCAACGAGAACATCGAAAGAGCGAGGCAGCTGTGATGCCCGAACAGCAGCCTGCACAGCATCACGATCCAGAAATAGAGCGGCGGTTTGTCGGCATATGCCAGCCCGTGGTTGTAGAATGCGAATATATGTCCGTCCGCAAGGGCCTCGTCAGCGATGCTTAGGTACCTCAGCTCATTTGAGGGCGTGAAATCCCTTGTCAGCATCACCGGGAAAAGGCAGACGAAGGTGAAGGCGAAGACCGTCATCATAGGATGGCGGGTGAATATGTTACCCTTCCCGGTCTGTGGAGTGTTGTTTCTCATCTGAATATTCTTTTTTTCCTGATCCAAGGATCAGATTCCTTATGTAAACCACAAACCCGAACATCTGGCCGAGGATCAGTACCGGGTCAAGCCGGATGATGCCGTAGATGATGATCATCCCGGAACCTACGATGCTGATGATCCAGAATCCCCTCGGAAGCACGGATGTATGCCAGTGGTGTGAGAAGGCAAACTGATAGACGAACCGCAGCGTGAACATCAATTGACCGGTTGAGCCGAACACCACAAGCCACACCGGAATGTCGCTGTTGCGGAAGAAGTTCTGTGAATATCCCCGGGCGTCCTTGAACAGAAGCATGGCGGCGACAAACGGAAGAGCTGCCAGCAGAACTCTTGTGAGGATCTTCATACGGTCCCATATCCCGTTGGCATTCAGGTTCCAAAGATAGATGAAGTAGGCGATGAACTGTCCGAGGATGATGGAGAAATCATTCCTCAAGACTCCGTAGATGAACATCAGGCACGCTCCGATCACGCTGAAGATCCAGTAGGACACCGGGGAGACCGATTCATGTGCCATCTCGGATTTCAGCCATTGGAGCGCTGTCCTCAATCCGAAGAATGTCTGGGCGGAGAAACCCAGGGTGAAGGTAAGCCAGACGGGGATGTTGTCAAACATATTCCAGAAGATTAATTCCGCTCCTCATCGACATTGCCTTTGCCCACGAAGTAGTTGATGTACCGTGGCTTCATCCAGCGGTAGGCGAAGCAGTCCGCGAACGGCCCCCAGAGCCTGTTCCAAAGATGAAACTTGGATGTGCCGGCCGTACGTGGGAAATGCCTTACCGGCACCTGGCCGAAACTTCCGCCTTCCTGAAGCAGGATCAGAGCCGGCAGGAACCGGTGCATTCCCTTGAACATCGGGATCTTCTTGGCCGCGTCCGTGCGGATGATCTTGAGTGGGCAGCCGGTGTCCTTCGCCCCGTCGTGAGTCATCATATTCCTGAATCCGTTGGCGATTTTGGATTGGATCCGCTTGAAGGCGGTGTCCTTGCGGTTCGCCCTGTAGCCTGTCATCAAGGTGTGATCCTTCATACCGTCCAGCAGCAGGTTGAAATCCTCCGGAGTGGTCTGAAGGTCGGCGTCCATATAGCCGACATATTCAGAGAAAGCGTAGTCGAATCCGGCCTTTATAGCCGCGCTGAGTCCGGCGTTTCTGGAGAAACTGATGTAGAAGATGTCCTTGTTGCGGGAGCAGATCTCCTGGATCAACCTGAGGCTGCCGTCCTTGGATCCATCGTCCACAAACAGCGCGCAGGTCTTGACCTTGCTGGCCGGAATGAACTCAGACAGAGCCTTTTCCAGATTGTGGATGTTGTCCTCCTCGTTGAAGACAGGCACCACAATTGTGAGAGCATATTCAGACGTTCTGTTCATATTTGAATATTAACTTGATTTCTTGTAACTGATGATCGCCCAGCTTC
>OIZT01000390.1_pt1 | contig 28211 bp, 29 predicted proteins | sample 1588611 | NCBI WGS metagenome assembly OIZT01 (sample SAMN03283278) | human gut metagenome | biome: human-associated habitat; material: feces | host: Homo sapiens | place: Peru | collected 2012
AGTTAAATAGCGATGATGACTTTGTAACATTTATAAGCAGAGAAGAAGATCAAGAGAAAACTGAGAATGCTTTAAGAACCATTATTTCTGAGAAAAATGAAGAATTAAAGAATAGTAGAGAAGAACTAAAGACTCAAAAAACTAAACTAACTAAACTAAATATAGAACATGCAAAAAAACTAAAAGAAAATAATGTTGATGTTAAAATTATTTCTGATACAACAGGATTAACCATTGAAGAAATAGAAAAGTTATAATATTAAATTCACTAAAAAAATTTAGTGAATTTTTTATAAAAAAGTAGTGTTTTAAAAAGTTTTTGCGAATGATATTAGTAGGAGGGTTAAATGGATAAAAAACTAATAGTAAAGCAAAACGGATTAAAAGACTGCGGACCTTCATGTTTATTATCTATAATGAAATATTATGGAGTAGAGGCCTCACATGAAGAAGTATCTTTTATTTTAAAAACAAATATTAATGGAACTAATGCTTTAAATATTATTAATGGCAGTAAAACATTTGGTTTTGATGGATTTGGTATAAAATATTCATATGATGAAATAATAAACAATAATATTTCTTTCCCTATAATATGTCATGTTAATAAAAATAATTTATATCATTTTATCGTAGTTTATAATGTTAAAAAAGATTATTTAATAGTTATGGATCCTTCTAGTAGCATACACAAATTACATAAAGAAGATTTTAAAAAAATGTATCTAGGAGTATCACTAGTAATATATCCAATTAAAAAAATAAATAATTTATCACCCCAAAAAGAACTAAAAGAACACATAATAAATTGTTTATATTTAGAAAGAAAAAATATTATAAAATTATTAATATTATCTTTTATAACGATTGTATTAAGTACAATATCAAATTATTTTACATTATCAATAATAGATTACATTGTTCCAAATTATACTTTAAATTTATTAGTTAAAATATCTATTATATTTTTAATAATTTCAATTACAAAAAGTATATTAAACTATATCAAAAATAAATCTTTAATTACTTTAGAAAATAATATATCAAAAAATATTAATAATGGAGTTATTAGAAAATTATTTAATCTTCCATATCTTTTCTTCAAAAATAAATCTACTGGAGAAATTATAAGTAGAATAAATGATTTGAAGTTATTTAAAGAATTATTTTCACAAATAATATTAAATATTTCAAATTATATAATTATGATATTAATAAGTTTATCTATATTATTAATTATTAATACAAAGTTATTTATTATTTTTCTAATTGAAATGATTTTATATTTCATAATAGTAATTTCATATAAAAGAATATATAGAGTCAAAACAGAAGAGGTATTAGAAAGTGAAAGTGTCTATAATAAGATTCTCAATGAAAGTATTTATGGATATGAATCAAATAGAAATATAAATATGATAAATAATAGTATTAAAAAAGTAGAAATAAGTTATATATCATATCTTTTAAAAGTTAAAAATTTATCTTCACTTCTTAATAATCAAAATTTATTAAAAGATTTACTAGTAGATACAACAGAAATAATATCTTTAGTTTTATCTGCTGTATTAATTGTTAATAAAAATATAACTACTGGAGAATTTATTTTGTTTAATACATTATCTTACTATTTTACTGAACCAATAAAGAACATATTAGATCTGGAGCCTAATATAAATTTATTGAAAAATGTTTATAGAAGATTATATGATTTATTAATTACACGAGAAGAATCTAGTAGTCAAAATGAAATTGAATTAAATGGAGATATAAAAATAATTAATTTATATTATAGTCATGATGGATATAATAATATATTTGAAAATATTCAAATTAACATACCATTTAAAAGTAAATATTTAATCTATGGAAATAGTGGTAATGGAAAAAGTACATTAATAAAAATATTGTTAAAATATCTTAATGATTATAAAGGAAATATATTTATAGGTAATTTAAATTTAAAGGATATAGATAGAAACACAATATCAAATAATTTTACTTATGTTTCTCAAAATAGTTATCTAAATAATGATACGTTAATTAATAATATAATATATGGTAGAGACATATCTCTAGAAAATTATGAAGAAATGATTGATATCTGCAATTTAGATAATTTTAGAAATAGTAAGAAATTAAGAAATAATTTTTTAATAGAAGAAGATGGATTTAATATTTCAGGGGGAGAAAGACAAAAAGTAATACTTGCTAGAAGTTTATTAAAAAGTAGTAATTATATTATTTTAGATGAAGTACTTAGTGAAGTAGGTATAGATGAAGAAAAGAAAATAATTAAAAAAATATTTAAAAAGTTTAGTGATAAAACAATAATCTACATATCACACAAAGAAGAAATAATAAAAGAATTTAATCAAAAATACAAATTAGAAAGGAGTAAAGGAACATGTTAACTAGTCAAGAACTTTATGATGTACAAGGTGGAATAGGAAAATGGGCAGTTTTAACTGTAGCTGGTACTATTGTAACTTTTATAATAGGTGTTATTGATGGATACATGAGACCTCTTAAGTGTAATAAATGATAGAAGATAAAGATTTAGTTTTAATAGTTGGAGGTGCCTCAGTTTTATCCGCACCACTAATAAATGCACTATCAAGAGGACTATCTCTAGCATTAGAGTTAGGTAGAACTCTTGGCACAATCATAAGAAGAAAAGCAAAGAATACGTACTGTTAAATAAGAGTGTCAACTAATTTTAGTTGACATTTTTACTGTTTTAAGTTATACTATGTATCAAATCTGATACATAGTTTTACTATTAATTCAATTTTGAGTATCAAATTTGATACATACAATTTGAACAATTAATATAATTATGATATCATTTTCAAGGTAAGAGGGGAATGAAAAATGGAAAAAAAATATTTAGATGAATATCAAAGAAAAATATCTCAAATGACAGAAAAAGAGGTAAAACTAAGAAACATTTATTTGCAAAAACTTTTAAAGAATGAATATTTAGGACCAAGACCAAATTATCCGACTATGGACAAAGCTTGGCTTCAGTATTATCCTGAAGATGTATTAATGATAGATATACCTAATAAAACAGTTTATGAGTTTATGAGAGAAGGAAATCTCGATAACTTAGATGGATATTCTATAAGCAATCTTGGCAAAAATTATACATACAAAGAATTATTTGAGAAGATAGACGAAATTGAGAGAAGCTTAATTCAATTGGGAATAAAAAAAGGTGATATTGTTACAATTGCTATACCAAATAGTCCAGAAAATATATTTTTGTTTTATGCAATAAACAAAATTGGCGCTATTTCTAATTTTATAGATCCAAGATTAAAAGGCGAAATGTTAAAAAATAGCATAAATGAGGTTAATTCAAAATTAATGATATGTAGCGATTTATTTGTAACTAATATAGATGAAGCAGTTGATCAAACCACATTAGAAAATGTAGTTGTTGCAAGACTTTCAACTTCATTTCCACCGATTTTGCAAAAGTTATATAATATTAAAAACAAAATGCCAAAGTGTAATAGCAATAAAATAATCACATGGGAAGATTTTATTGCTAAAGGTGAAATGTGTAATTTAGATAGTCTAAATAATGTTTCTTCAAATTCAGAAGATATTGCATGTATATTGCATACAAGTGGAACAACGGGAACTTCAAAAAAAGTAAAATTAAGCAATTATGCCATAAATAGTATGGTTATTCAATATAAAAACATAGGAGTTGAATATAACAGATCGGAAAGATTTATGAATCAAGTCCCTCCATTTTTAGGGTATAATATAATTCTTTCAAGTCATATGCCGCTTTGTTTGGGAATGACAGTGGTTATGTTACCAAATTACGACCCCGATAATTTTGCTAAAAATGTAAATAAATACAAAATAAATCATGTTTTGGCCGGTCCTGCTGATTGGGGCAATTTTGTAAATAATCCTAAAATAAAAAAAGCAAATTATTCTGGCTTAGTTACGATGGGTAGTGGTAGCGATAAAATTAATGAAAGTGTTTTAGCAGAAGCAAATAAAGTTATAAAGGAGCATGGAGGAAGGAATCAAATTCTTGAAGGGTATGGAATGACAGAAGCTGGCACAGCTATATGCACAAATCTTCCAAATATAATTGAAGAGTTAGGAGTACCTTTGTTTTTAATGACAATATCCATTTTTGATGAAGAAGGAAATGAATTGGAATATGGTGAAGAAGGAGAAATTTGTGTAACAGGGCCAACTTTAATGGATGGATATTACAATGATCCAATTAATACAAACAATGCACTAAAAACTCATCTAGATGGAAGAATATGGCTACATACAAACGATATAGGAATAATGAATCAAAATGGAACATTAACATTTAAAGGAAGAAAAGGAAGAACTATCATAAGACATGATGGAATAAAAATGTCTCCAGTAGATATAGAAAAAGTGGTTAGCGATATAGATTTTGTTGAGAACTGTTGCGTTGTTGGAATTTTGGATGAAGAACATGGCAGGGGCGAAGTCGCTTGCTGCAATGTTATTATTAAAGATGGAATAACTGGATTAGATGATGATAAAATTAAAACAGTTATACTTGATAATTGTAAAAAGAAATTGACATCAAAATATTGCATTGGCAAAATAAATATAGTTGAAGAATTTCCACTAACAGAAGTTGGTAAAGTAGATTTTATAAGACTAAAAGAAATTTGTAATGAAAAATTAAATGGTGAAAAAAAATTGTCGATTAAATAGTTTCAAAAAATATAAATTTATGTTATACTAGTACAAGAATAGAACATAAAGGGAGGAAAATTTAATATGACAAGTAGTATTATTTTTTCAATTAGCAGTTTGCTATATTTATTATTAATAGGAACAATGTATTTTGTAAAATCGAAAGTAGATAACAATGAAAATAAAATATATAAATTGCTACTAATAGCAAATTTGTTGGGATTGTGTTGTGAAATAATTGGAACAATTTTTCAGTATTATTTTCCAGAAGCTGAATATCTTAAACTTACATTTTTCAAATTAATAATAGTCTATTTTATAACATGGCCATTCTTATTATGCTTATATGTAGTAACTACAGCAAAAAAAAGAGAAATAAATGTTAAAAGAGCAATCCCATTGTACATAATAGAATTGTTACTTGGGGTTCTATTACCTATAACATTAAAATATGGCAGTAACGGAGAAGTACTTTATTCAACCGGAATTAGTGTATATTATACCTATGTTGTTGGAACAATAGATATGATTATATGTGCATATATGATAATTAGATACCACGATGTAATAGGAACTAAAAAAAGTTTACCAATTATTAGTTTTATAGTTTTTAATTCAATATTTTCATTAATTTCTTCATATGTGCCAGAGTTGCTTATAACATCTACAATAGAAACATTGATTACAGTATTTATGTACTTCACAATTGAAAATCCAGACATTAAGATGTTAGAAATGGAGAAACAATTGAAAGAAGCTGCAATTCAAGCTAGTCAAGCTAAAAGTGAATTCTTAAGTAGCATGTCTCATGAATTAAGAACACCATTAAATGCTATTGTTGGTTTAAGTGAAGATGTTGCTTCATATAAAGATGAAGTACCACACGATGTAAGAGAAGACAGTGATGATATTATTAATGCATCTAATACATTATTAGAATTGATTGGTAGTATCTTAGATATAAGTAAAATAGAAAGTGGAAAACTAGAAATAGTTGATACATTCTATTCACCAAAAGAAGAAATTGAATCATTATCAAAAATAATGAGAACTAAGGTAGCTGAGAAACCTTTAGAATTTATTGTAAATATAGCACCAAATATACCACAAGTATTATATGGTGATAGATTAAGAATTAAACAAATAATAAATAACTTATTAAGTAATGCTATTAAATATACAGCTAGTGGAACAATTAGATTTGACACTGGTTGGGTAGAAGCAACTAACACATTAACTATTAGAGTTGCTGATACAGGATCTGGAATTAAACCAGAAAACTTAAATAAACTATTTGGTAAATATGAAAGATTAGAAGTAGAAAAAGTAAGTACAGTTCAAGGTACTGGATTAGGTCTTGCAATTACTAAAAACTTAATTGAACTAATGGGTGGTGAAATTAAAGTTGATAGTGTTTGGGGACAAGGAACAACATTTAGTGTAACTATTCCACAAAAAATAGGAACATTGGAAGAATTAGAAAAATTAAAAAAATTATCTACATATAATCCAGTTAATATTGACTTCACTGGTAGAAGATTATTAATCGTAGATGATAATCAATTAAATATTAAAGTATTAAAGAAAGCAATTAAGAGATTTAATTTTGTTACTGATGAATGTTATAACGGACTTGAATGTTTAAATAAAATTAAAGCAGGAGAAAAATATGATTTAATTTTATTAGATAATTTAATGCCAGTTATGAATGGTGAAGAAACTATTAAAAATCTTAGACAAATTCCTGATTTTAAAACACCAGTTATAGCCTTAACAGCTGATGCAATGACTGGAGCAAAAGAAAAATATGTAGGAATGGGATTTGATGATTATTTAGCAAAACCATTTACAAGAGAATCAATAATTCAAAAATTAGGTACAGTATTAAGCAAACATGATGTTAAAGTAGATAATTTAACAGTTAATGTTAATATAACAAGTAATGCTACTAATAATAACATGCCTAACTTAACAGAAACTACAGTTACAAATAATACTTTACCAAACGCAACAGAAGTGGCTATTGCTAATAACAATATGCCAAATGTAACAGAAACTACTATTGAAACAAATGTAGTTCCAAATGTAGAAACTGTAAATATTGAAAGTAATACAGTTAATGAAACAACTGTTTTACCACAAGATATAAATAATGGAGGCAATAACAATGGACAATAATACTACAAGTGCTCCAGTAGAACAAAAAAAGTCATTTGACTTTTTAGTAGCAAATGGAATTAATGTTCAATCTGGAATTGATATTCTAGGAGATAGTGAAACTTATGATTCAATGTTAAAAGAATTTCATAATCTATCTAGAAGTAAATATTCTAAAATATTAGATGATAAAAATAAAGGTGATATGACTTCATACTCAATCGAAGCATATTCATTAAAAGGCGATGCTAATTATTTTGGCTTTACAACATTATATAATTTAGCAAAAGAGCATCAATTAAAAGCATCTAATAATGATACAGATTATATAAATGCTCACTTTGGTGAATTACAAACCGAATTATTAAGAATAATTTCTGTTCTTGATGAATTCTATAAATAAAAATTAAATACGAATTATTTCGTATTTTTTTTATATTATTTAATATGAAAGTAATTAATAAAGATATAGAAATTTATATAAAAGATAATCTTATTCATATAAAAAATTATAGTAAAGTTATTGATATAAGTAATAACAAAATAGAATTAAAAGATGTAGTTATTAATGGAACTAATTTAATTATTAGTAAACTTGATGAATATGAATTATGCATCAAAGGTAAATTCAAAGGAATTATATTTAATGATTAAATATTATGTTTATGAAAAATCTACTTCTTTTATAAACTATCTTGTAAGTAATAATATTTATTATAATTTTTTAGATAAGAAAAAAGACTATTATATTATTATAACTAGTTATGATAATTATAAACGTATAAGTATATTATATAAAACATCTATAATTAGACATTATGGTAAAAAGTTTTATATAAATTTTTTGATTGTTAATAAATATATTTTAGTGTCATTTTTTATATCTTTGGTTTTATTATTTTTACTATGTAACACTATATTTAAAATTAATATAAATACTAGTGATGAAAATTTAAAAGATATAATTAGTGATTCATTAAAAACTTATGGAATAGAAGTGTATAAGAAAAAGTTATCTTTTGATGAATTAAACAAAATTAAAAATAAAATATTAAAAGATAATAAAGATACTTTAGAATGGATAGAAATAAATGAAATTGGATGTAGATATGATGTTAATGTAACTCCCAGAGTGATTAAAAATAATGAAGAAAAAGATAGTACTCCAAGTAGCATAGTAGCATCAAAAGATGGAAAAATATTACATATAAATTCTACTAGTGGAACAGAACTTAAAGAAATAAATGATTATGTTAAAAAAGGAGACATATTAATAAGTGGAAATATATTTAAAGGAGATAAAGTAACTAATCAAGTAAAAGCAAAAGGATTAATATATGCTGAAGTATGGTATACAGTAAATATAACAATACCTTTCAAATATAGAGAATACACAGAAACTGGTAAAGTGATAAATCATTATTATTTAGATATATATGGAACTAAATTTACACTACTTGGAAAGTATGATAGCAAAAACACAATAAATACTAAAAAACTCATATTAGATAAACCATATTTATTATTTAAATTATATAAAGAAGAGAAAAGAGAATATGAATATAAAGAGTTTATTTTAAATGAAGATGAAGCTTATTCTGAAGCACTTAAAAGAAGTGAAAATAAAATCAAAAATAAGCTTAATAAAGATGAGTATATTATTTCTAAAAAAGTTTTGAAAAAAGAAGTAAATAGTAGTAAAATGTATGTAGAAGTATTTTTCAAGGTTTATGAGAATATAGGGGTTACTTCTAATATAGAAATTATAGGAGAAGAAGATGAAAGCAGCAATTAGAGAAACTATAAACATGTCATGGCCTACAATAGCAATAGTCGTAGCTATATTAATAATTATGAGAGTTGCATATTTGATTAATGGCGAACGTAAAAAATTTATTTTACATGAAGAATTGTTTACTTTAATGTTTATTATTTATCTTCTTATATTATTTAGATTAGTAACAAGTCAAGATTTGCCTGGAGGTGGAACAAATCTTACACCATTTAAAGAAATAATGAGATATAAAGTTGGAACAAGTAGTTTTTATAGACAAGTAGTGGGAAATATACTTCTATTTATACCTTTAGGATATTTTGCAACAAGCTTTTGTAAAATTAAAAAACTCTGGGGTATTACAGTAGTGTCCTTATTATCAAGCTTTACTATTGAATGTGTACAACATTTTATTGGTAGAAGTTTTGATATTGATGATATAATACTAAATGTTGTTGGTGGAATATGTGGTTTCTTATTATATATTGGATTAAATGCAATTAGAAATCACTTACCAAAAATATTTAGAAGAAATTGGTTTTATAATTTATTAAGTATAGCAATAATAGTATTTGGAGTATTGTGTTTACTTAAAATTATATAGTAGGGAGTAGTATGGAAGATTATATTTTTAATACAACAGATGAAAAAATTGATTTTAGTGAAGTAGATAGTGTTATTAAATTTGCATGTAAGCATCTTAATATAGAAAATCCTTTACTAAATATTGTAATTGTTGATAATGAAAAAATAAGAGAGATTAATAAAGAATATAGAAATAAAGATGCAGTTACTGATGTTATATCATTTGCTTTTGAAGAAGTAAAAGATGTTAATTATGAAGATGTAAGATTTTTAGGCGAAATTTATATTTCTTATGAAAGATGCAAAGAACAAGCAAAAGATTATGGACATAGTGTTAGAAGAGAATTTTGTTATTTAGCTGTTCATGGTTTATTACATTTACTTGGGTATGATCATATGACTGAAGAAGATAAAAAAGTCATGAGAGCTCTTGAGGAGGAGATATTAAATGAATATGATATCACGAGATGAGAGAAAAAAGCAAAAAGGAATTAAAAAGTTTTTGCTTAGTTTCACTTATCCAATAAAGGGTTTAAAATACGCATATAGAAATGAACAAAATTTGGCTGTTGATGTAGGAATAGCTCTTATAGTTTTAATAGCTGGTTTTTTGTTTAAAATATCATTAAGCGAGTGGGGAGTATTAGCTCTAACTATAGGAATGGTTATTTCTGGAGAGTTATTTAATACTGCAATTGAAGCAGTTGTTGATTTAGTAACTGAAGAATATCATCCACTTGCAAAAGTAGCAAAAGACACATCTGCAGCAGCAGTATTTATTATAGCTATAGTATCAATAGTAGTAGGAATAGTAATATTTGTACCAAAAATTATAGCTTTATTATAAGGAGAATGAATGAAAGAAAAATTAATAAAATTATTAGATAATAGTTATGCACCTTATTCAAATATGCATTTTGCTTGCATAGTAGAAACTAAAAGTGGTAACTTTTATGAAGGAGTAAATATTGAAAATGCATCATATGGAGGAACTATATGTGCAGAAAGAAATGCAATTAATAATGCTGTAACACATGGTGAAAGAGAATTTAAAGCATTATATTTAATGACTAGTAGTGATGAAATATGTTATCCATGCAATATTTGCAAACAAACATTTTTAGAATTCTTTGATAAAGATGTTATATTTAATATAATGACTAAAAGTGGAAAAATGGAAGTAATGAGCTTTGAAAAAGTTATGAATACTACATTTACTAAGGAGGATTTAGTATGAAAAGTGGATTCGTAAGTATAATTGGAAGACCTAATACTGGTAAAAGTACTTTACTTAATTCAATTATTAACGAAAAAGTTGCCATTGTTTCTTCTAAACCACAAACTACTAGAAATTTAATACAAGGTATCTATAATGAAGAAGATACTCAAATAGTATTTGTAGATACTCCAGGAATTCATAAACCGAATGATAAATTAGGAGTAGCTTTAAATAATCAAGCTTACTATTCAATTAATGATGTTGATATAGTGTTATTTATGGTTGATGCTTCAACTAATTATGGTAAAGGAGATCAGTTTATAATTGATAAACTACAAGGAATAGATAAACCAGTATTTCTTATCTTAAATAAAATAGATAAATTAAGTGATAATGAAATTCTATTAAAAATAGATGAATATAAAAATCTATTTGAATTTTCTGAAATTATACCAGTATCTGCATTAAAAAATGATAATACTGATAGATTAATCAAAGTACTTAAAAATTATTTACCAGATAATGTTAAATATTTTATGGATGGAGAAACTACTACAGCTGAAATGGATTTTAGACTTTCAGAAATAGTTCGTGAAAAAATATTTATTCACACTAATGATGAAGTTCCACATTCAATATCATGCAAACTAGTAGGATATGAAGAAACTAAAGATATCGCTAAAGTTTATGTCGATATTATAGTAGATAGAGACTCACTTCGTAAAATAATAGTAGGAGCTGGTGGAAATATGATTAAAACCATTGGTCATGAAGCTAGACTTGATATGGAGGAGATTCTTGGAAAGAAAGTTTACTTAGAATTATTCTGTAAAACTATTAAAAAATGGAGAGAAAAAGAAAAATATATTAAAGATTTAGGATATTTAGTAAATAATAATGAATAAATATTTTTATTTCCAAACAATATAATATTGTAAGGAGATAAATGAGTATGAATAAAGATGAAGCTTGGGAAAAATTTAAAGAAACAGGAAAGATTGAATATTATTTAAAATATAAGAAAGGAAAATAAAAGCATAAAGATAACTTTATGCTTTTAATGAAGTAATGAAAATAATTAGTGTAGAAGGAATTGTTGTCAGTAGTACGCCATATAAAGAATCTAGTAAAATACTAAATATTTTTACAAAAGATATGGGCATAATAGGTTGCATGTCTAAAGGATGCAAAAGTCTAAAAAGCAAATTAAGGTTACCTAGTGAAAAATTTGCTTATGGTGTATTTCATATGTATTATAAAGAAAATGGTTTATCTACACTAATAGATGGAGATATAAAAGACTATTTGATTAATACTAAAAGTGACATTATTAAAATAAGCTACTTAACTTATATATGTGAATTATCTGTTAATGTTTATAAAGAAAGCGAAAATGAAGAGATATATCCTCTAATGATAAGTGCTATTAAAAAAATAGAAGAAGGACATGATCCTAAAATAATAACTAATATTTTAGAACTTCAATACTTAAGCTATATAGGAATTAACTTGGATTTAGATGGATGTGTTAAATGTGGTAATAAAAAAGTTGTAACATTATCAATGTCTCGTGGAGGATATATTTGTGCTAACTGTAAAACAAATGAGCCTATTATAGATGAAAAAGTTATAAAATTAATGAGATTATATTATTATGTTGATATATCAAAAATAAGTAATTTAGATATTGATAAAAAAGTTTCAAATACAATAAATACAATAATAAGTGAATATTATGATGAGTATTCTGGTGTAACAACGAAAAGTAAAAGATTTTTAAGAGAAATAGATTCTGAATAAGTAGATTAATTCTACTTTTTTAATTCTATTTTTTGTTATATATTTTATCCTTGATGGAATAAAATTATAGTGATATAATAACAAATCACAGGGAGTGGGAAATATGTTGAACTTTACTTTTGGTAATCTATATTGGGCACAAATGCCTCTTAGTGAAGCTGAACTAGCAGAAATACCAGAAAATCATAGAATAAGACCATACTTAGTTTTTGCTAGTGCTGATGAAAATCTTTTTTATGCATTTGCAAGTACAAGTAAAGAACCAGATCCAATTGCTATTGAGAGTTATTATGTAACAACAGGTTCTTCATCTATAAAGTTAGAACAATGTTATTGTTTATCACTTGAAAATTTAAATCATTTTAATCAAAGTGAAGAAGGTATGCTAGTACCATTTAATAAGTTATCAAAAAGAACATATTCAGAACTTATTAAAAAATTAAAATTGAATATTGATTATGATGAAACGATATATCCACAAAAAGTAGTGAATAAAATCAGAAGAGAATATTATCATCAATATTTTAATAACAAAGATATATTATTTAATGGAAGCAAATATATTGTATGTTTAGAAGAAAATGAAGATGGATACAAAGTATGTGATATAAGTTTTGTACCAACAGAAGGATATGCTGAATTTTTAGTAAATGGTTATAAGTGCTATGTTAGCCCAGAAACATATACATTAGATAGTTTATATGGAGAATATGAAGTTTTTCTAGTATCTAGTAATTTACCAACAGTTTTAAATACATCAAAAGCTTGTAGAAGTAAAGTTGAATCAACAACAGATGTTAATAATATAGACTCTCTTCCAATAGGTTCAGTAATTGGATACAATTATGATGATGAAGAAAAATATATTTTAATTAAAACAAGGGAAGATGATGAAAAAGTTTACTTTTTACTTGGCAGAGAAGGTTCATATCAAAGAGATTATATAGAATACTCATTTTTAAAAGGTAGTGATTTCATGTATGAATTTTATCACATATTAGGTAAAGATAAACTAACTTATTCACTAACTAAAATAAGAAAAAATTAAATTTGTCTTACTATTTGTAAGACTTTTTTGATACAATATAATCAATGGAGAATAGGTATGAATATAGAAAAGAAAATAACAGAAATAGAAAAAAGAAATAAAAGAGTAGAATTAAATAAAGAATGGGAAAATAGCTGGACAAGAAGAATATGCATCATGATATTAACTTATATAATAGTTGTTATGTATTCGTTTATAATTAGGAAATATGATAATATTTTTTTAAGCTCTTTAGTACCAGTTATAGGATTTGCATTATCTACTTTATCTCTAAAATTAGTGAGAAAAATATGGCAAAATAAGAAGTGAAGTTTTACTAAATTTGTAAGACTTTTTTATTTGTGAAAAATTTGAAAAAATTAGCACTCATGTATTGACATTGCTAACATATAATAATATAATGAATATAGCACAAGAAAAGAGAGAGTGCTAAAGGAGGTATATGATGATTGGAACAAGACAAAAAGAACTACTAAAGACAATAGTTGAAGAGTATGTAAAGACTGCAAGACCTGTTGGAAGTAAGTCTTTATGCAAAAAGTTTAAATGTTCAAGTGCAACTATTAGAAATGATATGGCTGAATTAGAAGATTTAGGCTATTTAGAAAAGACTCATATATCTTCAGGAAGAATTCCATCTGAAGTTGGATATAGATACTATGTAGATAATTTGATGGAACCTAAAAAAATTAGTGGTGAAGATATGCTTAAACTTCAAACTATATTTGCTAATAAAGATTTAGAATTAAATGACGCTATTAGTAAAAGTTTAGAAATAATAAGTGATATGACAAATTACACTTCAGTTATTTTAGGAAAAGAATCAAGTGATGCTAAACTACAAAAAGTAGAAGTAGTACCTATCAGCGACAGACAATTAGTTGCAATAGTTATAACAGATACAGGACATGTTGAAAATAAGAATATTAATCTTGAAGAAAATATTCCTGTTAATGAAATAACTAAAACTACTGAGTTACTAAATAAGATGCTTATTGGGACGCCTTTAGATGATGTTCCTAGTAAATTAGAATTTAAGATAAAACCAATAATTGGAAATTATATTGAAAATTATGAAGTTGTCTACAACGCATTTTATAATGCATTATCTAATTTTACTAATGAAAGAAATGTTCATTTTACTGGTAAAGCCAATATATTAAAACAACCAGAATTCAGCACAGTTGATGATGTTAAAAACATTATAAGTAAATTTGAAAGCAAAGATATGGTGAGTAAAATTGAAGAAAATGATGATGAGGTTAAGGTATATATTGGTAGCGAAAGCGATATTGATGAAAATGTAACAATAGTTAAAACTAAATTCAAAGCTGGTGGTAGAGAAGGAAGCATAGCTATCATAGGTCCAAAAAGAATGGAATATGAAAGAGTAGTAAATATGCTTGAATATTTGAAACAAAATATCGAGGGTAAGGTAGGTAATAAATGACAGAAAATTCTATTGAACAAGAAATCAAAAAATTATGTAGTCACATTAAAGTGGTTATGGGAAAACTAGAAGCACTTGAAGAAATAGATATTCTAATTTCTAGAAAATGTGAAAATAAAATAGTTGGATCATTAAGACAATATAGACCACTAAGTAATATAAATTTCTTAATTAGTTATGAAGAAATAGAAAGAGAAGCTGAAATTATTAAATCACAAACTAATAAAGATAAAAATCTAAAAGATAAAATAAAAGATTTAATAAAAAAAGAAATAGCAATACTTGATACTGATACTTTATGTGAACACATTAGTTTCTGTATGACACTTTTAACTAAATTAGAAAGAAAAGATATAGTCTTAGCAAGAAAACTTGCAAGAAATATTATGAATACATTAATGAACTATGGATTTTTTGAAACAATAGACTTTTCTATGATAGAAGATAACTTGCTTGAAGACATGCAAACTCTATTTATGCAAGAACAAGCAAAATTAACATTAAACAAAGGAGATAATGATGTCAAAGAAAAATAAAAATATAAAAAAAGAAGAAGAAGTAAAACAAAACACTTGCGATGAAAATTGCAAATGTGAAATAGATGAAAACTGTTCTTGTGAAGAAGAAGCTGATGGATGTACTGGTTGCTGTGATTCATGCGGTGGATGCGGAGGCGAAGCAATTGATCCTGAAACAATGATTCAAATTCTTGGAAGCAGAAATCAAGAATTAGAAGAAAAATATATGCGTTTGCAAGCAGAATATTTAAACTTCAAAACAAGAACACAAAGCGAAATTAGTAAAATGCTTTTATATGAAGGAGAAGACTTCATTAAAGAAATTTTAGTTATAAAAGACAACTTAGAAAGAGCAATCATGATGGATGACAATGATTTATCTGACGAAGTTAGTAAATTCTTAAGTGGATTTAAAATGATACTTGGAAATTTAACTAGTTTATTAGATAAATTTGAAGTCAAAGAAATAGATTGTCTAGGACTTGAATTTGATCCTACAGTTGCAGAAGCAGTACTTACTGAACATGATGAAAATAGACCTGAAAATGTAGTACTTGAAGTATTAACTAAGGGATATAAATATAAAGACAAAGTTATTAGACATGCTATGGTTAAAGTAAATAAATAAATTAAAAAGGAGAGATAAATTTATGACAAAAGTAAATAAAGTTATAGGTATAGATTTAGGTACAACAAACAGTTGTGTTGCTGTATTAGAAGGTGGAGAACCAAAGGTTATTCCAAATGCTGAAGGTAATAGAACAACTCCTTCAGTAGTAAGTTTTAAAAATGGAGAAGTTAGAGTTGGAGATGTTGCAAAACGTGAAGCTCAAACTTCAACAAATGTAATTAGTTCAATTAAAAGATTAATGGGAACTAAAGAAAAAGTAGAAGCAGAAGGAAAAAAATATACTCCAGAAGAAATCAGTGCTAAAATTCTTATGAATTTAAAAGAAACTGCTGAAGCATATCTAGGCGGTGAAGTATCAAAAGCCGTTATTACAGTTCCAGCTTACTTCAATGATGCACAAAGACAAGCAACTAAAAATGCTGGTAAAATTGCTGGTTTAGAAGTTGAAAGAATTATCAATGAACCAACAGCTGCTGCATTAGCATATGGACTTGATAAACAAGAAAACGCTCATACAGTTCTAGTATATGACTTAGGTGGTGGAACATTTGATGTTTCAATTCTAGAATTAGGTGATGGAGTATTTGAAGTTAAAGCTACTAGTGGTAACAACCATTTAGGTGGTGATGATTTTGATAACAGAATCATAGATTATATAGTTAAAGAATTTAAGAAAGATAATGGTATTGATTTATCTAAAGATAAACTTGCTATGCAAAGATTAAAAGAAGGCGCTGAAAAAGCTAAAAAAGATTTAAGTGGAGTTAAAACTACTCAAATTAGTTTACCATTTATTACTCAAGGTGAAAATGGACCTTTACATATCGATATGACATTAACAAGAGCTAAATTCGAAGAATTAATTAGTGATTTAGTTGAATCTACTAGAAAACCAGTAAGAGATGCATTAAAAGAAGCTAAATTAACTAAGAATGATATTGATAAAGTGTTACTTGTTGGTGGATCTACAAGAATTCCATGTGTACAAGATTTAGTTAAAGAAGAATTAGGAAAAGAAGGAAGCAAAGAAGTTAACCCAGATGAAGTTGTTGCTATGGGAGCTGCAATTCAAGGTGGAGTTTTAACTGGTGAAGTTAATGACTTAGTACTATTAGATGTTACACCTCTATCATTAGGTATTGAAACATTAGGAAACGTTATGACTGTATTAATTCCAAGAAATACAACTATTCCAACAACTAAGAGTCAAGTATTCAGTACTGCTGCTGATAATCAACCTGCTGTTGACATTCATATCTTACAAGGTGAAAGACCAATGGCTGCTGATAACAAGACATTAGGACACTTCCAATTAACTAACATACCACCAGCTCCAAGAGGAGTACCACAAATCGAAGTATCATTCGATATTGATGCAAATGGTATTGTTAATGTTAAAGCTAAAGATTTAGGAACTAATAAAGAACAAGCAATTACAATTACAGCATCTTCAAATTTAAGTGAAGAAGAAATTGATAGAATGATGAAAGAAGCTGAAGCAAATAAAGAAGCAGATAACAAACGTAAAGAAGCTGCAGAAATTAAGAACGATGCAGAACAAATGGTATTTGCTGCTGAAAAAACATTAAAAGACTTTGGCGACAAAGTAAAAGATGATGAAAAAGAAGAGATAGAAAAACTTGTAAAAAATACTAAAGATGCTTTAGAAAAAGATGACAACGATGAAATTAAGAGTGCAAGTGAAGAACTTTCTAAGAAAGTAATGGAATTATCAAGTAGAATCTATCAAGAACAAGCTGCTGAATCACAAAAAGCAAGTGAAAATGCATCTGAAGAAACAGAAGACAAAAAAGATAAAAAAGACAATGTAAAAGATGCTGAATTCGAAGAAAAATAATTAGATAATTAACTGAGTTATGGGCTCAAACACTTGAGCCCTTAATTTATATAAAAGGAGAAACAATGGATAAATACAAATGGGACTTAACTAAATTATTTAAAAGTGATGAAGACTTTAATGAAACAATAAATAGAGTAACAAAACTATTAGATGAAATAGTTAAATACAAAGGAAGAATATTTGAAAGTGAAGAGACTTTATTAGAATTCTTAAAACTTGATACCGAGATAGATATATTAATAGAAAGAATATATATTTATGCATATCTTGGATACTATGACAACATGAGTGATGAAGAATTCTTAGTAAAGAAAGAAAAAGCTAATAATATAATGAATACTTCTTCAAGTGTAAGAACATTTGTAACTCCAGAAATTCTAAGTAAGGATTATAAAGAAGTACAAGAATTATTATCTAAAAATAAAGAACTAGAAAAATATAAATTTGCATTTGAAAAAATATTTAGAAGAAAAGAACATATACTTAGTGAACCTGAAGAATTATTGTTATCAAATGTAAGTGAAACATTTACAACTGCAAGAGATGCATTCAATGCATTAGATAATGTAGATATAGATTTAGGTTATATCAAAGATGAAGAAGGAAAGAAAGTAGAATTAACTTCTTCAAACTATGTAAGATATATTACATCAAAGAATAGAAATGTAAGAAAAAATGCATTTAAAAAAGATAATAAATATTATGAAAAACATATAAATACTTTAAGTGCTTTGTATGCAGGAAAAGTTAAAACAAATGCATTTATTTCAAAGACGAGAAAATATAATAGTATCTTAGAAATGTATTTATTCAGTGATAAAATAAGTAGAAAATTGTATGAAAATTTAATAAAAATCACAAATAAAAATACTAAATACTTAAAAGAATATTACAAATTAAAAGGAAAAGAACTTGGATATAAATTACATTTATATGATACATATGTAAATACATCTTCTATGCCTAAAAAAGATATTCCATATGAAGAAGGAATTAAAATAATTAATAAAGCATTATCTCCACTTGGAGAAGATTATTTAAAAGAATTTAATAGACTATTAAATAGTAATGTAGTAGATGTATATCCAAAAAAAGCTAAAAGAAGCGGTGCATTCGAATGGTGTACATATGGAGTAGATCCTTACGTATCATTAAACTATGAAAATGATATTGATTCAGTAAGTACACTTGCTCATGAAATGGGACATGCTATGCATAGTTATTATAGTAATACAAATCAAGATTACATAAATGCAGACTATCCAATCTTTTTAGCAGAAATCGCATCAACAGTAAATGAAGCATTACTTTCTAATTATTTAATTAAAAATAGTAGTGATAAAGATGAAAAAATATATTATCTAGTAGAATTTTTAGATAAATTCAAAGGAACTGTTTATAGACAAATGATGTTCGCTGAATTTGAATATATAATACATAAAATGTATGAAAAAGGTGAAGCAATTACTAAAGACTTATTATGTAAGACTTACTATGATTTAAACAAAAAAGAATTTGGCGGTGCTGTAGTAGTAGACAAAGATATTCAATATGAATGGTCAAAAATTCCACATTTTTATTCATCATTCTATGTTTATAAATATGCTACTGGATTTATAAGTGCACTTCTAATCGCAAATAAACTTGAAACTGATAAAAACTTTAAGGATAAATACATAGAATTCTTAAGTAGTGGTTGTAGTGATTATCCACAAGAATTATTATATAAACTTGGAATAGACTTAACTAATGAAAATACTTTAGAAAAAGCATTCCAATTATTTAATGAAAAAGTAAAATTACTAAATGAATATATGAATGGAGAGTAGTTATGGCAAAAAGAGATTATTATGAAGTTTTAGGTGTATCAAAAGATGCAACTGAAGCAGAAATAAAAAGTGCTTTTAGAAAAAAAGCTAAAGAATTTCACCCAGATCTAAATAAGAGTCCAGACGCACCAGAAAAATTCAAAGAAGCACAAGAAGCATATGCATGCCTTTCAGATAAAGATAATCGTGCTAAATATGATAAATATGGTCATGCAGCATTTGAAAATCCTTATGAAAATGCAGGCGGTGGAGCTAGCTATGGAGGCGGAGCTAATCCATTCGGAAACTTCGATTTCAGTGATATCTTTGATGATTTATTTGGCGGTTCAGGTTTCAGTTCATTTAGTGGATTTGGTGGTGGAAATAGATCATCATCAAGAGCTCGTAAAGGAAGCGATTCACTTTATGGAATGAAAATAGACTTTATGGAAGCTGTTTATGGTTGTAAAAAAGATATAGATTTAGAATACTATGAAAATTGCGAAGATTGTGATGGATTAGGTGGTCATGGAGAAACAACTTGTTCAGAATGTAATGGTTCAGGATATGTTGTAAGGCAAACAAATACAATCTTTGGAGCAATGCAAAGTAGAACAGTATGTCCAGAATGCAACGGAAAAGGAAAAACTTATAAAACAAGATGTAACACATGCAAAGGCAATGGAAAAATCAAAGTACAAAAAACAATCACAATTGATATTCCAGCTGGTATAGATAATGGAGAACAACTAAGATTAAGTGGAAAAGGTGAACCAGGAGTAAATGGTGGACCAAATGGAGATTTATATATTGAAATTAGAATTAAACCAGATGACAATTATAAAAGAGAAGGAAACGATATATATTTAGAAGTACCAGTTACTATAACAGATTTATGTTTAGGTGCAACTAAAACAATAAAAACAATTGACGGATATGTAGATTTAAAAATTAAAGATGGAAGTCAACCAGGAGATATCCTTAGAATAAAAGGAAAGGGTATCAATAATCCAGATTCTTGGAAAAAAGGAGACTTCTATTGTGTACTTAAACTAATAATTCCAACAAGTCTATCAAGAAAACAAAAACAAATTTTAGCAGAACTTGAAGAAACTGATTTAGAAGATTCAAGTGAATTCAAAAAATTTGCTAAATTAAATAAATAGTCAGTCAATACTGACTTTTTTAATGACAAAAAAAGTATATAGTGATATTATAAATATAATAGGAGTAAGTTAATGACAATAGATGAACTTCCAGTAGTGATGATAAGGTGCCTATTATCTACAATAATAATTGAACTTTTATTAGCACTAATTTTAGGAGTAAGAGATAAAAAGGATATATTAAATATAATACTGGTCAATACAATGACAAATCCATTACTAGTTTCATTAATAACATATATAACTTACAATAAAACATATAATAGAACGATTTCTATAATAATTATGGAAATTCTAGTTGTCATTATAGAAGGACTTACATATAAAAAAATATTAAAATTTAATAAGAAAAATCCATATATATTATCACTAATATTAAATGCATCGTCATTCCTTATTGGTGAAATTATAAATTATTTAATTTATTAAGGAGCGTTTATGAAAAAGAAATTATTAATTATTTTGATAGGTATGATACTATTAAGTCCATGCTGTATAAAAGCAAATCATGGATCACCAGCTACTGTACGATATAAAGCAGTAGTAACAAAAAAAGAAGGACTAGAATGCAAAGATGAAAAAATACCTTATGGTTCAATAATAGAAGTAGAGGAATCATATGATATTGAAGATACACTATTTTTAAGATATATTTATAATGATTTGGATTGCTTTGATGATATAAGTTATAAAGACTTTGAACTATATAATAAAGATTTCAACATAATGGACTATAACAATAAAGGAATTACTAAATTTCCATCAAAATTAGATGTAACAGTTATATCTAGTAAAGGTATAAAATTATATAAAGGCCCAGCTAAAAAATATGACATTATAACTACAATTCCAAATAATACAAAACTTTATGCAGAATATTATGTAGATAATGAAGAAGGAATGCCTTGGTTGTATGTAACATATAATGGAAAAAGTGGATGGATATATAATGTGGACTATGAAACAGTATATGGCTATACTAAAGAAAAAGCAATCGTAACATTTAATGATGATAAAAATGAAATAAAACAAAATACAATAATAGATGAATATTATCATAGTGGAATAAGAAATAAATACTATGTGAAATACAATGGTAAAATGTATTTTGTATATGGTCTAGGATTTCCTACAAATGATACAATCAAATTAGAAAAAGATGTTGAATTAACAGAAACATTAGAAGAAAATTCTAAGGTAATATCAAAAGTAAAAAAAGGAACAACACTAAAAGTTGAATTCACTTCAGGTGATGATTATTCTGATTATTATTATGTTACCTATAATGGAAAAAAAGGGTGGATAGTACTCGAGGAATTAGATGATGAAATAACTGATGAAGACTTAGAAAATGATTTGAGTAGTAAAAGTGATATTGAAAAAAATTATAAAGAAAATATAAATATTGAAAATGTAACTTTATCATCAAATGAAATTAAAGTTAATGAGAAAATTAACGTTAATATAAAAATAAATAATAACAGCAATACTAAAATAGATAAGATACTATTAGTATTCAAAAATAAATCTAATGAAAATAAATTAATATATTTAAAAGACATAGATGCAACTCCTTACATAGATATAGATAGTAAGTTATTTGAAAATGGAGAATTCAATTTAGAATATATAAGACTTGAGATGAATGATACAAATAAAACAAAAGTATTATATTCAGTAAACGATATAAAAAATAAAAGTAATTATAAACTTAATGTAATAAATAAAAAAAATGTTAAAGAAGAAGAGAATAATAATACAGAAGAAACAAAAAAGAAAATTGAAGAAATACACAAAATAAATAATACTCATCTTTATATTGGAATAGGTAGTGCTATATCAATAACAATAACTTCAATAATCTTAATAATTTTAATAAATAAAAGAAAAAAAGATAAATCTAAAAATTAAGTGTTGAAAAACACTTTTTTTAATAGAAAAATCTAATATAAATTGAATTTTATGCTAAAAAATGATATAATATGAACGTTTTTTAAATAAATTGCAAAAAAAAGAAGTGTTTTGAAACTTTTCTTCGTATATATATTATTAGGAGGGAAAATGGCACATATTAGTCCTAAAATCATTGCTGAAGTAAAATCTAGAAATAGACTAGAAGATGTTTTAAGAAGTTATGGCGTAGAACTTGATAGTAGAAATAAAGCATTATGTCCATTTCATAAAGAAAAAACTCCTTCATTTAGTGTAAAACTAGATGAACAAATATTTACTTGTTTTGGTAAATGTAACTTCACTGGAGATGTATTCACATTTGTTGAAAGAAAAGAAGGAGTAACAAGACTTGAAGCAATAAAGATTTTAGCTGATAGAGTGGGAATAAAAATAGACAATACTGAAGTTAAAAAAGTAAACACAAAGTTTCAAACATACTACGAAATTAATGACACAGTAAATAAATATTTCAAAAACACACTTTTATCTAAAGAAGGAACTGAAGCAATAAAATACTTAACTGAAAGAAATATGTCTAAAGAATTAATTAGTGAATTTAATATTGGCCTTTCTAGTTCAAACAAACTGTATAACATCTTATCCAAAAAATATAAAAAAGAAGATTTATATGACATAGGACTAATTAAACAAATAAATGGTAATTTCTACGACACATTTCAAAATAGAATAATATTTCCAATCATAGATGAGAATAATAACATAGTAGCTTTTTCAGGAAGAAAATATTTAAGTGAAGACTTAAAAGACGATCACTTACCAAAATACCTTCATTCAAAAGAAAGTGAAATATTTAAAAAAAGTGGTATTTTATACAACATTAATAATGCAGATACATTTATTAGACAAAGCAAAGAAATAGTACTTACTGAAGGATTTATGGATACTATAAGAATGTCATCTATAGGTTATAAAAATGTAGTAGCTCTAATGGGAACAGCATTTACAAAAGAACATCTAGATAAAATACAAAAATATAAATGCAAAGTAATACTAAACCTAGATCAAGATGAAGCAGGAGTTACAAATACAATTAAAATCGGAGATGAACTTCTAAAACATAATATAGATTCAACAGTAATAGTATTTGAAGATTACAAAGATAGTGACGAATTCATAAGTAAAAAAGGAAAAGAAGCATTTGATATAGCTTACAATAATAGACTTTCCTTCATAGATTTTAAACTTAAATACTTAAAATCAAGTAAGAACATGAAAGATTCAGTCGAAATAAGTAAATATATAAATGAAGCAATAGATTCCTTAGAAAAAATAGATGATGACATTTTAAGAGAACTAAAGATAAATGAAATATCTAAAGAATTTGATATTGATGACTCAGTAATAAGAAATAAGATAAAAGTAAAAGAAGTAAAAACAAAAAAAGAAGAACCAAAGAAACAAGAAGAAATAAAAAAATATAATAAATATGACATAAGTGAAATAAGAATACTATATTTAATGTTAAATTATGATGATGTCATATTGTACTTTGAAAATTCACTTGGATACTTAATAAATCCTAAAAGATCAAATCTTGCTTATAAAATAATAGAGTTTAGAAATGATAATGGATACTTTAATCTATTTGACTTCGAAGACTCAATACTAGAAGATAAAGACGTAAATGATACACTTGATGAAATAAAAAAATATCATAACAATAAAGAATATACAAATGAAGAACTTGAAGATTATATAAATACTATAAAAGAATACTCAGTAAAAAAACAAGTTGAAAAACTAAAACAAGAAATGAAAGACACCTTAGATATAAATAAAAAAATAGAGATTGCTAAAAAAATAGAGAATATAAATAAGGAAGTGTTAAAATGGTAAATAATATTAAAACATTTGAAGAAAGACTAAAAGAATTAGTAAGTGATGGTAAAAAGCAGGGATACTTAACTTACGAACAAATAGCTAAGAAAACTATTGATTTAGATTTAGATGCTAATGCATTAGATCAACTATATAATACATTAAGTGAAAATCAAATCGAAGTAAGAGCTGAAGATGAAGAAGACGGTTCTCCAATAGATTTAAAAAATGATATTATAATCGATGATGTACCTGATGAAAGTAAGGACATGAGTGTTAATGACAACGTAAGAATGTACTTAAAAGAAATAGGTAAAATAAGTCTTCTTAGTCAAGAAGAAGAACAAGAGTTATCAAGAAGAGTAGCAGAGGGAGATGAAAAAGCTAAAAATATCTTAGCTGAATCTAACCTTCGTTTAGTTGTTTCAATTGCTAAACGTTATGTAGGACGTGGACTTTTATTCTTAGACTTAATTCAAGAAGGAAATATAGGTCTTATGAAAGCAGTTGAAAAATTCGATTATGACAAAGGATATAAATTTAGTACTTATGCTACATGGTGGATTCGTCAAGCAATAACTCGTGCATTAGCAGACCAAGCAAGAACAATTCGCGTACCAGTTCATATGGTAGAAACAATCAATAAAATGGCACGTATTGAAAGACAAATGACTCTAGAATTAAATAGAGAACCAACTGATCAAGAGCTATCTAAGAAAATGGGACTATCAGTAGATAAAATTGCAGAGATTAGAAAGATAAGCCAAGATCCAGTATCACTAGAAACACCAATAGGTGAAGAAGATGATTCACATCTAGGAGATTTCCTTGCTGATGAAAGAACAATGTCACCAGAAGAATTCGCAACATACGAAATATTAAAAGATGAATTACGTGAAGTATTAGATACACTAACAGTACGTGAAAAAGAAGTATTAGAATTAAGATTTGGCTTATTTGATGGTTCAAGTCACACACTAGAAGAAGTAGGAAAACAATTTAAAGTTACTCGTGAAAGAATTAGACAAATCGAAGCAAAAGCTCTTAGAAAACTAAGACACCCATCAAGAGCTAAAAAACTAAAAGATTTCTTAATTGAATAGAATTGAAACAATATATTCATTCATAGATTTAGATGATAGAGTAGTAGATGTAGGGTGTGATCAAGCAAAACTAGGAATACTACTAGCAAAAAGAAATCAAAAATCTATCGCAAGTGATATAAGTAAAAAAGTAATAGAAAAAGCTTCACTTGATATAAGAAAATTAGGTTTAGATAACTTAATAGATTTAAGAATATCTAATGGTCTTTCAAACATAAAAGAGGGTGAAGCAGATACACTAGTCTTATCAGGAATGGGAACTCATACAATATTAGAAATATTAAATAATACCAATCTTAGATTTAAAAAGATAATAACTATTTCTAATAACTATCACGATATATTGAGAAATAAAATGAATGAATTAAACTATAAAGTAGAAATAGAACAAATAATTCTAGAAAATAATAAATATTATAATTTAATACTATTTACTGAAGGAACAAAAAAATATTCTAAAAAAGAACTAACTTTAGGACTTAATCACAAAGATAATAATTTATATAAAGAATATCTTAATTACTTATTAAATAAATATAAAAAAATAAAAGAAAGTTCTAAAGATAAAAATACTAAAATAGATGAAATTATATCTCTAATAGAAGGTACTATTAAATAGTACTTTTTATTTTTTTCTGAATATGCTAAAATTTATAATTGGAAGGTGATAAAAATGAGAAAGTGTTTAAAATATGTATTATGTTTATGCTTATTATTTATGCTTTGTGGATGTAGTGAGGAGGAAGTAAAAATGAATTATACCACTGAAGAAGTAAATGGAAAAACAGTTTTCAATATTGAAGACAAAAAATATATAGAAAGTGAAGAAGAAACGAATTTTGTTAAGATTGATACTGATGGTTATGGAATAATGATAGCTGAGCTTTATCCTGATGTAGCTCCTATAACAGTAGAAAACTTCAAAAGTTTAGTAAAAGATAAATTTTATGATGGCATTATCTTCCATAGAGTTATTAAAGACTTTATGATTCAAACTGGTGATCCTACTGGTACAGGGATGGGTGGAAGTGAAAAAGAAATCAAAGGTGAATTTAAAAATAACGGAGTAGAAAATAATTTATCTCATACAAGAGGAGTTCTTTCAATGGCAAGACGTGGAGGAAATCCTGATACTGAAGAAACAATGAATTCAGCATCTAGTCAATTCTTTATAGTTCATCAAGATTCAGATTTCTTAGATGGAAACTATGCATCATTTGGAAAACTACTAAATGGTTATGATGTTCTTGATAAAATAGCTACTACTGAAACTAATAGTAGTGATAAACCACTTAAAGATATCAAAATGAACACTGTAAGATTTGTTACTTTATATGAGGAATAAAAATGATATTATTAGATGGAAAAAGTTTAAGTGCTAAGATAAAAGATGAATTAAAAGGAAATATTAATTCTTACGTTCAAACACCAATATTAGCTGTTATAACTATAGGTGATGATGCAGCTAGTGAAGTATACGTAAAAAATAAAAGAAAAGCATGTGAGTATGTAGGAATGAGCTTCTTACACTTAGATTATGCAAGCTGTGTAAAAGAAGAAGTTGTTATTAAAAAAATAAAACAACTAAATAAAGATAAAAGTATAAATGGTATTATAGTACAATTACCTATACCAAAAAACTTTAATGTTTCAAAAATCATTAACACAATAGATCCATCAAAAGATGTAGATGGTCTTACTAATACTCAAGCAGGAAAACTAATTCAAAATGAAAAATGTTTAATACCATGTACACCTAAAGGAATAATGGAAATATTTAAAGAATATAAAATTGATTTAGAAGGAAAACACGTAGTAATAGTAGGAAGAAGTAATTTAGTAGGTAAACCACTAATGCTAGAATGCTTAAATAAAAATGCAACTGTAACTATGTGTCATAGTAAAACAAAAAACTTAAAAAGTTATACTAAAAATGCAGACATTCTCGTAGTCGCAGTAGGTAATAAATATTTAATAGACAAAACTATGGTAAAAAAAGGTTCTGTCATTATTGATGTTGGTATTAATAGAATAGATGGAAAACTTTATGGAGATGTTAATCCTAATGTAGAAGAAGTTTGCGGATACTTAACACCAGTACCAGGAGGAGTAGGACCAATGACAGTATCAATGCTTCTTAAAAATACATTTGCAGCCTATAAAAATCAAAATGGAATAGTTGATATGTTTGATTTAAATCTATAAAAAAAGACTTAAGATTTCTCTTAAGTCTTTTATTTTACTATCTATTATAGAATTCAACGATTAATGCATCATTAACTTCAGAATTTAATTCTTCACGTTCTGGATATCTTACATAAGTACCACATTTCTTAGTTTTATCAACTGATACATAAGCAGGAATATTAATATCCATATTAACACATTCATTAATTACTGGATGATCAAGTGAATTTTCTTTAACAGAAATAACACTACCAACTTTAACTCTGAATGATGGAATATCAACTTTCTTACCATCAACTAAGATATGTCCGTGATTAACGATTTGTCTTGCAGCTCTTCTAGTTTTAGCAAATCCCATTCTATATACTAAATTATCTAATCTACTTTCTAAAAGTA
>OIZT01000392.1_pt1 | contig 28145 bp, 28 predicted proteins | sample 1588611 | NCBI WGS metagenome assembly OIZT01 (sample SAMN03283278) | human gut metagenome | biome: human-associated habitat; material: feces | host: Homo sapiens | place: Peru | collected 2012
CCGGTGGATGCCTTGCTCAGCTCGATCAGGTCATCAATCAGCCGCTTCATACGGTTGGACTGCCGGGACAGGACCTCCAGGTATGCCTTGGTATCCTCCTCGGAGTGAGGCTTCTGCAGAAGGTCCACATAGTTGATAATGGAGGTCAAGGGGGTCTTGATGTCATGGCTGACGTTGGTGATCAGCTCGGTCCGCATCCGCTCGGAGCGCATCTGCTTCTGGGCGGCCACAATAACCACATCGGACAGCCCGTTCAGTTCCCCTGCCATATCCTTAAAGCTGCCCACCATGAGCTTATCGTCCACCTTGACATCCAGATCGCCGCTCCGCATCCGCTTGGCGGCTTCCAGCAGCGTGCCAAATACATTGGCTCCATAGATCACAACAACGATTGCCGCGGCAAAACTCACCAACAGGAGAAAATTGCTGTCCGTCACCAGTCCTGGGAATGTGCAGCCGCCCACGATGAGGCCTCCCAGCAGCCATTGCCAGGTCAGGGGCAGCATCCCATACATCCGCTTCAGCCCGTTTGTGAGCCATCGGCAGGCCCTGTGCGCCAGCCCCCAGACACTCTTTGCAATCTTCCATACCCAGCCCAGAACCGGCAGGGCCGCCTGCCACAGGATACGGTAGGCCCAGCCCAGACACTTCCAGCCGAAGTGCCAGCACCAGACGGCAATTTTCCAGCATAGGCCCGTGACACTGTGATGCCACCAGTAGAAATTCGGGGTCTTGAACTGAGCGGCGCAGGCAAAGCAGAAGCCCACGAAGAGCAGGCACCAGGCATACAGCCCATAGCCATAGATGCTGAGGAAGGTAAGCATACTCTGCTGGATGAAATAGCGCAGTCCCTCTGCGGCGCAGAACACATAGCCGGCTGCACCAAGCACCACCGCCGCCAGATAGATATCCAGAGGGATGCAGTTCAGGCCGCCGGGGCGAATCTCCTCTGAGCCGGGCTTCCGGCCCGCCGCCATGCACAGATACACCGCCAGCGCCGCAAACAACACCAGGCACACGCCCAGAGCTACGGATACTTCCAGCTCGTGCCGCCAGACGGCGTCCGCCAAAGACCAAAGCCGGTCCGCCTCAGTTCCGCCCAGGCCCGAATTTGCGATGTGGAAAATTACGGTATAGTCCTGTTTGGTGGGCTGCTCCTGTACAACATAGTAAATCTCTGTATTGTCGGATACCCAGAAGCCGGAAACCTGGAATTCCGCATCGGGGTGTTCCTTCTGGTATTCCTCCGCCAGCTGCTCCCGGGTCTCCTCCCAATTGGGGAATTTGCTGGTAACGCCTTCGCTTACCGGGAACTCATAATTTACGGTCCCCGCATTGACGGTATAGGCAAACTCCGTGAACCCGCCTGTCATGGTAATGCTTTCCGCTACCACATTGTCTTTGCTGTCTTTGATTTGGTAGTCATATGCCGGTTCACTGTAGCGCCGGTTTACAAACGCCTGATTGGCCCTGCCCTCTGCCTGGGCGGCATAGCGGGCCACGTAGTCCTGCGCCTGCCATTGCAGGTTGTCCTCCAGGTCTGCGCGCCACTTCTCCCGGGGGCTCTGGCCGTCCTGCAAGCCCAGCCCCGCCAACACCACCAGGCTGCCCCCGGAGACGATGGCCCCCATAAGGCACAGGGCGCACAGAGCCACCGCCAGGAACTTGAAGATCACATGATTTCTCATTTGCTCTCCCCCTCCAGCTTATAGCCCTGGCCCCACATGACTTTTAAGTACCGGGGTTCCGAGGGATTGATCTCGATCTTCTCCCGCAGGTGCCGGATGTGGACGGCTACGGAGCCCTCGCTGCCCAGGGCCGCCTCCCGCCAGACGGCCTCATAGAGGGTCTTGGTGGAGTAGACCTTGCCGGGGTTGGACATGAGCAGGTGAAGGATGGCGTACTCCGTAGGGGTCAGGCTCACGCTCTCTCCCTCCACGGTGACGGTTTTGGTCCGGTCGTCCATGGAGATGCCGCCGATGGTCAGGTAGTCCGGCTCCGCCTGATGGCTGCCGAGACTGGCGTACCGCCTCAGCTGAGACCGGACCCGGGCCAGGACCTCCACGGGGACAAAGGGCTTGGTGATGTAGTCGTCGGCTCCTACGTTGAGCCCCAAGACCTTGTCCTCGGTTTCGGACTTGGCGGTGAGCAGAATGATGGGCACATTGGAAAATTCCCGGATCTTCGCCGTGGCGGCCACGCCGTCCATCACGGGCATCATCACGTCCAGCAGCACCAGATGGATGCCCTCCTTCTTCACGGTCTCCACCGCCTGGGCTCCGTTCTGGGCCTCGTAAAGCTGGTAGCCCTCCGGGGCCAGATAGATTTTCAAAGCATTGACAATGTCCGGCTGATCGTCGCAAATGAGTACCTTATACATACATGCTTCCTCCCACTTCTTGACTTTGAGGCTATTATACCATTGTCTTTCTTAACAATAAAGGGGGAGAAGCATTAAGAAGTGTTTAATATTCCAGGGGGGCACAGGATTCTATAAAAAATTCTCCCTTTTTCCATCTGGAAGAAGGGAGAATTTTCGGGTATAATGGGGGCAATCGATCCCCCGCCGGAGGAAGCCGGGAAATCTATACATACGGAGGTTATCATGGCATACACAATTTACAAGCCCACCTCGGCTGTCCGGGGGGTTCTGTTTGACATGGACGGCGTGATCCTGGATACGGAGAAGCTCTATACCCGGTTCTGGCTGGAGGGGGCCCACGCCCTGGGCTTCCCCATGACCCGGGAGCAGGCCATCGGTCTGCGGGGCATGAATCTGGGCGAGGCTGCCAGGATGATCGGCACCTATTTCGGCAGCCCCGATGACTACCAGCCCATCAAGAATAAGCGCATTGAGCTCATGGATGCCTACATCGCCCAGCATGGCGTGGAGCCCAAGGCCGGCATCCGGGAGATCCTGGAATACCTGAAGGAAAACCATATCCCCCGGGCCGTCTGCACCGCCTCTCCCATAGAGCGGGTGAAGCGGTACCTGATCCCCCTGGGGCTGTTTGACGATTTCGATGCCATCTGCACCGCCTACGACGTGGCCCAGGGCAAGCCGGAGCCGGACATCTACCTCTATGGGGCCAAGGTCCTGGGGAAGGCCCCGGCCAGCTGCATCGCCATCGAGGATTCCGCCGCCGGGATCCAGTCCGCCGCCGCGGCAGGCTGCATGGCCACCCTGGTGCCGGACCAGGACCTGCCAGACCCGGCTACCCTGGGGCGCGTCACCATCCTGGCCGATTCCCTTCTGGACGTGATCGAGGTAATCAAGGGGTGCAATTCTTAACCCCCGCCGGGAGGTCGCCTTCCCCTACGGGGAAGGTGGCACGGGCAAAGCCCGTGACGGATGAGGGGATACAACCTGACGGCCACAGTAACCCCGGATGAACGGTACGCCCCCCGGGGCCGGAAGAGGGGCTACACCGGGTCCGGGTTCATACCGCCCCACACCCGTCAGGGCTTCGCCCTGCCACCCTCTCCCAGGAGAGGGTTTTGTCCCCTCATCCGTCTCGCCTGCGGCGAGCCACCTTCCCCGGAGGGGAAGGCTTCCTCCCGGCGGGGGTAGAAAAAATCCCCCCGGTTCTCCACATGGGTTGTGGAAAACCGGGGTTTTGTTTACCGCATATACTCAAACTGCAAATCGTAGATATCCACGGTGTCCCCGTCCTGGATGCCCATTTCTTCCAGGCGGGCGAAGAGGCCGCACTTGCGGAGCATCTGGTCGAAATAATTCCGGGACTCGTAGTCCTCGAAGTTGATGTTCTGCACCAGCCGCTCCAGCCAGGTGCCGGTGACCATCCAGGTAGAGCCCAGGTGCTCGATGGTAAGCTCCTGGGGGTCTCCGGCCTCTACGGGCTTCTCCACGTACTCGGGCTCGTAGATGGTGACGGGGGGCAGGGTCCGCAGCTTCTCGGCCACCACCCGCATGAGCTGCCTGGTGCCCTGGGTGGTACCGGCGGAGATCTCGTACAGCTCGCAGCCGGCAGCCTCTACGCAGGCGCGGAGCCGCTGGAGATTGTCGCTGTCCGGCGGCAGCAGGTCGATCTTGTTGGCGGCTACGATCATGGGCCGGTTGGAAAGGTCTACGGAGTAATGGGCCAGCTCGTCGCAGATGGCGTTGAAGTCCTCCACCGGGTCCCGGCCCTCGCTGCCGGACACGTCCACCACATGGACCAGCAGCCGGCACCGGTCAATGTGCCGCAGGAAGTCGTGGCCCAGGCCCGCCCCCTCGGCGGCCCCTTCGATGATGCCGGGGATATCCGCCATGACGAAGGACACCCCCTCGTCCACATAGATGACCCCCAGGTTGGGGAAGAGGGTGGTGAAGTGGTAGTTGGCGATCTTGGGCCGGGCGTTGGAGGTGACGGAGAGCAGGGTGGATTTGCCCACATTGGGGAAGCCCACCAGGCCCACGTCCGCCAGGAGCTTGAGCTCCAGAATCACGTCCCGCTCCTGGCCCTTGATGCCGGCCTTGGCAAACCGGGGCACCTGCCGGGTGGCGGTGGCGTAGTGGGCATTGCCCCAGCCTCCCCGGCCTCCCTTGGCCAGAACGAAATCCTCTCCGGTGGACATATCCACAATAATCTGGTTCGTTTCCGCGTCTCTTACCACGGTGCCCCGGGGGACTTCGATAACCAGGGGCTCTCCCCGCTTGCCGCTCATGTTCCGGCCCTGGCCGTTCTGGCCCGGCTGGGCGGCGTACTTGCGCTTATAGCGGAAATCCAGCAGGGTGGACAGATTGTCGTTGACCCGCAGGATCACGCTGCCCCCATGGCCCCCGTCTCCCCCATCGGGGCCGCCGGAGGCCACATATTTCTCCCGGTGGAAGGCCACGGCGCCGTCGCCGCCCTTGCCGCCCAGGACTGTAATCCGAACTTTATCTACAAACATTCAATAATATCCTCCTGAAAATCCGGGGGGTTGCCACGCCAGTCTGCGGACTGGCTCGCAATGACATCTTAAAAAAAGGACTGCCGCGAAATAAAGCAGCAGTCCTTCAATTCACAGGCTTGTCTTACTGCTCAGCGTAAACGGAGCACTTCCGACGATCCTTGCCCATGCGCTCAAACTTGACGGTGCCGTCAACCAGGGCGAACAGGGTATCATCCTTGCCGATACCAACATTGGTGCCGGGATGGATGTGGGTGCCTCTCTGGCGGACCAGAATGTTGCCAGCCAGGACGAACTGGCCGTCGGCACGCTTGCAGCCCAGACGCTTGGACTCGGAATCACGGCCGTTCTTGGTGGAACCGCCGCCCTTGTGGTGAGCGAAGAACTGAATACCAATCTTCAGCATTGTATTACACCTCCAAAACTTCGACGTTATCGGGATATTCGTCCCGCAGGCTGCACAGATAGAGCATCATACCGGCCAAGCAAGCCTGTACACTCTCTTCCTCATCGCAGCTCGTGGGGAGGGTCAGGGTGATGCGGGCATCCTCCTCTTTGACCCGAACCTTGGCTTTGGCGCCGCACACATCATTGATGGTGGCCTCTGCCATGGTGACAGCGGCGGAAATGGCGGCGCAGACAATGTCGCTGCCTGCCTCACCGTAGCCGCTGTGACCGGAGACGCTGAACCCGGTGATTCGATCGTCCTCGGTAAAAAATTCAACTTTGGTCATAGCAATTACAGGGCGATCTTGGTGATCTCGACCTTGGTGTAGGGCTGACGGTGACCGATGTGGGTCTTCTCGTTCTTCTTTGCCTTGTACTTCAGCACGTCGATCTTCTTGCCCTTGCCGTTCTTCACGACCTTGGCCTCCACAGCGGCACCCTCCACAACGGGAGCACCGATCTTGGAGTTCTCACCGTCCAGCACGGCCAGAACCTGGTCGAACTTCACGGTCTGCTCGGCTTCCACGCCCAGCTTCTCGATGAACAGAACGTCGCCCTCGGCAACGGTGTACTGCTTACCGCCGGTAACAAAAACTGCCTTCATTTTCTCATTTCACCTACTTTAGTGTGTAGTCTCGCTCTCAAGGCGGCTGCTTTTGGGCAGCACTTGTAAGCCTTCCTGATGCGGCTCTGGTATTTTACCATTGAATACCGGAAATGTCAACATAAATTTTGAAGTTTTTCGAAGAAAATCCCTCCAACCTTCCCCTGGGGGAAGGTTGCCCTCTCAGGGCCGGAAGAGGGGCGGTATCAGGTCCGGGTTCGTACCGCCGTCCTCCTACCTTCCCCTGGGGGAAGGTGGCCCCGTAGGGGTCGGAAGAGGGGCGGCACCAGGTCCGAGTTCGTACCGCCCCACACCCGTCCCGGGCTTCGCCCGGTCCACCCTCTCCCAGGAGAGGGTTTTTTGCGCAAGATCCCGGCCCTGTCGGAAGGGCCGGGATCTTAACTTCATTTATGTTCCCACTCTTTATACTGGGCCGCTTTTTCGTAGAGCTTCAGGTAGCTGTCATACCGGCTGGGCTCAATGTCCCCGGCCTCGGCGGCCTGGCGCAGGGCGCAGCCCGGTTCTTTCCGGTGGGAGCAGTCGTGGAACTGGCACCGCCCCAGGTAGGGGGCAAAATCCGGGAAGGCATATTGGAGGTTCTCCTTCAATATAATATCCATCTGGTCCGTATCAAAGGACGAGAACCCCGGAGTATCCATCACGAAGGTCTCAGCGTCCAGTGTGAACAGCTCCACATGGCGGGTGGTGTGCCGTCCCCGGCCCAGCTTCTCGGAGACCTCGCCGGTAGGCAGGTCCATCCCCGGGGCCAGGGCATTGAGGATGCTGCTCTTGCCCACGCCGGAGTTGCCGGTGAAGGCGGTGAGCTTGCCCTGGAGGGCTTTTCGGAGCTCCTCCACGCCCGCCCCGGTCTGGGCGCTGGTGGGAATCACCCGAAAGCCGGCGTGACGGTAGATCCCCACCAGCTCGCTTGCCTCATCCAGGTCCGTTTTGTTGACGCAAAGAAGGGTCTCTACCCCTTTGTTTCCGGCGATGGCCGCCACCCGGTCGATGAGGAAGGGCTCCGTAATGGGGTTGACATTGGCGGCGAAGATCACCAGCGCGTCCACGTTGGCTACCGCCGGACGGATAAAGCTGTTCTTTCGGGGCAGGACCTTCTGGATCATGCCCTTGCCCCTGGTCTCCGTCACGGTGACCAGGTCCCCGGTCAGAGGGCTTAGCCCCTCCTTGCGCAGGATCCCCCGGCCCTGGCAGGTCAGAATACCCTCCGGAAGGGCCACATCATAGAATCCGCTGATGGAGCGGACGATTCTGCCTTGTCTTTCTTCGCTCATCAATCAAAGGTCACTTTCTGGGTGATGTATTTTTCCCCGTCGATATAGAGATCATAGAAAACCGTTCCGGTGCCGGAGAGGGAGATGATATACTCCGTAGTCAGGGGCGGGATCTTCTCATCCTCCACAATGGGCCGGTCGTCCTGCAAAATGGTAAGCAGGTACTCCTCCGGGCGGCTTGGCACCGTAAAGCGGACGCTCATCTTGGTCTGCGTGGGCTCCGTTTCCTCTGTTTCCTCCGTTGCCGCGGTGGTTTCGCCGCCGCCCTTGGAGACCTTCAGGAGGATCTCCCCATCCAGCTCCAGCTTGGTCCCCTCGGCTACGGACTGCTCCACCACCTCACCCTTGGGCCGGTCGCTCTTGACGTTTTCCGTCTTCACATTGGTAAAGCCCAGGCGGCTCAGCTGCTTCTTGGCCTCGCCGGAATCCTTGCCCACCACATCCGGCATCTCCGCCGTGCTGGGACCGGAGCTGATATAGACCACAATGTTCTGGCCCTCGGTGAGCTCCGCGCCCACCTTGGGATCCGTCCGGGTCACATTGCCCGCCTCCACATAGTCGCTGGCCTCGGCCTGCTCCACAACCTTCACATTGCGGATATTCTGCAGGATCTTCATGGCCTGATCCCGTGCCATGCCCACCACATTGGGCATCTCCACAGTCTCCGGGCCGGTGCTGATCCAGAGGCTGATGGTCTGGCCCTCCGTCAGCTGGGTCCCCGCCACAGGCTCCGTGCGGATGACCTTGCCCTTGGCGGTGTCGGAGCTGGCCTCATAGCGAATTAGGCTGTCAAAGCCCTGGCCGGTGAGGAAGGCCTTGGCCTCCTCCTCCCCCACTTCCCGCAGGTCCTCCATGATCTTGACCACAGGCTCCTCACCCAGAGACACGGTGATGACGATTTCCGTCCCCTTGGTCACCTTGCTGCCGCCCTCCGGCTCCTGAAGCATGATCTGCCCCTTTTGGTAGGTATCGTCATACTGCTGAGGCTGGTAGCGGAATTTGAAGTCGGAATACTTGTCTACCAGATCATCCGAGTACATGGTGCCAACCAGGTAGGGCACCTCCACCAGGTCCTTATCCTTATTGAGAAGGGCCCCATTGAACAGGGCCAGCAGGAAGGCCCCAATGGCCAGCACCGCCACAACGCTGCACACGATGACGGCAATGGTGGCGATCCGGTTCCGTTCCTCCCGCTTGCGCTGCTCCTCCTTTTTGCGAAGGGCTGCCCGGCGCATTGCCTCGGTATTCTGACTCACCGGGCGGCGGGAGGCGGTGTTCTGGTTCACTCCCAGGCGCTGCTGCGGCACCCGGCCGGTAGACTGGCTGACCCGGCCTGTATTCTGGCTGACCCTGCCCGTATTCTGGCTGGGCCGCTGGCTTCTGGGAGGATTGGGGATCCCGTTTTTGGCGTTGGCCACCCGCTCCGCCGTGGTCTTGGGATAGGTGGAGGCCATGCCCTTGATGGCAATGGGGTGCTCCGAGGGGCCACTGGCCTGGTACTGAAAGTCAATGGCGGGATTCTTCCGGAACTCCTCCATATCCTGGAGCATTTCTGTGGCGGAGGAATACCGGTCCTTGGGCTCCAGCGCCATACCCTTGAGAATGATCTGCTCCAGCCCCACCGGGATATTGGGGTTCAGGCTGGAGGGCTTGGGCGCGCCGCCGTTGATGTGTTGGATGGCCACCGCCACCGGGGATTCCCCGTCGAAGGGGGGCCGCCCGGTCATCATCTCGTACATCACAACGCTGAGGGAATAGATGTCCGACCGGCTGTCGGTATAGCCGCCCTTGGCCTGTTCCGGGGAGATATAGTGGACGGAGCCCAGAGCTTCCTTGGTCAGGGTGTTGCTCTTGCTCATGACCCGGGCAATGCCAAAATCCATCACCTTGACGCTGCCGTCTTTCAGTACCATGATGTTGTGGGGTTTGATGTCCCGGTGGACAATGCCCCGGCTGTGGGCGTGCTCCAGGCCCTTGGCGATCTGCATGGCGAAGTGCAGGGTCTCCTTCCAATTGAGGACCCCCTTCACCTCCATATATTGCTTCAGAGAGATGCCGTCGATCAGCTCCATGACCAGGTAGTTGGCATCGTCCGAAGAGGAGACGTCATAAACCTGGACAATGTTCGGGTGGCTCAGCATGGCCACGGCCTCGCCCTCCGCCCGGAACCGGCGGCGGAACTCATCATCTCCCGAAAATTCGTCTTTTAATATCTTAATGGCTACCTGCCGGTTCAGCCGGTGGTCCAGGGCCTTATAGACAATGGCCATGCCGCCGGTACCGATGACTTCCAGGATCTCATACCGGTCGTCCAGCAGCTGTCCAATATAATGATTCATATTGAAATTTGCTCCTTTCACTGACCGGTCAAACGGAAACAAGAATGCTTGTCACATTATCCGGGGACCCTCGCATTTTCGCGATGTCCAGCAGCCGCTTGCAGCAGTTCTGCTTTTTGACCCCGTGGACGACTTCAAACAGGATCTCCTGGTCGTCCAGCATATTGCTCAGGCCGTCGGAGCACAGGAAGAGGAAGCTCCCCTTCTCCAGGTCCTGGCGATAGATATCACTGAGAATGGTGGGCTCTGTGCCCACGGCCCGGGTGATCAGGTTCTTTCCCGGGAAGGTCTTGGCGGTCTCCGGCGTCAAATCCCCCCGGTCCACCATCATCTGCACCACGGAATGGTCCTTGGTGACCTGGCGAATGGAGCCGTTGGTGATGGCATAGCACCGGCTGTCTCCCACATTGATGATGGAGGCCTGATTCTTCCGGATCACCGCGGCTACCAGGGTGGTGCCCATGCCGGAGAATTCCTCAAACTGGCAAGCCTGGTCGTAAACCGTGAAGTTCGCCAGCTTGACGGCGGAGCGCAGGATCATGTCGCACTTGTCCCAGTCGGTCTGGCTGGTCCAGTTTCTGGTAACCTCCTGGACGAACACATCCACCGCCAGAGAGCTGGCCACATTGCCGGACTTGGCCCCTCCCATGCCGTCGCAGACAACAGCCAGCAGACTGTGACGGTCCAGCTTCTCTATATGAAAGGCGTCCTGGTTCTGTTTGCGGACGCAGCCTACATCTGTCAGGCCCCAGCTTTGCATGGGATACCTCCTTTCTCTTTGCCTTCCCCTGGGGGAAGGTGCCCGCCCCAGCGGGCGGATGAGGGGCGGGATCGGTACAGACCCGGTACCGCCCCACACCCGTCAGGGCTACGCCCTGCCACCCTCTCCCGGGAGAGGGTCTTTTCCTTAATTTTTCCAGCATGAAACGCTTTTTCCCGGCCATACTACCTCCGAAAGGTCCAAAACCTTTCCAAAACTTTTTTGGAGGTACTTTCTATGAGCTGTCATGCCAACAAGTGCATCGAATGCACCGTTTCCGACTGCGCCAACCACTGCTCCGGGGAGAACTACTGCTCTCTGGACCGGATCCTGGTGGGCACCCACGAGTGCGATCCCACCGTGGACCAGTGCACGGACTGCATGTCCTTCCGTAAAAAGTAAGTCCCGGATTTCCGTGAATGCCCGCAAAATCCGGGTATTCACGGAATCTTTTCTTGACGGGAGACAGCGAAACGGGTATCATAGTAGCAGATTTGAAGGATCAACCCGTCCACAGGAGGTCAACTATGGATACCTTTGACGATACATTTTCTCCTCTGCCGGAGGAAACCACCCCGCTGGAAGAGCCCCCGATTCAAGAGGACGATACCTCTCCCGAAGAAGCCGCTCCCGAAGAAGCCGCCCCTGAGGAAGCCGCTCCCGAGGAAGCCGCTCCCGAAGCGCCCAGGGCCCCTCGCTCTCCCTACGAGGATTCCCCCTACGAGAGCTTTTACAGCACCCACGAGCGGCCCCAGCCCCAGCCGCGAAAGCCCAGGCCCAAGCTGCCTCCCTTCTGCGGCACTGTGGCATTGGTGGCCGCCGGCTGCCTGCTCACAGGCCTCATCACCGCCTCTGCCGCGAGAAAGCAGACGGCGGAGCAGACCGCCTACCTTTACGACCGGATCGCCAGACTGGAGACCCGGCTGGCCGCCCTCGGAAATACCGGCGGAAACGCCTCCACTCCCCTGCCTGCCGGAGAGGTGCTGACCCCCGCCCAGGTCTACGCCCAGAACGTGGGCTCCGTGGTGGGCATCTCCTGTGACGCTGCCACCACCGTCTCCGGCCAGACCCTCCGGCGCAGCGTCACCGGCTCCGGCTTTATCGTCACATCCGACGGCTATATTGTGACCAACTACCATGTGGTGGAAAACGCCGACTCCATCACCGTCAACACCCAATCCGGGGAGCAGTACGAGGGCACCCTCATCGGCCGGGACACCTCGGCGGATATGGCTGTGCTGAAAATCGAGGCGGAGGACCTGACTCCGGTGACTCTGGGCAGCAGCGCCAGCCTCGCCATCGGTGACATGGTAATCGCCATCGGCAATCCCCTGAGCGCCCTGGAGGCCACCCAGACCGTAGGCTATATCAGCGGCAAAAACCGGGAGGTCACCACCGACAGCAACGTAGTGAATATGCTCCAGACCGATGTAGCCATCAACTCCGGAAACTCCGGCGGCCCTCTCTTCAACACCCGGGGAGAGGTGGTAGGCATCACCACCGCCAAGTATTCCGGAACCACCTCCTCCGGTGCCTCCATCGAGGGCATCAGCTTCGCCATTCCCATCGACGACCTGAAAAAGAGCATCGAGGACCTGCAGACCAACGGCTTCATCCGCTCCGCCTACATTGGCATCCGGGGCATGGATGTGGATGCCGTTGTGGTGGACACCTATGGACTCCCCAAGGGAGCCTATGTGGAGTCGGTGGAGCCGGGCTTCGCGGCGGAGGCGGCAGGCCTCCAGCCCAAGGATATCATCGTGGGCCTGGGGGACGAATCCGTCACCAGCTTCAACTCCCTGGCCCGGGCTCTGCGCGCTTTCCAGGCGGGAGACGAGACCACCATCCGGATCTACCGTTCCGGCTCCTATCTGGAAAAAAACATCACCCTGTCCGAGCGGCCCCGGGAGGAAACCGCGACTCAGGAGCAGCCGACGGCCTCCGAAGAGCGGTATGAGGATTTCAGCCCCTTTGGCGGCGGAAACCCTTAAAAATTATGCGAAAACTATCACGGTTCGGTGCGCATAATCTGTGCGCACCGCTCTATTTTGTCGTAGACTGTCGAAAATTGTCGAACATTGTCGAGTCGCGGCCTTTTTGCCGTAATTGAAAACAAGAATGGCCTATGGTATCGTTTAGGCATTCAAACGGCGGGAAGATGACGCGCAACAGCCGGATAGTATGGTCTGCCGGGCACACCGGTCCGACCGTACCTGTTCCCTTCCAGACCTGCTTTTCCGCCCCGCCACCTAGGAAGGAGGAAATTCCATTTGGAGACCATATCGATTCTGATCGCAGACAGCTCCGAAGAGTTTCGCTCCACGCTCACCAGCGCGCTTCAGGGAAACTACCGTCTTTTTTCCTGCCGGAGCGGCAAGGAAGCCCTGGACTTGGCCCTGGAAACGCCGCCGGACATTCTGATCCTGGACCTGATGCTGCCGGAGCTGGACGGCATCAGCCTGCTGCAGCTCCTCTTCGCCTCCGGGATCCGTCCTTTGGTTCTGGCTACCACCAAGCTGTACAACGACTATGTGGTGGACGCGACAGCAAAGTTGGGCGTAGAGTATCTGATGATCAAGCCCTGTGACATCCGCGCCGTTGTGGGCCGGGTCAAGGATCTGAGCAATAGCCTCTCCAAGCCGAGCCTCAGCGCCCCGGACCGGCGGACCCATGTGTCCAATCTGCTGGTTTCCCTGGGCGTATCCACCAAGCTCCGGGGCTATTCCTACCTGCGGGAGGCCGTGCTGTATATGGCGGACAATCCCATGGCCTCCGTCACCAAGGAGCTCTATCCCGCTGTGGCCCGCCGCTTTGGATGCAGCGGCAGCCAGGTGGAGCGGGCCATCCGCAATGCCATTCAGGGTGCCTGGAGCCAGCACCCCGGCGGCGCCTGGTTCCAGATCTTTCAAGCGGATGCCCAGGGCACCGTGCCCCGGCCCAGCAATTCCAGCTTCATCTCCTGTCTGGCGGACCGGATATGCCTGGATCAGTTGGAGATCAAGCTGCCGAAGTAGCCTTGGTATTGTTCGTTTGTGTACATCTTCGAAACGTTTTTGTAAAGAAATAAGAAAAAGCATTGACATACCCCCTTCCTGTGTTGTATAGTAAGTGCCGTGGCCTCCAACCTCGGCCGCCACAGGAAGGAGCTTTTTTATGCTTACTGTACAAGATCTCTACGATCTGAGCCACAGCGCCGCAGGCGCTTACCTTTCCGGCTTCACCTATCCCTGGGAAGCCCTCTCCGGCATCAAACAGCTGATCCTCTCTCTGGGCGAACATCTGGGGGACGATTACGAAGAAGTAAAGCCCCAGGTTTGGGTACACAAAACCGCCACTGTAGCCCCTACGGCCTTTCTGGGTGCCCCCTGCATCATCGGGGCCGGTACAGAGGTCCGGCACTGCGCTTTCGTCCGGGGCAGCGCCCTGGTTGGCGAAAACTGCGTGGTGGGCAACTCCGTAGAGCTGAAAAACGTGATCCTCTTCGACAATGTCCAGGTCCCCCACTATAATTATGTAGGTGACAGCATCCTGGGATATAAGTCCCACATGGGTGCCGGCAGCCTGACCTCCAACGTCAAGTCCGACAAGACTCTGGTGGTGGTCAAGAGCAAGGACCAGCAGATCCCCACAGGCCTCAAGAAGTTCGGTGCCATGCTGGGCGACTTCGTGGAAGTCGGCTGCAACAGCGTCCTGAACCCCGGCACCGTCATCGGGCCCCACAGCAATATCTACCCCACCTCCTGCGTCCGGGGTGTTGTCCCCGCCAACAGCATCTGGAAAACCGGCGGCGTTGTCGTCGCCAAACACGACTGATCTATAAGGAGCTATTATGGGAAAGTATTTCGGAACTGACGGCTTCCGCGGGGAAGCCAACTGCACCCTCACCGCTGACCACGCCTTTCGGGTGGGCCGTTTCCTGGGCTGGTACTACTGCCAGCTGAAGCGCCGGAGCGGCTCCGATGAGCCTGCCCGGATCGTCATCGGCAAGGACACCCGCCGGTCCAGCTATATGTTTGAGTACAGCCTGGTGGGCGGCCTGGTGGCCTCCGGTGCCGATGCCTATCTGCTGCACGTGACCACCACCCCCTCTGTGGCCTATGTGGCCCGGACCGACGGCTTCGACTGCGGCATTATGATCTCCGCCAGCCACAATCCCTACTACGACAACGGCATCAAGCTCATCAACAGCTCCGGCGAGAAAATGGACGAGTCCGTCATCGCCCTGGTTGAGAGCTACATTGACGGAAATCTGGAGTGCTTCGGCCGCCGCTGGGAGGAACTCCCCGCCGCCAAGCGGGAGCAGATCGGCCGGACCGTGGACTATGTCTCCGGCCGGAACCGCTACATCGGCTACCTGATCTCCCTGGGCATCTACTCCTTCAAGGGCATGCGGGTCGGTCTGGACTGCGCCAACGGCAGCTCCTGGAACATCGCCAAATCCGTCTTCGATGCCCTGGGTGCCAAGACCTACGTCATCAACGCCCAGCCCGATGGCTTCAATATCAACAACAACGCCGGTTCCACCCACATCGAGGGTCTCCAGCGCTTCGTCATCGAAAACGGCCTGGATGTGGGCTTTGCCTACGACGGTGATGCCGACCGGTGCCTGTGCGTAGACGAAAAGGGCGAGGTCATCACCGGCGACCATATCCTCTACATCTGCGGCAAGGTCATGAAGGAGCAGGGCCTGCTCATGGGCAACACCGTGGTCACCACCGTTATGAGCAACTTCGGCCTGTACAAGGCCTTCGACGAGTGCGGCATCAACTACGAAAAAACCAAGGTGGGCGACAAGTACGTCTACGAAAACATGATGATGAACAACTACCGCCTGGGCGGCGAGCAGAGCGGCCACATCATCTTCTCCCGCTACGCCTCCACCGGCGACGGCATTCTCACCAGCCTGAAGGTCATGGAAGCCATGCTGGCCAAGAAGAAGACCCTGAGCCAGCTGTGCGAAGGCTTCACCTTCTATCCCCAGGTGCTGAAGAATATCCGGGTAGACGACAAGGCTGCTGCCCAGAACGATCCCGCCGTCCAGAAGGCCATTGCCGATGTGGCTGCCCAGCTGGGCTCCACCGGCAGAATTCTGGTCCGGGAATCCGGCACCGAGCCTGTGGTCCGTGTCATGGTGGAAGCCGAGAGCAAGGTGGTCTGCCAGGACCTGGTAGACTCCGTCATCGAGGTCATCAAGAAGACCGGCCACGCGGTGTAAAGATCATTTGATTTTCCCCAGGAAAGTTTTGCTTTCCTGGGGTTTTTGCCCTCTCCCGGGAGAGGGTGGCAGGGCAAAGCCCTGACGGGTGTGGGGCGGCATGCAGAACCAGGCCTGTGCCGCCCCTCTTCCGCCGCCTGCGGGCGGCACCTTCCCCCAGGGGAAGGTTGGGGATTTTCCTCGTTCATAATTTCGTTGTTGAAATGGTTTCCGGATTATGTTACTATATTTCTGATAAGAAACCTGGAGGAACGCTATGGACGATGAAAAGATCAAAGGTCAGATCGGCGCGAATATTGCCGAGCGCCGAAAGGCTGCGGGGATGACCCAGGCGGGGCTGGCGGAGAAGATCAATTACTCCGACAAGGCCGTGTCCAAATGGGAGCGGGGGGAGTCTGTTCCCGACGTGCTGACCATGATACAGCTGGCCCAGCTTTTCGGCGTCACCGTCAATGACCTTCTGCAATCCCCGGCCAAGGCGAATATTCCCGCCACTCCCCCGAAGCCCCAGGCCAGCCGGGGGGTCATTCAGGGGCTTTCCGCCACCCTCGTCTGGTTTGTGGCCCTGTTTTTCTATGTGGTCCTCTCCGCCTTTGACATCCGGTGGGGATGGGTGTGCTTTGTCTACGCCGTGCCGGTGATGGCCATTGTGCTGCTGAGCCTCCGGTCTGCCTGGCGGAACTTCAGCTGGAACAAGGTGCTGATCTCCGTCATTGTCTGGGGTGCCCTGGCCAGTATCTACGCCTCCGTTCGGATCTTCCTGGGCATTTCTGTTTTGAAAATCTTCCTGCTGGGCATTCCCGGGCAGGTTGCCGTGATTTTGTGGTTCCGGATGTTCCGGGTAAAGGAGCCGGAAAAAAGAGAAGAGGAGTTGGGCGCCGATGGTGAATAAAAAAGAACTCCGGGCTCTGGTCCGGGAGAAAAAGCGGGCCATGACAGCCGAGGAAATCGAAGAAAAAAGCCGCCTCCTGGGAGAAAAATTCCGGGAATGCCATGCCTATCAAAAGGCAAAAACCATATACGGCTACCTCCCCTATAATCAGGAGGTCCGCACCGTGGCCATTCTGGCCCAGGCTCTGGCCGACGGTAAGCAGGTCGCTGTGCCCAAGGTCTACGGGGAGGACATGAAATTCATCCTCCTGCCGGACCTGACCCGGGTCTCCAAGGGCTACGCCGGGATCCCGGAGCCCGTTGACGACGGCCCCGTGGCCACAGACACCCAGGCCTTGGTGCTGATGCCCGGGCTGGTCTTTGACAAGGCGGGCCACCGCATCGGCTACGGCGGCGGCTTTTACGACAGATTTCTCTCCCGGGAGCCTGACCACCCTACGGTGGCTCTGTGCTACGACTTCCAGGTGATGGAAAAAATCGAGACGGAGTCCTTCGACATCCCTGTGGATGTGGTGCTCTGGGCGTAAGGGGGAAGAAAAAATGGAAGCAATCATCTGGATCGCCGCGGCGGCTATCATCTTCGGGATCTGCCGCCTGGTAGACATCGGATTTCAAAAGCTCTTCCGCAACAAGGCGGAGCACCTGTCCGGCCTGGCCGTGCGGGTGAATAAGCGCTACGGTGTTTTCGGCGTTATTTTAAGCGCCATTGGCATTGCCGCCATGGTCACGGGCTCTGGCGGGGACAAGGTGCTGCTCTACGGCGGCCTGATCGTGCTGGTGCTGGGCATTTCTCTGGCGGTGTACTATCTGAGCTTCGGCATCTTCTATAACGAGGACACCTTCCTGGTTTCCACCCTGGGGAAGAAGAGCGACTCCTACCGCTACAGCCAGATCGTCTCTCAGAAGCTCTATCTCATCACCGGCGGCAACATCGTTGTGGAGCTGACCATGGACACCGGCAGTACCGTCAGTCTTCAATCTACCATGGACGGGGTCTATCCCTTCCTGGATGCCGCCTTCTCCGCCTGGTGCCGCCAGAAGGGGATCAGCGAAGGCGACTGTCCCTTCCACGACCCCAGCAAGAGCTGGTGGTTCCCCCACGAGGAGGAATAAATGCACATTCCCAAGGGCACGACCCTGGACCTGGAGCTGGTGACCTTTCGGCAGGCTCTGGAAGCCGCCAACACGCCCAGCAAAGACTACGACATCACCAAATGGCTTTACGCTCCCAACTTTTACTCCGAATACCGGTACATTTTGGGCACCCGTGGGCAAAAGCCCCTGATCTGCATCGGCATCAACCCCTCCACCGCCCAGCCTGACGACCTGGACAACACCCTGAAGTCCGTCCAGCGCATCGCCCTGGGCAACGGCTACGACAGCTTTCTCATGTTCAACGTCTACGCCCAGCGGGCCACAGACCCGGATGCCATGGAAAAGGTATGCAATCCCCTGCTCCACAGGGAAAACATGGAGGCCTTCCGCTATGTGCTCTCCCTGTCCGATTCCCCCGCCATATGGGCCGCCTGGGGAGCGGTGATCGAAAAGCGAGGCTACCTGAAAGACTGCCTCCGGGATATGCTGGACATCGGCAGGAAGTACGGCGCCCAATGGTACTGCGCCGGATCCATCACAAAAAAGGGCCATCCCCATCACCCTTTATATCTGCGCAAAGACGAAAAGCTGCGGCCTTTCGATGTGGAACACTACTTAGGCAGCATTTAAATAATCGCACCGTCATTGTGAGACAGTGCGCGCACTGTCGTGGCAATCCCCCGGATCTTAGGGGCACTGAAATAGACGGTTGTTCTATCTTGGTCCTCGGAACATCCGGGGGATTGCCACACCAGTCTGCTGACTGGTTCGCAATGACAGGACCCATTTCAGAGAGAAGGTATATCTATGAAACTGCTCATTGCCTCAGACATCCACGGCAGCGCCTACTGGTGCGGCCGACTGTGTGAAGAAATCGAAAAAGGAAACCCGGACAAGGTCATTCTTTTGGGAGACCTGCTCTACCACGGCCCCCGGAACGACCTGCCCAGGGATTATGCCCCCAAAAAGGTGATCCCCATGCTCAGTGCCATGGCAGAACGGATCATCGCCGTCCGGGGCAACTGTGAGGCGGAGGTAGACCAGATGGTCCTGCCCTTCCCCTGCCTGGCAGACTACGCGGAGCTGCTGGCAGACGGCAAGACCTTCTACCTGACCCACGGCCACCATCAGAACCCGGAAAACCTGCCGCCCCTGCCCAAGGGCTCCCTGTTTCTCTACGGCCACACCCATGTGAAGCTGGACAAAGAGGTTGCAGGCATCCGGTGCCTGAATCCCGGCAGCGTGTCCATCCCCAAGGACGGGAGCCATAGCTTCCTGCTTTATGAAAACGGGAACTTTTCTTTCCGAATTCTGGAGGAATGACCATGGATTCGACCCAGTGCGACACCTGCTGGTATTATGATTATGATGAAGAGTATGACGAGTACTACTGCATGATGGACCTGGACGAGGACGAGGTATACCGTATCCTTACCTCCCGGTCCCAGCAGTGCCCCTATTATCGCCAAGGGGACGACTATACCTTATCTAGGAGACAATGATATGAAACTGCTTGCCGCTGTGCTCTGCCTGTTCCTGCTGGTTGGCTGCGCCGAGAAGCAGGAGGAGCCCACCACCCCCACAGAAGAAAGTGGCCAGTCCCTCCATGTTTCCGGCCACCCCCTGGAAACCCAGACCAGCGGCATTATGGAGGTCTTTCCCATTGAGGAGACCGGCCCCCAGGGTCTCCGATCCCTGGGGACGGATGTGGTCCTCTGGGGGGAAAGCTGCATCTCCCTTTACACCGGCTCCGGCCTGCGGAAGGCAGCGCAAGCCTCCAGCAGGCCGGTCCTGGGGGCGGCGGAAGGCCGTCTCTTCGTCTACGACGAAGCCGCCCGGCAGATCCTGGCCCTGGATGCCACGCTTTCGCCTCAGTCCGCCTGGGACCTGCCGGAAGGGACCCTTGGGCTTCCCGGCGTCTCCCCGGATGGAAAAACCTTCTATTTCCTTCAACAGGACGGGCTATACCTGCTGGACACGGAGCTGGGTACCCAGCGGGGGCTGCGGGACAATATGGCGGTGCGATCCGGCTCCGTCCGGTGCCTGGAAAACGGCCAAGCCCTGCTTGTGAATCTGACGGACCCCAACGGGGCGGAAAACACCCTGCTGGTCAGCGCCCAGGACGGCCAGTCCATAGAAGAGGCCCTGTGCCCCAAGGATGCCGCCGTGACGCCGGAGGGGATCGCCCTGGGGGCCAGCCCCGGAGCCTTTTCCCGGGTCATGCTCCTGGGAGCAGAGCCTCAGCGTCTGGTGACCCGGTCCGGAGAAACATGCCTGGGATTTCTGCCGGAGCTCTCCGCCGCCGTCACCGGGTATTCCGGCGATTCCGGTATGACCCTGCGCCTGTATCTTCTGTCCACCGGGATCTGCCGCAGCGAAGTGACCCTCCCCGGTGTCGATCAGGCAAAGCTGGGCTGCGTCACCGCTGACGGCAAGCTCTATCTGCTGGCCCACAGCACGGATGCCGGATGGCTCATCCTCCGCTGGCACTATGATGCCTTCCCGGCCCAAAGTGAAACAAGCTGCCTGGTGCCCTACCACGATGTGCCCACGGCCCAGGAGGCCGCCAGCAGCCGGGCCAGGGCAGACCAGCTGGAAACCACCTACGGCCTGGATATCCGCATCGGTGACGAGGCCCTGGCCGTTCAGCCCTGGGATTACAGCTTTTCCGGCACCGCCCCGGCAGACGAGACGGACTGGACCCTGGAGGCCCTGGACACCCTCCTGCGCAATTTCCCGGAGGGCTTCCTCTCCCGGCTCCAAACCGGCTGGAAGGGCTTCTCCCTGTGCCTGGTGCCGAAAATCCAGGGAACTCCCGCCTCCGGGAGTCTGGCCAGGGCCCAGGGGCTCCAATTTCAGCAGGACGATCAGTGTTACGTGGTGCTGGCTCTGGCTCCCATGGAGGACCTGCGCTATACCCTGTTCCACGAGTTCAGCCACCTGATCGATACCCAGATCATGAACCGCTGCAGCGCCTACGACGACTGGACAGACCTGAACCCCCAGGAGTTTGCCTACAGCCTGGACGTAAACGCCGACATGACCCCATATAAGCAGTACCTCACCGGCACCAACCGGTGCTTTGTGGACTACTACGCCATGGTAAACCCCGCCGAAGACCGGGCCCGGATCTTTGAGTGCGCCGTGAACCCCGGAAACGGAGATATGTTCACCGCCCCCATTTTGCAGCAGAAGCTCCGCCGCATCTGCACCGGCATCCGGGAGGCCTTCGAGCTGGAAGACAGGGGAGAACGCTTTTTGTGGGAGCAGTATCTCATTCGGTACGGAGAATAGCCGGAACACCTGTTCGAACACGAACCAATTCAGTTCAATTCAAATCAATACAATTCAATTCATTATTATAAAGACTATTTTTTGACTTTTTCAGAAAAGCCGAGTATAATAAGTCGATTATCTAAAAAATCTCTCGTCTTTTGGAGGATACCCCCTATGAGAATGCGCAAAATGAAGAACCTGGAGCCCCGGATGGAGCGGTGCGCCGCCTACCGGATCGCCGAGCCCCAGGAGAAGAAGGGCCAGTGGCGCTCTTTGAAGCCGGACTGCACCGCCCTGTGGGTGGAGGTAGGCTGCGGCAAGGGCAAGTTCACCGCGGAGACCGCCCAGGCAAACCCGGACGTGCTCCTCATCGCCGTGGAGCGGTGCCGGGAGGCCATGGTGGTGGCCATGGAGAAGGCCCGGGACATGGGCCTGAGGAACGTCTTCTTCATCGATATGGATGTGGCGGAAATCGAGAACATTTTCGCCCCCGGGGAAATCGACCGGCTGTTCATCAACTTCCCGGACCCCTGGCCCCGGAAAAAGAACGCCAAGCGCCGCCTGACCCACCGGGGCTTCCTGGACAAGTACTGCCGGGTAGTCCGGGAGGGCGGCGAGTTCCACTTCAAAACCGACAACGCCCCCCTCTTCGCCTTCTCCCTGGAGGAATTCGCCGCCTGCGGCCTGGAAACCAAGAACGTCACCGACGACCTGCACAAGGACGGGGTCCTGGGCATTATGACGGGCTACGAAGAAAAGTTCCACGCTCTGGGCACCCCCATCCACCGGTGCGAAGTGGTCTGCAAGCCCTTTGTACTGCCCAAGGAGGAGAAGAAAGAGCCTGAGGAGGCTTAAAGATGTCCTATTTCGTGGAAAATTGCGACGTGGCCGTCATCGGAGCGGGCCACGCCGGCATTGAGGCCGCCTTGGCCGCCGCCCGGCTGGGCCTCAAGACCATTCTCTTCACCATCAACCTGGATGCCGTAGGCAATATGCCCTGCAACCCCGCCATCGGCGGCACCGGCAAGGGCCACCTGGTCCGGGAGCTGGATGCCCTGGGAGGCGAAATGGGCCTGGCAGCGGACCATAGCTGCATCCAGTACCGGATGCTGAACCGGGGCAAGGGCCCCGCGGTCCATTCCCTTCGGGCCCAGGCGGACCGGCGGCGCTACCAGGAATACATGAAGCACACCCTGGAAAAGCAGGAAAATCTGGAGCTGAAGCAGGCTCAGATCGTCAAGGTCCTGACAGAGGGGGGAGCCGTCTCCGGCCTGGAGACCAACCTGGGCGGGCAGTACGGAGCCCGGGCACTGGTGGTGGCTACGGGGACCTACCTGGACTCCACCGTCATCATCGGCCCCTCTGTGCTGTCCTCCGGCCCCGACGGGATGCACCCCAGCATCGGTCTGGCAGACAGCCTCCGTTCTCTGGGGCTGGATCTGCGCCGGTTCAAAACCGGCACCCCTCCCCGGGTAAACCGGCGGAGCATCGATTTTTCCAAGATGGAGCTGCAGCCGGGGGACGACACCGTAGAGCCCTTCTCCTTCCGCACCACCGGCAAGGTCAACAACTCTGCCGTGTGCTACCTGACCTACACCAATGAGGAAACCCACCGCATCATCCGGGAGAATCTGGACCGCAGTCCCATCTACGACGGCACCATCTCCGGCGTAGGCCCCCGGTACTGCCCCAGCATCGAAACGAAAATCGTCCGTTTCCCGGAAAAGACCCGGCATCAGCTCTTCATCGAGCCCTGCGGGCTGAACACCGAGGAAATGTATATCCAGGGCTTCTCCTCCAGCCTGCCCGAGGATGTGCAGATCCGGATGCTGCGGACCGTAGCAGGATTGGAGCAGGCCGAAATGATGCGCCCGGCCTACGCCATCGAATACGAGTGCGTGGACCCCACGGAATTGAAGCCCACTCTGGAGAGCAAAAAGGTCCCGGGCCTCTACGGCGCGGGACAGTTCAACGGCACCTCCGGCTACGAGGAGGCCGCCGCCCAGGGGCTGGTCGCCGGCATCAACGCCGCCCTGAAGCTGCTGGGCCGTCCTCCCATGATCCTGACCCGGGACACCAGCTACATCGGCACCCTGATCGACGACCTGGTCACCAAAGGCACCCAGGAGCCCTACCGGATCATGACCAGCCGGTCCGAATACCGGCTCCTCCACCGGCAGGACAACGCCGACCAGCGGCTGACGGCCATCGGCGCGAAAGTGGGCCTCATCCCTCCGGAACGGCTGAAAGCGGTAGAGGAAAAATACGCGGCAGTCAAGCGGGAAATCAGCCGCCTGGAAGGGAGCGGCATCCCCGGAAGCGCCGCCCTGAACGAAATGCTCGCAAGCCGGGACACCGCCCCGGTGGAAAATTCCGCCCGCCTGGCAGATCTCTTGCGCCGCCCCCAGGTAAGCTATGAGGACCTGGCCCCCTTCGACAAGGACCGGCCGGAGCTTCCCCTCTCCGTCACGGAAGAGGTGGAGATCCAGCTGAAATACGCGGGATATCTGGCCCGGCAGGAAAAGCAGGTGGCGGAATTCCGGAAAGAAGAGGCAAGGCTTCTTCCCGAAAACATCGACTACAACGCCATCTCCGGCCTCCGGCTGGAGGCACGGCAGAAGCTCAGCGAGATCCGCCCGGTGTCCCTGGGCCAGGCGGGACGAATTTCCGGTGTCAGCCCGGCGGATATCGCGGTGCTGATGATCTATCTGAACTCCTGACCTTCCCCTAGGGGGAAGGGGGACCGCCGCGGCGGTGGATGAGGGGCGGCACGCAGGACCGACCTGGTACCGCCCCACACCCGTCAGGGCTTCGCCCTGCCACCCTCTCCCAGGAGAGGGTGTTTGACGCACCATTTTGAGCGTGCGTGCATATCCTGTAAGAGTCTTTCTTTCAGGAGGTACGCTATGCCCATTGTGAAAACGGATGTGCCCATGACCTACCGGCTGGCCCGGGATACAGCGGAGGAAATCACCTGCGCCTACCCCGTCTGCCGCAAGCGGGTCCTGACTGCCACGGCCTTTGGCCGGGAGATCGAGGCTCTGAGCATCGGCAGCGGAGACCGGACGGTGCTCTTCACCGCCGCCCACCACGCCAACGAGTGGATCACCGCCACGGTGCTTCTGAAATTCGCCGAGGAGCTGTCCAAGGCGATCATGGAAAAGGGTGCCCTCTACGGCATTCCCGGCAGGCTCTTTGAGGAGAACTGCCAGATTTTCCTGGTGCCCATGGTAAACCCGGACGGGGTAGACCTGGTCACTGGGGCCATCCCGGCAGGGAGCCTCCAGTGGGAGCAGGCCGCCCGGCTTTCGGCCAACTACCCAGGCATCCCCTTCCCCAGCGGCTGGAAAGCGAATCTCCTGGGGGTAGACCTGAACCTACAGTACCCCGCCGGGTGGCTCCAGGCAAGGGAAATCAAATTCTCTCAGGGCTACACCCGCCCCGGCCCCCGGGATTACGTAGGCCGGGCTCCTCTGACCCAGAAGGAGACCCAGGCTCTGGCAGACTTCACCCGTTACCTGGACCCGGCCCTGATCCTGGCCCTCCATACCCAGGGAGAAACGATTTACTGGAAATACGACGATATCCAGGTCCCCGGTGCCCAGGCCCTGGGGGAGGAATTTGCCCGGCTTTCGGGCTATGCCCTGGAAGATACCCCTTACGCCTCCGGCTTTGCCGGATACAAGGACTGGTTCATCAAGACCTGGCGGCGGCCCGGCTTCACCATCGAGGCCGGGAAAGGGGAAAATCCCCTGCCCCTGAGCCAGTTTGAGCCCATCTACAATGCCTGCCTGGGGATACTCACCACGGCGGCTTTGGGCCTGCCGGAAAGTCCCTGACCCTCTCCTGGGAGAGGGTGGCAGGGCGAAGCCCTGACGGGTGTGGGGCGGGATGCAGAACCGGGCCTCTACCGCCCCTCTTCCGGCCCTGCGGGGCCACCTTCCCCCAGGGGAAGGTAAAGAAACGCCCCCGCCGGGGCGGGGGCTAAGCCATATTACTTCTTCACGCTTTCCGTAATGCCCTGGGCCAGGCCTACCAGGCCCTGCATCTCGGAGGGGATGATGATCTTGGTGGCCTGACCGTCGGCGACCTTCTGCATGGCCTCGATGGCCTTCAGCTTCAGGACATTGTCGTTGGGGGCCTTCTCATTCAGCATTTCCAGGGAATCCGCCAGGGCCTGCTGGACGGAGCGGATGGCCTGGGCCTCGCCGTCGGCCCGGAGGATGGCGGCCTGCTTTTCGGCCTCAGCCTTCAGGATAGCAGCCTGCTTCTCGGCGTCGGCCTTCAGAATGGCGGACTCCTTTTCGCCTTCGGCAATGAGGATGGCGGACTTCTTCTGGCCCTCGGCCTGAAGGATGGACTGACGGCGGTCACGCTCGGCCTTCATCTGCTTCTCCATGGAGTTCTGGATGTCGGCGGGAGGCAGGATGTTTTTCAGCTCCACCCGGTTGACCTTGATGCCCCAGGGGTCCGTGGCATCGTCCAGGATGGCCCGCATGCGGGTATTGATCACGTCCCGGGAGGTCAGGGTCTGGTCCAGCTCCAGGTCACCGATGATGTTCCGCAGGGTGGTGGCAGTCAGGGTCTCCATAGCCATCATGGGCTGCTCCACGCCGTAGCAGTAGAGCTTGGGGTCCGTGATCTGGAAGTAGACCACGGTGTCGATCTGCATGGTCACGTTATCCTTGGTGATAACGGGCTGAGGGGGATAGTCCAGAACCTGCTCCTTCAGGCTCACCTTCCGGGCGACGCGGTCGATGAAGGGGACCTTGAAGTGCATACCCACGCCCCAGACGGAGTGGAAGGCACCCAGCCGCTCCACCACATAGGCCCGGGACTGCTGAACCACGGCAATGTTGGTAATCAGGATCAAAAACGCGAGAACAATCAGAATCAGAATAACGATCATTGTACTTCCTCCTTATGATATAGATGCTTACAGTTTTTCAGGGACGGGGACCGGAGAGACCAGGAGCTTTACGCCCTCGATCCGGTCGATCCGCACCACGGTGCCTTTGGGGATGCTCTGTCCGTCGGTGCTGCGGGCACTCCAGACCATGCCGTTTACCTTGACCTGGCCCTGGGACTGGAGATTCTGGATATCCTCCGTCACGGGGCACTCCCGGCCCACCAGAGAATCCACATTGGTTTTCTGAATGGATGGAGCAATGTACTTCCTCAGGAAGGGCCGCAGCAGCGCCAGCAGCACCCCGGACACCCCCAGGAATATCCCCACCTGCACCCCCAGGGATGCTCCCAGCAGCGCCGCCACAATGGCGGCCAGACTGCCAACGGCAAACCACAGAGACACCAGCGCCACAGTGGAGCCCTCCAGAACCAGGAATAGGATCAGAAGCCCGACCCACATATAAGCAAAAAAGCCCATGTCTGTTCCTCCTTCCGTCTTCTTGCTTATGACATTACTATACCAGCCAAAGGAATCTTCGTCAATTGTTTTTGGAGCGAAATAGAGCCGGTTATTTTGCTGGGGAACCGGAAAGGACCGCCCTTTTCCGGGGCGGTCCCAGGGCTTATTCCGCGCTGAAGAGCATCCGGTCGGTTTCCACACGGAAGGCCTTCAGAAGCTCCTCGGTGGTCATGTTTTTCCGTCTGTCCCCCTCCAGCTCCATAACGATCCTGCCGTCGCTCATCATAATGGTCCGGTTGCCAAGGCTCAGGGCCGAGGGGATATTGTGGGTGATCATCATGCAGGTGATGTGATTCTCCGCCACGATCTGCCGGGTCAGGCCCAGGACTTTCTCCGCGGTGGCCGGGTCCAGGGCGGCGGTGTGCTCGTCCAGCAGCAGCAGCTTCGGCGTGACCAGGGTGGCCATCAGCAGGGTCAGGGCCTGACGCTGGCCGCCGGAGAGGAGGCCCACCGGGTGGTCCATCCGGTCCTCCAGGCCCAGGCCCAGCATGGAGAGCTTCTCCCGGAACTCCCTCCGGTCGGCGGCCGTAATGTGGGAGAAGGGGGACCGGCTGTGGGAGGCCCGCAGGTAGGCCAGGGCCATATTTTCCTCAATGGTCATGCTGGGAGCGGTGCCCCGGAGAGGGTCCTGAAAGAGCCTGCCAATGACCTTGCTGCGCTTGTAGTCCGGCAGGAGAGTAATGTCCTGGCCGTCCAGCACAACGGTGCCGGAATCCAGCCGGAAGGCTCCGGCAATGGCGCCGAAGAGGGTGGATTTGCCCGCCCCGTTGGAGCCCAGAACGGTGACAAAGTCCCCGGCGTCCAGGTGGAGATCGATGCCCCGCAGGGCTGCTTTCTCGTTGACGGTGCCGATACCGAAGGTTTTTTGAATATTGGTCAGAGTCAGCATATTACGCCACTCCTTTCTTCTCGCCCCCCAGGGCAGGCAGGCCAATGGCCAGGGCCACGATCACGGCGGAGATCAGCTTCAGGCATTCGCTGGGCAGGTCCAGCCGCAGGGCAATGGCAATGATGAACCGGTAGATGACGGAGCCCGCCAGGGCCCCCAGGATCTTGGTGTGGACCCGGCCCTTGGGGGTCAGGGTGTCGCCGATGATGAGAGAGGCCAGGCCGATGATGACCATGCCGGTGCCCAGGTTGATGTCCGCCGTCCGCTGGTACTGGGCCAGCACCGCCCCGGACAGAGCCGTCAGGGCATTGGCAACGCACAGGCCCACGGTGATGGTAAAGGCGGTGTTGATGGAGCTGGCCCGGACCATATCCGGGTTGTCGCCGGTGGCCCGGATAGACAGGCCCAGCCGGGTCCTCAGGAAGGCGATGAGAAGCAGCGCCGCCACGGCGGCAATCAGCGCCCCGGGGATCAGCCGGTAAAAGGTTCCCAGCAGGGGCTTTACCATGGTGAACACCGTGGCGGATTTCAGCATATTCACATTGGAGGAGAAGCCCATCACCGCCAGATTCACGGTGTAGAGCCCCGTATTGGTGATGATACCGGCAAGAATGGAGGGGATCTTCATCTTCGTCTGCAAAAAGGCGGTGACAAAGCCCGCCAGAGCCCCGGCGATCATGGCGGCGGGAATGGCCAGAATGGGATGCCCGGCCACGGCCAGGGTGGCGGACACGGCGCAGCCCAGGGTAAAGGCCCCGTCGGTGGTCATATCGGCGATATTCAGCGTCCGGTAGCTCAGGTACAGGGCCAGGGCAACCAGGGCGTAAATGCAGCCCAGCTCCAGGGCGCTCAGGATGACAGCAGACGAAATCATGGGAACAACTCCTTACAATATTCTCCTACCTTCCCCTGGGGGAAGGTGGCCCCGCAGGGCCGGATGAGGGGCGGCACAGGGTCTGACCTGGTACCGCCCCACACCCGTCAGGGCTTCGCCCTGCCACCCTCTCCCAGGA
>OIZT01000399.1_pt1 | contig 27901 bp, 24 predicted proteins | sample 1588611 | NCBI WGS metagenome assembly OIZT01 (sample SAMN03283278) | human gut metagenome | biome: human-associated habitat; material: feces | host: Homo sapiens | place: Peru | collected 2012
GCCAACACCAAGCGAGCGCCATGAAAAACAACGGGATCGTTGCACTATTAATTTCAGGCGGCCTACAACTCGCGGATCTTGATGTTCCGGAAGCTCACGGTCGAGTCGCCGTGGTCCTGGATCTTGATGCGTCCGGCGGGCGTTTCGCCCCAGTGTTCGCCCGGCTTCTGCTCCTTCGCGTACTTGGACGCCGCGACGGCCTGGCGGAACGCCGCGCTGCCGCGCTCGTAGGTGATGAACTTCACGCCGTTGAGCCAGTGTTCGACCACGTTGCCCTTCGCGACGATCTTCGCCGTGTTCCACTCGCCGAGCGGCTTGACGGCACCCTCCGCGTTCGCGGGGATCATGTCGTAGAGCGACGCCACGCGGCGGCACTTCCCGTCGCGGCCCTTCGTGGAGTCGGGGTGCGCCGCGTCGAGGATCTGGTATTCCTCGCACGTCCCCTTGAAGCGCTTCGGGTTGTAGAAGTACTTGATGCCGCTGTTCGCCGCGCGCGTGAGGCGGAAGTCGAGCTGCAGTTCGAAGTCCTTGTACTCCTTCACCGTCACGAGGTCGCCCCCGCCGCCGCGCGCGGCCACCTCGGGCGGCAGCTTCTCCCACTTGCCCTCGGGGGTGATGCGGGAATGCGGCAGCACGGTCAGCACGCCGTCCTCGATCTTCCAGCCCTTCGCCGGCGGCGCCTTACAGCCGCCCTTCTCGCCCACCCAGCCGTCGAGCGTCCGGCCATCCCACAGGAGCTTCCACCCCGCCGCCTTCTCGGCGTCGGTGAGCGTGTTCGGCGCCGCCGCGCGCATCTTCGGGCATACCGCCGTCGGCGCGCCGCCGCACGGCGCGTTCGGGCAGGTCGCACAGCCGGCCAGCGCGGCAACCGCCGCCATCATCGGAATCGTCATCTTCATTTTCATGTTCCTTTACTTGTTCAGCACGTCCTTCGTCTGCTTCACGAGCGCCCTGAAGTCGCCGTCCTTCTTGCCCAGCGCGGCCCGGAGGTTGTACGTCGCCGCGAGGGCCGCGAGTTCGTCGGCGCGCTCCCCGCGGGCCTTGAGGAGGTTGAACTTCTCGGCCTGCTGGATGCCGTTCAGGAGCGACAAGAAGCGGGCGGAGGGCGAGCCGTCCGGGTAGACGAGGAACGTGTCGCCCGCGCGCCAGCCGCCGTAGGTCGCGTCCGCGCACGCATCGGCCGGCCAGCTGTTGTACGCCCAGCGCAGGAGGCCGTCGAGGCCACACATCGCCGGGTAGGCGCCGCACCAGAACGCCTCGTCGAGCTCGCTGTCCATGAACGTGTTGGGCCGGTCCGGGCCGCAGCAGATGTAGTAGGTCGTCACCTTGCCCTCCTTCTGGCGCTGCGGCACCTCGGCGAGGAAGTCCGGCGTGACGTGGCCGAGGGACTGCGAATAGCTGTCCAGCACGATCCCCTTGAACGCGCTCGGCTTGCGGTTGCCCGCCATCGCGATCTTCATCCCCGGCGCCTTCTCCCGCAGGAAATCGACGGTGTTGCGCAGGTCTTCGGGCGAGCGCTCGTCGAGCGAGATGTAGACGTCCTCGAACCACCCCTTCTCCTTGAGATGCGCCGCGAAGGCGGCGAGGAACGGGCCCCAGTACTCCTTGAAGAACGGCGTGCCGGGCACGGCCTTCGCCTTCTGCATCTTCCCGGCCTCGTCGTACCAGCTCACGAGGTAGCCCCACGGGCACATCGTGTAGCAGGCGATGTGCGGACCGAGCCCGCAGGCGCGCCCGAAGGCGACGTACTCGTCGAAGAGCGACCAGTCGAAGGCGGTCGAGCCGTCCGCCCGGCGCACGTACTTCACCATCGCGCCGTAGCCGTCGTGGCACTGGTGGTTCCACGGCAGATCGACGAGCGTCGTCGTGAGCGCCTTCTGCCCCGCCGAGGCGAGCAGCTTCCAGAGCGGCGCCATCGCGGCGTAGTGTTCCTTCGAGAACGGCTGCACGCCCGCCGTGCGCGCGACGGCCCAGGGGTGCTGCCAGAGGTCGAGGTAGTAGCGCCAGTCCTTCGCGGGCGGCAGCACGCGGTCCACCACGCGCACCGTCACGTCGCCGATCGCGTAGCGGCCCGGCTTCGCGTCCGCCGGCACCTGCACCTGCACGACCTGCGGGCCCCCGGCCTTCGAGCCCCACACCACGCGGTCCTTCGAGACCAGCCGCTCCGCCGCCTTCGGCTTCGGCGCGTACTTCACGTCGTGCGCCACGCCCGTCTTCACCGTGAAGCCCGCCGGCGCCGCGCCCACGCGCTCGCCCGCCGGCAGCCACGCGCTCACCGTCTCGCCCCGCCACGCGGCGAGGTCCAGCGCGCCCGCCGCCAACGCGCCGCCTGCGGCGGCGCACACCATGAGAAGTCTTTTCATGCCCGTTCTCCTTTCAGTTTCCAACAAGAGCACAATCGGCGGCGCGGCGCCCGTCACCCCACCCGCTTCGCGGTGAGCGGATAACGCTTCGACGGATCCGTCGTGACGGCGGCGCGGCCGCCATCCAGGACGAACGTGACGTCGCCGTGGACGTTCGTGGCGTAGGCGTCCATCCCGGCCTGGGCGTAGACCCGCACGCACGTCCGGCCGCAGGACTCCATCCAGGGCTGGTTCCCCAGCGAGGCGATCACGGCCCGGGGCACGGGGTTCATCGTCTTGATGAGCTTCAGCGCCTCCCCCGTATTCGTGCCGTGGGCCGGCAACACGCACACGTCGCACCCCCACTTGCCGCGCCGCTCCAGGTGGGCGCGCATGTACCGGGCCGCGTAGTCGGGCTGGATGTCGCCCATCAGGAAGAAGACCGTCCCCCCGGAGACGACGCGCAGCGCGTTGGCGTTCCCGTTGAGGAGGTGGTGGTAGATCGTGTCGTTCTTGCCGTAGCCGGGGCGGTCCTTGATCTCGCCGACGTATCCCTCGGCGGGCGGCCAGACGAGTTCCGCCGAGAAGCCCGGCTCGTTCCAGGCGAGGTCCGTGCCCATGCGCACGTCCTCGACGAGCGCCCCCGGATGCGCCGCCGCGAACGCATCGAGCGCCGTGCGGGCGATCTGCGACTCGCCGTTGTGCTTCGGCCTGCCGGAGGCGTCCATCGGCAGGAAGTTGTTGTTGAACACCTTCTTGATCGGGAACGCATCCCACATCGAGAGGAACCCGCCGAAATGGTCCGCGTGGTAGTGGGAGATCACGAGGCCGTCGATCGCCCGGATGCCGTGCGCCTTCAGCCAGGGGATCACGATGGTGGAGCCGTTGCTGTGCGCCGCGTCCTGCCCGTTCGCGGTGTCGAAGAGGTACGTCTTTCCCGACGGCGTGCGCAGCACCGCGCAGAGCCCCGCCCCGCCGCCCGTGCAGTCGGGGTTGAGGAGGGTGATGGCCGTCTTCCCGGCCACGTCGGCGCGTCCCCGCGAGACGGCAAACCCCGCCGAGGCGCATGCGAAGAGTTCAACGAAATCACGACGCTTCATGGATCCATCCTTTCAGTTGTCAGCCCTTGAAGATGAAGAACTTGCGGACGAAGAAGTTCACGAGGAACGACACGGCCACCTCGACGAAGACGGCCAGGGTCGTCATCATCCCGCAGCCGTCGATGAGGGCCTTCATCACGCCGAGCGCAATCACGGTCGCGAAGGTCGCCGCGCCGAAGAACATCCCGAACTCGACGTACCACCGGAACTTCCCCGGCCTGAAGACGAACCAGCGGTTCATCAGCCAGCAGAAGACGTTCGCCACGACGAACCCCGCCGCCGTGTCGACGGCCGCGTACGTGCCGCGCGCGGCGTACCACGCCTCGCCGCCCGTGAACGACCCGGCGGGCAGGCCCAGGAACCGCACGGCCCAGTCGTCCGGCGCGAGGCACCTCAGCCAGCACGACGCGAGGACGTAGAAGACGCCCGTCTGCACGCACGTCGCCGCGACGCCGATCGCGCCGTACTTGACGAACTGCGCGAACGGCCCCGCGTCGTGCGAGAGGAAGCGTGTGAGGGCGCCGGACACTACAGCAGCTCGTTGACCTTCTTCATGACCTCGAAGGCGTCGGCGACGTAGAGGACGTCCGCCTTGCCCTGCGCCCAGCCGCAGTTCGCGTCGAGGTTGACGGCGCGGCGCTCGTTGACGAAGCGCCAGCCGACGACGTGCGGCTCCTCGCCGTGGCAGCAGGTGGAGAGGCCCTTCGGGTGGCGCGGCGTCGCGCCCGTCTGGCCGACCTGGTTCATGTGGCTCATGAACGAGAACGCCTGGGCGGCCTCCGGCATGTCGACGAGCGACTTGGAGGAGCCAAGCGAGGCACCCGACTTCGCGAGGAAGCCCGTGATCGTGGCGGCCGCCTCGTCAAGGTGCGTCGCGCCGTCGGCCTGCTTCTTCGTCCAGCCCGCGCCCGCCACGAAGAGCAGCTTCGCGTCCGGACGGATCGTGGAGGCCCCGCCCTTCCCGGCCGCCACGACGCCGTTCACGGTCGTGCGGGAGGGGGCGGACGCAGACAGCGCGGCGGGCTGGGGGGCGACGCCGAGCTTCGCGCAGATCTCGCCGAAGAGCGAGGGGTCCGTCACGACGACCCACGGACGCGCCGCGCGGCTGAACGTGGTGAGGATGCGCTGGCGGTAGGCCCAGCGCTGCACCGTCGCCTTCTCGCCGTCCACGGCCACGTCCACGACGTTCGTGTCGATCTCCGCGCCCGCGCGGAGCGCGGCGGCCGGCATCGCGCGCTTCACGCGCGACGTGCCCGGCACGAGGACGACCTCCGCGCCCGAGCCCTTGATCAATGCGGCGAACGCGGGCACGTCCTCGGCGAACGTCCCGTTCCCTTCAATCACATAAGCGGCAATCTTCATGTCAACTCCTCACGCCTTGATCCAGTCCACGAGCTCCTGCGCGATCTCCGCGGCGGACATGTCCTTCTTCACGACCGTGTCGCGCTTCGCGCGCGGCACCTCCACCTTCCCGTAGGCGATGCCGCCCACGCCGACGTTCGCGGCCGGCGCCTTCATGAGGGCCGGCATCACGCCGCGCATGTTCATCATGCCCACCTGGGGGTTGTTCGGCGGCTCGGGCAGGCTGCCCGTCGCCCAGCCGACCGCCGCCGGGAGGCCCGCGCAGGTCGAGGAGAGGTACTGCCCGCCCTCGATGCGCTCAAGGACGGTGAACGAATCGTCGTCCGCCAGCTTCAGCTCGTCAACCGCCGTGAAGGCCTCCGTGATGCCGAGCATCTCGGCCACGAACGGCAGCGTCACGCCCGCGTCGCGGGACGCGCTCGCGCAGCCGCCGAAGAGGAGCGTCGCGGAGAGGTCGAGCCCGGGGATCGCCTTGATCGCCTTCGCGAGCTCGGCCGCCGTCGCCTTCGCGTCCGTGAAGCCGCCCGCCGGCGCATTCACCGCAACGAGCGTGAACGGCGCCTTCTGCGCGACGGTCATCATCAGCTGCTGGAGCTTGGCCTTCGGACCAAGCGCGACGAGATAGACCTTCGAGCCCGGACGCTGCTTCGCGAGGTTCGCCGCCTCGTAGAGCGCGCACGCCGCCCACGGGTCCAGCACGCTCGGCAGCATCTGTTCGTTCTTGAGGCCGGGGCCCTGCGGCGTCTCGACCGGTTCCAGGGTCTGAAGCGGATCCGGCACCAGCGACCCGCAGACCACGATGTTGATGGGTTTGCTCATTTCTTTCCTTTCGAAACGGACTTGGGACGGTTGTGGATGGGCGATTCGACGCCCTCGGGCCAGCGGCACTTCACGTGGCACGTCCCGCACGACCGCCGGGGATCGGCGCCGTGCGCGCCGTGGCAGGCGACGCACGAAAGGCCCGCGTGCGCGCCCGTCGGCGTGCGGTCGTCGGACGAGCCCGCCTCGCCGAAGGCGTTCGCGGCGTGGCACTGCTGGCAGAGGCGGCGGCGCGGGTCGAAGGCCTGCGGCACGGGCTTCCCGTCCTGCACGATCTTCTGGAGGAAGAGCTGGGACGGTTCGAAGTAGAGCTGTTCGGGCCGCGAATAGAACGCAACGGGCCCCTGCGCGCGCGTCTTCGCGAACGGGTCGCCGCCCCGCAGCGGGTGGCCGCGATGGCAGGCGAGGCAGGGGACGGCGGCGCGCCGGCCCTGCGCGGGGTCGCGGAAGCGCCAGACGCGCGGCAGCTCCTCCGCCGTCTGGACGCGGGCGAAGCGGCCCTCCGCCGGAACGCGCGCGAGGATCGTCTCCACATCGCCGTCGAGGAACATCCCGTGGCAGCGCAGGCACTGGTCCGCCGGCTTCCACGCCCGGTTGTGGTGTTCGTCCAGGAGGAACTTCGCGACGGGCGCGGCGTGCCCGCTGCGCGCCCAGCCTGCGTACTCCTGCTGGTGGCAGCGTCCGCACGCGGCGCTCATGCGCTCGACCTGCGCCTCGCCGAGCGGCAGGTCGCGGCGGAGGGCGGGGTGGTTCGTCGCCGTCACGTGGCGCCACGCGCGGCGCAGGTTGTCCCCCACCGCCGCGAACGAGGAGAGCGTGCCGCCGTGGCACGCCTTGCAGCTCACGTTCGTGTGCGCGCCGTGGGCCCAGCCGTCGCGCGCGCCGCGGATCTCGTGGCAGCTGGCGCAGGTCTTCGTCGGCGGCGCGCACTCGAACCAGGCGAGCGCGCCCAGGCCCGCGAAGAGGCCGAAGAGCGCCAGGGCGACGAGAGCGGTCCAAAGTGCCTTCATCATATTACACCCCCAGGTCCCGGCGATGGGCGACGATGCCCTGCCCCACGCGGAAGCCGAGCGCCATGATGGTGAGGACGGGGTTCATGCCGCCGTTGTTGACGTGGAGGGAGCCGTCCGCCACGAAGAGGTTCGGGAAGTCCCACACGCGCCCCCAGGCGTCGCACACGCTCTTCGCCGGGTCGCGGCCCATGCGGCAGGAGCCGCTCTGGTGCTGGCCGCCGAGGCCCCACCACGGCGACGGCTTGTCGCCGCCGTAGTTCTGCTGGATGAGCTTTGCGCCGCACGCGGCGATGAGGTCCTTCGCGCGGTCGCTCATGAAACGGCGCGCCTTCGCGTCGTTCGGATGCTCGCGCCCCTCGGCGACGAGGAGCGGCAGCCCCCAGGCGTCCGTGCGCTTCGGGTCGAGGCGCAGGCGGTTCTCCCAGCGCGGCGTCTGCTGGTGCGGGCCGCAGATGCGGATCATCCTGCGGTAGTGGGTGCGGATGAAGTCCTTGTTCGCCTTCCCCCAGCGCGGCACGCCGGGGAACGCGCCCTGCGCGAAGATGGAGGGCGAGAAGACGAAGTCCGTGTGGAGGACGCCGCCGCAGATGAAGCCGGGGTTGTCGTGGCTGTAGTCCATGAACGCGACGCCGCAGCCGGGCCCGGCCTCCTCGTAGATGTCGTCGTCCACGAACCCGCGCGCGTCCACGTAGGCGTGGCTCGTGATGTTGCGCCCCACGACGTCGTGGTTGTTGCCCGCGCCGTGCGGGAAGAGCTTCGAGGTGGAGGTGAGCAGGAGGCGCGCCGTCGCGTTGGAGCCGAGCGCGAGCACGACGACCTTCGCGTCCACCTCGTGGATCTCGTCGTTCTCGTCCACGTAGGTGACGCCGCGCAGCTTCCCGGCGTCGTCGACGCGCAGGCCCGTCACCATCGCGCGGATGCGCAGCTCGCAGTTCCCGCTCGCGAGCGCGACGGGGATCACCGTGTTCTGCGTGCCGCACTTCGCGTCGATCGGGCAGCGGTGGCCCACGCAGGAGCGCTGGTGGATGCACGCGGGGCGGCCGTTGTAGGGCACGGAGTTGCGCAGGAACGGCACGTGGAACGGGTGGAGCCCCCTCTTCTCGCCTGCCGCCCATACGCGCTTCGACTCCTCGTTCAGCGGGAACGGCGGCATGGGGAAGCCGCGCCTGCGCGGCGCGGCGAAGGGGTTGCCCGCGTTGCTGCCGGCGACGCCGATCTCGTATTCGGCCTGGTCGTAGAACGGTTCGAGGTCGTTGTAGGTGATCGGCCAGTCCTCGACGGAGGCGTCGGGGATCTCGCCGTAGTGGGTCTTGAGCCGGAAGTCGGTTTCGAGGAAGCGCCACGCCATCGCGCCGTAGGTGACGGTGCCCGAGCCGACGCACGCCGCGTTCCAGGGCACGACGACGCCGAAGCGCCCGTTGTCGTGGGCGTGGACGGGGCGCGTGCGCGCGCCGAACGGCCCGGGCCCCTGCGTGAGCCACGGCGAGCGCTGGCTGGAGAGGTCGTCCTCGCCGAAGACGTCGCCCTTCGCCCATTCGCCGCGTTCGAGGAGCAGCGTCTGCACGCCCGCGACGGCGAGCGTCTTCGCGGCGCACCCGCCGCCCGCGCCCGCGCCCACCACGACGGCCTCGACCGTTTCCCGAATCGCCATGCCTCAGCCCTCCTTCTTCCCGGGCGGCACGTCGCGCCCCGTGCAGCCGGGCCCGGCGATGCCGAGCATCCGGTAGCTCGCGTAGCCGGCGTTGCCGCCGTAGCGGGGGTTACCGTAGTAGCCCATCTTCACGTGCCGCAGCAGGAGGTCGAAGAACTTCGGGTCGTCCTTCTCCACCTCGGCGGCGGCGCGTCCCTTCGCCTTGGCGAGATGCGCGCGGTACGTCTCGCGGTCGCCCGCAAGGGCCGCGCCCGGCGCAAGCTGCCAGTCGAGGAAGCGCACCACGTTCGCCTCGCGTGCGCCGGGGTGGCCGCGTCCGCCGTTCCAGGCGGCGGGCGGATCCGGCGGGATCAGCTCGTCCGCGAGCGCGCCGAGCGTCTCGACCTCCTCCGGCGCGAGCGTCTTGTAGGGCGCCTCGGGCGGCGCGCCGAGGTATTCGACGAGCCGCGCGCCGAAGAAGCCCGCGCCCGCGCCAACGGCGGCGGTCGTGCCGAGAAAGAACGTTCGTCGTGAAATGCCCATGTTGGAAGATCTCCGTGAAGGTGTCCTACGGTTCCAGCGGCTCGACAAGCGGTTCGTCGATCGTGCGCGTTTCGGGATTGTAGTTGACGCCGACATAGTAGACGGGACGGCCCGACGCGGCGTCGGGGCCGCCGTAGTCCTTCGTCCGCGCCTGGCGAACGGCCTCCGCCGCCGACTTCCCGTGCTTGAACTCGAAGACGTAGACCGCCGCCGGCGTCTTCAGCACCGCGTCCGCGCGCCCGCGCGCGCTCTGCCGCTCGCCCGAGATGTCCGCCTTCATGAACTTGCAGAACAGGAGGAAATAGCGCTTCGCCTCCGCCTCGTCCTTGCAGATCCACTCGTAGGGGATCATCGCGAATGCCGCGCGCAGGGCCGCACCGACGTAGGAGATGCCCTTCTCGGCGATCTCCTTTCCCGTGCGCTGCGCCTTGATCGCGAACTCGTCGCCCCGGTCGCGCAAGCAGTAGGCGATGTAGCCGTGGCTGATCGAATCGGCGATCTCTTCGTTCGGAATCCGCAGACTCACGATGCCGTCCTCCGCCCCGTCGATCGTGAGGTAGCCGGAGTGGTACATGAGGACGGACAGCGGCTCCGACTCCGGGTTCGGCGTGTCGAGCGCCGAGCGCGAGACCTCCGCGCCGTTCAGGTCGGACGGGATCTCCCGCGCCGCGCGGATGCGCTTCAGGATCGCCCCCGAGTTCCCGCTCTTCTCCCAGTAGTTCGAGAGCATCCGGTCGTTGAGCGCGCTGCCGAACGAGAACGGGTTCACCACCTTCACGTCGCTCTCCGGCGAGAAGCGGTACGAGTCGTACCACGCGAAGAGCCGCGCCTTCATCGCCTCGTAGGAGACGCCCTCCTTGTCGGCGAACGCCTGCACCTGCTCGTGGAAGTACCGCTCCACCTCGTCGTGCGTGTAGCCGAGCATCCCCGCGAAGCCGGCGTTGAGCGTGAGGTCGGTCGGGTTGTTGAAGCCGGAGAAGATCGACATCTTCGCGAGCTTCGTCACGCCCGTCACCATCACGAAGCGGATGTCGTCCTGGTGGTCCTTCATCTTCACGTAGAAGTCGTGCAGGGTCTGCTGGACGGCCCTGAACGTCGAGGGCTCGTCGATGAAGGCGTTGAGCGGCGCGTCGTACTCGTCGACGAGGACGGCGAAGCGCCCCGTCTCGGACTTCTCCGGAAGCGCTTCCAGAAGACGCTTGAAGTTGAGCTCCGCCGCGATCTGCGGGTCGTGCTCGACCCCCTGCTCGATCATCGCCGAGCGGACAACCTCCTGCAGTCCCGCGCGCACGCCCTCCGGCGTCGCGGCGCAGGCGTCCGTCATCCGGAACCGGATGACCTTGTGTTTTCCCCAGTCGTAGTCCGTCCCGTCGATGGCAAGTCCCCTGAAGTAGTCGCGCTTGCCCTGCAGGAGCGTCGTCAGCGTGTTGATCATCAGCGACTTGCCGAAGCGGCGCGGCCGCGCGATGAAGAACACCGTGTCGGGGTCGCGCTGCAGGAGTTGATAAAAGTACGCCGTCTTGTCGACGTACACCACGTCCTTCTCCCGCATCCGCTCGAACGCGGCCGTCGCTGTGACAATCTGCTTCATGCCGCCCATTATACCAAAATCAGGCGCGCTGGGAGGGGCGCGCTCCTGCGCGTCCACCGCCATGTGCCGTCATTCCACGACGCGGTCGCGGCGGAAGGTGAAGAGGAACGACGCGAGTAACGCGGACGGATTGCAGAAGTAGGCCCACAGGGACGCCGCGAACGACGGTGCGGCGGGACGCGCGGCCGCGACCGAAGCCCCCGCCGTCCCCGCTGTCTCCGCATTGGCATCCGCCGGACGTTCCTTCAACGCAAAGCAGAAGACGACGCCGAGCAGAAAGCCGAGCCCGCCGAAGACGAAGAAGACGGGCCGCCAGCCGCCCAGCAGGTGCAGCGCCCATGCGACAAGTGCGCCGGAGAACATCAGCCCAACGTAGAGCGCCGACTGATGCACCGAGAACGCAATCGACCTCGTCTCGCGGTGATGCGAGGCGAGCAGCGCAAACGCGCTCGGCGCGTAGAAGCTCTCGCCGCCGCCCGTCGCGACCGAACGGAAGAAGACGAGGCCGCAGATGCCGCCGACGAAGCCCGTGCAGGCCGTCATCAGCGACCAGAAGAGCAGCGAAAACGTGATGATCCACTTGCGCGAAACGCGGTCGCCCAGCATGCCGGCGAACGGCGTCGTCACGGCGAGCGTGCAGAAGAGCGCGGTGTTGACCCAGCCGATCTGGAGGTCGGTGAGACCAAGATCCTCCTGAATCGGAATCGTCAACAACCCGAACAGCGCACGATCCGCCTGATGGAAGAAGAACGCACCGCTCAGGAGCGCGAGGACAACCCACTTGTAGCCGCGCGCGTTCACATGATCCCCCGGATGTAGCCGAGCGCGAACGCCATGCCGGTCTCCCACCAGTCGGCCGCCTCCAGGCGCGGCGTGTGGTCGGGCACGACCGTCCCCGTGAAGCCGCACCGTTCGTAAATCGCCATCGCCTTCCTCATGTCCACATAGCCGTCGTCGATGAAGACCTCCGAATAGCGCGGCAGCTGTCCCGAGACATTGCGGAAGTGGACATAGCCGATCTTGCCGGCCGACGCGAACTCCTCGATGGCCGCGTAGACGTCGACGCCGCGCATGGTCGAAATCGTGCCCTGGCAGAATTCGATCGCGTTCGCCGGCGAGTCGACGAGCCGCATCAGCTTGCGGTAGCCTTCGACCGAGGTGAGCGGACGATACGTGCCCTTCAGGTATTCGATCGGCGGATCGTCCGGGTGCGCGCAGAGCCGCATCCCGTACTTCTCGGCGACGGGACAGAGGTTTTCGAGAAAATACTTGAGGCGCGCCCAGTGCTGTTCGGGCGTCGTCGGCGGCAGCACATCCACCGCGCTGCGGCGCTCGATCTCGGTGTTGAACCAGAAGCGACGGGACGGCAGCGGCGAATGGTCGACCTTCGCCTCGTCGAACATCTTGATCGAGGCCGCGCCGCGTCCGTTCGTGTTGTTCGCCTCCGTGTAGTAGCCCTGCACGCCGTAGCAGCTGAAGTTGTAGCCGAAGACCTTCATTCCGGCCTTGCCCGCGTTCTCGACGGTCTGGATCAGGTTCGCCATCTGCTCCTCCTTGCCCGGCTCGTCGAGGACAACGTGGTCGAGGTGCTGGGGATGGAAGTTCTCGATGCCCTCCAGAACGAGCCCGTGCTTCGCGGCCTGTTCACGGATGCGCACGAAGTCCTCCAGATGCCACACACCGTCGCCCGCACCGAACGGCACCCAGGCGATCACCGTCTCGCAGCCGAGCTGCCGCGCCAGCGCGAGGTGGCGATCCGTCCACTTTTCGGGGTGAAGACACAATCCGAGTTTCATGGTGTTCTCTTCTTTCCTTGCCTTGCCGTAGTGACGGAGACCTTCAGCGTTCCCGCATCTTCGAGGTGTCGTCCTCGCACGCGGCGGGATAGAGCTGGGCGGTCGAGCCGCCGTCCATCACGAGCCGCGCACCCTGAAAACCGCGCGCGCCGTCGCTCGCGAGGAACGCGACGGCCTCCGCCACGTCGGCACCGGTCGCCTCGTGTCCGTTCGGCACGAGCGAACGCCGCTGGGCCTTGATCTCGTCCGAGAGGAAGTTCCAGCGGCTCGTCCAGATGAAGCCCGGCGCGACCATGTTGACACGAATGCCCTTCGGACCCAGGTCGACCGCGAACGCCTTCATCATCGCGTCCATCGCACCCTTCGAGGCGACGTAGGTGATGCGGTTGCGGCTCACGCGCTCGGACGAGTTGGAGCCAACGAACACGACGACACCGCGCTGGCCGGTCTTCGGGTCACGCGCCTGTTTCAGGAAGAAGCGGTTCGCCGCGAGCTGCACAAGGCGGAAACCGCCGAGGACGTTCACGTCGAGGACGAACTGGAACTGCGCATCCGTCGTCTCCAGGCATGTGCCCTGACCGAGGCCGAAGTTCGCCGCGTTCGAGACGACGACATCGAGCCGCCCGGCCTCCTTCTCGATGACGTCCATCATCGCCGCGATGTCCGCGCGTCGCGAGACGTCGCACGTCAGCGCGCGGAAGCCGGAGAGTCCACGCGCCTCCAACGCCCGCACGCCCTCCGTAACGGAGGCGTCGTTCGACCCGCAGAGGAAGACCTTCGCCCCCTCGCGGAGAAACCGGTCAACGATCTCCAGCCCCGTGTTCCGGCACCCACCGGTCACGACCACAACCTTGTCCATGTTCCTTGTCTCCAAGTTCCCGACAACCATCATTCCGACACGTTCCCCCAACGGTCGACGCTACGGACGGCATACACGCCCTTCGCACCCTTCACGTCCAGCCGCGTCGCGACCGTCGAGGCGATTTGCTCCCCGTCGCGGTAGACACGGTAGTAGACATGGTCGGAGTCAGCCGAGGTATTCCAGACGAGTGCGCCGTCGCCACCCAACTTCACGCCCGTGACGGACGGTGGCGTACGATCCGTGTAGTCCGTCGTGAAGAACGCCATCGCGCGGGACGGCAGCGTCGTCGCGAAAACGCCGTTCGTCGCCACGACCACGCCTTTCATGGGCTGGAGGTCGTTGAAGGCGTTCATCGGTGGCTTCGCCGAATCATACTCGTAGACGCGCAGGGGCTTCGCAAACGGATGCGCGCTCGCGATCCGTACCGTCTTCGCCGCGCCCCAGTTGATCACGGCGACCGAGCAGGAACCGTCCGGGTTCGTGACCGCGCCGACGCGCAGCTCCGGGTCGTCGAACACGGGATCCAGCACACGCGCCCCCTTGCGGAAGAGCTTCACGAGGTAGCCCATCGTGTAGAGATCGGGATAGGACGAGTAGTCCTTGTTCTCGTCGTCCCAGCGGAAGAGACCGTTCTTGTTGTAGCGCACGTCGAGTCCCCAGCCCGAAAACCGCGCGACGTCATAGCGCGCCTTCTCCTCGGGCGTGTCGCCGTCCTCGCGCAGAAACGGATCGGGATAGTCGACGAACGTCCAGCTCACCGCATTGAGCGCACCCGCATTCAGCGCCGCGAGGCCCATCTCCGCACGGCAGATCGCGACCTCGCGCGCAAACGCGCTCATCGGCCACCGCCAGCCGCCGTGCCCGTCGTCGCGCATGTGCCCCTTGTCGTAGGGGACGTTCATCCCCGTCACGCCCCATTCGCCGAGGGAGAGGCGTTTCTCGCGCCGGAGGCAGAGCGCGACGAGGTTCGTCAGATGGCCGTAGACGTCGTTGTAGACGTGCGCCTCGCCCGGCTTCGACCTGCGGTCGTAGTAGTGCCAGCAGTAGACCTCGGTGATGTCGTTGAGCGTCTGCGTCGCCCAGACGACATCGTCGATGTACTTCGGCATCGCGGAGTCGGGCGTCATGAGGCCGATGCCGAGCCCGTGGCGGCGGAAAGCCGCGTAGAGCGCGCGGCACAGCTTTTCGTAGACGTCGCGGTGCGTCGAGAACCAGCCCCACGTCGGGCCGGACGCCATCTCGTTCGTAAGCGCGTAGTAGCGGATCTTCACGCACATGCGCACCTTGACGAGGTAGTCGAGCCGCGTGGCGACGTTCTCGCAGTAGCCCTCGAAGTCGAAGTCGTCCGTGATGACCGGCATGCGCCCCGGCACGAGGTAGAGCGTCGTGCCCGCCCGGCGGAACGTCGCGTCGTAGTAGTCGGCGAACGAGTCCATCGCCTCCCGCGTCCAGTCGGCAAAGCCCGCGAAAACACGCGAATAGGTCGGCGCGATCTCGCGGAAGGTCTTCAGCACGCGCTGGTCGCGGAATTCGTCCGACATCAGCGGCAGCATCGTCGCCTCCGAGTTGTGGAACCCGAAGCCGCCCCAGAGCCAACGCATGCGCGGCTTCGTCAGCGTGACCTCCGTGACGTCCGACGACACTGAACTTCCATTCGCGTTCGTCGTTCCCGCACATGCAATGCCCAACACAACAACGGCTATCTTAAGAAGTTTCATCGTTTCCCTGCCTCCGTGCAAATCCTGTCCAGTCCGTCTATCGTCCCACATTGTTCCAGCGGTCGACACTGCGGACGGCATAGTCGCCCTTCGCGCCCTTCACGTCGAGCCGCGTCGCGACCGTCGAGGCAATCTGCACCCCGTCGCGGTAGACGCGGTAGTAGACATGGGCGGGGCCCGTTGAAGCCGTCCATGAAAGGACGCCGCCCTTCAGCTCCACGCCCCCGACAGCCGGCGGCGTGCGGTCGATGTAGTCTGTCGTCAGGAACGTCATCGACTTCGCGGGCAACGCGACCGTAAACACGCCGCCCGTCGCCGTCACCGTGCCGGACGCGGCCTGAAGGTCGTTGAAGGCATTCAGCGGCGGGTTCGCCGCCTCGTAGACAATGCGGCGGAGCGGCTGGTGGAGGGACGGCGTGCCGTCCGTGCGCGTCTGCCAGGTCGAACAATCGACCGTCACCGTCTTCGCCGAGCCCCGGTTGATGAGCGCGATCGACACGGAACGGTCGGCGTTGAAGATCGCGCCACCGCGCAACATCGGGTCGGCGAACGTACACGGCAGCACCGTCGCGTTCTTGCGGAAGAGCTTCGCGAGCCATCCCACTGCGTACAGCTCCTCGTAGGCCGCGTAGTCGCGGTCGACGCTCGACCAACGGAAGACGCCCCACTTGTTGTACTTGCCGTCGAGGCGCCAGCCGCTCCGTCCCGCCGCATACCACGCCTTCTCCTCGTCCGAGTCGCCATCCTCGACCACGAACGGGTCGGGATAGTCGACGAAGCTCCAGTCCACACAGGCGACCGCGCCGTTGTTCATCGCCGCGAGGCCGATCTCGCACTTGGCGAGGACACTTTCGCCGCGCGTCTCGGGCTGGCGCAGATGGTAGTTCGTGTCGTCCACCATGACCGTGGAGCGTTCGGGCGCGGGGCGGAAGCCCCACTCGCCGAGGATGTAGCGCTTGTTGGCGGCCTTGCGCGCGAACTGGACGGCCCGGTCGAAGAAGTCGTTGTACTGCTGCCAGAGCGTGAGGTCGTCCGTGCGACCGTCGACGTACCAGTGCGAGCAGAACGCCCCAACGTAGTCGTTCATGTTGTCCCGTACCCATTCGAGCCCCGTCCAGACCTTGTCGGGCGTGGACGACTCGTCCGTCGCGAGAAGCCGGATGTCGAGTCCGTGCCGGCGGAAGGCATGGAAGAGCGCCGCGTTGTAGGCCTTGTAGAGATCCCACTTCTTCTCGCGGGAAAACCAGCCCCAGCGCTCGCCCGCCATCAGTTCGTTCGTCAGGCAGTAGTAGCGGATCTTGCGGCAGGTACGGACGTTGACGAGGTAGGCGAGGTTCTTCGTGACCTTCTCGGCATACGCCTCCGGATCCAGCGTGTCGGGCAGGATCGGCATCGCACACGGCACGGCGTAGAGCGTTGTCTGCGCGCCACGGAACGTGAGGTCGTAGTAGTCCGCAAACGAATCAAGCTCCTCTTTCGTCGAATCCGCGAAACCCGTGTAGACGCGGGCGAAGCTCGGCGAAAGCTCGCGGAACGTCTTCAGGACGCGCTGGTCGCGGAAGTCCTCCGGCATGATGCGGAGGAAGTTCGCCTCCGAGTTCTGGAAGCCAAACCCGTTGAAGAGCCAGCGGAAGTAGGGCTTCGAGATCGTGACGTCCGCCGCCGTGGCGGACATGGCCGCCACGGCGCAGAGGTTCGCAAGGAAGAAAAACCGTTTCATCGTCTGTCCGTTTCTCCAGAAAGGTGGCATGGGGCGGATTGTAGCAAACCGTTCCATGCCACAGCAAGAAACGAGGTCATTTTCCCGGCACGAATAAAGTCACTCTGAAAACATTCCATCCCCTGGAAGCGAAGAAGGATGCTATACTTCCCGGCATGGGAAGAACCGGCAAACCGCACATCGTCGTCGCGCTGCAGCTCAACGGCGCGACGGGACGCAACGAATTCCTGGGTATCTCGCGGTTCCTGTCGCACGGCAGGTCCTGGAACCTGACGCTCGCCCAATCGGCCGACGACGTCAACGCCGCGCTGGCGCGGAACGAAGTCGACGGCGCCATCGTCGGACTTCTGCACGATGCGCGCACGCTGGAACTCGTCGCCTCGTCCAGGATCCCGACCGTCCTCATCGACATCGGCTCCGACCGCGTGGGAGGCCGTACGGACGCGCTTGCCTACGTGCGCAACGACGACCTTGCCATCGGACGGATGGCCGCCGAATTCTTCGCCTCCCTCGGGCAGTTCCGCGCCCATGCGTTCGTCCACCCGCCCGTGCCGCGCCCGTGGGCGGACCTGCGCGAACGGTCGTTCTTCGAGGCTGTCCGCGCGCGAAACCAGTCCGTCTTCCGTCCGGGCGAAAATGAAGACCTGGGCGGTTTCCTGAAACGGCTGCCCAAGCCGGCCGCCGTGCTGGCCGCCTGGGACCGCCGCGCACAGGACGTGATCGTCGCCGCCCGGAAGGCCGGACTGAAGATCCCCGAACAGCTCTCCGTCCTCGGCGTCGACAACGACGAGATCTACTGCGACAACTTCCATCCTCCGATCTCCAGCGTGAAGCCCGACCACGTCCGCATGGGCGAGACCGCCGCACGCTTGCTTGAAAGGCTGCTGAGGGACCCGGCCTGCGCGGCCGGAACGACGAAGCGCCTGCCGCCAATCGAGGTCGTCGCGCGCGAGTCAACAGCCTCGACGGTCTCCGGCGCCGCAATCGTCGCACGGGCGCGCGCCTACATCGCCGACCACGCCCTGCATGCGCCGACGCCGGACGAGGTGGCCGACGCCCTGCACGTCTCGCGGCGGCTTCTCGACAAGCGTTTCCGCGAACTGACGGACATCACCGTCGCGGGCCTGATCCGCGAGACACGCCTGAAGCTCCTGAAGGCGCAGCTTCTCCGGCACAGGAAACGACCCATCGCCGTCCTGACGCACGAACTCGGCTACCCCAACCCGCGCGCCGTCAAGAACCTGTTCCGGAAGACGTTCGGGCTCACCATGCGCGCGTGGCGCAGACAGAACCAAACGTGACGGGACGCTACGCATGCACCGGCGAGGAGGCGCGGGAATGGACCTGGCTGCGGTAGAGCGACCAGCCGTCGGTCAGCGCGAACGCGAGGCCGCACACCCACATCGTGGGCAGGAGGAGCGCATGGTTTCCGGACAGCTCCGCGACCATGATCACCGCCGTAATCGGCGTGCGGATCGTCGCCGCGAGGAACCCCGCCATCCCGACGAGGGCGACGGAGGCCGGATGGATGCCGAAGGACGCCGGGAAGACCGCCGAGAAGGCGAGTCCGCACGCGACGCTCAGCGTCGCCCCGCAGACGAGCGCCGGACCGAACACGCCGCCCGAGCCGCCCGAGCCGACCGTGAAGCTCGTCGCGACGACCTTGAGCACGAACACCGCGAAGAAGAGCCCCGACGCGAACCACGGCCCCTCCCCGCCCACGCACACCTCCGCGTCCGGGCGGAACGCAACGCGGATGAGGTCGTAGCCCGTCCCCAGCACGTCCGGGAAGAAGAACCCGAGCGCCCCCGTCAGGAGACCGCCCACGGCCACCTTCATCCACGGCGCACCGCCCCGGTGGCGGAAGAACCCCGCCACGCTCCGGAACGTCTGGATGTAGAACTTCGCGCCGACCGAAACGACGAGCGCAAGGACGAGGTAGGGCACGAGGCGCAGCCCGTCGTCGTAGGCGTAGGACGGCATCGCGAAGAGCGGCGTCCACCCGTAGAAGACCGCATAGACGGTGTACGAGACGGCCGAGGCGATGAACGCGGGCAGGATCGCCTCGTACTCCAGGTCGAACCCGGAATACAGGATCTCCGCCCCGAAGAGCGCGCCCGCGAGCGGCGCGCGGAAAAGCGCGCCGATGCCGGCGGCGAGGCCCGCGAGCATGAGCCGCCGCCGCGTCGCCGCGTCCCAGTGGAAGAGGCGCGCGAGGTTCGTGCCGCACGCGGCGCCGATGAGCGTCATCGGTCCCTCGTAGCCCGCGCTGCCGCCGGAGGTGATCACGAGCGCGGAGGCGACGGCCTTCACGGGGATGACGCGCCAGGAGAGGCGGCACTTAAGGCGGTGGTAGACGTAGATCGCCGAGTCGGTTCCGCGCGCGTGGGTGCCGGGGGATATCCACCGGATGAGCAGGGCCGCGAGCGTGGCGCCCGCCGCCGGCAGCGCGAACAGCAGCCACCGCCGCCCGTCACACCAGTCGGCGGGCGAGGAGAGGCCGCGCAGCAGCGCCCCGCCCGTCGCGAGGAGCGAGGCGTGCGCGCCGACGCCGTGGAGGAGAAGCCCGTCCAGGAACGCGATCAGCCAATGGAACGCCGCCGTCACGAGCCCCACGGCAAGCCCCACGAGCGCGGACTGCGCGAAGAGCCGTCCGTTGCCGGCGCTGAGGCCACCGCCGGCCAGGAAGAAGCGGAACGCCGCGATGGAGGGCCTACGAAGCACCGTTCTTCTTCAGGTTCGTGATTTCGCGCCCCAGCGCGGCGCCGTCCTTGCGGCTGCGCGCCTTGAGGAACATCCGGATCGGCGCGCCCTCCAGGCCGAACCGCGCGCGGATCGCCTTCTCCATGTAGGACCGGTAGGCGTCGGTGACAAGCTTCGGGTCGTTGACGAAGAGGCGGATCGTGAGCGGGTCGTTGCCGACCTGGAGGCCGTAGTAGACCTTGAGGCGCTTTCCCCGGACCATCGGCGCGAGCGTCTTCTTCGTCGCCGTCTCGATCGTGCGGTTGAGGACGCCCGTGGGGAGCCGCGCCTGGACGCTGGAGGCGACCGCGTCGATCGCGTCGACCGTGCGCCGCACGTTGTAGCCGCTCTTCGCGCTGCAGAAGACGACGGGGGCGAACGAGAGGAACGGCATCATGTGGCGGAGGACCTTGGTGGCCTCGGCCTCCTTCATGTCCTTCTCGTGCGCGAGGTCCCACTTGTTCATGAGGATCACGCAGGCGCGGTGCGCATCGAGGATCTTGCCGGCAATGCGCATGTCCTGCTTCGTGGGGCCGAGCTCGCTCTCCATCACGAGCAGCACGACGTCCGCCTCCTCGATGGCCTTCTCGCTGCGGAAGAGGGAGAAGTTGTCCACGCTCGTCTTGGACATCTGCGTGTGCTTCTTCATGCCCGCCGTGTCCACAAGCACGTAGCGGCGCGCCGTGGGGCCCGACCCGATCGTGAACGGCACGTCCACGCAGTCGCGCGTCGTGCCCGGGATGTCGCTCACGATGACGCGCTCGGCGTTCAGGAGGCGGTTGATGTAGGAGCTCTTGCCGGCGTTCGGGCGGCCGACCACCGCGACGCGCAGGGGACGCGCCACCGCCGCGTCCGCGTCGGGCGGCGGCAGCTTCGCGGTCGCGAACGCGACGATCTCGGCAATGCCGCGCCCGTGCTCGGCGGAACAGGGGAGGACGGGCATGCCGAAGCGGACAAACTCGTCCGCCCGCGCATCGTCCGTCTCCGCGTCGCACTTGTTCGCCACGATCGCACAGGGCACGCCGCTCTCGCGCACGCGCTTCAGCACCTCCTCGTCGAGCGGCGTCACGCCCGCGCGGGCGTCCACCACCACGAGGCACACCGCCGCGTCCGTCACCGCGAGCGCGGCCTGCTGGCGCGTCTCGGCGGCGAGCGGGTCGTCGCTCCCGGGCGTCCGGTCGAACGCGAGACCGCCCGTGTCGACGAGCATGAAGCGTTGGCCGTTCGCCTCGACTTCGCGCGCCACGCGGTCGCGCGTGACGCCCGGCTGGTCGAAGACGATGGCGATGCGCTGGCGCGCGATGCGGTTGAAGAGGGCGCTCTTGCCCACGTTGGGACGTCCGACAATCGCGACCACGCGCCCCGGCTTCGTAATGGTGAGTTCGTCCATGGGAATCGATGGGAATGAAATGGTTAAATGATTAGATGGTTAAGTCGTTAAATGGGGGAGCGGGGAAAAGGGGGAATGAATGGGGAAATCGGGGGATTGCGGGGGACGTGTCAGAAGACGCGCTTCTTGTAGAGGTAGAAGAGGATGCCGATGATGCCGACCGCGAAGACGCCCGAGATCGCCGACAGAACCGCGAAGGCGTGCGGATACGCCTGGAGCGGCAGCGGGATGTTCATGCCGTAGGCGCTCGTGATGACGGTCGGCACGGCGAGGAGGATCGTCGCGGCGGTCATGTACTTCATCACGTTCGAAAGGTTGTTGTTGATGAGCGAGGCGAAGGTGTCGAGCGTGCCGTTGAGGATGTTCGCGTGGATCGTGGCCGTCTCAAGGGCCTGCTGGTATTCGACCGCCGCGTCGTCGAGCGTGTCGGAGTCGTCCTCGGAGAGGTTGAGCTGGCGCGCGTGGTCGAGGCGGTTGATGAGGATGTTGTCGGCCTTGAGCGAGGTGGAGAAGTAGACGAGCGACTTCTGGTAGGTGAGCAGCTTCAACAGCACCTCGTTCGAGATGGACTCGTGGAGAGAGTCCTCCAGGTCCTCGATCTTCGCGTGCATGTCGCGGAGGTAGCGCAGGAAGAGGACGGCCGCGTGCCAGAGGAGGCGGAACATGAAGCGGTTGCATTCGCCGGGCGGGCAGACGCGGCGGATCTGGTCGAGAAAGGCGTTCGTGACGGGCGTCGTCTGGGAACAGATGGTGATCACGCTCTGCCCGAAGAGGACAACGCCCAGAGGCAGCGTTTCGTAGGGCAGCACGCTCTCGTCGTCCTCGTCCCCCCGCACCGGCAACGGCACGTGGACGATCACGAGGTGGAAGCCGTCCTCGCTCTCGAAGCGCGGCCGCTCCTCGCGGTCGAGCGGGTCGGTGAGGAAGTCGCGCGGCACCTGGGAGAAGCTAAGTACCCGTTCAAGCTCGGCCGTCGTCGGCTCCGCAAGGTTGATCCAGCACGATTCGCAGAATTCGACCGTCTCCTTGAGACCGCCGTTTTCCCATTTGTAGATTGTCATCATGCCGAATACCTCCTTTCCGCCTTGGATTAAAAGGCAAAAAAATGGAGCGGGCGATGGGAATCGAACCCACGTAAGAAGCTTGGGAAGCTCCTATTCTGCCATTGAATTACGCCCGCTCTGGCGGAGAGGGAGGGATTCGAACCCCCGATACCTTGCGGTATGCATGATTTCGAGTCATGTGCATTCAACCAGGCTCTGCCACCTCTCCGCGGAGAACGAGGCGAAAGTTTACCAGTTCCGCGCCGCGCCGTCAAGGGGGGCGAATGATTTTTTCAGGGGGGTGTACGCCCGAAGGACGAACGTACACGGCGAGGGCATCACTCCAGCAGGGCGAGCGCGCGCTGCGCCGAAAGCCGCAGCACCGTCCCAGAGGTCTGCCTCGCCCACACGCTCCCAACCGCCAGCGTCTCCTTGACCTTCGACAAATCCAGCACAGCTCCCCCATGCCGGATTTTCAACCCAAAGTCCCCTTGCTCTCCGCTTCTCTCCCATTCCATCTCGACGGGACCGTTTTGAAGCACGAAGCGAAGCCTACCCGGCCCTTCCTGCGTCCGCGTCAACGTCAGGAAGTCGTTGAACGTCCTGATGCAAACCACCGCGTCGTCGCCACCGGAACCGCCCGAGAAGGCATGGGCCAGCAACCCTCCGCCGGCGAGGTGCCATTTCCGCGGCATGCCGTCCCCGGCAGACACGCCACGGACATGCTCGATGGCGGCCACGCTTTGAAACATCCAGCGCACAAACGGAAACGCGAGCCCGGCATTGACCAGCAGGGACATCCCAAGAACCGCCTTCAGCAACAGGGAAACACGCCTTCTCCTCATTCCACCCCTCCCTTCGTTTCATCCACGACAGACAGCAGCCTCTTCTGCATCGGCAGCGAGGTCAGGTTGGCATAGGGGAACTTCACGCTCCAACCTCCCATCGCCGAGATGTAGTACACCGTCGAATCGCCGTTCTGGACAAGAAACGAGGAACACGTCCCCGAGTCGTCGATGACGTAGCTGAAGAAGAGTCCGCTTCCACTGGCGCATGCCACACGCTTCCGCCGACGGGGCCCCTTCCCGTCCATCCTGTCGTCAGGCAGATCCCAGGTAGAGAGGGATACCTCCCCTCCCTTCGGTTTCCAATTGGGTTCCGGCCTCCTCCAATCGGCGGAGGCGAGCGCGTATACCTCGAATCTCCTTCCTCCGACGCTTCGCGCCCCCCTCCTTTCGTAGAGGCCAACGGAACCACCGTTGTACACACATGTCATACCGAACTTCTCCAATTCGGACTTCACGTCGGGCGATTTCTCCCTGTAGCAGTTTCGTACAACCAAGAACAGCAGGGCATTCACAAGAAGCGAAACGCCACAGAGAACTGCTAGGATAAGGTTTTTCTTCATTGTTCGGACCTAGAAACGGCAGACGGGATGGGGATGGGAATCGGTGAAGAGAGCCCCTTTGTCTCCCTCTCTACCACGGAACACACGGAACGGCCTACGGCCGTCACAGAACACACAGAAGACAGTGTGAACGGCCGCGACAAGCGCGTCCCTCCCGTTTCGTACCAACATTAATCCTGTCCAGCACATAGGTTAGAAGATTCGGTAATGTGATCGGTCTGGCATGAAATCTTCCTCCTCGATTCCGCGGAAGGGACGCAATTCATTGCGTCCGCATCACGCACGGCATCGTTCCTCCTGCGACTCTGCGTCCTGTCCAGTCTGCCCGGATTCAACATACCATTGGACGAAATCACGCAGCGTCCAGGTCTGCGGAATGTCGGTCTTCCCATGCGCCACAAGGTAGTCGCCGAGGTCCTCCTGCCCGCCGCTTTCAGTCCAGGAATCGTATTTCCACAACGGCCCCTCCTTGGTGAACACATCGTCCGGGCGCAGGAAGCCAAGCGGCACGTCGTAGGTCTTGGCAAGGAAACGAAGAGCGGCCTCCACGCGCTCTCCGCCGCCGAAAAGCCTGAAGACCTCATCTTCGGGTCGTTTCGGACGTCCCCAGTAGGCCGACCTCCGACAGAACGCCACCACCGGTTTCGCGAAAAGCAGAACCAAGACGGGAACCGCCACATGGGAGTACCAGCTTGTATCATTCGTCATGGTCATGTTTCGGAAATGTCTTTGAGCAAGACGGACAAAGAAGCTTCACGGAAAACGTCCGTCCTCTTTTTTTGAAATTCCATTCATACCATGTGCCTCCATCACCTGGGACAACGGCGAGGTTGGCGCCAAGCCCTTTCATGTCGTGCCGGACATCGTAGGTCTGGTTCAACGCAACCTCTGAAAGAACGAGCCAGCGACCGAAGAAACAGACCGCACCGAAACTGCGCCGCGTCACGCCAACTTGTTTCTCGGAAAGCCAATAGGCACCGTCTACCCCGCCCCCTTCAATCCACACGACGGTCTTCTCGTTTTCCGTCCCCAAGCGAAACGCATGCAATCCCCGCAGCGTCGGCGAAACAGAATCCCTATCGACACGGAAGGATGGCACACGTACATTCCTCCCATTTACGGCAACTTCCAGCATGCCCGACCGGGACAGGACAAGCGCCTGTCCCCGAAGAACCCTGTATGCAAGTACGCTGGGCAGAACAAGCATACAACCAAGAACAATAACGCACAAAACCACGAAGATCTCAGCAAAATGTTTCATAACGCTCCTCATCTAATATCAAATGCACAGAATCATTCAAGATGCCAAAAGGAGACGTCTTGACCACTTCGAAAACCCCAGTCGTTTTCAATAACCGCTTTATCAATTGACGAAGCCGAAATGGACGAAGTTCCTGGGTCTGAGACAATTCCCACATGGCTTCCATCAGAAACAACATCTCCCACTTGAGCGTTCTTGGTCCGCACAAAACCAGGTGGAATATTATTTCCCTCGTACCAATCATTGGCAGTAGGCGGATGTGTACCCCAGAAACCAGTAGGGACCAATTCTGTTCCATTACCTTTATTATATGCATCCGCAACAAACAGATTACACTTAAAACGCCCCAACCACCTAGGAAATCCGCTCATACCCCATTCATTATACTCAGTCTTCCCCTTCTGTTTTCGTGCCCAATCTCGTGCCTTTTTCCCTGCAGATAATCCAAATGGATCTAAATCTGAGATGGGATTTCCTAGACAAAACTCATACAGATTCACCCCGCCCATGATGCGGATCGGGTCCCTGGAGAGCCAGCGGCCCGTTCCGGGGGCGTACCAGCGGGCGCGGAAGTTCACGAGGCCCGTCACCGCCGAATACTCGCGGCCCTGGAAGCGGTAGCGGAACGCGGCGAGGTCCGGCTCCGACAGGACGGCGGCCCGGAACGTGGAAGACGGCAGAAGATATTTGAACCCAGCCATGCATGCACCTCTTCACTCGACAAGGGGATGTTAGCACAAGGGAGCGAAATGCGCAATCCAGAAAAATGAAACACCCTTATCCAGATTAAGGCCCCGCGCCGCCCTCGGCGCGGGGCGTCCGGGCGGGCCCGGCGCGGGTACGGCCGCGCCACGCGCGGCCCTCCCGCATGACGCCGCGCGATTTCACTTCGGAACAGTCGCACGGGAGGGCCGCAATCTATTACGCACTGAAATCTCAGGCATGAGGGAGGAGGGGACTCGGCGCAGGGCGCCGAGTCACTTCAAGAGGCGAGGAAGGCGCGGACGCGGGCGAGGAGGTCCGGTTCGGACGAGACCGTGTGGACGGAGGCGGGGACCGACTTGCGGAAGAGCGCGCCGTAGTTCTTCGAGACGATGCGCGGGTCGGAGACGACCACGACCCCGCGGTCCCGCTTCGTCCGCACAAGCCGCCCGAAGCCCTGCCGGAAGCGCAGCTGCGCCTCCGGCAGCATATAGTCGCGGAACGGCTTTCCCCCCTCCTCCGTGATGCGGTCGCACCGCGCCTCCACGATCGGCTCGCCCGCCTGGGGGAACGGGAGGCGCGCGAGGACGACGCAGCTGAGCGCCGCGCCCGGCACGTCCACCCCCTCCCAGAAGCTCTGCGCGCCGAAAAGGACGACGGGGCGCGCCGGGGCGGACTGCCGGAGCGCCGCCACCATCGACTCGCGCGACACGCCCTCGCCCTGCACGAGGAGGTCGATGCCGGCGGCGTCCAGAAGCGGACGCGCCGCCTCGGCGACGGCGCGCATCATCTCGTAGGCCGTGAAGAGGACGAGCCCCCTTCCCGCCGTGGCGTCGAAGAGGTCGCGCAGGAACGCCGCCAGCCTCTCCGCATAGGCGCGCGGATGCACCGCCGGGTCCGGCAGGAAGTCCGGCGCGAGCGCGAGCGCCTGGCGGAAGTAGTCGAACGGGGAGGCCGCGACGAGCGTCTTCACGCGCGCCGGTTCCAGCAGCGCCACCCCGAGCTTGCGCGCCATGTAGTCGAAGCGGTCCCCCGCGCGCAGCGTCGCGGAGCAGAGAACGACCGAATCCTTCGCGTCGTAGAAGTAGCGCTTCATCTCCGCCGCGACGGAGAGCGGCGCCGCGACGAGGCGCACCTCGTCCTGCGCGCGGAACCGGCGGACCGCGCCCCCGCACCGTTCCGCCCAGTAGACCCGTTCCGGGTCGCTCGCCTTCAGCACGAACTTGCTCTCCAGGATGAACGCGGTGAATGTCGCCGCGAGGCCCTGCACCTGCGCGACCAGGTCGCCGCAGACCGGCACGTCGCGTCCTGCGTCCACCGCCTGCAGGAGGCGCCCGAGGTCCACGAGGAGGGCCTGCAAACGCGCGAGTGCGTCCTCGAAGCGGGTCCCCGCCTCCGCGAGGTCGGTCTCGTCCCACTGCGCGGGCGTGTAGTCCGCGAACAGCCCGTGCAGCGAATACTGGCGCGTGGCGGCGGACCCCGCCGCGCCCGGCACGCAGCGGATGCGGATGATCGGCGCCTCGGGCGCGGGCGCGAAGAGGCGGCGCAGCACCTCGAAGAGCGCATCGCCCTCGGTCTTCACGAACGCGATCTGCACGTGGGCGCGCGCGAGCAATTCGCGCACCTCCTCCGCCTCGCCCTTCACGGAGAAGACGCCCCGCTGGAGCAGGCGCTCGACCGCCCCCAGGACGCCGCGCGGACGACCGGGGCCGCGCCGCGCCTTCGACGGACGCGCCAGCTTCCCCAGCAGCTGCAGGAGGGCGGGCCGCGACAGCTCGTACGAAAAGAAGTCCGTCGCGATGTCCTCCAGATTGTGCGCCTCGTCGAAGACGAGCCGCCCGTAGGCGGGCAGGATGCCGCCCCCCGGGTTCGTCGCCTCCGCGAGGACGAGCGCGTGGTTCACCACCACCACGTGCGCCTTGAGCGCGCGGGCGCGCGCCTTCGCGATGAAGCACTTCGGACGGAAGGGGCACGCCCGGCCCGCACAGTCCTCGGGCGGACACGCCAGATGGGGGCGCAGCCGTTCGTCCCCCAGGTCGTCCAGATCCCCGTCCGGCGTGCGGCGCAGCCAGTCGACGAGGTGCGCAAACGCCGTCCGCTCGTCCTCCGCGAGCGTCCAGTAGCCGCCCTGCATGTACTCGCCGAGCATCCGCAGACAGAGGTAGTTGGAGCGTCCCTTGAGGAGCGTCGCGCGGAACTTCGGCGCCTCGTCCCCCAGCGTCTTCGCCGCGCGCGGCAGGTCGCTTGAAATGAGCTGGCTCTGCAGGTTGCGCGTCGCGGTGGAGAGGACAACGGGGGTGTCGTTGAGGAAGCTCCACTGCACGGCGGGCACGAGGTAGGCGAGGGACTTGCCGACGCCCGTCCCGGCCTCCACCATCAGGTGCTCGCGTCCGTTGAACGCCCGCGTGACCGCACGCGCCATGTCGAGCTGGCCGGGACGCGATTCGTAGCCCGCCATCGTCCCGAGCGTCCCGCCCGCCTCCAGGTGCGCGGCGAGGCGTTCCACGTCGAGCGGCGTACAGTCCTCGTGCGCGGGCAGACGGCACTTCGGCCCGCCCGACGGCACGTCGGGCAGGAAGTCCGCCCAGTTCGGGTCGTCCATGAAAGACGCCGGATCGGCGCCCGGGGCACCGTCCAACCTGTGTTTCGTCTCTGACATGCCCGTATTATAGCACGTCCGCGCCCCTGGTAGGGCGCGACGGGAACGCCATCGGGGGACGCGGGCCGCCGGGGACGTCGGCCCCTACCATGCCTCGCATCCTGTCCGCACCCCTGGTAGGGCGCGACGTCCCCGGCGCGCCGCGCACACGGGGACACCTTCGGGAACGCCATCGGGGGACGCGGGCCGCCGGGGACGTC
>OIZT01000400.1_pt1 | contig 27893 bp, 26 predicted proteins | sample 1588611 | NCBI WGS metagenome assembly OIZT01 (sample SAMN03283278) | human gut metagenome | biome: human-associated habitat; material: feces | host: Homo sapiens | place: Peru | collected 2012
GTGAAACTAAAGTATTACTTGAAGACTCTAAAGTTTATGAATCAAATGAAGAAAACATTAAAAGTGAAACAGCTTCTTTAGATAAACCATTCACAATGTTATTTATAGGAGTTGACTCATCTAAAGATGGTGTTACTTCAGGATACAATGGAGACGTACTTTTACTAGCTACATTTAACCCATCTACTCTAAGAGCTACAATAACTTCAGTACCAAGAGACACTTATATCAAAACAGCATGTTCAAATGGAAGTTATAGAAGAATAAATACTACTACTTGGGGAAGCTCATCTACTTGTGCAGTTAAAACAATAGAAAATCTATTTGATGTAGATATTGATTACTACGCTAAAATTAACTTTAAAGGAGTTGTATCTCTAGTAGATGCAGTCGGAGGAATTGATGTAGATGTTCCATACTCTTTCTGTGAACAAAATAGTTCAAGACAATGGGGAGACAATACAATATATGTTAAACAAGGTAAACAACATTTAAATGGTGAACAAGCACTAGCCTTAGCTAGAAATAGACATGGATGGCCCAAAAAATGTGCTGATGAATGGAATCAAGGAACAAGAAATGACTTCGTAAGAGGTAAAAATCAAATGAAGATTATCATGGGAGTTGCTAATGCTGCTACTAAATTAACAGATCCAAATCAAGCTATTTCAATACTTGAAAAAATTAAATCAAACTTCCAAACAAATATAACTACTAAAGATGTATTATCACTTTATAGTCTAGCTAAATCAATAGTATTAAATGACAGTACTAACCTAGTAAATCTTCAAAGAATGCAACTTAAAACATACAATGTTTGGGGAAAAGTATATGAACCTCAATCAAAAGGATATCCAGCAGTACAAGTTCCATATCAAGGAAGTATTGATGATATTAAAAAAGAAATAAAAATCAATCTAGGTAAAACGACTCCAGAATTAGTAAAAACAGCATCATTTGACTTAAATAACCTATATGAAGACACATTAATTGGTCAAGGAAAATATACTACTCCTACAGTAAACACACTTAAAAACTTATCTAGTTACTCTGTATCAAGCATAAAATCATACGCAAGTAAAAATAAATTAAAAGTTAAATTTGTAGATTATAATAACAACACTGAAGTATCAATAGATAGTTGGGGAGATTATGTATTCCATAGTCAAAAAGAACATGTAGATACTTTAATAGATCAATTAAGTTCATTAACTATATATGTCAAAAAACAAACAGTAGTTAAACCTTCAGAACCAACAACACCAACTGAACCTACTACTCCTACTACTCCAACCGAACCAACAACACCAAGTGAGGGAACAACTACTGAAAATACTGAAGCATAACAAAAGAGTTCAAATTTTTGAACTCTTTTTCTTTTTTATAAATGTAAATTATTCTTAATAAGTTGATTTAATTCAACAGCATACTCCATAGGAAGTTCACTTCTAAATCTATCCAAGAATCCAAGTACTATTAACTCAGTTGCTTTTTCTTCACTAAGTCCTCTACTCATTAAATAAAATAATACTTCATCACTTATCTTAGAAACAGTTGCTTCATGTTCTATATTTGATGTAATGTTATTACAAGTATTAACAGGTATAGTGTCACTCTTAGATATGCCATCCAATATTAATGTATCACACTTAACCATAGCTTCACTATTTTCTGCGGTCTTCTTTATATCTACTTTACCTCTATATGTAGAGTTACCTCCATCACTAGCTATACTTTTAGATACTATATTACTCTTTGTATTTTTACCTATATGTATCATACGAGAACCAGTATCTTGTATTTGACCTTTCTTAGCTACGCCAATTGTTATACATGTACCACTTGAGTTATCGCCTTTTAAAACACAGCATGGATACTTCATAGTAATCTTAGAACCAATATTACCATCAATCCATTCCATTAGTCCGCCTTCATCAACTAAAGCTCTCTTAGTAACTAAGTTATACACATTAGTTGCCCAATTTTGAATAGTTGAATATCTACACTTACTATTCTTTCCTACATATATTTCTACAACAGCTGCATGTAAAGATGACTCACTATAAGTAGGAGCAGTACATCCTTCAACATAATGAAGACTTGAGTTATCATCTACTATTATTAAAGTTCTTTCAAATTGACCCATATTTTTACTATTAATTCTAAAATAACTTTGAAGAGGTCTATCTAAATGAGTATTCTTTGGTATATAAATAAAACTACCACCACTAAATACAGCACTATTTAAAGCAGCAAACTTATTCTCATGCATATTAACAATCTTGCCAAAGTACTTTTCTACTATATCCTTGTGTTCCCTCATTGCAGTCTCAATAGATGTGAATATTACATTCTTACTTTCAAGTTCTTCTATCATATTATGATATATTACTTCGCTTTCATATTGTACTCCCATACCACCTAAATGTTTTTCACTCTCAAGTACACCTAAATCAGCAAGTTCATCAACAACAGGCTTAAGTACATTATTCCAGTCACTCTCGATTTTCTTATCTGCATCATTACTTTTATAATAAACTATTTTATCATAATTTAAAGTTACATCTGGACCAAAAGAAGGATTACCTTGTTTAATAAAACTTTCATAACCTTTAAGTCTAAAATCTTTTATCCATTCCTCTTCTTTTTTTATATTAGAAATCTTAAGAACATTTTCTTTTGTTAAACCTACTATTTCCATACATTCTCTTCTTTCTATTTATTTTCATATATTTTAATTATATTAATAATTGCTTTACTTGGAAGTAATGCACAATTCTTACGATTAGGTTGTAAGTATATTTCATCATATACATTTAACTCTCCAAGTAAATCTTTATCATATTCTTTTTCATTAACCATATTTTGATAATTAGTAATTATCTCTTCTGCTTCACTTATTGTTTTACCAATAACTTTCTTAATCATTATACTAACAGCAGAAGTACATATCGCACATGCTTCTCCATCAAATCTAGCATCTACTATTTTATCATCTACTATCTTTAACATTAAATCTATATTATCTATACATGAATCACTATTAGTATTTTTAAGAATATAACTTTTATCATCAACAAGGCCCCTATTAACAGGATTTTGATAATTATCAAGTATTATCTCTCTTTTAATTTCTTTATTCATCTATATCACCACATCATATAATTTATCACTATTTTTAAGTGCTTCTACTAACTTATCTACTTCTTCAAATGTATTATAAATATAAAAACTAATTCTACAAGTATTTTTAATACCTAAATCATCTTTTAATATTTTAGCACAATGATTACCTGCTCTTATAGCTATACCATATGTATTTAGATATACTGATGTATCTTGAGCAAACACATCTTTTATATTAAATGCTACTATTCCACTTTCACTATTCTTATTATATATAATTATATTATCCATATCTTTAATTTTAGATAATAAATACTTTTTAAGCTCTACTTCATGTTTATGAATATTATCTACTCCGATACTAGTTATATAGTTAATTGCTTCTTTAAGGCCTATTACTTCAGCTATAGGAGGAGTACCTGCTTCAAGATTAGTTGGAAAACTTTTTATTACATAGCATTTATCACTTTCAAAACTTTCATTCATTCCCCCACCATACTTAAGAGGTACCAAATCTTTTAAATATTCACTTTTACCATATAGAACACCTACTCCAGTAGGACCACACATCTTATGACCACTAAACACTAAAAACGATACATTACTTTTTACTACATCTATATTTACATGAGATACACTTTGAGCAGCATCTACTACAAAATATAAATTATTTTCTTTAGCAATTTCACCAATACTCTCTATATCACGAACGTCTCCTATTACATTAGATACATGAGCTATACTTATTACTTTAGTATTCTTTGTAATAGACTTTTTAACATTCTCTAGAGTTACTTCATAATTCTCATCAAGTGGTATATATTTAACAGTACATTTACCCATCTTTTCAAGAACAAACCAAGGAAGTACATTAGATGCATGTTCACTCTTAGTAATTAATACTTCATCATCTTTATTAAGTATGTTTTTAAAGTATCCAAAAACTATTGTATTCATGGAATCAGTAGTTCCACTAGTAAACACTATTTCATCACTACTTTTAGCATGAATAAAATTCTTTACTACTTCTCTAGTTTCATCATACTCTTTGTTAGTACGCATCGCATTATCATAGTCACCTCTATGTATATTAGAAGTATACTTACTATAATACTCCACCATCTTATCTATAACACGTTTAGGTTTTAAAGAAGTTGCACTATTATCAAAATATATTAATTTATCATTTAATGCTGGAAAGTCTTCTCTATTCATAACACACCTCAAATCTTATCTATTTCTTTTTCTAAAGTTTCAATTATTTCTTTATTTTCACAATTATTTACTAAGAAACTCTTAATTAATAAGTCATAACTTACTTTCTCACTAATACCTCTACTCATTAAGTAGAATAATATTTCATCTTTAAATTTGCCAATATAAGCAGAGTGAGAACTTACTACATCATAGTTATCTATTAATAATTTAGGAAGTATGGTACTCTTACCATCTTTAATATTAAGTATTTGATTCTTTTGATTACATTCACTCTTATCACTTTTATTTGGTACATACCCTGTAATATCAAAATCTAATTTATTATCTTTAACATTTACTCCATGATTATATATATTACTTATAGTTTTACTACTATTATGATTTACTACTATTTTATATTTATGATCATCATAGTTAATAGTACTATAGTGATATTCTACTTCTGAATTTTTTCCATTTAAATTAACAATTATATCATTATCTATATTTATTCCATATTGATACACTACTAATTTAGAGTTCTCACTTACATTATAAATTCTACTTTGATTAGTTTTATCTACTATATATAATTCTTTATTTTCTTTTATATCTACTGTTTCCATGACTATCCTCTTTCATGATATCCATGTTTCTCTGTATCAAATGCTAAATCCATATTACCTGTTTTAACAATCTTACCATTATTCATAATATGAACATAATCTGGATTAATATATTCAAGTATTCTAGGATAATGTGTAATTATAAGTACTGAAGTATCTTTATTTTCTTCTCTATATTTATTAATATTTTCACATACTATTCTAAGACTATCTACATCAAGTCCACTATCTATTTCATCAAGTATTATAAATTTAGGTTTTAACATCTTAATTTGTAATACTTCATTCTTCTTCTTTTCACCACCAGAAAAACCTTTATTCAAATGACGATATAACATATCTTTATCAAATTCTAAATCTTCTATTGATTTATTAACTTCATCAAGAAACTTAAAGTAATCTATATTTTCACCAGTTATTTCTCTACTAGCAGTCTTTAAAAATTCACTATTAGTAACACCATCCACTACTGTAGGATCTTGCATAGCCAAGAATATTCCTTTTTTAGCTCTTTCGTTTACTTTTAGATTCCTAATACTTTCACCATTAAAAAGTATATCTCCATCAGTAAGTTCATATTTATAGTTACCCATTATTACCTTAGATAATGTACTTTTACCAGTACCATTAGGCCCCATTATCGCATGTACTTCTCCATCTTTAATATCAAGAGAAAGTCCATCTATTATATGTTTATCTGAATCTTTAATTTTAACACTTATATTTTTAATCTCTAGCATATTCCACCTCTAATATAATTTCTTAAATAAATCCATAGCTTCATCTATAGCTTTATTTTCACCCTTTAATATCTTTTTAGTAACACATGTCTCCAAATGACTTTTTAAAAGTGTATTACCAAAACTTTGTAATGATTTAGTTATTGCTGACACTTGTATTAACACATCTTCACACTTACGTTCACTCTCAAGCATTTGTCTAACACCTTTAATTTGCCCTTCAATAACATTAAGTCTCTTTATTAAATCTTGAGTTTCTTTCTCTGTTCTATGAAATGAATTCATACACATACCACAATTCTTACACTCTTCTCTCATTCAAATCACCAAAAATATTATACACCCTGGGGGGGTCTATGTAAAGCCTATTTCTAGTTTCATTCAAACTAACATATAATACTTATAGTTTTATCATCTAATCTATCATATTCTTTTATTGATAATAACTCAGTATAATAACTTCAAGATAATTTGGTTGCAACTGGCGACCATTTATTATTAAAGAAAAATAAATAAAACTGTCTAATTCTTCTTAATGTTCTTTCATCATAATTTTTACTAGCATCATATAATATTTTGTTATTAATTCATTTTTATTAATTGAATATTCTTTATTTCTAACTATATTTTCTAAATGTCTTTTTGTAAGTCTTCTCTTCTTCACTTGAACAGCATAATAAATTTCATTTATATCTTTTATTAGTACAAGTATTTACAATGAGTTAATTGTGGCACCAATGGTGCCACTTTTTCATTCTTAAACACATTATAAAATTTTCTCATTTTAAATAATTAAAAAATATCTAATTTAAATTAATTAGATATTATAAAATATAAGATTGAAATAAAATTTTATAATTAAGATCTAAAAAATAAATAGATTATCGCAAACGAAGACATTCATAAACCTAATTTCATAAGAAAAAACAAACTAAAAAATAAAATATAATAATTTTGACATTAATTTTCTTGTATGTTAAATTACACTTCGAAGTGCTTGTTTAGTTACTACCTCAAAACCTAAGACTATATATTTTACCCTAATAAGGAGGTGGTATAATGAAGAAAAAAGATTTGCTAATAGTAGTTCTTTTAGTAATCATTATTTTATTAATCATCTTAGATAATATCTTAGATTATAATAAAACCTAACTCACTAGTAGTTAGGCAACCCAAACCGTGGTACCTGACTCATGGGGTCAAGTACTTCACTATCAATAATATAACATAATTTACCCATAAAGTAAATTATTTTTATTTTAAACTATAACTATTATTTATAATAGAAGTATTATAAATAAACAAGACATCTTTATTATTAAAATCAATATAATTGCCCAGTATTTTAGGACTCATATACCTTGTATCTACTAAAGTAATAGTTTTATATGATGATACTAATAATGGAGCTAAACTACTACCAAAACTATCTCTAAATATTATTAATTCTTTATCATTATCACAGAGATTATTATATATTTTTATTAAAGGAGTACTACCACCTAAATACATTTCATATTTATCACTACTTTTAAGCTTATCCATATCATAAAAATTTATATAACTACTCATACTATAATCATAAACTAAACTATTATTAATACTATCATTCTTAATAATATTTAATTCATCACTTTCACCACTAATAGGTACTCTAGACTTATAAACACCATCAAAACCACTAACATTCTCTACACTATAATTAATATCATTATAATTATTCATGCCACTCAATAATCTTGAAGCTACTTTATCAATTTTATTAATCATAAAATGACTATCAGTTTTATAATAATCATCTAACTCTAAAGCATTAAAAATATCAATATATCTAAAATTTAACTTACTATACATATAATCTTCTAAATATTGATAATCTATTCTTAAATTATTATCATCTATAAAATAATTCTTATCAGGTATTATAGAATAATAAACGTTACTTTCACTTAAATAAGTATCTCTTATATAATTAATTTTATTTATTAAGTTATCTACAGAATCCATATTTAGTGGATACTCCATCTCAATAAAATAATCATCTTTTATATACAAATTATGATAATCATTCTTAATATTTAAATCCATCTTAGCTTTTAAAGTCCTAAAGTTATCTCTAAATATAAATTGATCAGTAGTATATTTATCAAACTCATTAAAATACGTTCCATTAAACACACTTTTTAAACTAAATTTAGGCATTAATGTAAGTTTACGTCTCTCACTTACTGATACTTCATTATCACTTTTAAAAACGTTTAAAACAAAGAATAATAAAAGTACTAATACAAATAATACACTAATAACTATATTTCTATATTTGTTACTCATATTCCCTCCTTAAAACCTAAAATATAAAAATGGATTATAACTACTATCTATAAGCATAGATGTAATAACTAAAAGTATTAAAAGAATAACTATTATTTCTAATATATTAATAATATTATTAAGTACTTTCTTACTTCTAAATTTCTCTATTATATTTTTTATTAAAGGTGTACTAAATATAATACCAATAATCAATATAACACTATAACTTCTTATATAATAAAGTATAAAATCATTATATAAACTTAAACTCTTAAAACTAAATAATCCTTTTATAATAGTTAATGCACTATTTAAGTCATCACTAGAGAATATAATAAAACTTATCATAACAATAAATGAAGTATAAATTACTCTAGTCACTTTAGGTAACTTCTCTAATATTTTATTAAGAAAATACTTTTCAATTATAAGTATAACTCCAAAATATAATCCCCATATTATAAAATTCCAACTAGCTCCGTGCCATAAACCAGTAAGCATCCATACTATAAATATATTTCTAATATGTTTTAAAGTGCTTACTCTATTTCCTCCAAGTGGAATATATACATAATCTTTAAACCAACCACTAAGTGTCATATGCCAACGTCTCCAAAAATTAGTGACACTATCTGCTATATAAGGATAATCAAAGTTCTCTGGAAATTTAAATCCTATCATTCTTCCAATTCCAATAGCTATATCACTATATCCTGAAAAATCAAAATATATCTGTAACATATAACCAATACCAAGTATCCAATATAATAAAACAGATACTTCTGTACTACCAACTAATGTATTACATAACTCCCCTATATTATTAGCTATAACAACTTTTTTAAATAAGCCAATCACAAATCTATTAACTCCATAACTAAAATCTTCAAAAGAAATCTTTCTTGATTTTAACTCTTTATTAACACTTTCATATCTAACAATAGGTCCAGCTATTAATTGTGGAAACAAGAACACATAAGTCATATATTCTATTAAACTTTTAGAAGCTTTTACTTTTCCTCTATAAACATCAACTTCATAACTAATAATTTGAAAAGTATAAAAACTTATACCAATTGGCAGAACTATATTTAACAAAGATATATTACTACTAAATATAGTATTTATATTATCAATTATAAAATTAAAATATTTAAATACACAAAGTAGTAATAAATGAAAAGATACTATTACAGCAAGTAAACTCCTACTTTTATTCTTTTCTAAACTAAGTGTCATATAATATGAAAATAACACTTCTATAATCATCAACAATATATATTTAGGTTCACCATAAAAATAAAATATAAAACTAAATATTAATAAAACTATATTTTTATATTTTTTAGGTACTATAAAATATAATATCAAAAACAAAGGTAAAAAATAATATAAAAATGTAATACTAGCAAATATCATACATTCTCCTTTTAAAAAGGCTCCATAAAGGAGCAGTATTATTTAAGCACCAGGTCTAGCATCAGGCATTTCACCTGGTAAATCAGTACTTCCACTATCTGTTTTAGTTAATTCTTTTCCAATATTATTATTAACATATTTTTTAAATCCATTATATACTGGAGTAGCCCAATCATCACTTGCCATAACCATAAATATTATGTTACCACTATTAGTAATATATAACTTTTCAGCGCTAACACATATCCATTTAGACATATTAATTCCATCATACATCTCTTGCTTCATATCTTCAATTTTTGAAGTATCTTTAACTTTTAATACAACTAAACTATATGCCTGAGCATTCATTAATGGTTCACTTACTAATGCGAATTCTACATTTGAACTATCACTTAATCCTGTATAATATTTCCATGATTCTGTAGAACTATTTATTTTTTGAAATTCAAGTGCTGGTAAAGTATCACCTAAATCACTATAAATACTTTTTACCATAGTTTTAAGATCATCAACACTATTAAATTCAGAAGTACTTTTATCTTTACTTCTCACCAACATAATAACAGCAAGCATAATAACAGCTAGTGCTATTAAAGAAACACCAATTATTAATGGTTTATTTTTACTATCCATTTTATCCTCCTTATTGTATATATAAATTATATCAAATTAAATATTTTATTCAATAGAAAAAGACTATTTCTAGTCTTAATTTCCTTTAACTATATATAGAACATCATTATCATTAATAATTGTTAATTTAGCACTTGTTTGATATCCTAAATCTTTCTCATAAGTCCAATCAACAGTAACTAAATAAGCAGGATATTCATTTTTATTATATGTGTATTTAGTTTCAAATACATCACTTACATTAACTTCTTTAACCATAGGTAATTCTTGTTTTCTCTTACTAGCTATATTACTTTCAACAAATTTATATAATGTTGATCCCATATTTTCTTTAAAGTTTTCTCTTAAGTCTTTATGTAGGAACTCTACTCCACCTATATCAGTACTAGTAAGTTTATTATCAAGTGAATACAAATCTATTATAAATAACTCTGATATTAATTTAGCATAACTATTCATATCAACAGGTTTTTCATTTAATACCTTACTTAACTCTTTAAAAGTACTTTTATATAAATCAGTATCACTCTTAGATAACGTATAACCATAGAAATCTATAGAATCAATTTGTTTTTTATTATTTGATTTACTTAAGAAGTCTTTATTAACCCTATATCCAAGAAATCCAAGTAATAAGATACCAACAATTACAAATAAGATTATTATTTTTCTATCACTTTTTTTCTTCATGTTCGCAAGCTCCTATCTTATCCTCTTCATTCTTAATTAAATCATGAAGTACTATTCCATTAGATACATCTAATATTTGATTAGCATGTTCTTTTATTCTACTAATATAATCTGTATCAATAGGATCATCACTTAAAGCAACATATTCATCATTTAAATTACTATAATATACTTTATCAGTAAGAACATTTCCATTTGGGAATACTACAATTTTTTCATTGTCACTAAATATATCATGACCAAGACCATATTTATCTTTAAATCCAAACATATTTGCAATAGTAGGAAGTACATCATACATACCCATCGCACTACTTACTTTTCTTCTATATTTCTTATCAACATTCCACATGATTAATGGAGTATTTTTTAATAAATCATAATTATAATTTTCCATAGATATATAAGTTGGATCATCTTCACTCTTAATATCATTAGTAAATGGATCATAATTATATAATAAGTTAAATTGCTTTTTAGCAAGTCTTGCTTCATGATCACCATATAATATAATTACAGTATTTTCAAGTAAATCATTATCTTTTAATAATTGTACAAATTCGCCTAAAGCAGCATCAGCATAATGAGCACTCTTAATATAGTTACCCATAGAAGTACCTTCTAAATAGTTTGCAACTGCATCTCTTTTTTCTCCATTTTCATCAGTAACAGTATACTCCATAGTTACATCAAATTGATCATATTTTTCTAAATCATTAAATGGTGAGTGATTAGAAAGTGTAATAACTGTTCCATAGAATTTTTCATGGCTTTCTTTAATATTTTTAAGTATTGGAACTAATTGATTAAAGAATGACTTATCTGAAAGACCTAAACCAACCCAATTAGGATCACTAGTATCTGTAGGAACAACATAACTATCCTTAGCATAGAAATCTTGATATCCTAAAGTATGATGCATAGTTTTACGATTCCAATAATCAGCATTATTGGCATGAGCACTAAATGTATAATAACCCATTTCATTAAAATACTTAGGTAATGAATAATAAGTTCTATTATAATAGTTTACAAATACTGTACCACTACTTGAAGGCATAAGACCAGTATTTAATGTAAACTCTGTATCTGAACTTGTACCTACACTAATTTGAGGATAAAACCTATCAAAATAAATTCCTTCATTAGCAAGTTTATTTAAATTAGGTGTAACCTCTTGTCCATTAATTTTTAAACCAACTAAGAAGTTTTGCATACTTTCAGCATGTATAAATATAACATTTTTACCTTTAAATACATTAGTATATTTATTAGAACTAACTTTTTCTTCATTTTTACATGCATAGAAATTTCTAAACTTACGAGCTGATTCATCATAACCAAATAATGTATTTAAATGAGGTTGTATACTTTGAATTAAATCATTAGCAGTATAAGTATATAAACCAAACTTTTGAACTAACCATTCTCTATTCCATTGTTTAACAAGTCTACTAGTATCAGTAGCATTTAAAGTAAATAATAATGAACAAATAATTACTCCTGAAGTAGCTATAGAATATATAAAGTTTCTTTTACCTTTTTCAGTCTTTTCAACTTCAAAATAATAATTTTTCTTAACTAAATGTTTATGTATTAAAAAGAATATAATTGGAAACACAATATATAAAAATTGAATAATATGTAATTTATCATATAATGAATCATCAACAGCTCCAAGCATAGATGCAGTTGATATTAAATTAACTGATAAGAATGATTGATAAAATTGATAATAAATAGTATTTCCTATCGCTAGTACTGAAGCAAATATAACCCATATAAAGAAATACGTAAATTGATATTTAGGTTTAAATAAATAACCAAAAGCACCTATTAATAATGAAATCATAAAGTCAGATAAAAATGCTTTAAAATATATTGGAGTACCTATCGTACATAATCTTAATAAGAATCCAATTAAAATTGAAATAATTATATAAGAAATAAATAATATATTAGTAGAAGCATACCTCTTGATACCATTAACTATTTTCTTAAATATTTTTTTAATATTAATATTTTTAAAATCAAATTTTTTTAACCTTTTCATACTAATTCCCTCTAGGTAATTATATCATTATTATTATATTTTTTCAACAACATAAAAAAAAGGACCAATGTCCTTATTTTACACTTGGCATTAGCCTTTAATAATATCATCAGAAGCAGTCTTACAATTAAATGGACTTGTAATACATTTAGTACATTGTTTATAATCATCAGCACCTATTAAGTTCATAAGTACACCAACAATTGTTACAATTAAGAAAACTAATACTGCAGCGATTGCTTTTTTAATTAATTTATGTTGAGCATCTTTAATTTTATTCTCATCTTTTTCAGTAACAGCTTTAGCCATATCTAACATACCAACAACAATTAACATAATTGGTACAACTACTTTAATAATGAAAATTGCGATACCAACTATTCTTAAAACTGGACCTAATTCATCACATAATTCGCCAGGTTGTACTGTAGTTAACACATTAATTAAATTTAACATAACTCATTTCTCCTTCTCTATATAAATTTTACATAATTTTTATTTTTTTGTCAACTATACACCATTTATATTTACTGGTTAAATTCCCATTTTGCTTATAAAGTTTTTAACTGGTTCAATATTATCTTGTCTATCATCACAAGGTGGTATAGTAGCGAATACTTTTAGTTTAGTTTCATACTCAAATGTAGCTACATCTTCAGAGTTAAGTACACACTTATTTAATACAACTCTTTCATTTTTAAGCATTTCAAGTGCAGCTCTATTTTTTCTTAACATTTTATTTATCATAATAGTTGATGGTTCTATTAAGTAATAAACTTGACTACATATTGAAACATCATCATAATCATTTAAATCAACAAGTACTACATCACACATTTGTTTCTTCATAAGTTCTTTTGGTAAATCTGAAGAAATAGTACTAACAAGATCTTTATCGTTAAAATATAAGAAGTCCACTTTATTTACCTCAATAGCACCTACACTTCTAATTTCTGATAACATTTTTCTAATCATATAAATAAGAGTAGTAGCTCCAGCATGTTGAGTCATATTTTTAAATCCTATGATTCTCATCTTTCCGCCACCCATGCCCATACCATCAGAACCACTATTATCAGTAGTACCATAGTCAAGATCTTGTAAGTTATGAATATTTACAACATCTCTATAAGTATGAGGATGAACTAATAAATAATTAATACCTTCAGCATTACGAGTAAAATTATAAATACCTAGTGATATTAATTTTGATAGATATGTCTTTGAATCACTTTCTGGACTATCATCAAGTAATAAAATTACATTCTCCATATTTATATTCATCGCTAGTTTTTGTAAATTATCAGTATTTTGATAATCACGAATAGCAGTAATATCCAAAATCATTTTATCATAATAGAAATTTGTAAAAGTATCTATTATTTCATCAACATTAAAGACACCTTCCATGGACTTCATAACTTCAATATTTAGACCCATTAAAAGTTCTTTATATTTATTATAAACCATTACGTTCATTATATCATCTCCCCTATCAAAATTTATTATTCATTACAATTTAAACTACCAGTAACATCATAAAACATAGTCTTAGTTTCACCAGATATAGGTAACTTTACAGTGACTTCAATCACAGGTATAGTAAGTGCTATAAAAGTTGTTACTTTATAATAGATTTTACCATTACCATCAGTAGGACAAAATTTTTTAAGACAATAACCACCATTTTGCATTGTTCCGTCACCATTACAACCAGCTTGTTCTGCAGTATCATAATCATATCCTAATGCTTTTATAAATGCAAATGCCTTTCCTTCAGTACTAGTATCAGTTTTTAATTGTTCCAAGTTAAAATCATGCAATCTAGCACTATCACTAGAATATGTAAAGCCTTCATTTTTTTCAATTATATTAATGATTTCATTCTTGGCCCTAAAAGCTTTAGTGTAACTGATAGAATAAGCTAAAAATCCTGCAAATAATGCAATAAAAATTATTACTAGCCCAGTTAACCAAGTACCACCCATAGCATCCTTCATATAACACTTCCTTTACAATTGTAGTATTTAAAAAGTACTACAGGTACATTGATATCAATCAATGACACCTATAGTACCAAAACTTAATACATTTTATTATGGTGTAGTTGTTCCACCTGTAGTTGTTCCACCTTCAGAATCTTGACCATAGTCAGTATCATAGCATTTGCCATTAGCATCGCCATCTCTACAACATTTCCAAACCTTAACAGTTGCTTGAGTACCATCGTCAAAACTTCTTACACTAACAGCTTGAAAGTCAGTACCATAAGTTCTACAAGTTTGATTAACTATAGATTTTTGAATCATTGGCCAAACAAATGCATAGAACAAACCACCAACAGCCGCAATAGCTATGATAGTAATAACTGTCATGTTTAATTCACCTGAAGCTTCTTTCATTTATTAGTCCTCCTTTACTTTCTAAAATAATTATACAATATCGATTTTAATAAATCAATATTTATTTACACTAAACGCTCACAAACATTTGGAATATTGCAAGTACTAGAATAACCATAACACCTGCACCTGTTGATGTAAGCATTGTAAATGTTTTCTTTTCCATTTTTTCAAGACGTTCTTTATATTTAGTTTCTCTTGACTTATTTTGCAAATTTGAAATAGTTTTAGAGAATGCCAATAATTGTTCTTGTTTTCTCTCTTGACTACCTAAACCAAGTCTATATAAAAGTCTCATCATACGCATACTATCACGAACAGGATATCTTCGAGCAAATGCCATATAAGGTTCAATACTAGAGTCACCTGCATCTATAGAAGCTATCAAATCACGAAGTCCTGGTTTAAACATTTCTGGAGCTGTTTCTAAACTACGTGTAATAGCAACTGGAACAGTATAGTGTTGAATTAAGATTTCTAAACTCTTTAGATAATATGGTAATTTCAAGTTGATATCATGTAAATGAACTTTGTAATAACTTTTTACTTTACTATAATCATCTTTAAACATAAGATAAGCACCAGCAAAACATAATACTAATTTAACAGCAAAATTAAGACTTTGAATACTAGTAATTGATAATATCAAAAGTATTAAAAATGTAATAATAGCATTTTTTACTCTTTTTTGATATCTAAGATTTACATCAACCTTTTCACCATATTTGGACACTACCAAAAAATCATAGTCGTCTTCTTTTAATTTTGCAAATAGTACTTTATTATCATCAACAAACTTATTAAAGTTAAAAGTACCTAAATAGTTAAATAAGAATATAATAATTAATCCTACAACAAATATTTCCATTATTCAGCACCTACATCCTCATGGTAGTATTTTATACCTGATAGTAAGAAGTATGTATTAATCAATATTACACCATGAAGTAATATTTGAACATACCATTCTTCAAGCAATTGTGTATAACTAGAATCACCTAATAATAATTGCACTAATAAAACTAATAAATATAGAGCTACACCAAATGTACAGAATTGTTTATAGAATGTTGTTCTATCAATTCTATCACGATATACACTTTCTACAAGCATATCTATATCTTGAAGCATACCTTCTAAAGCCTCACCAGAATCTTTAGAACCTTCTTTAGTAATTTGTAAGAACAATTGATGCATATTCTTAATTACATAATAATCATATTTCTCATTCATGAAACGAATAGCTTCATCTATAGTACCATTTTCATAAGACATTTGTATCATTTCTTTAACATCACTTAATAATGGTTCTTCTAGTACTTCAGAATCTCTAACACCTTCTAATGCCTTAACAAAAGATTGCGTAGTATTAAATTCCATTATAACGTTAGTTGTATATACTTGGATTTGTTCAAATATATACTCACTGTATGCTTTTTTACATCTCATATAAGTCAAATATGGGATAACCATAATAGCAGCTGCAGCATACACTATACTCCATATAACACTATAAAAATACAAGAAAGAAACAAATGCAGCACCAACACCAAATACTACAATTTGAATAACATACTGACGAGTTGAATATTCTTGTCCTAATTCTTTAGCCTTCTCACGAACAACTTTAAAAGAATAAGGAGCATATTTTTCATAAGTATTTGCAATAGTCTTAGTAATAAATTTGTATGAATTGTCACCAGTATTTTTTCTGTATATTAATACAAATATAACAATAATAGCAACAATAATTATCTCAAAATACATATAACACCTCCATTACTAAATTTCTACCATTTCTATATTATTAGTAGTTTGATTAACTACTGGTTCTTCTACAATTAAATGTTCTTCTTGTGGTTCATTAACTACAGGCTGCACTATAGCCTCTGCAGCAACAGGTTGAGCAGTAACAATTGGTTCACTAACGACTGCAACTTCCGAAATAGTATTAGGACCAGGACTAATTTCCGATTCACTTGCTACCTCAGAACCTACATTAGCAACATTATTGTCAACAATTTCAGGTTCATCAGAAGTGTCTCCATTCTGAATATTATTAACCTTCGCACTCTCTACACCACTACCAACAGTAGAAGTACCTTCGGTACTTTCACTTTGCTCACCACTTGCTTCTTGTAATTCACTGCCTTTAGGTATAAATGGATCTTCTTGCATCATAACACCTTGTGACGCTAAATAATCAATTAAGTGAGAAGTTGGATTATTATATACTTCATTTTCCATCAAATCACGAGCATACAATATATTAACTTTTGCTTCATTAGTTTCATCATCAACATAAAATTCAACAACTTGAGTAATTTCTCTTTGAAATCTATTATATTTTTTTGAAAAGAAACCTTTAACGTGTATACCCAACTGAATATATCTATGCATACCTTTAACAAATTGATCAATATCTTGACTACTTTCAAGTAGTGAGTAAAGACGCATTGGAATACTTGAAGCTTTATCAGAGTGTATTGTAGATAAGATATTGTGTCCTGAAGAAATTGAGTTACGAACAGCAAGAACAGCTTCTGCAGAACGAACTTCTGATAGTAAAATCCATCTTGGGTTTTGACGCATACAAGCTACCAAAACATCTGAATAAGAAGCAATGTTATTTGTTTTCATTGCTACTATATCACGAGTTGGATAAATCTTATCTAAGTGAAGCTCTAATGTGTCTTCAATTGTTATTATCTTTTCATCCTCTTTAATGTGACTTGCTAAGTATTTAACAAGCTCTGTTTTACCTGAACCAGTTTCTCCACTTACAAGAATGTTGCAGTGACCACCAACACAAGTCATCAAGAAATCATGAAGTTTTAAAGAAACATAATCTTCTTTAACTAATTTATCTTTATTTAATCTTATTTTTGCTGGAGTTTTTCTTATTAGAACAGCAATTCCATTTGTTGCAATAGAATCGTGTACAAAGTTAAGACGCAACTCAGCACTTTCGGCATCTAGTAATGGATGTGCCATATTAAATGTCTTACCCATAACGTTAGAACATTGGAAAGCAAGTTTTTCCATTACTTCATTATTTAATCCCTCAATATGAGCTGGTTTAACACCTTGTGTTAAAGTTTTAATCCACAGCTGACCATTATTAGAATACGAAATATCGGTAATATCATCATCTTCTAAAAGAGGCATTAACAAACCAAAGTCTATTTGTGAAAATACAGCATCCTCCATTATTATTCCCTTCCTTCTTTTTTATTCAGTAATGTTTATATCTCCTCCATTACCATTGTTTCCATTATCGCCGTTATCACCATTGTCAGTAGAATCATCAACAAAATCTAATGGAACTTCCCTTGTTTCTCTAAGTATTAAATTTGTTAAATACTCACTAGAAACTTTTGTACTTCCTGGATTATAATTAGCATTTCTAACAACTGGAACCAAACTACCAGTTCCAGAAATAGCTATAGCTTTTCTTAATAACAAATGTAAGTCTTCAGGAACAGCAAAAATTAACGCAGAAGCATCTTTTTGATTAGCTCCTTTCTTAAAAATATGTGACCCATCACTATCTTTAACAGCTAAAACTGTAATACCTTCAATTAATTTACCAAAAACAAGTTTTCCACCATCACTAGTCATATAATACAAATCAATTGCATCTCCAGGATAAATAGAGTTACCATATGTAGTATTTGTAGAAACACTTAGTGAGAAAATTGTATAATCTTTATAAATGTTATTCCAAGCTGAATCAGGCATAGAATCCCAAGTAACAATTTCAGAACTATAAAATAAACTACCAGCAGGAATTATTGTATTATAATTAACATATTTTCCAACAACATTCTTTTTATCACGAACAACAGTTGAAGTAACTAAAGAAGAAGCTACTTTAACAACACCTACATCTTCATCTTTAATTTCCTTACGAGCACTTAAGTCTGTTAAAGCATATGGAACTTCAATTGCATTAATTGCTTTATTTACACGATAATTATAAGCAAGAAACAATATTATTAAACATGCAACACCGGCAACAATAGTAACTAAGCCTTTATTACCTAACAATTTTTTAATAGCATTATTCATCCTATTCACCTCCATTTACAACATTATTTGTATTTGAATCTACTTCAGAATTAGGATTATCTATCTCAATATTCTTTAAATCTTCATTATCAACATTAACAGTTTTTGATAAAATTAACTCTTTTAAATAAGTACTACTAATTCTTGTATCTTTAGGATTATTAGAATAATCAGCATTACGAGGTACTGGAAAAATAGTACCAGATGTATACAATGCTTTTCTTAACAATAAGTGCATATCTTCAGGAATAGAGAAAATCAAATATCTAGGTTTATCAGTAACACCACTCTTTTCAAATATATTATTATAATTACTATCAGTAACTGCTAAAACTCTAATACTCTCAATAAATTTTCCTATTAATAGTTTCCCATCATTATCGTATCCTTGATAATATAAATCAATATAGTTATCAGTAAAAATTGAATTACCATATGTTGTTTCTATAGTAACAGGTAAAGCTACAATTGTATTACCATCAGCAATATTTTCATAAATACTTGATGGAAGCTCATCCCAAGTTAACAAAGTATTATTATAAAACATACTATCTGCAGGAATTTCTACTTTATTACTAACATACATACCAATTATTCTGCTAGATTCAGTAATAACATTAGCAGTAATAACTTTTCCTGGAACTTTTCTAGTACCAACCATTTCAGAAGTTATTAAAGTTCTTGGTGACAATGTTTTAATAGCATATGGAACCATTCTAGGTTCAGTTGCTTTTTCAATTCTCCACCAATAAGCCCAATAAATTATAAGTAAACAAACAATTACTGCAAATATAGTTACAGTATTTTTATTTTTAAAAAATCTTTTAACCCCTATTAATACACTATTCATATTCTTTCCTCCAAAGATTCTTATCTATTATCAATATAAATTATACAAAATTATAAGAGTTAAATCAATATAAAAAGAACATTTTTAAAATGTTCTTTTAATTTCTTGTATACTTAAATCTAAGTTTCCATTTAATACCAGTATACATAAAGCATCTAATAGTTCCACCATTTTCTGCGGTTTTTGATTTAACTAAATTTCCATTTGCAGAAGATCTATTTCTATATTCTGCATTATATCTTAATTTAATTTGAATAGATGCTCTTTCACTATTAGTAGATGTATCATATGTTGTATAAAGATTACAAGTGACTCCAATATTACTCACTTCACTCGCAGTAGCAAAGTAATTGAAGTTTTCTTCTACTGGAACAGTTCCACCATTATCACCAATTAAATATTGTTGGAATTTTTGTTTCATAGTTTTATAATTTCTAACATCATTAATACTTTCAAATACTTTAGCAGAACTAGCAATAACTTCACAACTCTTAATTCTTCCTGCAATAATGTCTTCGTTCATTCCATTAGGTAATGACTTGTATGACATTAGGAATGACATATTTCCAGTAGTAGAACTATTATTGCAAGAGCCAGTTTCACTATTATAAGCACTTGGGTTTTGTAAATATGCAATAGAATAGAAATCTAATACATTTGAAGTTAATAAGTTACTGTCATCATCAGGAGTTGGATTTACAGTATTTCCTCCACCACCATTATCTCCTCCACCATCAGGAATATTTGGAGTTGGTGTAACATTTCTAGAACTACCATCAGGACATGCAACAGTAATAGTACTGCTTCCACCTCCATTTCCATCTTCATCAGAATCTCCATCTGCTTGGCTATATATAGTTTCCAATATACCATTTACTAATGTATCCAAGTTAACATCAAAAGATGTTTCTTTAATATTAGCGGTATTTCCAGAACTAGTTCTTACACGAACACTAGCTTTAGGTGGTTCTTCATATATATCATAAAATTCTAGTTTATAAGTTTTATTATTAGTAACACTTTCTGAAAATCTTCTAATGAAAACCTCAACAAATTTTTGTTCTGACATTACAAGTCTACCAGTTGTTCTATATGTACCATAGTCAACTGCATCTATCATAGAAGATTCTAAAACCTCACGTGCTAAATAGAAATCTTCTTCAGAAGTTGTAGTCATTCTTTGAATTAAAAGCAAGATGACTACAATTACAACTCCACAAAGTACTACAAAATATCCCCAAAATGAATGTTTCATTTAATACCCTCCTTCCTATGGATTTGAAAATTTAACAGTTTCAACATCATAACTATTATTAGGTTGAGAAATTTCTTCTAAGAATGATGATTTACATTTATAGAAACCATTTAATCCACTTGGGTCATTAACTAATTGACAAGATAAATAACTATTGTCTTGGTAACCAACACCCATTAATTCTTGTTGAGTATTGTATTCTCTAATTCTACTAATTGCAGTTGGTGTAAGAATGAAACTATATTTTAAATTACTTTCATCAGCAAACATATCGTCGCCCTTTTGTTCTATTTGTGTTTTTACATTTTCACCTAATGTTGTTGCCCAGTTTGTACCAATAGGCCTATTATTTTTTGTTGTATTAGAATCGTTTTGATCAGATGTAACTGAATTTGGGAAAACATTAGTTAAATCAATATTTCTATATACAAAACCATATCCTTTAGATTCATTATCTTTTAACTCAAACTCATTACATTCTTTAGTAATAACCGGAACACCAGCAACTAATTTATAACAACTATTTTTACAAGCACTTAAATCCAATTTTCCATTAGATGTTCTAGTAGCACAATCATATAAATTTGTTGTGTTGTAAACATCATATGAACATGTATAATCTAATGACACGTTATCATCAACAACAATTTTAACATTATTGATATGTTGTTTTACAGTATAATTGCCTGTCTTACCTCCAGTATTTAATCCATTACTTACAGGATATTCTTCATTTCCTAATGGAGTCGTTAAACCATTTCTACCTGCTTCTCCAACTTCACCAGTATAAGCACCAGCAGAGAATTTATCGCTACGCCAGAAATCAGTTTCAGTAACTACAACAAATGACGCGTAATCATTAGTAGGCAAAGATATTTTCTTTTTCTTACATTGAACGCTATTTAAAGTACCCTCACATTCAATTAAATCATGATCTTTCAAAGAATTACCTTTATCAAGTTCAACCTCTTGACCTTTCACATATTTATAACAATCAGGATTTCTATCATCATTATTTTTACAAAAATAAGTTTTGTTTAATTTTTCAGATGGCAATGTTTTTGTTTCTTTTTCAATTGTGACATTTTTGCCATATAACTCATCTTCATATTCTACTTTTAATTCTGCACAATCATTATTACTATCACTGCATACAGCTTTATCAAGTAAAATATTTTTTGCAGAACCTTTAGCACTTTTATTAATGCTTGCTGCTATAGTTCCATGATGTTCAGTACTAACATTTTGATAAACATCTTCAATCTTTGGGGCAGTATCACCTGTTGCAACATACATATTACAATTTTGCAGATCATATATTAACTGAGCAACAGCATCCAATGCAGATTTATATAGTTTATAATATTTATCTTCATCATCTGATGCTTTAGCAGGATCTCCTGGATCTCCTCTATTACAACTTCCGCTAGTACCATAACCATCATCATGCCCACAACAAGAAGTTCCATTCTCACCACAAGAATAATCATGATTACAAGTGGTAGGATAACAAGAACTACTTTCATTTTCAACACCTGAATCTGTACTATAAGAGCCATTACTACATCTTATGTTAAAATTAACTCCCTTTTCAGAACCAGATTCAACCCAACAATACTTATATGGTATGCTTGAACCCTTAGTTGGCCAATATAAATGCCATTGAATTGGTGGTAAATATTCACCAACTGAACAATCTCCTGGACATCCAGTACCAGAATAACATTGTTTTCCTTCAATCAAAACTTGATGTGGTCCACCATTATTTTCTTCCCAGCTTAATGCTGATTCATATTTCTTCCATTCTACATAAGCATCCATCATTTTCTTCACAGCAGCATCATACTGTTGTAACCAAGTATTCTTATTACCATATTTATTTTTAGTATCATAATAAATTTCTGAAGTACATTGTTGTTTTTGAAGAACTATACTAGTCAATGCAACATCAGTTCTTACAATTTCAGTAACATCTTCCTCACAAGCAAGAACGGATGGACCAATATCATATCTAAATTGCATTCCAGCATAAACTTTCTTTTTGTTTGCTAAATAGAACACAACTTCTTTACGACAATACAGATCACAAACATTTTTATTAAGACCCACTTCTTCAGTTTTTCTAAATTGTAACTTATCTGAATCTTTACATGGATGTAAAATACAGTTCATATATGGATCTGATTTATCAAAACTATCATAACCATCATAATTATTTCCACAAGTAGCTTGGCCTAAATCTCCAGATAAAGTTTTAGATACTGGATTAAAGTCAGTACATTTTGTATCATCATTGCAAGGACAATCAGAGTATACAGATTTTTCAAACTTTTTATCTGTAGATGAATTTGGACCACTTTCTTCTCTTTGTGACTTATTAAAAACAGCAGTATACATTATTTGATATAAACTAGGATTAATACAATGTCTATATTCCCTTATTAATCCAACTGAATTATATCCTTTTAATGTAACTTCAAAAATATACTTTTTCATTGAACTCTCAGATGTTTCAGTTGTACTACAAGTCATACTACCGCCAACTTCAAGTTCGCATTTTTCTTTACTACATGTACCACCTACAAGAGATAAATCTCCTTGTGGAACCTTAACTTTATTACCATTAGCATCTGTATAAAATACTTGAACATACATTCTACATCTAGAATCCTTCTTTAATAATTGATCTAAAGTACATTCAACCTCATATGTTTTAGTGGTTGTTTCTCTCTCATATTGTTCTATAAAAGATGTAGGCCATTTAGCTACCATACTAGCCCCACCATTATCTTTTTTTGAAGCCTCTATTTGAAATTTATCATCATTAGTGCCAAGTAAACCATCAAGAAATTTTTCACTACTATTACCATTAAACATATCTAATGCTTTGTTAAATAAAGGAATAGCAGCAATATAATTATTATTGCCAGACAAATTACCACAAAGCACACCTAGATTAGAATCGCTCTTAGCTTGCCAACATTCTTGTCCAGTATAACCACCAGCAGCAGCTTTAGCTGTACTTAAATAAACTTTAGTAGTTGAAAAATAATCAAACTCTTGCTCAAATCCAACACCATCAACACCACTAATTGGATTACCTTTTACATTACCATAATATGAAGTCCACATTCTTAGAGCTGTAGTAACAGCACCAAAGCCATATTCAGCATCATTACTAGTAAAAATTGTGTTACCATTACTATCAGTTGAAGGTATCATAGTATAATATAATATTTGTGCAAGACCACAATAATAATGATTTTGTAACTTGTCATCACAATCTTTTAAATTCATTTCTTTATTTAAACAATAAGTTTCACCAGCAGCGCTAGGGCCTTTTTTACCTGGTTGTATACAATATGCACGATCACTACCATTTAATAAATATTCCCAAACAACAGAATCTTTTAATTTATCATTAAAACTTCCACTAACATTAGGATTACCTCTAACGCCTATTTTATAAACAGTTCTAAGTTCATCTGTAGCACAATAATTATTACAACTGCTTTGACAATAACTATTACATTCACCAGAACTATTATAGCTTGTACCAGTAATATCACATTTATAATGACCACGATAATCATATGTACAAGTTCCAGTAGCAATATGTTGTCTACACTCATCAGGAAGCATATTGCTAGCACCATCTAAAGTACATTTATTTCTTACTGTTTGCATAGAATAAACACAAGCATTAGGATCACTGCTACCAGTTGCTTTCCTACAAGCTTCTTGAGCAGCTTCTAAACCTGTATATGTTTTAGTATCCATAACAAAATCATCTTTTACTGTAGTATACTCTGCACCAGAAGCACTAACCCAATGCTGTCCAATCTTAGCTGTTGCTCCTGATGCACTAATTGTTACCCTATCATTTATACTTTCGGCATTTACATAATCAAAGCACAATAGTAAAGAAATAATTAATAAACTAAGCTTCTTCTTCATTATTCTTTACTTCCTTTCTTTTTGTAAATAAATATAATAACAATATAGAATAAAGATATAACAACAACTGGAATGACTACAAAATACCAATACGATTTAATAAAATTCCAAACCTTTTGAAAAAAATTAAGCTTAGGAGTAACATCTGGATTGATAATTTCACCAAAATCATCGTGATTTAATTCAGAAGAATCATAGTCAATTGAACAAATATCTTCATTTAAGTGCGCTTGACAATATTCAGTATCTCTATAAGTGTTATAAGCATTTACCTTATGAGAGAATTCTTTTATCTTTTCATTTGGACACTTAGATTTATCTCCACCATAAACTGTTATATTATAAGTTTTTGGTTCAAAATGAATATATGAACCTATCACATATGAATCAAAGAAGTCATCATAATAACCACTGTATTTCTCATTGCTCTCGCTATCAGTAACTTCTACTTTAACTTTATCTTTCATACCTCTTAAGGTATCACCAAAACTTAATAAATAAAAATATTTTCTTTCACGTTCAACTTTATTATCTTTTCCTACTATCTCAAGATCTTCGACCAAAAATACATCCAATTTTTCAGCTAAATTATTTAATTCATAATCATTGCATAAAGCGAATAATTTAGGTTGAAAAATCAAGGTAAATAATAGTACTAAAAGTAAAAGATTTATTTTCTTTTTCATAATTCACCTACTTTTCCTATTAAAAATTATAGCATACTTTTTTTTACATTTCTACTACTAAATTCCATGTTTAATCTTTCTTAATTTACCATTAAATAATAGTATTGTCACCACACTAGAAACAACAATTAATAATATTTGAATACCCCATTGAACAGTAAAATCTAATATATCATCTAAGAATGTTCTATTAACCTCAGGATCATCTGGTGTAACAGTAGGAATAGTATTATTATAATTATCAATCATACTATCAAGTAATTCTTCAGTTGGCTTATAATCTAAGAACTTAGATGAACAAATAGTTAATTTATTCTTATATTCTTCACACCTAGCAGTACCATAAAAAGTATTATAAAATGGTAAAGTTACTTGAAGAGTTCTTAAACTAGAATTGCAGTTAGTGTTATCAGCACTAGAATTAACAGCAAACTTTATAGTTTGTCCTTCACTTAATCCATTTACAACTACTTCATTCTCCTCACTCTCAGATGTAGAATAAATAGTATTATCATGATTTAAGTAAATACCTTTCATAATATTATAAAATTTAATAGAAAATGTTTTATCCTTCACACTATAAGAAGTTTCATATTCTATATTCATAGCAGCCTTTTGATATTCAATAAATATTGAATAATCACAATTACTAGTACTATTTGTGTTTTTAGCATTAACTAATATTGGCATCACAAGAAATAAAACTAATATAATTTTCTTTTTCATATTTTTTCCTTCCATTTTTATTCTTTAATTAATACAGCATGTACTACTAATCTTTTTTCTCCATTACCAGCACATGTAGATAATGTAATAATTTTATCCCCATATAAAACCTTATCCTTTGTTTTAAATGTACTCCTACCTCTAATAAGTTTAATAAAACTATCAAATTCCTTTTTATTTTCAAAATCAGTCTTTAAATAATCAGTAGTATAATTAACTCTATAACCTGCAAATATCTTAAATTTATATTCATGATTAGGAGTATCATAACTAATAATCATATTTTCACTATTCTTTCTAAAATTTGAAGTAAGAACATTCCTTAATGTACCAAACATCGTACCATTAAGCATACTATGTCCATAAATAATGTTATTTGAACTAAGATTAATACTATCATTTCTATAATCCATATATATCCATCCCATAGAACTTTTCTTTTTATAGAAATCCTTAGTTAAATAATAACTGTTATCATTATGCTGTACTACTGGATAATTAATATTAGTTCCTTTAACTGTTAAGAAACCTACTGTTTCGTTATTAATCTTTTTAAGTTTACTAAATACTTTCTCAAAATTGTATTTAGAGTTTGTTTTATTAGAATTATTAGAATTACTATTATTACTATTATCACTATTATTAGTGTTATTATTAGTATTATTTTTATCATTCATTTTATCTAATTCATAATTAGTATCAGCCGCATAACTACCATTATTAATAGAATTATTAAGTTCATCTATACTCATCTTCTCAACATACTCATAAGACTTGATAATAATTAAGCTAACTAAACTAACATATACACATAATAATGATATAAGTTTTAAATTATTAAAAGTTAATTGTTTAAATAAATTATTAAACAAAAATGTATTAGAATAAATTATTCTGAACTCACAAGTATATTCATCCTTACACTTCTTATTTAATTCTTTTAACCAACTAAAATTATTAGTAATAAAATTATATTCATCGTAACCCTGATGTAAGAAAATAATTATATTTCTTGATTCATCTTTTTTAACTAAATCTACAATTGAAGAAATTAATTCTTTTGAAAATACAGGAATTTTAACCCTAGGCATTAAAACCACAACAGACAATAAAGATAGCGGCGAACAATCTTATGATAATGTTCAA
>OIZT01000401.1_pt1 | contig 27869 bp, 23 predicted proteins | sample 1588611 | NCBI WGS metagenome assembly OIZT01 (sample SAMN03283278) | human gut metagenome | biome: human-associated habitat; material: feces | host: Homo sapiens | place: Peru | collected 2012
TGACTGCCATCAGCCGCATCAGCCGTCTTTCGTGGACTGCCATCCAGGACGACTATACTCTCGACGAATTCGAAAAAGCCTTCGACGATATTTGTTCCACACCTCGCAACTACACTCCATGGCAGGTTGCCATTGGCGGTGGTTTTGCCTGCGGTGGATTCTGCATACAGTTCGGGTGCGACTGGCCCGCATTCTTCTATGCTTCGATAGCTGCAATATTAGGGTTTAGGTTACGAATGTTTCTCAATGCCAAGGATTCCAATCCATATGTCAACATTGCCTTGGCAGCATTTGTCAGCACTATCATTGCATGGGCGTTCGGGCTAGCCAACACCTCTGCTGCATTCACTCTGCCAGCATTCCTCCACACCTCCACACCTTGGCATCCGCTCTTGGCTTGTGCGTTGTTCATTGTGCCTGGAGTGCCGCTCATCAATTTCGTCAGCGATATGCTCACGGGATTCCATCAAGTGGGTCTCACCCGAGCCATCAACACTCTGCTCATGGTGCTCTCCATGGCGTTTGGTATAGCTTTTGCCATCGAGGTGGGAGGCATCGACAACTTTGTGCGCGACCTCACCATGACTCCTCACCACACATATCTGGAGTTCTCTATCGCAGCAGCAATCTCAGCCATGGGATTCTCTATGATATTCAACATTCCTCGTCGCCTGCTTTGGGCTGTGGCTATAGGTGGTATCATCGCTGTGTGCACACGCAATTTTGTCAACCTCGGACCTTCCAACGGCAATATCGGTCTCGACTGTGGTCTCATCATAGGCTCCTTTGTGGGTAGTGCTCTCATCAGTATCATCTGCACCAAGGCTATGCATTGGCTCCACACTCCTCACCATTGCCTCAGCATACCGAGCGTCATCCCTATGATTCCAGGAGTGCTCATGTATCGTGCGCTCTTCGCCTTCATCGATATGCATGGAGTAGTGGGCGAAGTTACCGTAGCTATGAACAATGGTATCCGTGCCTCGCTCATCATCCTCTTCATAGCCATCGGCGTGGCTATTCCAAACATCTTTGTGCGCCGTATGATGTCGCCACAGCGCGAGCAGCGTCTCATGGAGATGCTCAAAAAGAGACAAGAAAAAGCAGAGGCTTGCTAATCAGGATAATAAATTTGGTTTAGTGATATGTATTGAATCGAGTATTTCGGGTGCTCATTTTTTTGAGCACCCGATTACGTATCACCTTGTCGCCAACCATAGTTTTTCTCTTACTTTTTTTGTTGAAAAGAATTAAAACATTAACTTTGCAAACACATTATATCAATGGCAACAGCAAATTGTATGGAATTAAGATATCTGAAATCATTCGTCGTAGCAGCAAAACTGCTCAATTTCTCTGAGGCTGCACGAGAAATGTGTGTCACTCAGAGCACATTCTCGCAAACTATCAAGCAGCTCGAAGAGGAACTCGGCACGGTGCTCTTCTATCGCACTTCCCACAAGGTGTCGCTCACCAAGGCTGGCGAAGAACTATTGCCATTTGCCGTTACTGCCATCGACTCTGCCGACAACTGCCTACGCCGCATGAACGATATGCAGGCACTGAAGTGTGGCACCCTCAACATCGGCGTCACCCATTCTTTTAATATGGTGATGCACGAAACGCTGAAGGATTTCATGAAGCTCTATCCAGATATCTTCCTCAACATAGTCTACAAGCCAATGACAGAGCTCGTAAATCGCTTGTTGAACCATGAGCTCGACTTCGTGCTCTCGTTCCGTCCTCAGGGCAACTATCCTCTCATCGAGTCGCATCTGCTCTTCGACGATGTGCTCTCTGTGATAGTGCGCCGCGATAGTCCGTTGGCTGCCTACGACAAGATTTCGCTCTCTGTCCTTACCGACTATCCTGCTGTGCTCCCTGCCAAGGGCTTGCAGGCTCGCAACACCCTCGACGACATCCTTTCAGAGACAGGCACCGAGCTAAATGTGCGTGCCGAGATGGACGAGGTAACGCCGCTTCTACGCCTTGTGCGCAGCACCGGCATGTATACCATCCTCTCATCCTCAGCCACCGAAGATGCCGACGACCTCGTTGCCATCCCTATCAACCACGAGGGTTGCCGTATGGAGGGCTGCGTGCAGATGCTCAAAGGCATCTACAAGAATTCTGCATCCAAGGAGTTCATCCGCATCCTCTGCGAAACCTCCCTCGTCAAAAAGCGCATCACCGATTGGCTAAAATAATCACCTATTGGCTAAAATAATCACCAATAGGCTCAAGTAATATATATCCAAAAAATCCTCCAGCATATATTTCTCATATATACTGGAGGATTTCTCATTTATACCTTTTTACTTTTTTACTCTTCGTCTATATATCTCTTAGTGATATCCTCATAGGCATCAATTCTTCTATCTCTCAAGAATGGCCACCAGCGGCGCACATGCTCGCTATGGTTTAGGTCTACGCTTACTATGGTGCATTCTTCCTCAACCTCCGAGGCGCGATATAGCATTTCGCCCTGAGGTCCTACCACCATGCTGCTTCCCCAGAATTGTATGCCCTTAGTCTGTCCGCTAGGGTCAGGTTCATATCCCACGCGGTTCACCGACACCACAGGCAGTCCGTTAGCCACCGCATGTCCGCGCTGCACCGTTGTCCACGCCTCTCTTTGTCGTTGCTGCTCGTCTTCTGTGTCGCTACTCTCATATCCTATCGCCGTAGGATATATCAGCAGCTCAGCACCCTGCAGCGCCATCAGTCGTGCTGCCTCCGGATACCATTGATCCCAGCACACCAGCACTCCTAATTTGCCAAGACTTGTCTCGATAGGGTGGAAGCCGAGGTCGCCAGGTGTGAAATAGAATTTCTCATAATATGCAGGATCATCCGGAATATGCATCTTGCGATATTTTCCTGCTATGGTGCCATCCTTCTCTATCACCACCGCTGTATTATGATACAGTCCTGCTGCTCTACGCTCAAATAGCGATGTCACTATCACCACACCATACTGGCGTGCCAACTCTCCATAGAAGTTTGTCGATGGTCCAGGAATTGGCTCTGCAAGGTCGAAGAGGTTCACATTCTCCGTCTGGCAGAAGTATAGCGAGTTGTGAAGCTCCTGCAATACTATCAACTGTGCGCCATGTTCTGCAAGATTTGCTATGCCCGACGCAAGGCGTGTGATATTTAGCTGTTGGTCTGCAACATTATGCTGCTGCAAGAATCCGATTTTTATCTTCTTCATTTTATCTTTATCTCTTTTTTACTTTTTTACCTTTTACCTTTTTACTTTTTTACCTTTCCCTTCGGATATTGCATTGTCAAGCAATGTATAGAACCATGCTGTCTGATAGCAGCGCAAGCATCCACCGCTATCATCTCGTGCTCAGGGAAAGCCATTTTTAGTATGCGTTCAGCCTCGGCATCATTCTTTGGCTGTCGGTATGTAGGATACACCACCGCACCATTTATTATCAAGAAGTTAGCATATGTAGCCGGCAGTCGTTCGCCATCGTCGTAGATAGCCTCTGGCGAAGGCAATTTCAGCAGTCTATATTCCTCGCCGCCATCTTTGCGTAGCGCCTTTAGCTGATTCTCCATTGCCTTCAGGTCTTCATACTGCTCATCCTCCTTGTCGTCGCATCCCATATATAATATGGTGTCGTCGGGAGCTATGCGCACTATGGTGTCTATATGGCCGTCGGTATCGTCGCCCACCAGGTTGCCGTGGTCTAACCATACTATGCGCTCAGCCCTCAGCCTTTTCTTCAGCTCCTCCTCAATCTCCTGTTGTGTCATAGGCTGATTGCGATGTGGAGCCATCAGGCATTGCGAGGTAGTGAATATCGTGCCCTTGCCGTCGCTCTCAATGGCGCCACCCTCCAACACGAAGTCCAGGTTGTCTTCCATCTCCGCCGTCAGTATGTTGTCAGCCTTCAGTCTGCGTCCTATCTCGTTGTCCTTGTCGGCAGCAAACTTCTCTCCCCAACCATTAAACTTAAAGTCCAGCATCTTCAGCTCTCCATTCTCCCTATTGCGAAGCGTTATAGGCGCATGGTCGCGAGCCCAAGTGTCGTTGCTTGGGCACAATGCTATCTTTGTATTCTCCTTCGCCTTTTCCGATAGGCAAGGGTAGAGCATAGCCTCCACCTCCTCAGGATGTGGAGTTGCGATAATCAGCTTTTCGCGCTCAGCAATAGCCTTTGCCATATTCACAAACATCTCGTAGATATCGTCGAGATATGGCGCCCAGTCAGTATCCTTGTGCGGCCATGTCAGCTGCACACACTCCTGTTCTTCCCATTCTGCGGGTAGTATATAATTATCTTTTATCATCTTTTCCTTTTTATCTTTTGCAAAGATAATGCAAACGAGCGCAATGTAAGCTTGCTTACAAATTGCCGAGTGCAGCTTATCTTCTGCAAAGATACAAAGATAGTACAAAAAATCAAAAAAGAATTCCCATGTTTGCAAAAGATTTTCTAATTTTGCAATAATCTATGCCAATGCCCCTTCAATTAGGCAGGAATCTCCCTGCAAATAGTCGGGATTATCCCATAAAGAATAAAGCAGTACTCCCTGCATCCTTTAGCTAAAAATCAAAACCTCACGATGAAACAACAGGTAGTTTATAATCTGGAAGAATTTGCCACAAAATATCATCTTAATGATATCTTTGGCGCCTACGCTGCCCATTTCTCCATTGGCGCAGCCTACAGCAGCATCATCGAGATTGATGCCACCGCCCCTACCAATACCGACTTCTATGCCATGGTGCAAGAGCGCACTCTCTTCACCAAGCTCCTCTTGGTAAAACAGGGTCAATGCCAACTCCAGCTCCATGCCGACACTAATGCAGAAATCCAACACCTTTCTGCCCACCATCTCTTGCTCGTCACTCCTCAAGAAATTGCCACCCTTGTCGACGTTTCTCCCGACTTCGAGGCTGAATGCTGCCTTGTCGACGAGCTCATAGCAAAACAGCCTGGCTGCTATCAGCTTCCTGACGAAAAATACCAGAGTGTGCTCGATATCTTCCATTTCGTGCGCGACATCGTGCGCCATCAGCACATCAACAAAATCGAGATGATAAAGAGTATGTTCAACGTCCTCAAGCTTCTTCTCGAAGAGTTGCCCTATGAGGAGTGCTCCATCTCCCACGACCTTGGCCACAAGAAAGAAATCTACGAGATATTCCTCCATCATCTCTATCGCAGCTTCCGCAAAGAGCGCCAAATACGCTTCTATGCCGACAAGCTCAATGTCTCGTCGCCCTATCTCATGCGTCTTGTCAGAGACATCAGCGGCTCCACCGTCAACGAGCATGTCACCTCTCTTCTCTACAAGGAAATCTGCAATCTCCTCTCTCATTCCGACATGACCATTGGCGAGATTGCCACCCACCTCAACTTCAGCGACCAGAGCGCCCTCACCAATTTCTTCAAGCAGCGCTCCGGCATGACTCCCCTCGCATACAGAAATAAAAAAGTAAAAAGGTAAAAAGGTAAAAGGGTAAAAAGGTAAAAATCCGTCCTTGTCCGAAGTCGTTTTTACGACTTCGCTTCCTCTTCCTTTCCTATAAAAACAAAGCCTGCAGGCATCATCCTCAATCTCTTTTGGATGCTGCCTGCAGGCTATTTACTCCCCTCTCTTTTGGAGAGGGGCTGGGGGTGAGGCTGTTTTATTAATACGCCTTAATTCTATACATAAATCCGAGCTCTATGCGGTCGGTATTATAATCCTTCAAACCGCACTTGTCAGAATAGTCAAACTTGCGACCTACGTAAGCCAAGAACACTCTGAAATCCTGCTGCTTAGCTGGATAATACTCCAAGCTACCCATATATCCGTAGCTCTTGCGATAATCCTTCAGTTTCTCAATCTTGCTCACGCTTGCTGTCTCATACATTCCCTTCACCATAAGGTTCCAAGAAGGAGCAAACTGCCAGTTAGCCTTTGTGATGAAGCTGTTGTAGTGCACCTTGCCCAAGTAAGCGTTGTCGCCAGCATTATCAGCAAAGCCTGCTGCGCTAAACTCCGAAGATGCAATCTTCAGACGGTCCAAGTCGTCGAATGCGCCCATATAGTCGAAATACCATTGGAACTTAGGCAAATTAAGCTGCTGACCCAATGTGAGCATACGGCTATATTTGTGCTTTGCTTGAGTCTGAATACCCCAAGCCCAGCGGGTGTTGAGCAAACCATTAAAGAAGCTTCCGTTCCAGTTCACGATATATGTCAACGGATTCTTTGCCTGCTCCAATGCTTCCACCTTGCCTTCTTTGCTCACTACGGTAGCTCCGCTGCCATATTCGTCAACGAATTTACCGTTATTGGCATTGCTTATCTCCACAGCAATCTCTTGCGAAGCAATAGGCTTATAGCTCAATACCACACCTGCCATAAAGTTGTCCATATTGTCAACCATGTCAGAATACTGGTAAATGTACATAGGGTTCTCGTCAAATTCGAAGCCACCCCAAATCTGGCACATCTTACCTGCCGAGAGCGACAACTTATCGTTGAAGTTGTAGCCCACCATCATAATGTCGGTAGCCTTGGCAAAGTTGTCTTCGCCCTTAGCGTCGGTAGCCTTGTTCATACGATGACGCAAGCGATAATAGAGCTTATCTGTCAGATTACCCTTTATCTCCAAGCGGAATTGCTTGTTTGCAATCTTTGTTGTCCAGTCGCCGCTAAGGCTGTTGTGCTCAGCCTGAGCCGAGGCAGCATAGTTGAAGTAAACGTTGAAAGCGTCGTTCTTCTTCTCGATGTTGGTAACTCTCTCTGCTATCGACTGTATATCACCGTCGCTGCCACCCATACGGGTGTTGCCGCCCTGTGCATAAGCTCCCATCGACATAGCGAGAGCTGCAGCCATAAATATCATTTTCTTCATAATCCGTAGTTTTTTTAAGGGTTATCGTTTTTTTTGCTAAAGAGCAATTCCCTATCTATTATGGTAGGGAATTGCGAGGAGGAATCTTAATTCCGGATTAAGATAATAGAGATGATTTTATTAATACTTCTGGAAGTACTCCTGAATCTTCTGCCAATCCTTAGTCTTGGTGAGAGCCAACATCAAGAGCACGCGAGCCTTCTGAGGGTTCAAAGCCAAAGAAGCCACAAACTGATACTTGGTGTCGTCAACCTCGCCATTCAAACATGTAGGACCAGTAGGAACGCGGCTTGAGCGAACGATGTTGATACCCTTCTGGCGAGCCTTCAAAGCTACGTCAAACACGTCCTTATAGAAGTTGCCATCGCCAACACCTGCCAATACGATACCGTCAAACTTAGCGTCTACGAATGCCTGCATAGGAAGTGGAGAGCAGTTTGAATAACCGTAAACGATACCCACCTTAGGAAGCTCGTTGAGGTTTTCTACGCTAAATTCGCTCTTTGTGGTGTGCAAGTTTTCAACTGTGCGGTTGTAGATAGCCTCGCTACCATATACATAGCCTATCTTGCCATAGTTGCCACCCTGGAAAGTCGCCACGTCGGTAGTATGAGTCTTGATCACATCCTTGGCATCGAGCAAAATGTTGTTCATAGCACACATCACGCCACGACCCTTAGAGTTTGCACTTGCTGCAGCCACCACAGCACCATAGAGGTTAGCTGGACCATCAGCGCTAATACCAGTACTTGGGCGCATAGAGCCTACCAATACCACAGGCTTGTCGCTGTGAACGGTCAAATTCAAGAAGTAAGCAGTCTCTTCCATGGTGTCGGTTCCGTGAGTCACCACTACGCCGTCGTAACCCTCGTTGTTCAACAATTGGTTAATTCTCTTAGCCAATTTCAACCACACCTGGTCGTTCATATCCTGCGAACCAATATTTACGAGTTGCTCGCCTGATACCTCTGCTATATCGAGCATCTGAGGCACAGCGTCGATCAACGACTGGACACCTACCTGTCCTGCTGTATAAGCAGAGCCTGTAGCCGAAGTTCCTGCACCAGCGATGGTGCCACCTGTTGCGATAATACGTACCTTAGGTTTTGCAAACGCAACTGCCACTACCAATACGAGGAGTGTCATCAAGGAAAAAAATCTTTTGTTCATAACATTTAGGTTTTAAAGGTTTAAAAAATATATGTTTACTGTTAATAGCCATCTTCTTGGAAGTTAAAGAAGTTATCGCTTCCTTTTTTCATCCTACATAAACTGGATAATCAAATATCCCACACCTATCGATACAAAGGTGGTGATAAAGCCAGCCACCTGGAATGAGTGGTTTACCACAAATCTGCCTATATGCGTAGAGCCCGTGCGGTCGAAGTTGATAGCAGCCACCGTGGTAGGGTAGTTAGGCAAGAAGAAATATCCATTCACTGCCGGGAACATTGCCACCAATGCCAATGGCGCTATGCCCAAGCCTATGCCCAAAGGATAGAGAGTGCGCACCGTTGCCGCCTGCGAGAATAGCATTATCGACATAAAGAATAGCGCTATGGCAAACAAGAACGGATACTGGGTAACCACGTTTGCTATATGCTCCTTAAAGAATGCCAAGTTGCCATTAAAGAAGGTGTCGCCCATCCATGCAATACCGAATATCGCCACCATGGCGTTCATGCCGGCACCAAACACGTTGCCCTTCACAGCATCGTGCACATTAGCCTTGCCAACCACCAATATCAGCGCAGCCACCGACATCATGACAATCTCTATCGTCTCAGGCATCGTCACTCTGTGCAACATGCCATCCACCATAAACGATGGGCGAAGCGAAGGCACACTTCCGAATACCACCACCATCAGCACACCCAACAAGAATGCCACCACAGCATACTTGGCGCGAGGGTTCGGATTCTTTATCATCTCGTCTATCAGCTTGCTGTCGTGCTCAGGGTCTATAATGCCCTTTGCCACGCGCTCCTTATACACCTCGTCGTCTACCAGCTCCTTGCCAATATGATTCTGCACAAACGCAGCCACCAATATCGCTATCAGCGAGGCTGGAATACATATCATCATCACATCCTTCAGCTCTATGCCAGCGCCACCCAGCAAGTCGGTACTGATAATGGCTGCCGTAGCTGCCGATACCGGACTGCCCGTGATGCCCAGCGACGCCGCTATCGTAGCCACGCTCAATGGTCGCTCAGGTCTAATCTTCGAGTTTGTCGCTATCTCCGAGATAATAGGCAATAGCGAATAGCAAGTGTGGGCTGTTCCTGCCACCAAGCAAAACAGCCATGTTGTCAACGGACCAAAATAAGTGATGTGAGTAGGATGTTTGCGCAAGAATTTCGCAGCCAATCCCACCAGATAGTCCAAACCGCCAGCTGCCTGCAGAGCCGCTGCCGCTGTGATAACCGAAACAATTATCAGCATCACGTCTATTGGTAGGTTTCCTGGCTTCATTCCGAATACGAATACCAGAATGAAAACGCCCACCATACCATAGATGCCGAGTCCGATTCCTCCAACTCTTGCGCCCTTAAATATCAGGGCCAACACTATGGCGAATTGTAAAAGGATCAAAGCTGTCCCCATAAGAACTTACTGTTTTTTAAAGATTTATATATTGTATAAAGGTTAATTCTCTCTTATCTCAGCGCCATTCAATCCTCGCGCTGATTATCTGTGCCTTGTGTTGTGTGGAGTATAGTCGAAAGGGTAGGTTCCAAAAAGATTCCTTAGGTTTCTTGCCATTCTTGCTTTAGCCTTTATTTTAGCCTTGCTTAGCTTAGCCATTCTTGCTTTTTAGCATTTATTTTAGCCTTGCTTTTTCTTAGCCGTTCTTGCTTTTTGCATAGCCTTCATGTCCGCAGGTATTTTCAGAACCCACCTTCATTCAACTATTAATAGCCGAGGACTCTTCCCCGTAATTGTAATTATGAATTTATATGTTATAATAGAGTATGATTCTAATGTTTAATGTTTAGTGTTTAATGTTTAGTGTTTAATGTTTAGTGTTTATTGCTTATAGTGTAATTACTATTTTGCTTAATATATCCATTCGCTTATGGCATTCCTTATGTTTATTGCTTATTTATCTATTTCTTATTCTTATGTTGCAAATATAGACCTTTTTTTCAATATTCTTTTATATAATCCCAACAAAAATTTGCAAAATCCTATTTTTTTGTAAAAAACCTCTCTTTTCCCCTCTTTTCCCCTCTTTTCCCTCCTTTTCCGCCTCCTTTCCCCTTCTCGCTTTCCCTCATCCCTAACCCCTCAAGTCTAATCACTCCCCTCTCCTTTGGAGAGGGGCTGGGGGTGAGGCTTCTTGGTGAGGCTTCCTAAAAAAGGCCTGCAGGCATCATCCTCATTCAGATGCGCCTACAGGCTTCTCACATACATTTATATCAGGAATAGCAATTGTTATCCTTTTTTTATTTCAACCGACAATTTAATCATCAAATCCCCCTTTTTTCCTCCCCCTCAAGTCTAATCACTCCCCTCTCCTTTGGAGAGGGGTCGGGGGTGAGGCTGTTTGGGTGAGGCTGTTTGGGGGTGAGGCTGTTTTTCTTACTTCAAGCTAAACTTATGCGACTGCAGCATATGCTTAGGATCCAGCGCCTCGTCGAGCTCCTCCTTAGTCATGAGGCCCTGCTCAATCACGATATCATATACCGAGCGACCAGTAGCATGCGCCTCTTTAGCCACCTTGGTGCTGCTCTTATATCCGATGATAGGGTTCAGCGCCGTAACGATACCGATGCTGTTTCTCACCATCTCGTAGCAACGCTCCTTGTTAACCGTGATACCCAGCACACACTCCTCAGTCAGAGTCTCGATAGCATTCTTCATCCAAGTCAAACTCTCAAACAAGCTTGCTGTGATGATAGGCTCCATCACGTTCAGCTCCAGCTGACCAGCCTCGGCAGCAAAGCTCACGGTAGTATCGTTGCCGATAACCTTGAAGCAAACCTGGTTGGTAACCTCAGGAATCACAGGGTTCACCTTGCCCGGCATGATAGACGATCCAGGAGCCTTAGGAGGAAGATTAATCTCGTTCAATCCGCAGCGAGGACCCGAAGCCATCAATCGCAAGTCGTTGCAAATCTTCGACAACTTAATAGCCAAACGCTTCAAAGCCGACGAATAGCTAACATAAGCGCCAGTATCAGGAGTAGCCTCCACCAAGTCTTGAGCCGAAATGAAGTTCTCGCCCGTGAGCTTGCTCAAGTTGGCAGCGCAAAGCTTGGCAAAACCAGGCACCGCATTCAGTCCAGTACCGATAGCCGTACCGCCCATGTTGATCTCGTGCAGCAACTTCACGTTGCGCTCCAAGTTCAAAATCTCCTCCTCCAGGTTGTTGGCATAAGCATTAAACTCCTGACCGAAAGTCATAGGCACAGCATCCTGCAACTGGGTGCGACCCATCTTTATCGCATCGTTATATTCCTCAGCCTTATAGCGGAAAGCGCTAATCAAACCAGTCAAAGCACCTACCAAGTGTGCATTCATACGTATTAAAGCCAATCGGATAGAGGTAGGGTAAGCGTCGTTGGTACTTTGACCGCAGTTAGCGTGGTCGTTAGGAGAGCAATATTGATATTCGCCCTTTTCGTGGCCCATGATTTCGAGCGCACGGTTAGCGATAACCTCATTGACATTCATGTTAACCGAAGTTCCGGCACCACCCTGAATCATGTCGATAGGGAAGTTCTCGTGCCATTTTCCGTCAACAATTTCCTTGCAAGCCTGAATCATGGCACTTGCTATTTCGTCGCTGATCACACCCAGCGAGTGGTTAGTCTGCGCAGCCGCCATCTTCACTAAAGCATTAGCGATGATGAAGTCAGGATAGTCGCGCATAGTCTTGCGTGAGATATGATAATTGTTGATACCGCGCTGAGTTTGTACGCCATAAAGTGCATCAGCAGGAACCTTGAGCTCACCCAAAAGGTCAGCTTCAACTCTAAAATTCTTTTCGTTAGTCATAGTGGTTATAATATTTAAGTTATTACTATTTCCTTTATTGTTGTTTCTCTTCCTCGTTTGCAAAATTACACCTTATATTCCGTATTCCATTTATAAAAAGTGAACCTTAATTTGTAAAAACCAAACTCTTTTCCATTTTCACCACTCTCCAACCTCTTTATCCTCCAATTTATTGCTCTTACAGTATAAATAAATATAAATAAACAGTAAGAAAACTCTTTTGATGCAAATATTTTTCTATCTTTACCCCAAATTATAGAAATAGAAATTAGATCAAAATGAAATATCGTATTTATAGCATAGCAATCTCGCTCATCTTTGCTTCCACCATATATGCGCAAAGTGCTGAAAGGGTAGTACCTTTCAAGTATGGCAACATGGATAGTTGGGTGATAAGAAACATCAAAGAATCAAGCATTATTGGTGGAAATAAAAAGGTGGTCTACGCCATTGGGCCATCAATGACCATTAATGGCAACAATCCCTACACCAACAAGGGTGGTTCCCCGTGGGCTACATCAAATGTGTTGGCACACGTTTCCGGTATCTATAAAACAAACAATTCTGTATATCGCGACAAACATGAGAATGGTTACTGCGCTAAGCTCGAAACCCATATCGAGAAAGTGAAAGTGCTTGGACTCATCAACATAAAAGTGCTTGCTGCAGGTTCTCTCTTCTTGGGCGACGTGCGCGAACCTATCACAAGTACCAAGGATGGCCCGAAAGCCATCAATTGGGGCATACCTTTCTGCCAACGCCCCAAGGCTCTACGCTTCGACTACAAGACATCATTGCCTAATGTTGCCAATCGCATCAAGCAGAATGGCTTTAGCAGCGCCTCTATAGTTGCCGGTCGCGACCATGCAGTTGCTGTGCTCTATTTGCAAAAACGCCACGAGGATGCTCAGGGCAACATCACAGCAAAGCGCGTGGGAACGATGGTTGTGAAATTCACTAAAAGTTCTAATGGATGGGTCAATGATGCCACATACACCATCCACTATGGCGACATTCGCCACATGGCAGGCTATGATGCTTCGCTCATGGGACTGCGCAGCTGCGACTATGCTCGCAACAGCAAGGGCAAGAGAGTTATCGTTAGAGAAACCGGATGGGCGGCTGCCAACGAAACTCCATCTCATCTCATCTTGCAGTTCACATCAAGTCATGGCGGAGCATACATCGGCACTCCTGGCAACACACTCTGGATAGACAATGTGGCATTAGTATACTAAATAAACACCTGTTCTCAGTTTACCCACCTTTTATATATACATACACATATCATCCATATGAAACTCTCACTACTCACATGCCTTGCATGGCTTCTCTTTTCTGTTCACAGCATGGCGAGCAATACCGACTCAGCCTTCATACAGCATGCCTCGACAGAAGTGTTACAGGCTAATACCATAGTAAAAGCCGATGAGAATCCAGACGAAACCATTGAGGCGAAAAAACAGAAATCGCTCATCACTAAGTTGCTCGACTATTTCAACGATGCTAACAAAAAAAACGATAAGCGATTTGATTTTAGCATTATCGGCGGTCCACACTATGCCACCGACACTAAGCTTGGTTTAGGACTTGTGGCTGCAGGTCTCTATCGTTCCGACCATGCCGACTCGCTACTCATGCCGTCGAATGTCTCGCTCTTTGGCGATATTAGCACCGTAGGCTTTTATCTGCTCGGAGTGAGAGGCACCCATATCTTTCCACACGACCGATACCGTGCCACATACACACTCTACTTCTATTCCTTCCCTTGTAAGTTTTGGGGAGTGGGATTCGACATGGGCGATAACGACGACAACCAGAGCGACATGAAGCGATGGCAAGTACACCTTAATGGAAGCTTCATGTGGAACTTAGGCAACCATCTTTTCTTTGGACCATCGGTAGCCTACGACTATATCATAGGCAAAGACATAGAGCGCCCCGAACTCTTAAATGGCATGGATAGGCACACAGCCAACTATGGCGTGGGCTTCTCCTTCATGTTCGACAATCGCGATAACCTCACCTTTCCGCATAGTGGCTATTTCGTCAACCTCATACAAATGGTGCGCCCACGATTTCTCGGCAACCAATATGCCTTCGCCACCACGCAACTGCAGCTTAACGCCTATAAGCAACCATGGCGTGGCGCTGTGCTAGCAGAAGATGTGCGCTCCACATTCAACTTCGGAAATCCATCGTGGGGCATGATGGCACAACTTGGAGGCAGCAATGCCATGCGTGGCTACTACGAAGGCAGATATCGCGACAAACACATGATACAAGCCACCATTGAACTCCGACAGCATATATGGAAACGTAACTCCATCACCACCTGGGTTGGAGCAGGCACCGTGTTCCCAAAGTTTAGTAAAATCAGATGCAGAAACATCCTGCCCAACTTCGGACTCGGCTATAGATGGGAATTTAAGAAAAACGTAAACGTGCGTCTCGACTATGGCTTCGGCAAGAGCGGTCAGAGTGGCTTTCTCTTCAATATCAACGAAGCCTTCTAATACCCACTCCTCACCGCCATTATTCTCTCCCCCTATACACACTCGTACATAAAAACAATATATAAATCAGTAACATGAAATCCCTCAACAAATTCATATACATCTACGCCGTTGTAGCATTAATCATCCCCAACCTGGCACTATGCTTTAGCGAGAGCCTCAAACCATGGGCAGCCCTTGCCAACATCCTGTTGCCATGCGCCATCTACATGGTGTTGATGAGCCTAAGTCGCAAGGCAGGGAAAATGGTATGGTGGCTCTTCTTGCTCATCTTCTTCGCAGCCTTCCAAATAGTACTCCTCTACCTCTTTGGTAAAGGCGTCATAGCCGTAGACATGTTTCTAAACCTGGTAACCACAAACCCTGGAGAAGCCATGGAATTGCTCGACAATCTCATACCTGGCGTAGCAAGCGTCTTCATTCTCTATCTGCCATTGCTCGTATTAGGAGTGGTTTCAATACGAAACCACAACGCACCAGTATTATCTTTAGAATTCAGAAAGCGCTGTCGTAAGTGGGCTGCAGCTATAGCCTTAGTCGGTTGTGGCTGTGTGGCTGTAGCCAATGCTACCATCCCTTGCTATAGCGTGCTCGATGACATGTATCCTGCCAATGTGTTCTACAACCTCCACCTCGCCATCAAGCGCAATAATGCATCCATCAACTACAAGCAAGCTTCAGCCAACTTTCGTTTCGACGCTCAAACCACACACCCAAACGACTCGTGCGAAGTTTACGTCATGGTGATTGGCGAAACAGCACGCGCCATGAACTTCAGTCTCTATGGCTATCATCGTCCCACCAACCCCAGCCTCACCACCATCGACCATTTGGTGGCATTCGACAATGTTACCACACAGTCAAACACCACCCACAAGAGTGTACCCATGCTCCTCTCGCCAGCCTCTGCTACCGACTTCGAACGTCTATTTTGCGAAAAAGGCATTCTGGAAGCCTTCCGAGAAGCAGGATTTCATACCGTTTTTCTTAGCAATCAGCGCCCCAACCACTCATTTATCGATTTCTTAGGCCAACAGGCAGACCAATGGCTCTTTCTGAAAACAGGCGATGCCAACAACCAAGGCAGACAACTATCAGAGGCTATTAGCCCAGACAGCAACTTCTATGATGCAGCCTTGCTCCCACTTATCGACCAAGTGTTAGCTCAGAAACGCAAGAAAGAATTCATAGTGCTCCACACTTACGGCTCTCATTTCAACTACAAAGAGCGTTACCCGCGCAATATGGCTTACTTTAAGCCCGACACTCGCTGTGAAGCAAAAAAAGAAAATCGCCCCCATCTCATCAATGCATACGACAACACCATACGCTATACCGACTATGTGCTGAGTGGTGTGATAGCTCGACTGAAGAAACACGGCGGAATGTCGGCAATGCTCTATACGAGCGATCATGGCGAAAACATATTCGACGATAACCACAATCTCTTTTTGCATGCTTCGCCCAGAGCTTCCAACTACGAATTGCATGTCCCCTTCTTGGTATGGACATCGCAGAGCTACCGCCAACAGTTGCCCCACGTTGTACAAGCGCTTTCTGCCAACCGCCACAAGCAGGCGCAGAGTAGCCGTTCAGCCTTCCACACCATGCTTACCCTCGGAGGCATCTCTACGCGCTATCTGCAAGTTCAAAAGTCGTTGGCAAGTATACAATACCAACCTGCTCCTCTTCTCTATCTCAACGATCACAACGAGGCTATTCGGCAATGAACACCTACTTATGCATTAATCTTTCGCAAAATTGAGCCGTTGGTATCTATTTATGCTTTTGGAGGGGTAGTATATCTTAACTGCACCCCAAAAGTGAAGTGAACTAAAAAAGCAATTCGTCTGATAAAGACGAATTGCTTACACAGAATCATTCAATGATACAATAAAAGCATTTAGAAAACTCTCAAATATAATCTTTTTGTTAATAGATGTTTGTAAAAGTAGACATGAATAATATTTTTCTCTATATTTGTCAATAAAATAATTAATCTAATGACATCAAACCAATTTTCCATCCGATTGCATGAAGCGCGCCAAATGATGGGGCTAAGCATGGAAAAACTTGCAGAACTTACAGGCGGCATAATCACCAAGCAGAGCATTTCTCGCTATGAGAAAGGGCTTATGCTTCCTAAGCGTGTTGCCAAATTGGCTATAGCTAAGGCGCTAAACATTAGCGATAGCTATTTCGATGGAACCAATATTTCTATTGATGTGCCTATGCTTCGCACCACCTCCAATGGTAAGTTATCCGAAGACGAGTTGCAAGCTTTGGAAGCAAAACTCTCGTTTTGGGCAGAGCAGTATCTAGCCAAGGAGAAAGAAGCAGGATTCCCTACACAATTCCAGAATCCGATAAAAGACACCAAGGTGTCAACGCTGGAAGATGCCATCCATGCTGCCGACCTTCTTCGTGAGAAGTGGCATTGTGGTGATGGGCCCATTGCCAGTATCCTGAGACTTTTGGAAAGAAAAGGTATCAAGATTTTATCAACAGAATTGCCAGATGATGTATGGGGAATGAGTACATGGGCAGATACGAGTTATCCGTTGATGGTTCTGGATATGCGTCAGAAGAAAACAACAGTAGAACGTCTTCGCTTCACGGCAGCTCATGAGTTAGCTCATCTGCTTCTTGCCTTTCCTGTAAATGCAGAGTTAGATATAGAGAAGCGATGCAATAAATTTGCCGGTTTCTTTCTATTTACTCGGCAAGCTTTAATTGAAGAGATGGGAGGCGAAAAGCGAGATGTGCTTACGCTTGAAGAAATGATAGATCTCAGGGAAGTTTATGGTATTTCAATAGCTGCTCAAGTGCATGCAGCCTGGGATATCCGTATGATTTCCCGTGAACACTACGACTGGTGGTTTGATGAGAAAATCAAGAAGAACAGGTTGGAAGTTGGTTGGGGGGAGTATATATTTCCTGAAACTATCGGAAGAGAGAAGAGGATGGAAGTTAGAACAAGAAAATGACAAAAGTAAAAATGAAAATGGCAGAATTAATATCACATATATATCAAGATAATGTAGGGCGTTGGATTATACAATCTAATGAGGAACATTCTGTTGGTGTAACTAGGCTCGCTTCTTGTTTCGCTGGTGAATTTGGCATGAATGAATGGGGAAAAGTTTTAGGTCAGCTTCATGACAAGGGTAAGGAATCACATGCTTTTCAGCAGCATATTAAAAAAGAGAGTGGATATGAGCCTGATATTAAAGTTTGTGGTAATTATAACCATGCATTTATTGGTGGAGTTTTGGCACGAAAACTTTATGGTAAATCTGCTGATATTTTCTTCGTTAATCAAATTGTGTCTCATCATACAGGCTTACATGATTATGATGAGATAGAAGGAATTCTTAATCAGGATATTCCAGCAGAAGTTAATGTCAATTTAGAAAAGGAAAAATTAAATGTACCTGCTTTCAAGATTCAAACTAATGATTTTCATCATTTAGCTCGTATGATGTTTTCATGTTTGGTGGATGCTGACTTTCTTGATACAGAAGCTTTTATGGATAAAGAATCTTCTGTGTTAAGACGGAATAAAGCTACGTTACATGATTTGCTGCCTTTACTCGAAAATAAACTGAAGGGTTTGAGAGCTAAAGCAGATAATTCTAATGTAAATGCTATAAGAAATCAAGTCCAACAGCAATGTATTAAAATGTCAGATACAGAAATCGGGTTTTATAGTTTGACGGTACCAACTGGTGGAGGAAAAACTTTGTCTTCTTTGGTATGGGCAATGAAGCATGCTATCAGAAATGGCCTGAAAAGAATTATTATAGCCATTCCATATACAAGTATCATTGTTCAGACAGCATCAGTTCTACGGAGCATCTTTGGAGAAGATAATGTTTTGGAGCATCATAGCAATGTGGATCCTGAGCAAATCAAAGATGAAAGACTTCAGGAAAAAATGAAGTTGGCGACAGAAAATTGGGACTATCCGATAATTGTAACAACTAATGTGCAATTATTTGAATCTATGTTTAGCAATAAACCATCTGTTTGTAGGAAGCTCCACAATATAGTCAATAGTGTCGTTATCTTAGATGAGGTACAGACGCTTCCAATGGACTATCTTCAGCCTGTTGTGGATTCATTGAAAACGTATCATAAACTATTCAATGTTTCTTTCTTGTTCACTACGGCAAGTCAGCCCGTGTTAAGTGGACTTATAGAAGGATGTAATCCGAAGGCAGCCTTCAAAGGGATTGACCATATTACAGAAATCATTCCTTGTGAGTTTAAGTTGCATGACAAGTTGAGAAGGGTAAAATTAAGTATCAATAACGAAGGGAGAACGTATGATGAGGTTGCTGAGATGTTGAGCAAGCATAAAAGAGTGCTTTGTATTGTGAATACACGTCGTGATGCTAGAGAACTCTATACACGTTTGCCGCAAGAAGGGATTACATTACATCTTTCAAAAATGATGTGTCCGGCACATATTAGCGAGACGTTAGAAAAACTCAAAAAAGCTCTAAAGGACGATACGAATGAAGTTATCCGTGTAGTCTCCACGCAATTGATAGAAGCCGGAGTTGATTTGGATTTTCCAGTTGTATATAGGCAAGAAGCAGGGCTTGACTCTGTATTGCAAGCTGCCGGCCGATGTAATCGAGAAGGAAAGAATGGCTTGAGTACTACTTATGTCTTTTCTTTGGCTAAAGAGCATGATCTTCCTATTGGAGATATGCAGGCTGCAAATAATGCAAGGTTAAGTCTTAGTGCAGATATGGATTGGTTTGCTCCAAAAACAATGACATCATATTTCAAGCAATTATATTGCAGAAAGGAATGTTTCGATGTAAAGGATATGAAGCATTATCTTTATAATCCTAAGGAAATATGTTTTGCTACTGCTGCAAAAGAGTTTCAGATGATTGAAGATAATGGAATCAATGTTGTTGTCTGTTGGAGAAATAGTTTCGAGCTTATGCAACAATTATTGGAAAAGGGACCTTCATATATACTGATAAAGAAGCTGTCGAAGTATATGGTAAATATCAATAAGACAGATTTTAAGTCTTTGTTAGATATGGGTGTCGTTAGTGAGAAAAAAGAGGGACTCTTTGTTGTCGATTATAAACAGCAGTATGATGAACATATCGGCTTGCGCATCGATAATAATTGGGCGAATAAATCGATTATTATTTAAATGGAAATGATATGGTAAAGAAAAATTCGATAAAGCTATTTGGGGATGATAAGATCCGTGCCATTTGGGATGATGAACAGGAAAAATGGTACTTTTCTATTGTTGACGTTATTGCAGTTTTGACTGAAAGTCCTAATCCTCAAACCTATTGGAGAGTCCTAAAGAAACGACTTAAAGATGAGGGAAATGAAACCGTTACAAACTGTAACGCTTTGAAAATGCGTGCAGCTGATGGTAAAATGCGATTAACGGATGTTGCTGATACAGAGCAACTCTTGCGTATTATTCAGTCTGTACCATCTCCAAAGGCTGAACCTTTTAAAATGTGGCTTGCTAAAGTTGGAGCAGACAGACTGGATCAAATGCAAGATCCAGAATTAAGTATACAACAGGCCATGATAGACTACAAACGATTGGGATATTCGGACAATTGGATTAACCAACGTTTGAAAAGTATTGAGATACGTAAGGATTTAACAGACCAGTGGAAACTTCATAATGTAGAGGAAGGGGTACAGTATGCATCTTTAACAGATATAATCTATCAGGCTTGGGCTGGTAGGACAACAAAAGAATACAAACAGTATAAAGGTTTGAAAAAGGAAAATCTGCGTGACAACATGACCAACGAGGAACTTATTCTTAATATGCTTGCAGAACTCTCAACAACGAGCATTACTAAGGCAAAGAATCCTCAAACTTTAGATGAAAATAAGCAATGTGCTAAAGAAGGTGGTAATGTGGCGCGTGTTGCAAGAGAGGAACTCGAATCCAAAACAGGACGTCAAGTAGTTTCTCCACTTTCTGCAAAAAGATTCTTTGAGGCTCAGCAGCCAAAGAAAAGTTTGGAAGATAATAATAACGATAAGGAAGAAGAAAAATAGTAATATGATGGAATATACTGATAAAGAATATTGTTTGGAGGTGTGGGGCGATATGGCTTGCTTCACAAGACCCGAGCTGAAAGTTGAACGTGTAAGCTATGATGTGATTACTCCATCAGCTGCACGAGCTATATTCGAGGCTATATTTTGGAAGCCTGCCATTCATTGGCAGATAACCAAGATAGAGGTGTTGAAACCTATCAAATGGACTTCTGTAAGAAGAAATGAGGTGGGGGCGATAGCTGGTAAATCTGTCATCTTTATAGAGGAAAAACGTCAGCAGAAAAATACTTTGCTTTTAAAAGATGTTGGTTATCGAATTTGGGCAAAGATGGAGTTCCGTTCTGTATCGAAGCGAAAGGCAGAAGGAGATTTGTTTTCTCATGAGCCGGGTAAAGATGAGAATCCGATGAAGTATTATCAGATGTTTGAGCGTAGAGCAAGCAAGGGACAATGCTTCAATCAGCCTTATCTTGGTACTCGTGAGTTCTCTGCCTCTTTCCGCCTCGTTAATCCTGATGATGAGGCATTGACTCCACCAATATCTGAAGAGCAAGGTGGTACTAAAGACTTAGGGATCATGCTCTATGATATGGACTTTGCTGATAAGAAGAACATCCAGCCAATGTTCTATCGTCCACAGATGAAAGATGGCGTAATTATTGTTCCACCAGTTAATAGTGAGGAGATTTTAAAATGATATTAAAAGCATTATATGATTATTATAATAGATGCGAAGGACTGTCTGCAAAAGGCTTAGAGCAGAAAGAGATTGGTTATCTTATTGTGATAGATAAAGATGGAACTTTTGTCAGGATAGAAAGCAGAATGAAAGATAAAAAGACTGCTCAAACATTTTTAGTCTTGCAAACAATTAAGCGTAGCGGTAGAAAATATGCTCCGAATATCCTTTGGGATAATTATGAATATGTGATTGGAGGGGCAGATGAAAGTGCTAAAAAACATGATACTTTCATTAGAATGATTGAGAAGTTAAAAGAACAGGTGTCTTCTGATAGATATATAAATGCTATTTCAGAATTCTATAAGAAGAACGAAAAATTGGAAGATATTATTAAAAATGATGTGTTGTATGAGGAAATGCATAAATCCAAGAAAAACATATCATTCCTGTTGCAAGGAGAAAGTAAGATTGCTGCAGAAAATGAAAAGGTCTGGAATTTAATCTTGAGCCAAAGTGCTGATGATGGCATATATGGAATATGTTTGGTGACAGGTAAGAAAGACTCTGTAGCAAGACTCCATACTACGATAAAGCTGACAAAAGATACAGGACCTTTGGTTTCTTTTAAAACAGACCGCGGTTATGATTCATATGGAAAAGAGCAAGGCTACAATGCCCAAATAAGTGGAGATGCAGAATTTGCCTATACCACAGCTCTTAACGCTATGTTGCAGAAAGGTTCTCACAATAAGTTTAGTGTAGGTAATCGAACTTTTGTCTTTTGGGCGTCCTCTAACAGCGAGGCAGCAGAACAGACTGAAGGTAGCCTCTTTGACCTGTTGGGATATACTGAAGAAGAGGTTGATGATCCAAATGCTAAGATAGAGCAAGTGCGCAAAGTGTTTACGGCTATATATTCTGGAAGTTTGAAAACATCATTAGAAGACCGTTTCTATATTCTTGGTTTGGCTCCAAATTCGGCAAGAATAGCCGTTGTATATTGGTCTGAATGTTCTCTGAAAGAATTTGCAGGAAAGATACTATGTCATTTTAAAGATATGGAAATCAATGATACTCGTATAGATAAGAAACCATATATGGGAATCAAGAGTATGCTTGCAGCTGTCACTCTTAACGGGAAACAATCTGAAGCTACCCCTAATCTCCCAGAAGCTGTTGTTAAAAGTATCTTCCAAGGAACACCATATCCGTTCACGTTGTTTTCGGCGTGTATTCGCAGAATAAGAGCAGAGTCAGGCAATAAAGATGCTATTCGCATAGCTCGTATGGCAATCATTAAGGCTTATCTTAACAGAATAAATGATAACAATAAAAAGATAGAAACAATGTTAGACAAAAGTAACACAAATCAAGGCTACCTTTGCGGTCGCCTCTTTGCTGTATTGGAAAATCTCCAATATGCAGCAAACAAACAAGATTCAATCCGTTCTGGATACATGAATGCAGCATCATCAACACCATCTGCTGTTTATCCAACGATATTGAAATTGTCAAATAGTCACTATAGTAAGTTGGCTAAAGACAAGAAAGGACTCGCTATTTACTTTGACAATCAGAAAAAAGAGATAATGGCACAGATTTCTGATTTCCCAGACACTTTGGACTTAAGCGACCAAGGCAGATTCTTCCTTGGTTACTATCATCAAAAGAATCATGAGGAAAACAAAGAGACAGAAGATTAATAATATTTAATAATTACAATTATGGCTGATTTAAAAAATCGATTTGATTTCGTTTACCTGTTTGATGTACAGGACGGAAATCCCAATGGTGATCCCGATGCAGGAAACCTTCCACGTGTTGACTCAGAAACTGGTATGGGGCTTGTTACTGATATTTGTTTAAAAAGAAAAGTACGCAATTATGTACAGATTGCGAAAATGGGTGAAACTAATAACGATATATTGGTTAAGTCAAAGGAAATCTCAGGACAAGAGGTTTTCATAAATGGCGAAATACGCAAGATGTACAAAGAAGAACTTGGCTTGGACTTAAAAGTCAAAGAAAAAGCACCTGCCGACATAGTTACAGCAGGACGTGAAGCGATGTGTAAGCGTTTCTATGATGTAAGAACTTTTGGAGCTGTTCTTTCTACTGGCTCTAATGCAGGACAAGTAAGAGGAGCTGTCCAAATGACTTTTGCACGTTCAATAGACCCTATTATCCCAGCAGAACATGCATTAACAGTTTGTGCAGCTCGCGATGAAGAGAAATCTTACGATTCACAAGTTGGCATTCAAGGTCGCAAGGCTACAGTTCCTTATGGACTCTATGTCTGCCATGGCTTCATCTCTGCCAACCTTGCCAAACAAACGGGCTTCTCAGAGGAAGACCTGGAACTTTTCTTTGATGCATTGAAGAACATGTTTGATGTTGACCGTTCTGCAGCAAGGGGCTTGATGAGTGCTCAGAAATTAATCGTGTTCAAACATGATTCTGTTCTGGGTAATGCGCCAGCGAATAAATTGTTCGATTTGGTGAAAATCAAGAAGAATACAGATGTACCACGTGCATTTGGCGATTATGAAGTTACGGTACCTACCCAAGAGGAGGTGGATAAGATATATCCTGGTGTGACAGTTGAAGAATTGATTTAGTATCATCATGTATACTGAAGACGAAATGCTCATGTTGTCGGGGATACAGCACTTTATGTTCTGTCCCCGGCAATGGGCTTTGATTCATATCGAGCAACAATGGGCAGAAAATAAACTGACGACAGAAGGGCAGATTCTACACAAGAATGTAGATAATCCCTTCTATCGTCAGAAGAATGGTGATGTTATCACGCTTCGTTCCCTCCATATAGCCTCTAAAGAATTAGGACTATATGGTGTAACTGATGCAGTAGAACTTATTCCTGCTGATTCATCAGAAGATGCTATAACCCATAATCGCTACAAAGGATATTGGAAACCATACCCTGTGGAGTATAAAAGAGGTCATCATAAACCTGATGAAAGAGATGAAGTACAATTGGCTGCCCAGGCAATGTGTCTTGAAGAAATGTATGGCATTCATATTCCATACGGTGCATTGTATTATGATGAAGTAAAACATAGAGAAACAATTTCTATTTCTGAGTCATTAAGAAGTACGACTATTCAATGTGCCCGACAGATGCATGAGGTATTTAAAAGCGGTATTTTGCCAAAAGCTAACAAACAACACCATTGCAAGAATTGTTCTCTGATAAATCTCTGTATGCCAGAAATGAGTGATTGCACTCAAGTGTCAACCTATTTAAATAAAAATCTATATGAGGATATTACTTAATACATTATACGTAACCACACCTGAAGCCTATCTAAGTAAAGATGGGTTGAATGTTGTGGTATCTGTGAAGCAAAACGAGATATTTCGTATTCCTATCCATAATATAGAGCAAATTATTACTTTTGGTTATATGGGGGCAAGCCCTGGATTGATGAAATTGTGTGCAGATAACAATGTTTCTCTAACCTTTCTTTCACCACAAGGAAGATATATCAGTCGTTCGCAAGGGCCGACTAAAGGAAATGTTTTATTGAGAAAAGCACAATACAAGAATTCTGATGAACCTAACTATGCCCTTCATCTCTGCAAATTATTTATAGGAGGAAAAATTCAAAACTATCGCAATATCTTACGCCGCTTTATTAGAGACAATGGAGATGATGAAGCTATAGAACGTGTTTGCGAGGAACTGCTTCGGTGCAAAAGAAGAGTTTTGAATACAGATTCTATAGATAGTGTGAGAGGAATAGAAGGAGAAGCAGCTACGGCTTATTTTGGTGTTTTTTCACGCCTTCTTCTAAACCAAAAAGAAGATTTTGTATTTGAAGGTCGCAATCGTCGCCCACCGAAAGATGCGGTTAATGCGATGTTATCTTTCGTATATACTCTTATTTGTAATGATATGACATCGGCTTTGGAAACAGTAGGCTTAGATCCGTATGTAGGGTTTATGCATACTTTAAGACCAGGGCGTGCATCATTATCTTTAGATATAATGGAGGAGTTGCGAGCATATTTGGGTGATAGACTGGTCTTGTCTTTAATCAATAGAAAGCAAATTACCATTAAAGATTTCGTCAAGCAGGGTGATGAAGGTATCGTCATGACAGACTCGGGGCGTAAGATTATACTTTCTGCTTGGCAGAATAGAAAGAAGGAACAGATTACTCATCCTTATTTAAATGAAAAGGTAAGTATAGGTCTTTTACCTTATGTTCAAGCAATGCTGTTAGCAAGGTTTATCCGCAAGGATATAGATGATTACCCTGTATTTTTAATTAAGTAGTTTATGTTTGTGCTGATTACTTACGATGTAAACATTACTTCGCCTCATGGTGAGAAACGTTTGCGCAATGTAGCAAGAGTGTGTCTGAATTATGGCAAGAGAGTTCAAAACTCTGTTTTTGAATGTATTTTGACTGAAGCTCAATTTGTCGTATTAAGAGACCAATTAAAAGGTATTATCGATTCTGATCAAGACAGTATCAGATTCTATATGCTTGGAAAAAACTGGAAACGCAAAGTTGAAACTTTGGGTAAAGATACGGGGATTGACTTTACTGGTGAACTTATCATTTAGTATATGAGGGTGCGAACCTATTGTATTGCATGAAACCCTATTTGTTTCGCACATATTGAAACTCAAAGAATTATAAGATTTAATTTGATTTTATTTATATTTCTTTATTTCTTTTGCTTGTTTTCGCAAAAATGTTACCTTTGCATTGTGATATTCAAACATTTATTGAATATGCAGTCGCACCCTACGTGGGTGCGTGGATTGAAACATATATTATTTCTTTTTAGATTGCGAGTTGGGGTCGCACCCTACGTGGGTGCGTGGATTGAAACATAACCTTATCGTAGTGATCGAATCCAGTAACAGTCGCACCCTACGTGGGTGCGTGGATTGAAACCATTGATACGCTCCATGAGCAAGGAATCTTTCTGTCGCACCCTACGTGGGTGCGTGGATTGAAACCTATAATACCCAGCTGAAACAGCTTAATGATTCGTCGCACCCTACGTGGGTGCGTGGATTGAAACACAGTCCACGATACTACAATTTCGAAAATGATTCTGTCGCACCCTACGTGGGTGCGTGGATTGAAACGTACATGAAGGACATCAAAAAGTCCGCTTAATGATGTCGCACCCTACGTGGGTGCGTGGATTGAAACTCGCCTATAGTGGTATGATGACCGCGATAGGTAGTCGCACCCTACGTGGGTGCGTGGATTGAAACAAGAACAAGTACGAGGAAGCCATAGGCCATAAGGCGTCGCACCCTACGTGGGTGCGTGGATTGAAACTTTGCCCAAGCAGAACCGCCAGGAGTGTTGATAATGTCGCACCCTACGTGGGTGCGTGGATTGAAACGTGCATTAGGTGCAAACTACAGCACCAACGAAAGGTCGCACCCTACGTGGGTGCGTGGATTGAAACATCGCAATACTTAGAGAATGCAAGCTCAGCCTCAGTCGCACCCTACGTGGGTGCGTGGATTGAAACGGGGCATTTGTCCCACATGTTAAACATATAAAAGTCGCACCCTACGTGGGTGCGTGGATTGAAACATCATCTGCGCCACGTCAGTATTACGACAAGAACGTCGCACCCTACGTGGGTGCGTGGATTGAAACATGTCGGTTGTGGTGGACATGAACGAAGTATTAAGTCGCACCCTACGTGGGTGCGTGGATTGAAACGCAAAAAAGTCGCTTAAAAGTTTTGCGGTTGCGAGTCGCACCCTACGTGGGTGCGTGGATTGAAACATGTTACCTACTCAATATAATTATTGTGTGTTATGTCGCACCCTACGTGGGTGCGTGGATTGAAACTTTGGAGTAGGCATTATCAGAGGATCGTTTACCGGTCGCACCCTACGTGGGTGCGTGGATTGAAACCCATAATTGCCAAATACTCCAAATGTATGTCCCGTCGCACCCTACGTGGGTGCGTGGATTGAAACCTACAAGGTCTTGTGCAGAACAAACGTGGTTAAGTCGCACCCTACGTGGGTGCGTGGATTGAAACAACTCCCACTACAGGAGCGTAACAGAGCAAGAAGTCGCACCCTACGTGGGTGCGTGGATTGAAACGCTTCGTCAACGTATTAAACAGAAACGTACAAAGTCGCACCCTACGTGGGTGCGTGGATTGAAACTAAGGATTGGAAGACTAAGGATATTCAGAATTGGGTCGCACCCTACGTGGGTGCGTGGATTGAAACCGCCAATCATCGGCATTAAGAACACCGCGGCACGTCGCACCCTACGTGGGTGCGTGGATTGAAACTCGAACTTACCTGTTAGATAATGAATGTTCTGAGTCGCACCCTACGTGGGTGCGTGGATTGAAACAGGTATAGAAGTCAACCCAGTACAACCACTAAACGTCGCACCCTACGTGGGTGCGTGGATTGAAACACGTTATAAACACGGTCCTTAGTAATCTGCTTATGTCGCACCCTACGTGGGCGCATTGATTGAATCTAAAGATAAAGGAACAGAAACGTTTGGTATCTTTACACCACCAAGGAAGCTACGCTCAGGATTGTCCCCCAACATGTTTCTTTGTTGAAATATAAAGGGTAACTTTATTTGTAGCTATAGAAATAAGTAGTCAACTATAAATATGACTAAAAAATAAAGTAGGTAGGGTGTTCAGTTAGATGTTCCGAAAAACAGATGCTGAAATCACCCGTTAAATT